>MTKZ01004665.1_pt4 | contig 14270 bp, 13 predicted proteins | sample 1042781 | NCBI WGS metagenome assembly MTKZ01 (sample SAMN06212207, study PRJNA360539) | anaerobic digester metagenome | biome: Wastewater treatment plant; material: sludge; isolation source: anaerobic digester fed with sludge from wastewater treatment plant | place: Denmark: WWTP Viborg ...
ATGGAAGCACTCAGATTAATAATTTCAAGCCCATCGGGAGTACCTACCAGTAATGCCCCGACCATGAACAAAATACTTTGCCAGGGAGCAAGAGTATGGGTCGTGAGCAAGGCAATGGCTTGAATAGTAAAACCGATGGGCAGTAATAAGATTCCCCAAAGCAACTTTAGCCAGCCCCTTTTTGTAAACATAGCCATTACGGCCGGCATAATTTGATTGAATCCGTTTTCGGACAATGTATCAAAGGCACTCATTGTCAGGCACAACGCACCTTTATCTGCCGCTATAAAAACTGCGCCTAAAATGGCGATCACAGCTCCAACATAGCCAGCCCATGCCCCTGTACTTAGATCAAGAACCTTCATAAAGTGCAGGGCAACCACGATCAGAAGACCAGTGTTTAGCGTCACCAGTACATGTCCGAACTGCAAAAGTTCATTCTTATGGGCTCTATGCACGAGCTCTTCCGGCCCTAACAGGCGAGGTCGCAACAAGCGTGGATGGGCGGCAAAGGCAAAGACAAACACAAGGGGAAAGACGATGAACGCCAGACCAACACCAACTTGTTCAATTTGATTCAAGATAATATTTCCGTTCATTTGATTATCTCCTTTCATATTAGTTACTTGAAAGCATGCTTGTCGAATCAATCCATAGTGATAACCACTTTTCCTTGGGCATGTTCATTTTCAAAATACCAGAAAGCTTCCGGGGTTTTCTCCAAAGAGTAAGATCGATCAATTACCGGTCTGATTCTTACAGATCCAATGAGTTCTTTTAGAAAGTTCAAATCCTTTTGGCAAGGCACCAGCGAAAGGACATTTACTTTTTGATCACTGATATTTGAAATTTTCCTCCCATAGCTCCCCGCCTGGATTATTTGACGCATCGAACCCCCGACAACCACATAAGATCCAATGGGTTTTAATGCGCGAAGATAATCCTCAAGTGGATGAAAGCCGTTTACAGCCAGGATCAAGTCGTACTGCTGCCCAAAATGGGTGAAATCCTCTTTCTTATAATCAATGACATAATTTGCCCCAAGGGAGCGTACCATTTCCATGTTCCGAGTGCTGCACACAGCAGTAACCTCGGCTCTCAAAGCTTTAGCGATCTGCACGGCAAAGGTCCCTACGCCGCCCGATGCACCATAAATGAGTACTTTTTGCCCGGGTTGAAGGTTCCCTTTACTGCGCAACGCCTGTAGAGCGACCATTGCTGCTAACGGGACGGCGGCTGCTTGTTCAAAGGTCAAGCTGGCTGGTTTCAGCGCGATTAGGTTTTCCTTGGCGCAGACATACTCGGCGAAAGTGCCACGACCCGTTGCAATGGGTAAGAACCCGAACACTTCATCCCCCGGTATATACTGTTTCACATTGGAACCGATAGTCACTACTCGCCCTGAAAGATCCGCCCCGAGGATCTTGTTTTTGGGACGCAAAAGACCCTCTGGCTTTAGTCGCATAAAAAACGGATTTGCCCGCAGCATTCGCAAGTCACGCGAATTGATAGAGGCTGCATGAATCCTGATCAGCACCTCGTCTTCTTGTGGAACTGGATTCTCCACCTCCCGGAGCTGAAGAACATCCGGTGAACCATACCTGGGGCAGATAATCGCTTTCATAGTTCGACCTTTCTGTTTTGCTTATCGAATAAATAGCCAATCATCAATCCGAGGGCGAGAAACCTGGGAGCATTCATTCCTGAATCGAGCAGGAGATAAACGGATGCATGGTTTGGATTCCCCAGGGTTGAAAGGACTTCGATAATGGCCATTGCAATAAAACTAAGGATCAAGGCCTTGACGATGGGTTTTTTACCGGGAATCTTTTCAAAGGATTGCAGCAGGATAAAACTGACGCTGAATGCGATCACCATTCCACCAGCCAGCGCTTCAAGCAGCGCCACAGGTAACGAAGAGAATGAGAACGCGGCTTGATAGGCGGTGGCAATAGGGGAAACTGCCATTATGAAGTCAATGACCCAGAACGCCGCACCTCCCGAAACTGTTAATTTGAGCAGTTTCTTTGAGAAATCGCGGGAAGACTCCTGCTTGCTTAGACCTGTAGCCCTGGTCTGCATGATTGTTTCCTCATTTCAATCCGGCTGATTTCACTGCGATTGCAGTGGGTTTGGATTCGTTAAATTGTCTTTTACACACATAACCTATCGCAACGCCCAGGGCGGTGATGCGGATCACGTTAAATGCAGTTCCGATGATGAAGTACCGCAGGACATTATTTGTCGCAAAGAAACTTGACGGACCACCAAGTGTGATCGTAACAAAGACCAGCACAAGTGAGCTCAGGATGACTGATTTCAAGATCGGATCCTTAGCCGGGATCCTGTTGTAGAAGCGCACCAGTAGAAAACTGACCCACAACCCGATCATCAAGCCGCCGACCAGGGATTCCAGCAGCATCGGGTAGTACGATATGGACATGGCAGCCCTGTAATCCGCAGCGATGGCGGTGCGTGAGATGGCGAAGTTAGCCAGCCAGAAAGCCAGGCCTCCCACAAGGGTCAGCACCAGCACCTTCTTAAAGATACCTTTTTTGTTGATCATCTTTCCTCTTTTCTTTATTCGACATTCACAGACAATTGGGGTTTCACAGCCTTGATGGCAAGCCAAAAAGACAGGGAGACTTCAGCAATGAAACTGATCACCAGGCAGGGATAAGCGATGACCGCAAGGTCGGGGAGGATCAAGCGCTGGCAGACATAAACAAACTGGCAAATACCGTCCGCGATCAACAATATACCGAGAATCTTTGGTAGAAATCCCGATTTGAGCACCAGGTAGCCGAGTGGAAAGAGCCAGACCCCGTAGGGTACCTGGGCGATAACGACACCAGTTTTGTATAAACCGAAGCAGAACACCGCCAGCGCCTGCAGTTGATCCGGTTGGAAGGCTTTGATGGCTTCCGTTCCATTCAAGATGACAAGGCTGCCAAACAGGCAGAGTGAACTGATCAGCCAGACCGCAAAACCTGCGACATTGAATAACAGGAACAATTGGGCCAAATCTTTGTTTACCGGCTTCAGCAGCACGTACAAAGCCCAGGCTGCCAAAAGGAAAAGAACCACCGAAAACAGGTTGATCACAAATCCAATCCGGAACTGCGTGGCGTGGGTGAGGATGTGGTCAATAGTGACTGGTGCTTCCACGAGCACGAATTTCCCGAACAGGTTGGCTACGAATGAAGTGACTATGTAAAACAGGTAAAGCAGGCCGGCGGTTCTTGCTGTTTTATTGATTGTTCCAAAAATACTTGCTTTAGTTGAATTCATTTTTTTACTCCTTCCTCATATCAAATGAGTTCGAGTTGTCCGATCGACCCGGGCATATAGAAATCAATGTCAATCCCAGATCGCGTATCTTTTTTAGCAACCCATGCAGGGCAGCCTGGTCGACCACAGGGCCAGTTAACAGGGTTGTACCGTCTTCTTCAAACGTGATGGTCATCTCATCGAACCAGTCTGCCCATTGGCTGTCCAGTTGCCCCATGAGGCGGATTTCATAGCATGGCAGCTGGTTGCGTTTTACGTCAGATCTTGGTTTATCACTCATGCAAAGTCACGCTATTTTCCTTTCGTTGTTTATCTGCCTAGAAGATACCGCCTGGTAATGTGAGGCGTCATCACAATGTGATGTGATTTGGGTTGTGATTTTTTGTCAAAAACAAAAAGCCCCGCCAGGTGTTGTGAGAACATCTGTCGGAGCTGGAGTTGTTTTTTGTGTTAGCTAAATTAAACCGAGCTCTACTGCGCGCCGGATAGCTGCCCGGCGATCGTTGACCCCCAGTTTGATGAAGATATTTTTAGTATGAGTACGGAAGGTGTTAATCGATACACTCAGTTGTAGGGCGATTTCTGGTCCGCTCAAATCGCTTCGCAGAAGCTTGAGCACTTCCAATTCGCGCTGGCTCAATTGTTCAATAAGGGGCTCACCATTCCTGTGTCCTTCCGGGATGGCAGAGGATATGTCTTGTTTGTCGGCGCATATCACCTTCTCAGAATCAAATGCTGCCAGCAGCTTTCCTGCATAGCCTGGCACAATCCCACGCGCGGCGGCTTCGAGGAGCAATTGCGCCATGGGTGGGCCTTCATCCACGAACATGCGGACGTAGTCCTCCGGTTCGGCCAGCGCGAGAGCTTTTTGCAGCGGTTTAAGCGCAGCCGGGAGATCTCCTTGTGCGTGATACGCGATTGCCTGCAATATTTGAATTTCGATCACGCTTCCGTTTTCCCCGCGTTCTTGCGCGGCTCTCAGCAAGCGCTCCAACAGTCTCATTACTTCTTGAATAGAGTGGCTTGTGGGGTCGTTTTGATAGAGGGCCAGGAGCACCCTGGCCAGGGTGATATGATCGTACTCGTGCAGGTAGCTGAGTTCATCATCAGCCGAGAGTCCCTGATCGCGCACCCACCTCAGGGCTTCACCCAAGCGACCCTGGGCTATCCAAACCCGGGTCTTCCGCGTCGTGATCGGGCGCACATTCGGGGAGAAGTTGGCATCGTAGACGCGCTCTGCATCTTCGAGTAATTGCAGCGCACCATCCAGATCGCCCTGGGCTTGTTTTATACGCGCCATCGCCGCGCGCCAGCGATACGGGTTTTGCGGTAAGCTGGCAAGTTCACCCAGCGCCTGGCTGGTGAGCAGATGCTGCGTGGCGGTCTTCAGATCATTATGCTCACACTGAAGGACGCTCATGCCCACGTACATATCTGCTGCTCCTCGCAGGATTGGCGCACCCGGCTCTTCCGCCCACTTTAGGGTCTGCCGATAGGTGGTCATTGCATCGCGGAGAAGGCCTTGCGCAATCTGTATATCCGCCAGGGTAAGGGCGTTGCCGATGGCTGGAGAGATGTACCCCGCCAGCCGCACATGTTCCATGCCGTCAGCGATCATCTGGTGGGCGGCATCGAGATCCCCGCTTGTCCATGCAGTGAGCCCCAACTGTGAGGCGGCCCCACCGATCATCAGGTGATCGTCCTCAGGTGCGAGATCAAGCACCCGTCGAGCGTTCTTCGCAGTCTCGGGCATATCGCCCCTGGCCAGGGCGCGCGCAGCACGGAGCATGGGAATCATCCCCGGGAGACGTTTAAATGTCCCATTGTCCACGATGACCATCCCGGTCGTATCGGCCATCGAGTCCAGCCAGCGTTCGGCATCCTGCAGCCAGGGTTCAACGTTACCGACCTCTCCGCCACCAAATAATGCGTAAGCATAGTGAACACAGAGCACCGGCCTGAAGCGGATTAGTTCATCAGGGAGTGCCTTTAGCCAGCCAAGTTCCGTGACTGTGGTTCCTTGTCTGTTCCTGCGCGTTTCAGGGATTGCCAGTTCGACCAGGATCGCCGCTCGCTCGAAATCCTTGCCGGCCAACGCGTGGCGGATGGCATCGTGCGGTAGTCCGTTTTTTTCATACCAGTCACTCGCCCGGCTGTGAAGGATGGGTACTTTCTCCGGTTGCGTCACCATCAGATGTTCGAGCAGAACATCGGCGAAAAGATGGTGATAGCGATACCACTGACGCTGATCATCAAGAGGAATGACAAACAGGTTGTCTCGCTCGAGTGCTTTCAGCATCTCCTTACAATCCGTCTGTCCGGTAACAGCGTCACACAGAGGACCACATAACTGATCGAGAATAGAGGTTTGGAGCAAGAAGCTGCTGACACTTTCAGACTGGCGTTGTAGAACCTCTTCCACCAGATAGTCCAGGATAAAGCGGTGGCTGCCGGTGAACGATTGGATGAAGCTGGCAGCATCATGATGTCCCTGCACCGACAGTGCGGCCAGTTGCAAGCCGGCGATCCAGCCTTCGGTGCGGGCTTCCAACTTGGCGATGTCATCCGTTGAGAGGTTTAAGCCCATCACCTGGTTAAGAAAGTCAGCGGCTTCGGCGGGAGAAAAGCGCAGGTCCGCGGCACGTAGCTCGGTCAATTGACCGCGTGCGCGCAAGCGAGACAGGGGCAACTGGGGATCCTCACGGGTGGCAATAATTAGAACCATCTGCGGAGGCATGTGCTCCACCAAAAAGGTGAGCGCCTCGTCAACCGACTTGGAATCAAGCATGTGGTAATCGTCCAGGACGAGGATGAATTTGTCCGGGAGGGCGGCGATCTCATTCAGCAAAGCCGTCAGGAGTGATTCGGTAGATGGTGGCCGGGCGGATTGGAGGGCGGTCAACACGTCTGTGCCAATCGTTGACGTGATGGTTTGCATCGACTTCACGATATAAACTAGAAAGCGAGTGAGATCATTATCCGCCTCGTCCAGCGACAGCCATGCTACCGGCCTGCCGCACCCAGCGGCCCACTCACTGACCAGTGTGGTTTTACCAAAACCGGCGGGAGCAGAAATGAGAGTTAACTTGCGGTCTGCAGCCAATCCCTCATTCAAACGTGCGATCAGACCCGGGCGTGGAACTATTGCCTTCCGGATCGGAGGAATGTAGAGTTTTGTGAGAAGCAGGGAATCAGGCATTCTTAAAATGATTATACATCGCACACAAATACAACGAAGCAGGTCAATTAGTTAGAAGAGCACTTGGCGACCCAACGTAAAAGGGCAACTACTTAAGCTTCGATCCAACTATATTATCCCCTTTAGTGGGACCTTGGCGTACCGGGCAAGCAATAACCCTTCACAGGGTGCTTAGCAAGGGGCATTACATCCACTCCCCGCTGCTAAGCAAAAGAATCCGGCTGAGAAGGCGGATTATTGAATCTAAAGGCACTATTCAACAGGAAATTATTTCTCTATCCGTTAAGGTCCACCAAACCTGCACGCAGCGCAGCGACCACAGCCTGAGTGCGATCAGACACATTCAATTTGGTAAATATTCCGCTCGTATAATTTCGAACGGTACCCTCCGATAAATAAAGCCGTTTAGCAATATCTGCATTGGAAAGCCCCATGGCTAACAAACGAAGCACTTCCAATTCGCGGTCGCTGAGTGAAGTATCCATGATTGGCGCCTTTTGAGGGATGCTTTGCGCAACATTGTTCAATAACTTCCCTGCGACGGCCGGGTCTACATACGATCCGCCACTGACCGTTCCCTTGATCGCGTTGATCAATTCACTGCGCGGCCTGTCTTTAAGTAAATAGCCTGAAGCGCCACTGCGGATGGCATCAAAGAGCCATTCATCATCGTCAAAAGTGGTCAAGATCAAGACGCTGATATCGGGATACTTTTCACGGATCTTGCGTGTGGCAATGATTCCGTTCATCTCAGGCATTTTTAGGTCCATTAGAACCAGGTCAGGTTTGTTTTTTTCAACCTGCTCAAGTGCTTCAAGTCCATTATGCGCAGTCCCCAGAACGCGGATCTCTTCATCCGATTCGAGGATGCGCTGTAATCCCTCGCAGACAATTTCTTGATCATCGCAGATCAACACTTTAATCATTGAACCGCTCCCAAACAAAACGGACGGTGGTGCCGCTGCCAGGCTGGCTTTCGACCACCAGCTTGCCTCCAATAGATGCGGCGCGTTCCTGCAATCCGCGCAGGCCGAATTTTTCTTCGCTGGTTGCCTGCTCGGGATCAAACCCGACACCATCATCATGAATGGTGAGCTCCAGTTTCTCTGCCGCCACCTCGACATTGACTGCTACCCGGGTGGCATTGGCATGCCGCACAATATTCTCAAGCCCTTCCTGGGTGATGCGGTAGATACTTTGCTCAACGTCCATGGGGAGCACGGGTAATTGATCAGGGCAACTCAACGAGACGGGGAGCGAACAACGCGCCGAAGCAGCCTGCGCAAGGTTCTGCAAGGCCAATTTCAAACCCAAATCTTCCAAAGGACCGGCGCGCAAAGCCTTTATTACCCGACGGGTCTCATCCAAGCCGAGCCGGGTGGTGTTTAGTGAGAGATCCAACATTTTCTGAGCTTCAACCTGGGTGGGCTGTACCACCGTCTTGATCGCTTCAAGGTTGATCGACAAACCACTGAGCGTGTGAGCGAGGGTGTCATGAAGTTCAGCAGCCAGACGGTTGCGCTCGCGGTTGGTGGCGAGCTGTTCCAATGTGTTCATGTATTGGTTCAACCTCAAGTTGGTTTGGATCAGTTTTTGGTTTTGCATGCGCTGCGTTTCTATCAAATTATTGATGATATACCCCACCGTGCCAAACGCAAAAGCGCGGATCAAAGGCACGCTTACCAAAGGCAGTGTCTCATAAGTAAATGTATCCAAAACGGCAAACAGTACGATCAACTCCAGCCCGTTGGTGAAAACAATGAAAAACAGCACTGCTTTAAAATTGTACTGCCACGCGATCAACACCAGGGGGACAAAAAGAATGGGCAGCCACAGCCAACTGCGGTTGATGATGGTGAAAATATTAGCCTGCGCCGGATGGAGCAGGTAAACGAAATTGCCAATAACCGGAAAAAGCGAGGCAACCAGCAGCCCCAAGGGTAAAAAGAGTTTTTTCAGCCGCTGTTCCATGAATGGCAGGGTTAAATAACCATACAGGAACAAATAAACCACAAAATTCCCCAAAAACTGGAACTGGACGGATTTTTCCCAGCCGGCAGCAAATAATGTATACCCCCACAAAATGGCAAAATAGACCACTGCCACTCCGGCGAAGTAACGGAATATTCTCAACAACCCCGGTTCGATCGACCTTTTCATCTTTTTTATCATAACATAATCACAATCTGGGGGTGCAAGAGTGATGACGCCAGTCATGCAGTGTCGTGTTTCGTGTCACCCGGCTGAATGTCGCTCAACATCTGGCGAAATTGCCTGCTGATTAGTATAGTGAATTTCCGACCCTCAATTATTAAATCGATGGATCCTTTGGGAGAACCTATATGGATTTTGTGATTACCGCAGATCATTTATCAAAACAATTTACCAAAAGCAACACGCAGCCCGCGCTCGACGACCTCTCCATGAGCATACCGCGCGGCATTTTATTTGGGCTTGTCGGCCCTGACGGCGCTGGAAAGACCACCACCTTACGCATTTTTTCTTCAGTGATGCTGCCCTCGAGCGGGTCGGCAAACGTGATGGGTTTCGACACCCGCAGGAACCCCGATCCCCTGCGCCAGCAGATCGGATATATGCCTCAAAACTTCAGCTTGTATCCCGACTTGAGCGTGCTTGAGAACCTGAACTTTTTTGCTGAAATCCAGCAGGTAAAAAAGGAACGCAAGCCAGCCCGCATTAGCGAGATGCTGCGCTTCACCCGTTTGGAAGAGTTCAAGCATCGCAAGGCGGGCACCCTCTCAGGGGGGATGAAAAAGAAGCTCGCCCTGGCTTGCGCGCTCGTCCACGAACCGCAGCTTTTGATCCTGGACGAACCCTCCACCGGCGTGGACCCTGTCTCCAGGCGGGAACTTTGGGTCATCCTGGCAGAAGTGGTGCAGCACGGCGTTACAGTCGTTGTCAGCACCCCCTACATGGATGAGGCTGAACGTTGCCACCAGGTGAGTTTTTTGTCTCATGGAAAAGTGCTGGCCACTGGTACCCCTAATGAGCTGATTAAAACACTCCCCTTTGAGATCCTGGAGCTCAAAGCCAGTCCGCGCAAGAAAATGCGCCAGATTGTTAACGAGACCCAGGGTGTTCTGGATTGGCGTCCAGTTGGCGACTCTCTCCGATTGAATGTGCCCAATAATGGCGCATCTCAAAAGATCCTGCTCTCCCTTCGAGAACGACTGGATCAAGATAATTTGAAAGTGACCCTGCTGAGGCCGACGCGTCCGAGTATGGAGGATGTGTTCGTCCATTTGGTAAACACACAGCGAGCTCTGGCATGAACGCTGTTGAAGTCAATCATCTGACGCGGAACTTTAATGATTTCATCGCGGTCAATGATCTCAGTTTTTACATCCCGCAAGGAGAGATCTTTGGCTTGCTTGGGCCGAACGGGGCGGGAAAAACCACCAGCATCCGGGTCTTATGCGGCATTATGCTGCCCTCCTCCGGTTCAGTTAACGTATTAGGGTATGACGTGACCCACAATCCGAACGAGGTAAAAAGCCGCATCGGATATATGTCTCAGAAGTTTTCACTCTACAACGATCTGACTCCCGTGGAAAATATCAATTTTTACGCCTCAATTTACGGTGTGCCCAAAAAAGATCGGGCTGACCGGGTGAAAGAATTGATCAAAATGGCTGACTTGAGCGGAAACGAACGTCAGCTCACACGCAACCTGTCTGGAGCCTGGCGGCAGCGCCTTGCGCTGGCTTGCGCCATCGTCCACCGCCCCTCCATGATCTTCCTGGATGAAGCGACCGCGGGGGTGGATCCCGTCTCACGCCGCGAATTTTGGGACCTGATCTACGATCTCGCCAGCGAAGGCGTCAGCGTGCTCGCCACCACCCACTATATGGATGAAGCCGAGTATTGCAACACCATCGGTATGATGTACCAGGGCAAGCTGGTGGCACTGGCCAGCCCTGAAACCCTCAAGAACAACCTGCCCGGTGTCCTGGTGCAGTTGGAGTGCGACCGCCCGGGAGACGTGGTTAAGCTGGTTTCCGGTCAGGATGGCGTGATCAACACCACCATCCACGGCGCGTTGGTGCACCTAACCTTGAAAGACGCCAGTGTCGAGACACTTGTAAAAGAATTTCTCGCCCACGCCAAAATCGATATCAAGACCTGGGAGGTCATCCAACCCTCACTTGAGGATGTGTTTTTAACCATGGTTTCGGAACAGCTCTCATCCACCGATACACCCGTAAAAGCAGAAAAAAGGAGAAAAGCATGAACCGATTGTGGACAATCATGCGTAAGGAAATTTTTCATATATGGCGTGATCCACGAACGTTGGCAATGATCGTGGTGCTTCCGGCGCTGCTACTGATCCTGCTGGGGTTCGGCATTTCATTCGAACAACAGTCCGTCAAGATGGCGGTCGCTGATTTTTCAAAGACCGATTCCAGCCGAAATTTCATTGAACAATTCACTGCCAGCAAAGATTTTATTTATGCTTACGATGTTTCTAATGAAGGTGCTTTGATCGATCTGATCAACCGCGACCTGGTAGATGTGGGCATCCTCATTCCTGAAAACTATGACCGGGACCTATTAAGCAGTACCCAGGCTAAAATTCCGATCTACATCGACGGCTCGATGCAGCCGACGGATTCGCTGACGCTTCAGCTCAAGCTCAACTCGATCACCTCCATGGTCGCACAGGAGATGCTCATCGAAAAAGTGGTGAAATCTGGCCTTTCAAGCAGTTTAAACCTGCCGGTAACAGGGATCCTGAAAACGCTCTATAACCCGAATGGGGACTCCAAGATCTACATGATCCCGGGGTTGATCGCCATTCTGTTGCAGGTGCAAACCTTGATCCTGTCAGCGCTGGCAATCGTGCGCGAACGTGAACAGGGCACCATGGAACAGTTGATCGTTACTCCGGTACGCTCATGGGAGCTGATGCTAGGCAAGGTCATTCCGTACCTGGTGGTGTGCATCTTAAACATGTTTGCGCTGTTGTGGCTGAGCCAACTCTTCTTTGGCGTCACTGTGGCAGGCAGCCTGGGCGTGCTGATCGGATTAAGTATCATCTTCATCCTCGGTTCGTTGGGGATGGGTGTGTTGATCTCGACCATTTCCCAATCCCAGATGCAGGCCATGTACATTTTATTGTTTGTGGTGCTAATGCCTGCCATCATCCTCTCGGGGTTGATGTTCTCACGAGAAAACATGCCAGCCTTCACTTATTGGTTCAGTGAGATGCTGCCAGTCACCCAGTACCTTGAAATCACTCGCGGGATCATGGTGCGCGGCGTGGAAGCCAGTTCGTTATTCTTCTCGTCCACGTTGCCGTTGATCATCCTGAGTGTCGTCTATTTCGTCGCCAGCATCCTGGTGTTCCGAAAACGCATCTAACTAATCCATTAAGGAGAACCCTATGAAACGCAATTTACTTACGGTATTCAGTCTGGCAGTTGTGCTCACTTTTTTATTGAGCGCGTGCGCAACCGCTGAAACAGGAAATTTCACTGCCTCCGGCTCGTTTTCAGCCATCGATACTTCTATTGCACCCGAGCTCAGCGGCAGGGTCACTGAAGTCAGTGTGCTTGAAGGAGAAAGCGTCACCGCCGGACAAACCCTCTTCAAGATTGACGCGGAAGTCAGCCAGGCCCAATATGACCAGGCTGCCGCAGCGGTGAGTGCGGCCGAAGCCGCCGTGCAGGCCAGCCGTGCACAGGTCGCCAGTGCTGAGGCACAGTATCAACTGGTTCTGCAGGGTGCGCTCGTGCAGGATATGCCAAACCGCCAGATCGCCTGGACCAATCCCCTCCCTGACGATTACCAGGAAGCCTGGTATTTCAACAAGACCGAATTGATCGAAGCCGCCCAAACCCAGGTAAACAGCGCTGAAAAGGCGTTGGCATCCGCACGCACCGACCTTGAAAATGAGCAAAAGTTGGCCAGTAGCAAAGATTTCATCGCAGCTGAGAAAAGATTGGCACTCGCCCAAGTGACCCTTACAGTGGCCAATGCAACCTTGACCCAGGCGCAAACTGCCGGCAACACCGATCTCGAGGATGCCGCTGTTGATTCCCTGGATGATGCGCAGACCGAGTTCGACTCTGCCCTTTCAGACTATCAACGTATGCTGACCACCGCCGCCGCGGATTCGATCATCCAGGCGCGTTCACGTGTGGCTGTCGCCCAGGCTACATTAGATAACGCCCGCGATGCCCTGCTCGTCCTGCAAACCGGCGACCAATCCCTCCAGGTGGTGGCTGCCCGGAAAGCGTCAGAAGCTGCCGCCAGCATGGTGAAACAAGCCGAAGCCGGATTGGGGCAGGCCAAACAGGCGCTCAACATGGCACAACTGCAGCTTGACCGTACCACGATCACCTCCCCGGTGGACGGTGTGGTGCTGACTCGCAATATAGAGGTCGGTGATCTGGCTGTGGCTGGCGGCACCGTGATGCGTGTGGCTAACCTTGATACCCTCGACCTGGTGGTCTACCTCCCCGAAGATCAATACGGACAGGTTAATATCGGCGACGAGGTGTATATCACGGTGGACTCGTTTGCCGGTAAAACCTTCGAGGGCACCATCGTGCGTATTTCAGATGAAGCCGAGTTCACCCCCAAGAATGTGCAGACCGAGTCAGGTAGAAAATCCACGGTCTATGCCGTCAAGATCCAGGTGCCGAACCCCGATCACAAGCTCAAACCGGGCATGCCCGCAGATGTGGAGTTTTCAATTAATTAGAAACCAAAACCACTTGTGAAAGTAATTTGCCCAATTTATTGGACAAAAGTTTAGTGGCAATGGAGGACTGAGTTCTTATTCAAATAGGGCTCAGTCCTCTTCGTTATAAACCGAATTACGATTCCGGTGATTTCAATCGTGGTTGGAAGTTCAGGAATATGTTGATGAAAATGATTATTTAATTGATGAAGATCAACGGTAAAAAATGGGTGAATTCGTAACCAGGTAGAACAAGAAACATCTCGTCGGGCTTAAAACCCTAGACCGTTAAGTACCCGCAAGAGTAGTGGTTTTAATACCCTTACGGGTACCATGGCCACGCCCTGCACTTTGCTTAGGGGTGCTTTTCGAGGGCATTATATCCACTGCCCTCAATAAAACAATAAAAAAACGCCGGGGTCCATAAAAGGATTTGCCCGGCGGTTATCAGTACTTTGCCTTATTTCGAATCACACCTCAGATCAACAATGTGTTGTATGGTGCAGCGAAGTCTGAGTGTTAGATTTTCCGACCCACATCATTTCCGGCGCGGATGGCCAGGGCAATGTTGAAGGGCTCGTTGCAGTCACCAATTGCATAGGTCTCTTTGACTGAAATACCCTCAAGTAGAGCCTTGTTCGGTTTCAGGTCGGCAGCGTTGATGATGGAATCCGCGGGAATGATCGTATCCCATCCGCCTTCAGTTGTAATGGTCACCTTGCCTTCGCCGATCTCCTTGATCGTAGAGGAAGGATAAGCTTTTACGCCCAGTGAATAAAGGCCGGTCGTCATAAAGCGATGGGCATGCTGAGATTGCTGCTTATCAAGTTCCGCATTTGGGTTCGGGGTCACAATGGTGACCTTCTTCTTATGCACCGTCAGCCACAGAGCACAATCGAAAGCCTGGGCATTTGAGCCATAGACGATGACCTTATCGCCGGTTCCTTCACCCATGAAGTTCATGTAGTCGATGATCGGTACCGTGCCGCCGCTCGCGCCCACTTCACCGGGGAGAGAGCCGACGGCGAGGACCACTGCATCCGGGGCTTCGCTGGTGATCAGCGCGGCGTCGAC
>MTKZ01114638.1_pt2 | contig 14263 bp, 11 predicted proteins | sample 1042781 | NCBI WGS metagenome assembly MTKZ01 (sample SAMN06212207, study PRJNA360539) | anaerobic digester metagenome | biome: Wastewater treatment plant; material: sludge; isolation source: anaerobic digester fed with sludge from wastewater treatment plant | place: Denmark: WWTP Viborg ...
GCGAGCGAAACGAGTGCAGCAGGTACGCCAGAAAGAGCGGCGCGCCCATGCTGAAGAAGAAGACCAGCCGCGGGTCATGGCGGCCACGGCGCCAAAAGGCGGCCGCGGCCCAGATGGGGGCGCCAAAGAAGACCGGGTTGAGCAGGCCAATCTCGGCGCCGAGGAATTCGCCCAGGTACCTGAGAGTCGGTCGCCAGGCATGGCCGGCTCCCGCGCGTTCGGCCACGTGGGTGACGGTGATCCAGTCATGCTGCCAGTTCCAGATCAACACCGGCAGCGTGCACAGCAGGTTGATTAGCAGGGCAAGATAGGGGCCCGGCCGGCGCAAGTGCTTGCGCGCGGGGGGCCAGAGCGCAAAGAACACCGCCCAACAGAGCAACTGGAACAGCCCGGTGTACTTGCTCAAGAACCCCAGGCCCATCCAAAGGCCGACCCACAACCAGGGGCGGGTGCCGGCGTTGTCCTGCAGCGCCTGCCAACCGGCCACCATCGCCGCCGCCCAGAACAAAACGGACAGCGGATCAACGGTCATCAGGACGGCGCCCGCGGACAGCAGCAAGGTGGCGCTTGTGATGAGCAGCAGGAAAAGGCCCGCGCGGGCGTTGACTTCGCGCGCGAAGAACCGCAGCAGGACAACGCTGAGCACCGCGGCGATCACCGGCGCAAAGAAACGCACGCCGAAAGCCGTGTCGCCCCACAGCAGGGTGCCCAGGAATTGCGTGTAGGCAATCAGCGGCGGCTTGCTGTAATAGGAGAGCGCCAGGTGCTTGGACCAGATCCATTGATAGGCTTCGTCTTCGCTCAGTTGAATGGTCCCGCTGGCGATGTAAACCAGCCGCGCCAGCAGGCAGATCGCGATCCAGACGTAGCCAAGCCGGAGCCAATGCTGGTCAACCGTGGCGTGCGGCACGCCGGAAGACACATGCGATGCAGGGGCCCGCACCTTGCAGGCATTCTGAGGCGCCAAGGCACGGGAGCCAGCAACAGACGCCGGGTCGCCGTCGGGGCGAGGTTTGGGATCGAGCAGACAAGGCAATGCCTGCCACCAAAGCGGGAACCACCTTCGCCCCAGCCGCTGCCAGAGGGCATTCAGGGACCAGACGCCCGCCGCGGCATACCCCGAGCCGAGAATGGCCCCCACGAGCACATCGCCGACATAGTGGCTGCCGTTGTAAACACGGGAAAAGCCAACCAGCATCGCCACGGGCAGCATGAACCGTAGGCTGCGGCGATAGTAGATGAAGAGAACCATCGTGGCGGCGAACCAGTTGGCGGCATGCGCCGAGGGCAGGCTGACCTTGTCATCCATCTTCGGTGGGGCCATTTCTGCTGGCGGCGCGACGCTGAGGTCGCGGCCCGGACGGCGGACATCAGGCAGGACGGCATTGGGCCGCGGACGCTGGAGGGCACGCTTGAGGGGGTTGCAGACGAACCCGTCGCCGAGCGGAACGATCAGGGCCAGCATCAGCAGGCAGATAACACCCCGCGCACGGCCTTTCCAAACCAGCAGCACCGCCGCCAGCAGCAACAACGGGAAGAAGAACCCGTTGCCGCTGGCAAAAGGCATCACCTGGTCGAAGACCGGATTAGCCAGCCTGAGGTTGATGAACCGGAAGAACCCAAGATCCAGGGTTTGCAGCCAGTGCATCAGGCAAACCTTCGCTCAGTAAACAACGAGCGACCGGACCGGGTAGTCTTTAAGTTTCTGCCGGCCAGCCAGGAATTTGAGCTCGATGAGGAAGGAGATTTGGAGAATGCGGGCTTCCAATCGGCGCACGAGCGCGGCCGCCGCGGCCGCCGTGCCGCCGGTGGCCAGCAAATCGTCAATGAGCAGCACACGGCTGCCCGGTTCGAGGGCGTCCACATGCACGGCCACGGTCGCCGTGCCGTATTCGAGGTTGTATTCCTGCTCGTGGGTGCGGTAAGGGAGCTTGCCCTTCTTGCGCACAGGCACAAGGCCCGCCTGGAGTTTGACGGCCGCGGCGGCGGCGAAGATGAAGCCGCGGGCGTCAATTCCCACCACCGCATCCACGTCGCCGGGCTTGAACTGCTCGGTCAGCAGGTCAATGCTGCCGGAAAAGAGCCGCGCATCGGCGAGCACTGGCGTGATATCCTTGAACTGGATGCCGGGCTTGGGAAAGTCGGGGATATTGCGAATCGCCTTCTCGATGTCGGCGGGTGTTGGGCGCGGTTGGTTCATTCCTCCTCTTTAGCTGACTTGGCGTCTCAATCGTTTGGCCGGTTCAGGCCCTGGCGGCCTCCATCTTCTCGATCATCTTGCGCAGTTTCTTCAGGGCGAGGTTCTGAATCTGGCGCACGCGCTCGCGGGTCACGCCGAACTTGGCGCCGACTTCCTCGAGGGTCTGCTGCGGACCGCCTTCCAGCCCGAACCGGGCGCGCAGGATGGTCGCCTCACGGGGGTCAAGGGTCTTGACCATTTCCCGCAGCATGCTCACGACTGTCTTGTCTTCGAGCTGTTGGTATGGCGTTTCGGCGCTCTCATCCTCGACGACCTCCGAGAAGTTGTTTGAGTCTTCATCCCCGATTGGGGCATCAAGCGAAGTGGGCCGCACGGCTGCCATGCGCATTTGCGAGACACGGGCGGCGCTTATGCCCAGTTCTTCGCCCAACTCTTCATCGGTCGGTTCGCGGCCCAGCTCTTCCTGCAACCGCATGGAGGTGCGGCGCATCCTGGAAATCTTGTCCACCAGGTGCACCGGCAAGCGGATCGTCTTGGATTGGTTGGCCAGGGCGCGCTTGATGGATTGTTTGATCCACCACGAACCGTAAGTGGAGAGCTTGCCCCCCTTGGCCGGGTCGAAACGCTCGACGGCTTTCATGAGCCCGATGTTGCCCTCGCTGATCAGGTCGAGCAGAGGCAGCCCAATGCCCTCGTAATCGCGGGCGATCTTGACGACGAGGCGCAGGTTGGCCTTGATCATCTGCTCGCGCGCCTTCTTATCACGCCGCTTGATGCGCGCCGCCAGCCTGACTTCCTCCTCCGGGGTTAGCAGCTTGACCTCCCCGATTTCGCGCAGGTAGAGCTTGATCGCCGTGTCGCCGTCATAACCCGATCGCTCCCGCTCGCGCGTGGAACTCAGTTCGTCAGATTCGGTCTCCGTGTTAACGGACTCCAGGTCCGCTTCCCTGGGTTTGAGGGCCTCCTCATTGGCCAGGGCCCTGGCCTTGGGCGCCTGCTTGCGCCCGGAGAAGTCGCGCTTCTTTGCAGCCCGGGCGCGGCGCTTCGAGTGCGCCCGTGCCCTGGTCGCCCGCGCCGGGCGGGAGACGCGACGCGGCTTACGCCGCGCGGCCGGGTGAGGTTTCTTATGAGCGACCATAAACCGAGGTGAGAATCTAGTTGCTGCACTTGGCTTGGCAACCAAATAAAGCGCCAAAGTGCGGCGGATTTTGCTGGCCGGGAACGAGAGGTTTCGCGTATGCCCGCGGGCAGTTCCAAGCCAGGCGAAAACCGGCGTTCGGGCAAGTCCGAGTGCGCCCGGTCATCGGCCAGCGCTCCGCAGAGCCAGCCACCACGGCACGATGACGAGGAGGGCGAAGGCCAGTCCGCTGACGAGATTCGCATTGGGCTTCCGGGCAATTCCCGGCACAAGGCTCAGCAGCGCGCCCAGCACCAGTCCGGTTGCGAATCCGCCCAGGTGGGCCACGACGTCGGTTCCAGGCGTGAGCGCCAGCAGCACAAACAGCATTGTCCCGCCACAGACCCCGCTGACCACGAACTTCCATGCATGGGGCGTCTGCCGCCAGAGCGAAAACGAGTGCACCGTCAAGAGCCCCAGGCCACCCATGACCATCCCCGACGCGCCAAGGCTGCGGTGGGTTTGGAGCGAGAGCGCGCCCGCAAGCAGGTTGCCGCCGGCTCCTGCCAGGTAGGCCGCGAGCAATCCTGCCCCCGTTCCGAAATGCCCCATAGCCAGGCCGAGCAGGATCAACCCGAGGGCGGCATTGGTCGCCAGATGGGCCAAGTCGGCGTGGAGCCAGACCGCGGTGAAGAGCCGCCACCATTGTCCGTGCGCCACGGCGGCGCCATCCATCACGCCGGCGGAATGCAGGCCGATCTGCGAGTTCAGCCAGTAGAACACGCCGGTCAACAGGACCCACGCCAGGCTGCCCCAATCGAACAGCAGGCCGGGCCGAAACACCGGCTGCTGCCAGGGCCAGGCGCGATTCTCGATGCGGTACTGGCGCAGCGTTCTCAGCGCCCGCGCGCAATCCTGCCGAGCCACCACCAAGCCCCAACCGGCTCCCTCTTCGCCCTGGACAATCGTGGCCTCAATCCCCTGGCTCACGAGCACCAGGCTCCAGTCCATCGCCTGGCGTTGCGAACGCACCGGAATTCTGGCCGTTGGAGACTCCATCGGCAATTCGGCGGGCCTTNNCCCGCGCCGCGCCGGCCAGCCGTGCGCTCGACAACTTCATAGATCTGCGCGTCGGGCTTCATGGCGCCGTGTTCATAGGACAGAATGTAGCCGTCGAAATTGGCGTAGAAGGGAAAACTCCGGCGGATGTGCTCGGCGGCCAATTCGTTGGTGTTGGAGAAGACGTAAGTGGGGATCCTCCGCTGGCGCAGCTCGGCCTGCATTCGGATCATTGGTTCAATCTCTACAAAAATGTCGGCAAAACACCGGGCGAACTCGTCCAGACTGCCCCGGAAGCCGGTCACCCGGCAGACCTCGTCGAAGAATTGCCGCGTGGTCAGAGCGCCTGATTCATATTGATAGAACAGGGGGGAGTGGTTGATGAACTGCGCGATCTCGGCCATCGAGATCTGGCCGCGCGCCGCGATCCGCCGCGCCGCGATGACGTAGTCGAAATCCACCAGCACTTTGCCCAGATCAAAAACAACAACGGATGGAATATGCATTCAGAGAGAATCAGGTGTTAAGGCCGGGAGACTGCAAGCTATTCATGGCTGCATTTCCCGGCGCCCCTCCAGGGCGTGGCTCAAGGTCAGCTCGTCGGCAAACTCCAACCCGGTGCCGGCAGGCAAGCCGTAGCCGATGCGGGTGATTCTGAGCCCGGGCCGGGCGAGCCTCTTGGCCAGGTAATAACCCGTCGCCTCCCCCTCCACATCCGTCCCCAGGGCAAGAACGATCTCCTTGATCCCCCCGCCCGCCAGGCGCGTTTCCAGCTCAGCGATGCGCAAGTCTTCCGGCTCGACGCCGCCCAGCGGCGAGATGCGCCCGCCCAGCACATGGTACTGGCCGCCGAAGGCGCGCGACTTCTCCAGGCTGAGAATATCCACCGGCCGCTCGACGACACAGACCAGCGAGCCATCCCGGCGCGGGTCGGCGCAAATTGCGCAGGGCGACTGCTCGGTGAGCGCGCCGCACGGATCGCAGAACCGGACCCGCTCGCGAGCGTGGAGAATGGCCTCGGCAAGCTGTCTGACGGCGCCCGTCTCGGCCTGCACCAGGTGCAGGGCTATGCGCTCGGCCGAACGCGGGCCAACCCCGGGGAGCTGGCTCAAGGCGTTGATCAGCAACGCTATCGGTTCAGGCAAGGCAGCCATGCTAAAGCGGGATGCGCGGGGCCTGCGGCGTGGTACCGGTGCTGGCCCCCGGCCCCTGGCTCTCCACCCGCAGCTACGAAGTCAGACCGGGCAGATTAAACCCGGCGGTGGCCTTGCCCATTTCCGCGGAAGAGATCTCCCGGGCTTGGCCCAGGGCCTGGTTGGCCGCCGTCAGAATCATGTCCTCCAGCACCTGCGCGTCGGCGGGATTCAGCGCCTGCGGATCAATCTTGATCGAGGCGACCGTGCCGTCGCACTTCGCCACGACCTTCACGGCGCCACCGCCGCTGGTGGCCTCGACCGTGCGTTGGGCCAGCGAGGCCTGGATTTGTTCCATTTGCTGCTGCATGCGCGCAGCCTGTTTCATGAGTTTGCCAATGCTCGACATTGCTTGGAAGTTGATGGTCTGTGGTTGATGGTTGAGGGAGTAATTGCGAATCAGGCGCGGACCTCGACGATCTGGCCCTTGAAGATCTCCAGCGCTTTCTGGATCAGAGGGTCATTCTCAAAATCATCCTTGCTGAAAGGCACCGAAGCCAGCTTCCCCTTGCCAGGCGCGGCTGTTTTGGCCGCGGCGGCGCGCGTGGACGCGGGGCCCGCCGCTGGCGCCGGCGGAGTCTCGGCGGGCACGGGCGGCGGAGATGGGTTTGCCGGCGCTTCAGCCTTGATGAGCTTGATCTGGGCGTTTGGATGGCCCAGCTCGGACAACTTGGTTTGGAGCAGCGCGTGGTTCCGGGGGGTGTCCACCAGGCCAAGGTGGTCTGCGAACTCCGGGTCGAAACCGATCGTTAAGACGTTCTTTTCGAGAGAAACGGGGTGCGCCTCCAACAGGTAGCTGCGGGTGAACTGGCTGACACGGCCAACAGCCTCCACCAGTTTGCCCCAGAGGTCGCCCAGGTCGCCGGAAAGCGCCGCAGAGGCCGCAGCCTGGGAGGGACCGCGTCCCGCCCNNCCGCCCGCAGCAGACTTTGGCAAAGCGGGTGCATTGGCGCGTTCCGGCGCCGACATGCCTGCGGGTGCTGCGCCGGCCGGGGCTGCGGGCATTCCACTCGAGTCGCGCAGATTCTGAAGCTGCCGCAGCAGCGCATCAATGCTCACCGCCCCGCGCGCTTCAATGGCCTTGAGCAGAGCCACCTCCACGAGAATCTTCTTGGACGCTGCATCGCGCAGTTGCCGCTCCGCCTCGGCGAGGACCTCCATGATGCGCGTGAGCCCGTCCGCGCCGGCCATGGAGGATTGCTCCTTGAGCGCCGCCGCCTCAGCCTCGGACACCTCCAGCATATTGAGGTCGCCGCGCGAAACCTGGAAGATCAACAGGTTGCGGAAGTGGTTCAGCAGATCGGATAAAAGCCGCCGCAAATCCTTCCCGTGGTTGGCAAGGCCATTCAACAACCGCAGAACCTTCTCGACTTCTCCGACCAGCACCATTTGCGCCAGTTCCAGCAGTTGGCCCTGTGCCGCGAGCCCGAACATGGACAGCACGTCCGGCTCCTCGATCTTGTCGCCGCAGAAACTGATAAGCTGGTCGAGCGCCGATTCCGCGTCACGCATCGCCCCTTCAGCCCCGCGCGCAATCGCATAGAGCGCGGCCGGAGCGATCTTGACCTTCTCCAACCCGGCAATGTGCTCGAGATGCCTGGCGATCAGCGCCGTCGGGATACGCCGCAAATCGAACCGCTGACAACGCGACAGGATGGTCGGCAGCACCTTCTCCGGGTCGGTCGTGGCGAACATGAACTTCACATGCGCCGGCGGCTCTTCGAGGGTCTTGAGCAGAGCATTGAAGGCCCCCGTGGACAGCATGTGAACTTCGTCAATAATGTATATCTTGAAGCGGGAACTGGCCGGCGCGTACTTGCACGTCTCGCGCAACTCGCGGACCTGCTCGACGCCGTTGTTGCTGGCGCCGTCAATCTCGAACACGTCAAGCGAGCGGCCCTCGGCGATCTCCTGGCAACGCTGGTCCTTCTCCTCGAACTCGACCTTCGGCCCGTCCTCGCAGTTGAGACACTTGGCAAAGATGCGCGCGATGGTGGTCTTGCCGGTCCCGCGCGGGCCGCAGAACAAATAGGCGTGGGCGATGCGCTTTTGCTCGATGGCATGGGCCAGCGTCTGCGTGACGTGTTCCTGTCCCACGACATCCCGAAAACGCTGCGGGCGATACTTGCGCGCTATGACCTGATAACTCATGTAAGTGCGGATTTCGGAGTACGCACTGCGGAATGAAGCCCAGACCGCTCTGGTTTCTCAATCCGCACTCCGCACTCCGCATTCAAAACTCAAAAGTGCCAGGGTGACCACGGCAAATGCGGAGCAGACTGCCGTTGCTGCCTTCCGGCCCTGGCGGGGTTCGTAAGTCCACAGTCCATGGGCCCTGGCAATCAGAACTCTGGCGCATGGATGCCGCGGCTTCAAGCCGAATTTGCAGGCTTGGACAATTTATCTCGAATGCGGCCGGGCGAACGGTTAGCGTGGGGCGCGCATGGGTGCATTCGTGACAGACTAGCAGACCGCCATGAGCGAGTTCGTCCATATCGAGCTGTTGCCGTTGGGCAAGGTGCTGCGGGTCAAGCGCGGCACGCCCTTGCAGGACGCGTTGTTTGCGCAGGGCGTCGAGTTTCCGTGTGGCGGGCGTGGGCGCTGCAAAGGCTGCAAAGTCAGGGTGCTGGCGGGCTCGCTGCCAATTTCGGAGGAGGAAAGGCAGAAACTCACTCCCGCCGAGCTGGCCGGAGGTTGGCGGCTGGCCTGCCGCGGACGAGCGGAGAGGGACCTGAAGATCGAGCTGGCCCAGTGGGAGGCAGCGATTCTCGCTGACGATTCGGTGCTCGATTTCACGCCCCGGCAGGGGTTGGGCATAGCGGTTGACCTGGGCACCACCACCATTGTGGCGCAGTTGGTTGACTTGCAGACCGGGCACGTGCTGGGCGTGCGCGCGGCGCTCAATGCCCAGGCCAGGCACGGCGCCGACATCATGAGCCGCATTGAATTCGCCCTGGCCGGCCAAAGCCAGCAGGTGTTGCAGGATCTGGTGCGCCAACAGATCGGCGGTCTGGCCGGCGCGCTGCTCGAGGAGCCTTCCGCCGGGGCGCGCGAGGTCGAAAGCGTGGTGGTGGTCGGCAACACGGTCATGCACCATCTGTTCTGCGGTATCAGTCTCGAGCCACTTTCGCATTACCCATTCGAGCCCGTTTCGGCGGGGCTGCAGCGGTTTGACACCGCTCAATTGGGGTGGGATTTGCGCGGTAATCCGGTGGTGCGGTTCCTGCCCTGTCTCGGGAGTTTCGTCGGCAGTGACATCCTCGCAGGCGTGCTGGCGACCAGGCTGCGCGAGAGCAAACAGTTGGCCGCGCTTATTGACTTGGGAACCAACGGAGAAATCGTCGTGGGCAACCACGAACGCATGCTTTGCGCGTCCACGGCAGCCGGACCGGCCTTCGAAGGCGCGCGCATCTCCATGGGCATGCGGGCGGCGACGGGCGCCATTGCCGGGGTGTGCGTGGATGAAGGCCGGCTGCGGTGTCATGTGCTGGGCGATGTCGCGCCCCGCGGCATTTGCGGCAGCGGCCTGGTGGATGCGGTAGCCGCGGGCCTGGAGCTGGGCTGGATTTCCGCAAATGGCCGGCTGACCCGTGGCGACTCGCTGGCGCTGGCGGAGCCGGTCTCGCTCAGTCAACGTGACATTCGGGAGTTGCAGTTGGCCAAAGGCGCCATTGCCGCCGGCCTGCGCATCCTGCTGGAGCAGTGGGGCGCAACGAAGGCCGACCTCTCACAGGTCTTCCTCGCTGGCGCTTTCGGCAACTACATCAACCACGCCAGCGCGCGGAGAATCGGCCTGCTGGATTTCACCGCGGATCGGGTCCGGCCGGCCGGCAACACCGCCCTGCTGGGCGCCAAGCTGGCGCTCTTCAGCCTGCCCGAGCATGACACCGCCTATGCCGAAATCCGGGCCAAGGTGAGGCACGTCTCCCTGAACGAGGATGCGCGGTTCCAGGAGATATTTGTGGAAGAAATGGCGTTCCCTGCGGGGTGCAGTCACACCCCCAGCCGGGAGACAACTCCGTAATGCGGGACGGAGGCCGAGGACTGCAGGAAGAACCCAACCTTCCTCGCGGGCCTGGCGCCCCGGAGTCTGATTGCGGCCCCTATAGCCGTTCGCGCCCGGCGTAACCCGCGTCCAGATCGTGCCAGAACTCGATGTCCTCGTCGTCCTGCTCCCAGCAGAGGAACACCTCTCGCCCGCCGATGATCGCCGGGAAATCAACCAGCCCGCGTTCAACATCCTTGAGTTGGATTTCCCGGCGCGCAAACTCCAGCAACAGTTCATCCTGGTCAACCAGGGTCCTGACCCATGTGTTCACCAGCGCGCCCCCCAGATCACACCCCGGAACCATCAACCCGCTCAGGCGCCTCTCGACCTTTGCCTGTTCGGCGCGCAGGTGGTCGAGCCGCTGCAACCACTGCCGGACGCGCGGCAGCATCTCCCGGGCTTCCTCCTGGGTGTAATGCTTCTTAAACCGATAGGGCATAGCGGCTGGTGGGGTTACGGAGTCAAATCATCATTGGAAACGGGCGAGTCGCCTGCAACTCGTCAGGATGCGCGTCTCTGATCTGTGGTGGTTCCTCCGGATCATTTTGGGGTGCCCGCCTCCAGCTTCTTGCGCACCTCCGCATTCGGTTCGACCGCCAGCGACTTGCGCCATGCCTCGCGCGCTTTGTCGGGCTCCTGCAATGCGCTGTAGATGTCGCCCAGGTGATCGAAAATGGTGGCGTCGGGCTCTTCCGACAACTCGGCCGCCTTGAGCGCGTAGGGCAGCGCCTCGCCGGGCTGGTTGAGCTTGAACAGCACCCACGCCAGGCTGTCCAGGAAAGCCGCGCTCTTGGGCTCCGCCTTGACCGCCTTCTCGATCAGCTCCCGCGCCGGCTGCAGGTTCACGCCTCGTTCTGCCCACATGTAGCCGAGGTAGTTCATGGCCTCGGCAAAACCCGGCGCAAGCTGCAGGCATTGCTGAAAGTACTTCTCCGCTTGTTCGTAATCCCCGTTCCGCTCGCAGGCTGCACCCAGTTGGAAATAAAACCCCTCACTCAGGTGGCTCGGGTCGGTGGCCTTGGCGATAACCTCGGCGATGACAAAATGCCGAACTGCCTGCGCATAGTCCTTTTGCCGGTTATAGGCCAGCGCGGTGTAGAACTCCATCGCGAAGCTCTGCGCGAACCGTTGCCGCGCCTTCCCCAGAGTCGTCAGGGCTTCGTCGGGTTTCTTCAGCTCCATCTGCGCCACCGCCAGGTAGTAATAGGCAGATTCAATGTCCGGACTGAGCAGGATGGCTTTGCTCAACGCCTCGGCGGCCTCCGCCGGCCTCCGGTCTTCGAGGGTCAGCCGGCCCAGGTAATAGTAGGCCTGCGGGTTGGTCGGGTCATCGCGGAGGATTGCCTCAAGCTGTTCGCGCGCCCGCTTATGATCGCTGCCGCGCAGATAGATCGAAGTGAGATTGGCCCGCACCCGCTCTTCCACGAGCGGCAGTTCCGGAGGCTTCTTCAGCACCTCGAGGTAAAACTGCGCCGCCTGGGCCGAGTCGCCCAGCAGATTGTAGCCGTCGGCCAGCTTCAGCCGCAGCAGAGGGGTGAGCGCTTCCGACTTCGCGGCCCGGTCTAACAAGTCACGAGCCTTCACGTTCACGGCGGCTCTGGACGTTGAGGACTGAAGCCCAACACCCACGTACAGCTCGGCCAGCCCCACGAGGAAATCGGCGTCCACGTTTGGCTGCCCTGCCCCTTCGTCGAGCACTCCCAGCGCCTCTTCCGTCTGCTTCTTCGACAGGTAAAGCTGGCACAGGTTCCGATAGCCGACGATTGCGCCCGGCGATTTCACGATCGCCGTGCGATTGGCTGCCAGGGACTCCTCCGGCTTCTCCAGGCTCGCATAGATCGAGCCCAACCGCGCATAGGCCTGCCCCGAGGCGTCCGGCTGGGCCGCCGCGCGAGTTGCCACCTCCAGCGCCCGTTGGAGCTGTCTGCCGCGGATCAATCGCTCTGACACCTCCAGCGCGAGCGCTTCATCCCCCGGCTCCAGCAGCGCTGCCTGGTAATACCCCTCCTCCGCTTCCTGCAGCTCCCCGTTCATCTCATGAATCACGGCGGCCGCATATCGGGCATGCGCTTCAGCCCTTGTCTCAATGGACCGCTCCTCCTCACGCTCGCGTTTCGCGGAACTAACCGCGGGACTTTCCGGCATTGATGCCTTGTGCCCCGGCACAGAACCGCACCCGGTCACCAGCAAACCTGCGATGGCCGACACCGCTCCAGCAATCCAGAAACGACGCAGCATACAATAACACGCCCACCCCTCCCCGATCCGGGCAAGGGTGGCGCTCAACGCACTATTCGGCAGCCTGCGAAGGCTGCAAGGCTACTTCTGCCAGGTGCGCTTCTTGTGACGATGCGCACGCAGCTTCTTGCGCCGCTTATGCTTGTTGATCTTTGCTTTGCGTCGTTTCTTTAGTGAACCCATAGACAGTAGTGTCTGTGTTGTGCTTCTGCCGATCCGTTGTCAGCAAGCTGCGCGCAGTGCCCGCGCCGCTTCACAGCCTTTCGTTAACACCAGTCGGTCTTTTCGCCTGCATACCGTGCGGGATGCCCGCGCAAAGGTCAAGCCCGCGGGTGAAGACTGGAGCGTCTCTTGTTACTATCAGGCTGCGCCCGGAAACGAGTGCTATCCAGCGGCGCCGGCACCCGAAGCGGCCCGGGTTGTTTGGAGGTGGCTGCTGGAGCCCTGGCTCATGGCTGACCGGGCGCAAGCACAACCCTAAAACCAGTGCTACCCGTCCTGAGGCCCGGGTAGCCGTTGCTGTGGCGGTAGGCTGACCGGCAGTAAACGGCGTCGGAAAACCAGTAGCCGCCGCGCATGGCGCGGCCTGTGCCTGAAGCCGGCCCCTGTGGATCCACCACACTCCCCTTGGGATAAGCGCCATACCAATCCCGGCACCATTCCAGCACGTTTCCGTGCATGTCATACAGACCCCAGGCATTCGGCTGATAGCTGCCCACTGCCGTGGTGCGGCCCAGATAGCCAATACCTGTGCTGTTGGTGTTAATGCTTCCCGTCGCGGCATTATACTCGTAGTAGGTGCAGAAATTCGCCATCCCATTGCGCAGTGCATTACCGTAATGAAATGCCGTCGCCGTCCCCGCCCGGCACGCATACTCCCACTCCGACTCCGTCGGCAAGCGAAACACCCAGCCAACCGCCAACCGCCCCGCCGCCCGCTCCTGTTGCGTCAAACGCCCACAGTAGTTCGTCGCGTCCTTCCAACTCACCTCCTCCACCGGCCGCTTCAGGTCGCCAGTGAAGTAACTTGGATTGCTCCCCATCACCTGTAAATACTCACGCTGTGTCACCTCATGTTTGCCCATGTAGAATCCCTTCGTCAGCGTCACGGTGTGCTGCGTCTCATCAGAGAATCGCAGGGCCTCGCCCGCCGGGCTGCCCATGGAAAACGTGCCGGGCGCAATCCAGACCATATTCGAGATAACGGCGTTGGTCGCCACCTGCAAGGTGAATGCCCGATAGAAACGCCCCGGCGGACCGCCGTTGGCATCGGCCACCACATAAGGGCTGCTCAAGAGCGGAGTCAGATTCGTCAGGACCTTCCAGCAAAGCCCGCCGGTAAGATTAGTGGCCCGTTGAATCGTATAATTGGCGCCAACGTCACCCGCAATCTTCAGCCGAGCCAATCCGTTGGACACCTGCACACTCAGCACTGGTGGAGTTTGAGTATAAGCTGCCCCCGCCAGTAAAGCCACACCCACGCAAACCGCGAACGCTTTCTTCATACTTTTCAGAGTAAATAGACCGTGGCCGAAACCTGGCCCGGTTGAGGAGTAGCAAGCTGCGTGCCCAGCCACCAAACGAAGGAACACGGCGGAACTGGCCAGAATACAGCCAGTGGTTGTCCTGTTACTGCTATTACGTCTGCACACCCGGCGGTCTGCCGGGGGGCAATTTGGGCTAAGGAGGAGCCCGAGGAACCGCCAATGGGCGGTCATCGGCTGCCTGTCAATCTGGCAAGGCAAGGTCCTGGGGCTTCAGCCCCGGCTTGAACTTGCCGAAGCCAAACCAGCCGGGCTTGTATTCCCCAACGTAAGCTACGTCGGCGCGGCGTGTAATCTTCTTCTCCAGCCCAACCGCCCAGTAGGCGGCATTGACCAGCAACCGGCGGAGCCCCTCATTCTCGAGGTCCACCGCCGCGCCCATCGTTGTCGTGAACACCTTCGAGGTGTTGCCCTTCTCTCCCGTGTAGTCCCGCACCCAGGCGATCGGCATCATGGGGTCGTTCTTGGGCCCCGCGACCGGCGGGTCGCCTGGCTTCATGCCGGCTAAGACCTGTCCCCATACAAGCACCTTGGCATCCGAAGGCAATTGCGTGACGGTATAAACATCCGTCGGCCCCCAGATGTCCGCCACGCCGCGCAATATCGGATGCCCGCTGCACATCTCGTTGACCACCCCTCGCGTGCTTTCCTTGCCGTGGTTACCGTGGTGGTTTACCCACGTCTCCCCGAGCACTTGCTTGCCAAATCCGCCCGGCCAGACGGTGCTGTGCCAGTCGTACTTGGCATACGGGCTTGCCTTGTTCAGATCGTACTTGAAGGCGTGGGTGCTGGTACGCAGGGCGATGATCGGCTTGCCTGCGTTCAGGTAATCAACGAAGTGTTTCATCTGCGCGTCGGGCAGTT
>MTKZ01018977.1_pt1 | contig 14261 bp, 12 predicted proteins | sample 1042781 | NCBI WGS metagenome assembly MTKZ01 (sample SAMN06212207, study PRJNA360539) | anaerobic digester metagenome | biome: Wastewater treatment plant; material: sludge; isolation source: anaerobic digester fed with sludge from wastewater treatment plant | place: Denmark: WWTP Viborg ...
GACCTCACGGATGTGAACCGTGCGCTCTGACCAACTGAGCTACGCGCCCGTAGACTGTGGCGCGATTATATCACGCCACAGTGCTATCGATTTCAGCCTGGTCTCAGCTCGTTACGCCACTCAGCGCGCTCGTGGCGGCGCGAACAGCGTGACGGATACGATTAATCGAGCGACGTAGAGCGTGCGACGAGCCCCAGAGCTCATCATCGCTCATCTCGACCAGCGGACGATGTGGACGCAACGCCGGGAGTGATTCCGCGCCGAGCGCGAGATCGTGGCCGAACTCACCACTCAACGTGTAATTCGCCGGANNGCGACGTGATCTCGCCGGCCGCGAGTGTCGCGACTGCGTCCGCGGCCTTTCGCGCCTCAGTGAGGTCAGCGATCAGCGCATCGAAGCCAGGATCGTCAGCATCGCTGCCCCGCGGTAGCGATGCCCAGAGCGGCACGATCTCCTGCAGCGACCGCGCCATCTCGTCGATGGCTGCGCCGGCGGACAGCGGCAGAACGGCGTCGGTAACCAGCCGGCCGACCGTCTCGACGTAGACACGAGTGTCCCGGACAAGGTAGTCCGCGTCGATCTTGTCCAGCGTATCGTCGGTTGTGTGCCACCACCAACCGAGCCCGCCGCCGCGTGCCGTCGTGCCTCCCAGGAGGAATGCCTGGTCGGCCGTCATCTCGTTGACTTCCCCCTGCTGGGACATTGACATGTAGAAGGACGAGAGACCGACTCCCCAGAACGATTGGTCGCCAGCTCGCCCGAATCGCTTGTACTCCAGCGACTGATCCACCTGTCGCCCGATGATCTCGCGCGCCAACGGGTAGCTTTCGGCCATCGTGTTCGAGCCGGTCAGGTCGGTCGCGCCAATCCCGCCGGTTGAGTCGACGTTGACGTGGGCGACGCAGCGCTCCCGAAGATCGAACCAGAATCGGTCAGCGAACCAGGTCGAGCCGGCGTACCGTGCGTGTGAATGGCCGGACCAGAACGCGAATCGCGCGCCCCGGGTGAGCTCTCCCCGATGCGCCGCGAGAATTCGAGCCGTCTCGATCATCGTCGCGTTCGCGCTCGCGTTATCCATCGCGCCGTAGTGCCACGAATCGACATGGCCACTGAACATCACATAGTCGCGGCCATCAACATCAAGATCGGCAATAAGGACCGGGATCGGCCTCCAACCAGTATCTACCTCGGTCCAGACCCGCGCTCGTCCCTTCCCGGTCTGGAGCCGCTTCTTGAGTCGCTCCCCGGCCTCCGTGTCGATCGAGAGCATCGGCACCGTCGGAACACGGTCAAACCGGTCGGGCGTCGGCGATCCCCATATCGGCGACACGATCATCTCGTGGACGTGGTCGCCGGAGATATTCACGACTGCCAGCACACCGGCTCGGGTCGCTGCGTCCGCCTTGCCCGGAGTCGCCAATCCGTCGGTCAGGACGATCTTCCCGCAAGCGCCCGCGGCAGCAAGATCACCATCCTCGCCGCGGCCGGCATAGACGATCTCACCGACAACGCCGTTTTCGCCGGTGCTCGTCCCGAAAGCGTGCGTTATGCACGGACTCAGTAACTGGTCATCAACGACGAGCGATCCGCTGACTGGTAAGCTCACCAGGCAGGTCGGCTCGTAGAACGTGGTCCGCAACCCAGCCGTCTGGAGCGTCTCGGATACGTAGTCGAATGCCTTGCGTTCGTCATCGCTCCCCGACAGACGAACCCACTGGGCTATCGCCGCGGTGTCATGCATGAGCCGATCAGCGGAGACCTCGTCGATCCACATGCCCGGCGTTGGCTTCGTCATACCGTTTCATTCCTCAAGATCTGCTAGTCGCACTCCGCAACGCACTCAACCTCGACGAGAGCGCCGGCCGGGAGCCGGGCTACCTGGACGGTCGACCGAGCCGGCTTCGCGTCCCCGAAATGATGAGCGTAAATCCCGTTGAACGCGGCGAAGTCGTCGAGGTTCGCCAGGAAACAGGTCGTCTTGACGACACGGTCCAGAGACGAGCCGGCCGCCGCGAGGACCGCCTTCAGGTTCTCCATCACCCGTTCGGTCTGCGCTTCGATCTCACCGTCGACGAGCTTCCCCGTCGCAGGATCCAGCGGGATCTGGCCAGCGGTGAACACGTAGTTCCCGGTCTTGACGGCCTGAGAGTATGGCCCGATGGCGCCTGGCGCCTTGTCCGTTGCAACGATCGTCCCCACAGGTCTCTCCTCTACGTTCGATTCAGTCCATGCATCACGCCGGCCACTCCGGCGCGTGCCTCGGGTGCCTTCTACCACTCGCGTCGTCCGCGGTCAACGGCGCGCCCGATGATGCAGCCCTCCGTTACACTTCGCGTCATGAATTGGATCTCCGTTCCGGCACGAACGATATGACGCGCGTCACCGTCGTGATCGTCAATTACAACGGTGGCGAGACTTTGCTCCGTTGTCTCTCGGCGTTGGTCCAACAGACCAGCCGGCCCGACATCATCGTTGTCGACAACGCCTCTGCGGACGATTCACTCGCACAGATCGCTCGACAGCATCCGGCAGTCCAGGTCATACCGTTACGGCGAAACAGCGGGTTCGCTCGTGGATTCAACATCGGTGTCAGCCGGATTGATGCGGACGATGGGATTGTCGTTGCGCTGAACCCGGACACGCTGCCGAGCGCCGATTTCATCGAGCGGCTTACGGCCCCGTTCGCGAACCAGCCGAAGGTCGGCTCGGTGGCCGGCACACTGACATTTTCATCCAATCCGAAGGTCATCGCCTCGGCAGGTATCGTCGTGCACCGAAACGGCGTTGCGCTCGACGCGCGTGTCGGGGAAGCGCTGGGTAGTCTGCCGGCCGTCGAATCGCAGCCTGTGTTCGGGCCGTCCGGCGGCGCGGCGGCCTACCGTTTGCGGGTGTTTCGAGAGGTCGGCGGCTTCTGTGAGCCGTTCTTCCTCTATCTGGAGGATGTCGATCTGGCGTGGCGGATGCGGTTCGCCGGCCACGAATCGGTGTGGGTTCCTGCCGCCAAGGCACGACACGACTATTCCGCGTCGGCCGGCGAAGGGTCCGCGCTAAAGCGCCGACTCATTGCGCGAAACCGTATCTGGACTCTGGTTCGCTGTTTACCTGTCGAGATCTGGCGGCGGGACCGTGCGGCGATCCTGACGACCGATGCGCTTGCTTCGACTTACGGCTTGGCGACGCTCGACCCAGCGCTATGGGGCAGATTGGCAGCGCTGCCGCTGTTGGCGCCGAGGCTGAGAGAGCGATGCGTCATTCAAGGACAGGCGCGAGTCAGTTGGGAGGCGATCGACCAATGGCTCCAGCCGCCGGTTTCTCCGCGACGGCTTCGCGAGTTACGGCAGTTGACAGGCAACCTTGCCAATCAGTCAACTCATGACAAGCGCTAGTGGGATCGCGTAGACTGTACGTACGCTATCTCTTCGTAACCATGTGCGACGAGTAGAATTTTAGCGAATGACCTTTACGCCGAATCGACGCAGGAAGGCGTACGCGCACCCAGATGTCAGCACTTGCACGACCAACCAACGAAATCGCCCGAACCCCGGCCGAACCCAGGATCCCGCGACACATCGCCTCGGCGGTGTTGATCCTCGCCGCCACGATCTGCGTGATAGCGATCGTCGCCGGGGGATCCCTGCTGGCCTATGGCCGTCTTCAGCATGGGAACTCGATCTTCAACGGGGTCGGCGCTGCCGGCCTCGACCTGAGCGGCAAGAGCCAGTCCGAAGCGGCAGCGCTTCTCGCTGCCCGGTTCGATGACTACGCGGCGCGACCGCTGTCCTTTCAGGCGGACGGCCATAGCTTTACTGCCACCCCCGCTGAGTTGGGCGCGACGTTCGACGCCGATGCAACAGCGTCCCGAGCATTCGCGTTCGGGCGTCACCAGTCCCTCTGGCAGGAATCACGCAACTGGATTGATGCCGTCTTTGGCGGTCACCAGGTCGCGCCTGTCGTTCGCCTCGATCCTGCCCGTTTCACCGCGACGTTCGACCAGAACGCGCGTGTCGCTGCTAGTCCGCCCCGTGACGCTTCGTTCGTCCAGCGGAGCGACGGCTCGATCGCCATCGATCCTGGGGCATCTGGCCTGGAGATCGATGTCGAGGCGACCTACCAGCTCGTCGGAGAGCGCCTCACAACCCTCTCAGGCCGCCCGATCGACGTTGTGACAACCACGATCCCTCAGCAAGTTGCCGGCGATCGACTGACGTCGGCCCTTGCGGATGCATCTGCCCTGGCGGGACACCCGCTCGCGCTGGTTCTGCATGACACGACGTGGCAGATCCCCGCCGCAGATCTCTTCCAGATGCTCTCGGTGACCGACGACGGCGCCGGTGTTCATGTCGCCATCGATCGCGCGCTGCTTGGTCGCTCGATTGCGACGCTCGAGTCTGCGGTGTTCGCGCCGGGGATCGACGCAGCGCTCCGGAACGACTCCGGGTCGTTCACGATCACTCCTGCCGTTGCTGGGCAGCGACACGATATCGTTGCGTCAACCGACGCAGCTATCGCCACGCTTCAGGCCGGCAAGACCGAGACGCAGCTCGTCACCCTGCCCGTTGCCGCCAACATCACCGACGACGAAGTGATCGCCGCGAAGACCAAGGCGGAGGCGCTCGTAGCCAAGCCGGTAACCCTGACCTGGGACGGCGGAACACTCGACCTGAAGTCCGAGCAGCTCGCAGCCGCTATACAGTTCGACGCAAACGCCGGACGCACGCCGTCCGTTGCTGTCTCGCTCGACAGCAACCTCATCGGGAAGTTTCTGTCTCCTGTCGCGGAGAAAGTCCGGGTTGCGGGCAAGAACGCCGACCTCCGCTGGATCAATGGGCAGGTCGAGGTGCGAGCGCCGGAGAAGAATGGCCGCGAGCTTGATTCCGATGCAACCGTGGCGGCAATTCTCTCAGGCGTCCGTGCCGGTTCGCTGCAGGTTGCCGTCGTAACGAAGGACGTCGCGCCACAGATGACGGCGGCGATGGCCGGAAGCGTCCAGATTCGGGATCTCCTCACATCGTCGGCGACCGAGTACGGCTCATCGGCGCCCGCTCGGTTCCACAACGTCGAGCTTGCTGCCAGCCGGGTAAACGGCGCGCTGGTGCCACCCGGTGGAACGTTTTCGTTCAACGACGCAGTCGGCCCTGTCACGTACGACAGCGGATACCAGACCGGTTACGGCATCTTGATCACGAACGGCAGTATCTCCACCGTCCCATCGGTGGGCGGCGGCATCTGCCAGGTCGCGACGACGGTGTTCCAGTCCGTCTTCTGGGCAGGGATGCCAGTCCAGGAGCGCTCGTGGCACCTGTACTGGATCCCGCGGTATGGCCAACCCCCGAGCGGGATGAAGGGGCTGGACGCTACCGTCGACCCGGACTACGCACTCGACTTCAAGTTCCGCAACGCCAGTGACAACTGGCTGGCCGTCAAGTCGTCCTATGACGGCTCAATGCTACGCTTCGAGCTCTGGGGCACTCAGACCGGCTGGCAGGTATCCGCCGAGCAGCCGGTGATCACCGACATCGTCCCGGCAACCCAGGAGATGCACTACGAGGAATCAGCCGAGCTTCCCCGCGGCACAAGCGTATACGTCGAGCACGCCGAGGACGGATTCAACGCGGCTATCCATCGGGTCGTCACGAAGGACGGCCAGGTTATCGACGACATGATCTTCCGTAGCAACTACGCGCCCGCCCGGAACACGACGCTCGTCGGCACCGGCTAGGGCGGCCGAGAGGACACTCTATGCCGAGCAGATCGAAGATCGATCCGCGAATTCTCGTTGCCGGGCTGCTGACCGGCGCGGTCGTCGGTGTCTGGGCCGGCCGCCGCGCCCAGGATCACATCCCCCAGGCCACCGGCGCGCCTGGCTCGATCAACTGGGATCGCGCTCGCTCTGTCGCCATCTCGATGAATCGCGAGTCGCTGCTGACCGAGCATGAGCGACGCCGCCTGGACAGCGAGTATCACGACCTCGTCCAGCAGACGATCCCCCTTGTCGCCGACTTTACCGGCGCCAGCCTCCCATTCCCACTTGACAAGATCTACACATTCGACCGGGTCGACTGGATCGAGGCGAACCTTCGGTCGTTCCAGCACATGTTCGAGCCGATCGAGCGCCTGAATCTGCTCGGAGGGTCAGATTCTTCCCGGCCGGCGAACGCTGTCTGGAACGGGTTGAACCAGACCGTTGTCAGCTCCGAGCTCGGACTACTGCTTGGCTATCTCGCCCGCCGGGTTCTCGGTCAGTACGACCTTGCCCTGCTGGGCCGCGAGCCCCTGACAGAGAGCGGCAAGCTCTACTTTGTCCAGCCAAACATTCGCAATCTGGAGACAAGCCTCCACGTGCCTCCGCAGCAATTCCGGCTCTGGCTGGCGCTCCACGAGACGACGCATGCCTTCGAGTTCGAGGGCCACCCGTGGGTCCGCGAACATATGAATGACATGATCGACGAGTATTTCGATTTTCTGACACAGGATGTCGAATATCTGAAGCGCGGAGTTGCCGGGATGCGAGCCATCTGGCAGCGCTCCCACAACAGCGACGACAAGGCGACTGGTTCCTGGATCGAGATGGTGATGACGCCGGATCAGCGCCGTCTTTTCGCCCGGATGCAGGCGACGATGGCGGTAATCGAAGGTTATTCGAACTACGTGATGAACGCTGTCGGCCGAAAGTTGATGCCCGACTACGCGCTGATCGCGCGGCGATTCGAGCTGCGACAGATACAACGCTCTCCTGCCGAGCAGCTTTTCGTCAGGCTGACCGGCCTCGATACGAAGCTGGAGCAATATCGGCTCGGCGAACGGTTCATCGACGAGATCGCCCTCATCGCCGGCCGAGCCACGGTTGAGCGCCTCTGGGAAGGACCCGCGATGCTACCGACACTCGCCGAGCTCCGTGCCCCGCATGACTGGCTCGTGCGTATCGACTCTCCCGCTGGCGCCGGCGGCGCTGTGTCGTGACACTCGATCTCGCCACAATCGCCGAACGAATCTCGCTACTTGTCGGATCTCTCGACCCGGAGCGGGACCGCGACCGCTTCGACGCGCTCGACCGCGCATGGGCAGAAGCGGATAGCGCCGAGATTACAGCGCGACTGGCACACGGGAAACCGGGCTTTCTCGTCGCGAGGACGAACGAGCAGCTCCAGGCAACCCACCCGCTTCCGGCTATTCCCTTCGACTATAGCGTCGCCGCAACCGACGGCTCGCTGATCGCCCCGGATCGGCACAGCCCAGTCCGCTTCTACCTGTTGAACATCGGCAAGGTGCGCCTGGAGTATGGCTCATCGCCCGCCGCGGAGCTGACAAACGAGCCAGATCTCCGATTTGAGGAGCGCGACCTGTTTGTGCCCGACGAAGTCCAACGCATCCCGGTCAACGAGAGCATCCTCGGTGTCAAGCGCGCGTGCGCCGAGCTGCACGCGGCAGTTGACTTGCTCGACCCGACCGGCACTGTCGTCGCGCTCCAGGACGGCACGCTCATCCTCTGGGCAACCGACTCGTTGCACGATGCGGTTCGCGACTGGGCGGTCGCCGAATTCGTCGCAGCGCTGCGGCTGTTTCGCGACCGGGGGGTGCCACTCGCAAGCTACGTGTCGGCGCCGGGCTCCGCAGACGTCATGAACGCGCTCCGAGTGTCGCTGTGCGATTATCCACAACGCGGCTGGCCGGTCGATTGTGTTGACTGCCGCACGCGGATCCTCAGCGAGAGTCATACGCCCGTGTGCGACATCCTTCCTTCGGTAACCGACCGCTACCTGTTCGACCGCGTGGCGTGCCTTCGTGATGGTGAGCGTTCGGCCCTCTTCGATTCAGCGTCGAAGATCCTCACTAAGTACGACGACGACCTCCGCATCCAGTTCTTCTTTCTGAACGTCGGAACCGAAATCGCTCGCGTAGAGATTCCGCGCTGGGTTGGCGACAGTCCAGAACTTCTGGATCGCGTCCACGCCGTCATCTACGATCAGGCGCAAAAAGGGCGGGGATACCCGGTGGCACTGCAGGAGGCTCACGAGATGGCAGTGATCAGCACGTCGGATCGGCGACTGGTGGAGGAGTTGATCGAGCGTCAGCTCGCCGGCCTGGGAATTGTCATGACGTGGAGCGGGAAGAGCGGGAGCAAGCGTGGCCGTTTTGTCTGATCGAAGTGCGTCACCCTGCAACGAGCGGCTCGGCGAGATCATCGAGACGGCAACTACTGGCTTCACCGCCGAAAGTGACCAGCTTCATCTGCTGCCAGATCTCGGCGCGCTCGTCCGCGTCGGCGGGCGTTCGCCACAGCCTGCGTATTACGGCGTCGTCGCCTTCGGCGAGACCGGAGGCCTCGACGCGAGCCGGCGTGCCGTCCGACGCGGCGGCACGAACATCCAGGACGAAGAGGTCTACCAGCACCACCCGGAGCTTGAGCACGTCCTGCGAACGGTCTTCTCCGTCACCGTTGTTGGCTACGCGGCCGGCGTCAACTACCAGCACATGTTGCCGGCCCAGCCAGCGCCGCTGCACTACAGCGTCCATCCATGCCAACGGCATGAGGTGGCTGCGTTCTGCGCGAATCCTCGTTACCTGCCGATGCTGTTGTCGGCGTCCGGCGATCTGCTGCCCGAGATGCTGGTTGCCAGTCATCTCCGCTGGGTCGACACGACGCTAGCAGACGACCATGCCTGGCTGGCTGAGGCAACCCGCCGACTCGCCCGACTCATGAAGCGCGACTACGACCGCTTCGTCACCATCGCGCAGGCCGTCGCGCCGGACATCTGATCGGCGCGTCAGTGCCGGAAATGCCGTCGTCCGACCAACATCATGGTCATTCCGCGCGCCTCGGCAACGGCGGTGGTCTCAGCGTCGCGAACCGATCCACCCGGCTGAACGATAGCGACGACGCCCGCATCGGCCGCGGCCTCGACGCCATCGGGAAATGGGAAGAACGCATCGCTGGCAAGCACACATCCGGAAGCTCGCTCGCCGGCCACCTTCGCGGCAATCCGGACGCTCTCGACCCGATTCGGCTGCCCGGCCCCGACTCCGGCTATCATCCCCGGCTGCGCCATCACGATCGCGTTCGACTTGACCCACTTTACAGCGCGCCAGGCGAACGCAAGCGTCTCCAGCTCCTCGGCGCTCGGCCGACGTGTCGTTACGCAATGCCATGCGCTAGTATCCAGATCGACGCTGTCCGGCTCCTGCGCCAGGAGCCCGCCTGGGATTGAGCGGTACTCGAGGCCACCAACCGGCGCGACGTTGCGGACGGTGATAACCCGCAGATTCTTCCGCTTCAGGAGGCTCGCCAGCGCGGCGTCCTCGTAGCCTGGCGCGATGACGATATCGAAGCGGTGCTTGCCGATCGCGCCCACCATCGCGGAGGTGACCACCCGGTTGACGGCGCAGATACCGCCGAACGCTGACACAGGATCCCCGGCGAGCGCTCTATGATACGCCTCTACCTGGTCATCGCTTGCGCCGACGCCACATGGGAGTGTGTGTTTGACAATCACAACGGTCTGGCCGGCAAAGTCCTGGGCACAGCCCCAGGCCGCCGTTGCGTCAAGGTAATTGTTGTACGACATCTCTCGATCGTCGTGGACATGCCACGACCCGACGCCAACCACCGGTCCGGGCGCCAGCAGTTTATAAACTGCCGCCCGCTGGTGGGGATTCTCACCATAGCGCACGTTGTGCAGTAGCTCTCCGCCGATCGCGAGCCGATGCGGAAATTCATGGTCGTCGACACGCAGGTACTGCGCGACGAGACTGTCGTACGCTGCAACATGGCCGAACGCCTTGGCCGCCAGCCGTCGTCGCGTCTCAGCGCTAACTGCGCCTGCGCCGACGGACTCGATCTCGGCGAGCACCGCGTCGTAATCGGTCGGATCTACCAGAACGATGACGCCGGCATGGTTCTTCGCTGCCGCCCGAACCATCGCCGGCCCGCCGATATCGATGTGCTCGATCGCGAATTCGTCGCTCACCTCGGCGTCTGCAACCACCTCGGAGAACGGGTAGAGATTCGAGACGAGTACGTCGATTGGTGTGATGCCATGGTCAGCAAGCGTCATCATGTGCGCTGGGTCATCCCTCCGCGCCAGCAACCCGCCGTGGACCGCCGGATGCAGCGTCTTGACCCGCCCCTCGAGAATCTCCGGGAAGCCAGTGACCTCCGATACCTCCCGGACAGCAAGCCCGGCATCGGCGATTGTCCGCGCCGTCCCGCCTGTTGACAGGATCTCGAACCCAAGCGCAGCCAATCGTCGCGCGAGATCGACCACCCCGGCCTTATCCCAGACACTGATCAGCGCTCTTGACATCTGCCCCGACTCCCTTTCAGACAACCCCCGGACTCACTGCGCAACGACAACATCGGTTCGCAGATCCAGCCCGGCGAGCGTTCGCAACGATGCCGCCGCCGTCCGCAACCGGTCGCGCTCGATCGCCGGCTCCTCGCTTGCATGGGCAACAATCGTCAGCGCGCCACTCGTCTGGTCCACCGTCACCGATTCGACCAGGCCAAGGTGGCTTGCGTCGAGTGCGGCAGCCAGCCTGACGATGCCGACCAGCCGGCGAACCCGACGTTGGTCGTCGAAATCGAGATCCTGAAACCCTGCGTGCTCGATGCTCGGCGCGGTAACGCCGTGATAGCGAGCGGCGAGCGCGGCCAGGATTCTGTCATCCGGCCGGCCGAGCGGCAGCGACAACTCACGGATCACGTCGAACGACTTGCGATGATGGTCGCGTCCGCCCCGCGTGTACCCGACATCGTGAAGATATGCCGCGACAATCGCGATGTCGCGATCACTCGGGTCAAGACCCATCGGTCCGGCGAGGCCGTCGAACAACGTGCTCGCGTACGCTGCGCAGCGCTGAGCATGATCCTCGTCCGGTTGTTCGACTCGAATCTGCGCCAGGAGCGCCGAGACAGATGAATCGCGGTCAGAGCTGCTCATTCGCCCGGACTCCGCTGAAGGCCGCTGTGCAATACCTGGCAACCCGGGACACCATGTCGCACACGTCCAATCTCGACCACATCCGGGACGAGCCGCACTGCCTCGGCGACATCCTCCGGCCGTACTGCAACAACGTAGCCGATCCCCATGTTGAATGCGCGGAAGCACTCGTCGACAGCAATGTGCCCCATCTCAGCGATGTAGTCGAACAGCGGCGGAGGGGTCCACGCCGTGGCGTCAATCTCGGCCGCCAGCCCATCAGGCATCACGCGGGCAACGTTGCCGGGGAGGCCCCCACCAGTGATATGCGCCATGCCTCTGGCCAGGCCAGACTGAACCAGCGCGCGCGTCTCAGCGAGATACGATCGGTGTGGGCGCAGCAATGCCTCGGCAAGGGTCGATGTCATATCAAACGGCGCCGGCCCGGCAAGCCGCTCTCTCGATATCTCATCGTGAGCAATGCTGAGCGCCGCGCGGACGAGCGAGTAGCCATTGGTATGCAGGCCATCGCTCGGGAACCCGAGCAGCACGTCCCCGATCGCAACCGCGCTCCCATCGACGATCTTCGCCTCATCGACGAGCCCGACAATCGCGCCGACAAGATCGAAGTCGCCGTCCCGGTACAACCCCGGCATCTCCGCGGTCTCGCCGCCAACCAGGGCAACGCCGAGGCCGGCGCACGCTCTGGCGATTCCGCCGATGACGGTCAACGCATCATCCGGGTCGAGCTTGCCCGTCCCGTAGTAATCAAGGAAGAAGAGCGGTTCCGCGCNNCGTCAAGTTGGCCGGCGATAGAAGCAACCAGCAACTTCGTTCCGACTCCGTCGATGCTCGACACCAGCGTTGCGCCTGGGTATTGCGCGCCGAGGCGGTAGAAGCCGCCAAAGTGCCCCAGTCCGCCGATCACATTCGGATGCGGCCGCCCATCACCGATCCCGCGCAGGCCGGCAACAACAGCGTCTCCGGCCTCGATGTCGACCCCGGCATCACGATAGCTGATCGACACGCCCGCCTCGCGCTCCACGCACATGCTCCTTCGCTAGGTCATTTTCGTGGCGCCGCGCCCCGACCCGCCGGCCCGGATTATAGTCAGCACGGTCGTCTGGCGGCGGCCACAGATCAGATCTCGCTCGCGGTTGGTGTCCGTGTGCCCTGTCTGGCCCGACTATCGGACGGATGGAGAAACGGCTCGTAGCGGGGCAACAATCGACGCGGCAGCATTCCGGTCAAGTGCGTGCCGGACTCGTCGAACGTCGACTCATCGACACGCCCTGCGCGGTGGAACAGATTCACCAGTTCCGCTCGCTCGAACGGTATGGACACGCGCACCTGCTCCAGCCCCTGTGACTCGCCAATCGCCTCGCCGATCCGTTCCAGCAATAGATCGATCCCAATCCCTCGTTCGGCGGAGATCGGGACGAAATCGCCGGGAAGCCCGAGCGACTCAGCCAATGCGCCAGGGTCGATCGTGGATTCGATCAGATCGATCTTGTTCAGCGCCGTCACCACGGGCTTCCCGAGCACGTCCAGCTCAGCGAGGATCTCGCGAACCGTTTCCGCCTGTTCTGGAGCGTCCGGATGGGCGATATCCACAACGTGCAGGAGCACAGCTGCCTCGGAGATCTCCTCCAGCGTCGCCCGAAATGCCGCGATCAGCGTCGTCGGCAGATGATTGATGAATCCAACGGTGTCGGTCAGCAGCACCGGCCGGCCGTTCGGCAATGTGATCCGTCTCGTCGTCGGGTCGAGCGTGGCAAAGAGCTGATCCTCGGACAGCACGCCCGCGTTCGTCATCTGGTTCAGTAGCGTCGATTTCCCTGCATTGGTGTACCCGACGATCGCGATCACCGGGATGTTATTCCGTCTCCGATTGCTTCGGTAGAGCTCGCGGTGACGATGCACGTCGGACAGCTCGGCCTTGATCAGCGCGATCCGACTACGGGCCAGCCGCCGATCCGTCTCAAGCTGAGTCTCGCCCGGGCCGCGAAGACCGACGCCACCCACCGCCTGACGCTCAAGGTGCGTCCACATCCGTGTCAACCGGGGCAGCCGGTACTCAAGCTGAGCCAGCTCGACCTGCAGCCGACCCTCGTGGGTCTGCGCTCGCTTGGCAAAGATGTCGAGGATGAGCGCGGTCCGGTCGATGATCTTGACCTGAAGCCGCTCCTCAACTGTGCGCAGCTGACTCGGCGACAGCTCATCGTCGAAGATCACAACATCGGCGTGCAGCTCGCCGATCGCTTCCGCGATCTCTTCGAGCTTGCCCTTGCCAACGTAGGAATGCGGATGTGGGTGCGATAGCTTCTGCGTCACCGTCCCGACGACATCGAGGCCGGCCGTCTCGGACAATCGCGCGAGCTCTTCCAGGGAGGATTGCGCGGCCCAATCGTCTTTGTGGTAATCGACGCTGACGAGCAACGCTCGTTCGATCGGAGTTCTCGTCGGGAATGGTCCACGTTCAGCTATGTGATTCTCCTGTCAACTTCAGTTGCCAGCGCGCGGAGACCGCGACGCTTTCACTCATTCTATCAGTCAGCTATTCACGCACTTCGCGGCTCAAGGCGCCGGCAGGATCCGCCACGAGGTCCCGACAACGCGCGTCGAGTCGTCCCCTGGCTGCGGCGAGCATCTCGACTCGCTCGCGCCACCAGCCTCGATCGTGGTTGACACTGAATGTCGCCCGGTCGAGTTGCGCAGTCACCGCCGCGGGAGCTGGCCCGCCCGGCGCATCTCGCCGTTCGATAAACCGCTTCGGTGACAGGCACTTGGCCAGCATCTCCGGCTCGATGCCGACCTCGCGCCCGACTTCTCGCAAGGCGACCTCGTCAATGAACTCACTCGTCAACGTCGAGGCTTCGCCGCCGGATTCCGTCCACTCCAGCACGACACGCTCGGCCAGCGACCGCGCCTGATTGGCCGGGAACCGGAAGTCGATCGCGAGGAGATCGGCTAACTCCGAGCTGGTCGAAAAGCCACGGTGCGAACGGTGCGCGACCATCGCCCTGTGGATCGCGAGCGTCGAAAGAACCCGCGCCAGCAGCCGATACGTAGTCGCGGCATCGCGAAGCAAATCGACGACGATAGTTGTTGCGGCCAATCGCGAGGTCATCGTCCCCAGCATCTGCCGGCCCAGCAGCTGTGATGTCAGTAATTGCGGCATCGCTGCCTGCGTTGCGAACGACACGCGAAGATGTTCCAGCACGAGTGGATCGCGCCGCTGAGGCTGAATGCGGACGTGATGGATGTATTCATCACCCGGCACGATCAACCCGACATCGTCCCGCGCCCAGTAGTTCAGGTCGCTGACGAGTCGGCTGAGCTCA
>MTKZ01006858.1_pt1 | contig 14258 bp, 15 predicted proteins | sample 1042781 | NCBI WGS metagenome assembly MTKZ01 (sample SAMN06212207, study PRJNA360539) | anaerobic digester metagenome | biome: Wastewater treatment plant; material: sludge; isolation source: anaerobic digester fed with sludge from wastewater treatment plant | place: Denmark: WWTP Viborg ...
CCCAGGTGACCTTCAACTGGAGAAAGATGTCTTAACTTTTCCCAATCCTCTGGAGAATTTACCTGGTATTGCGTGTAGCAACGCGTTCCTTCTGGATTTCCCTTCCATTCATCCCTTACTCCGTGATCCAATACGCAGAAAGATGAGGCAGGTGTGATCTTAACAAAGTCAAAATCATAAGTTTTCTGGAACAAGAGAATAGATTTTGCGAGCGTTTCGGGATACTGGTCATCAACAGGAAAGTGACGCCACAGTGCAACAGGAGGGCGATCGATCTCTGTCCCCGCAAGAACCGCTTCAAGCCTTTGCCGATGATTCATTATTCTCCTCTGGAACGGTAACAGGTGGGCGGAATGTCCATTTGCGATTTACAAAGAAATTCCAAAGCAACACAACGAAGATGACAAAAGCGAGAGCCACGTTATGACCAACAACAGTGGGAGTTAATACGTGGGGTATCCATTGTGATGCCAAATTGATCAGGGGTTTTTCGATGAGCGCAAAAAGTGGGGTACGGATCAATAAACCTGCCACACTCACAACGGCGAATTGAGTCAGTTGCTTGATCAAAGGAACCGACCTGGTTTCGGGATACGTCCAATACCGATTCCAGATAAAATTGTTTACGACTGCCAGCGAAAACGAGACAACACTTGCGCCTATTGCGGGAACTTTGAGAAGTGTAGCTAATAAATTAAATACACCAAAATCTACAACCGACCCAAGTGTGCCGACGATAGCAAACCGGATAAATTTTCCGCGTTCATGGGGGTCGTTTATGAGCTTCATTTTACGATTTTTTTGATTTGAAAAAATCTATTGTGGATGCCAGTCCATCCTGGAGGGTCGTGCGGGGTGACCAGCCAAGTATGGTTTTTGCGCGTGTGATGTCAGGCTGACGGCGCTGGGGATCATCTCCTAATCGTTTGTCAAGTTTGAACTCGATACCGGCGGGGTTGCCCGTGAACTCATTGATCACCCGGGCAAATTCCAGAATGGAAATCTCAGCCGGGTTACCAATGTTTACCGGAAAATGCTCATCAGACATGAGCAATTTATAAATACCTTCGATCAGGTCATCCACATAACAGAAGCTGCGTGTTTGTGATCCATCACCATAGATAGTCAATGGCTCTTTATTAAGGGCTTGTTCAATAAAATTCGGTACAACTCGTCCATCATCAATCCTCATACGTGGGCCGTAAGTGTTAAAAATTCGAACAATACGTGTATCTAAACCATGAAAACGATGATAAGCCATCGTGAGCGCCTCAGCAAAGCGTTTGGCTTCATCGTAAACTGATCTGAAACCGATCGGGTCAGCATGACCCCAATAAGATTCTTTTTGGGGATGTTCGAGCGGATCACCATAGATTTCGCTCGTTGATGCAAGTAGGAAACGGGCATTATTCGCTTTTGCTACACCCAATGTGTTGTGGGTGCCAAGTGCACCGGCTTTCATGGTTTGAATGGGAAGGCTTGGATAGCTATAAGGCGATGCAGGGTTGGGACTGGCTGGTGACGCAAAGTGCAACACCGCATCGACTTTTGAAGGGATAAAAATATATTCAGATACATCATGCTTGATGAAAGAGAATTTGTCGCTGCCAGCCAGGTGGGCGATGTTTTCAGGGCTGCCAGTAATAAAATTGTCCATGCCGATTACAGAATGACCCTGCGCGATCAAATACTCACATAAATGTGAACCAAGAAAACCTGCAGCGCCAGTAATGAGAACTTTCATTTTATCTCCAGATTATTTTGGATATTGAACCATCCCCGGTAACCTGTTTGATAGTTCCGGATGGAACTTCGACCAGCATCATATTACCCTGGGATATAAAAACAAGCCATTGAGGTGTACTTGATTCACCTGCGGGTGACCAACTTATTTGTTGCGGGTCCAATCCTCGCGCACCTTCGCCAGGATACAACTTCTTACGGTTTGACCCATCTCGGTCCATTATACTCAGCGAGTACCGGCTGTTCTCGCTCTGATCTGGCAGTATGGAGGAAAGAAAACCAATATAATAATCCTCCTCAACGGCAATATTGGAAGGGGTGGGATAACAGAACAACCCGCACCGTGATACCAGGGGAATCACCTTTTTAGTATCAATCAAGATCGCCGCGAGGTCGTAGCTATTTGAAGTTGGGGCACCATCTTCCACATTGTTGATTACTGTGAATAAAATTGAACCCTGGGCAGACCATTGAATGCCTGGAACCCACGCCCAATCTGTTTTCGGTTGATATGGAACAAAATCGATCAAGCTCTCCAACTCACCACTTTTTAGGTCCACGATCCCGATCGAATCAGGTCTGGCATAAGCCAGCTTAGTCCCGTCTGGTGACCATTGATAGGTGGAACCCCACCACCCGTAAATCCCTCCGGAATTGGAATCGACCAGAACAGTGTCATCAGCCTTTTCACCGTCAACATCAAATCGATAAATATGCAGGTCATTGTTCGCCTGCCAGCCTGGAGCTGTTGCCCGGGGTTCAACTGTTGAATAGGAGAATGTCCGGTTTTTTCCGGGAACCCAATCAGCATAATGTACAACATCCCGAATTCCTGTATCGATCAATCTGGGTTCGTCTTTTGTGATGTCGACTAACCAGAGACTGTTTATCTTTTCACCTGAAGTGTCATCAGCGGAACGGGAGAATAGAAGCCATTTACGGTCGAATGAAATGGAGAAAATTCGTCCATCAAGGTCTCCAGTTGAGACCACGATCTTTCGATTTCCGGTGTTTTCATCCATTACCCAGGCATTGGAGGAAGATATGTAGGCAATCACACCATTAATATCAACCGGAGAAAATGGTGATTGAACCCCGATCATTAGTATCTCAGGTTTTGGGGGTTGAATGATCTCTTCCTTTATGATGGTACGTGCAACTTCTTTTCCATCCTCGTAGAGGATTCGGTAGGTTGATTGCAGCCTACCGTTGACACCAGGTTGGATTAACACACTCTGACCCTCAGAAAGTGATTCATTCTTGATCGTCTGTTGTTCAAACGGAAGCACACTTTCAACAATGGAGAATTCTTCGCTGACGCGCGTAATTACGATCAATTCACCGCCGTTCAGAAATGTGGTCAGAGGAGGGGTGACCTTATCAAGTGGTGATAACTGGATCTTTTGCTCATCCAAAAGCTGATCTACCGTGACACCTGGAATTGAGCTGACCGAGATGGATTTACCTGCATCAGTAAGGGTGACCGAGATCTGCTCTTCAGTATTAAGCAGAGAGCATGCGGTAAGCAACACAACAAAAATGATGAGAAAAGGGAGGCTCTTCTTCAAGGACTTATGACCGTCGTAGTTTCATCGATTATAATAATGAACATCTTATTAACTTGGTAATTATAGCATGACAGAAGAGTCACCTGAAAAGAAACCACTTGAGGCTTCAGCGAGAATTGAAGCTTTATTATTTGTTGCTACAAGCCCGGTTACACCCGCCCAAATATCGGATTGTCTTGGTATCGGGCTGGCGGATGTTGAGAATCAATTAAAGATTTTGAGCAGCCAGTATGAAGGACGCGGGATATCAATACAACATTACGGTGGGAAGTATCAATTTACCACTTCTGCAGAAGCTGCTGAAGACGTGGAAAAATTTCTTGGTCTGGAATCCACAACCCGATTAAGCCGGGCAGCGATAGAAACTATGGCAATCATCGCTTACCGCCAACCCATTACTAGGCCCGCGGTCGAAGCCGTTCGCGGTGTCAGCAGTGATGGCGTGATCAGAAGTCTGCTCTCGCGCGGGCTGATCCAGGAAGTTGGTCGTGCGGATGGACCGGGTAGACCTATCCTGTTTTCTACCACAGTGGATTTTCTGCAGCATTTTGGTCTGAACTCTCTTGATCAATTACCACCTTATGAAGATGATCAAGAGAATGAAAAACCGAAGAACGGATTATTAAAGGATTAATCAATGAGTGAAGAACGTGTTCAGAAGATACTGGCACAGGCTGGTTTTGGTTCCAGGCGGTCTTGTGAAGAACTGATCGAACAAGGGCGCGTTGTTGTAAATGGTGTCAAAGTCATCCTCGGGCAAAAGGCTGATGTGACAAGTGATCAGATCCTTGTTGACGGAAAAGCTATCCCAAAACCGAAAGCTCTCAGGTACATCGCGTTACACAAGCCGCGTTTTGTTTTATGCGATAAGACCGCTGAAGATCCGCGCCGAACCGTATTCGATATGGTTGAAAACGGTGAAGAACTTGCCGTTGTAGGGCGCCTGGATTACGAAAGTGAAGGTCTGGTCTTACTGACTAATGATGGCTTTATGGTCAACCGGTTAACACATCCACGATATCAACATGAAAAAGAGTACCGGGTGCTGGTTTCCACTCATCCTGACGAAAAACAACTGGAGATATGGCGCAGAGGGGTAGTCCTTGAAGATGGTCACCGTACTCGGCCGGCAAAGGTAAAAATAGATGCAAACGCAGGAAAGGGTAGCTGGATCAACATAATCCTAAAAGAAGGCCATAAACGTCAAATACGTGAAATGGCAAAAACGACAGGATTATTTATCGTCAAGTTAATGCGTGTGCGCATTGGTCCGCTGCGCCTGGGTACATTAAAGCCGGGGGAATTTCGTAACCTTACTCCTGACGAAGTGACACAACTCAAAGAACAGGTAAGTGTCGCTCCTCGTAAATTAAAAACTGGTACACGTTAAAAGTGCACCAGTTTTTATTAACACCTATTTGTTTATTGAGACAACTTTTGTTCAATTAACCTGGAAAGATCTTCCGGAAAATTGGTCGGTTTAGCCTTCTTCCGGATGAAATCCTTGATCTTGCTTCCAAGAACCGCTGAAGTTTCAGACTCATCCGCAATGAGATTGAGGTTGCTATTAGTAAATACCATTAAGGCCTCTGGTTTGAAGGATCCGAGATCGATCCCGGCTTTTGTAAAGTATTTCTCGGCATCTTCAAGCACGTATTTTGCTTCTCTTTCCGGGTTGCCCAAACCTTCTCCGCCAAAAGTTTTCAAGAAGAAATTACCACCAGTCTGTCGCCAGCGATTTTTGTTGGCATCAAAGCGGATCGTGCCTGCCTGGTGATAGGGTAATAAGCACACCACACCGGCAGGTCCTACCAACAGGTGAGAGATGGGTGTGATGTAGTGGTACAAAGAATACTTATCACCTAATCCTTTTAGAACTGCGTTGAGTCTTTCATCAGGACGAGGCGATTTACCCCATTTGGACATGTAAAAATTACCGATCTGGAATAACAGAAAACCCAGGATCAGTGCCCCGAAGGTATATGCGAGATAGGAACCATCCTTATCCCTGAAAGAAAAGAACATTCCAACGCCAAGGATGACGATACTGAGCAGCGAGGTGATATTACCAATCTTGCGGTTTCGTTTGATCAATTTATCATTTGAATAGATCTTCATGCGAACATCCTTTTAATTCATTGAAATTGAGGTCAAATTTATTCTAGTCTGAATTTCTTTAGTCATTGATTCCATTAGATTCGCATCAACGGTCTTTCTGGCCAGTTTTACCGCTGACACGAGCGCACGCGCATCTGATCTGCCATGCCCGATGAAAACAAGTCCGTTCACGCCGAGGAGAATTGCTGCGCCGGCTTCAGAGGGATCCATCAGCTTTTTTAAAGATGTGAAGGCTGGTTTAATGAAAAGGTAACCGACTTTGTTGCGAAAGCTGGATTGGATGCTTTCCTTCAAGGTATCTGTGATCAGCCTTGCAACAGACTCACTCGATTTGAGAAAAACATTGCCGGAAAACCCGTCGGTGACAACACAATTTATCTTTCCTGCGTAAATTTCTTTTGGTTCGACGTTACCAGCAAAATTGAGGCCACTATTCTGCAGCAATGGGAAGGCATCCTTTACCAGCTGATTCCCTTTGTTTGCTTCCTCGCCATTGGATAACAGAGCTACTTTTGGTGATTCCAGATCGAATATTTTACTTGCGTACGCGCTACCCATCACGGCAAATTCCAACAGAAAATCTGGGCGGCAATCGGCATTAGCGCCGGTGTCCATAAAAACGCACTTACCGTTTCTTACTGGTATTAAGGCGGCAAGGGCAGGTCGGGAAATACCGGGAATTTTCCTCAGAATCATCACCGAGTTGAAATAAGCTGCTCCGGTATTGCCTGCTGTGACAAACGCTTCGGCTTTTTCGTCTTTAACCAGGTTTAAACCAACAGCCATCGAGTTGTTAGGCTTTTTTTTGAATGATTCTACAGGTTTGTCCGTCATTTCAACGATATCTGGCGCATCAATAATCTCGATTTGAGACATATCAATGGAAATCTTTGCCGCATTTGCGAGAATGAGGTCTCTTTTCCCTACCAGAAGGACTTTTTCACCTTGAAGTGCAAGTTGCGCAGCGGCCTGAATTTCAGGGATTGGGTAATCATCACTTCCCATGGCGTCCAGTACGATCGACATTTGTTTTCTCCTCTTGAAGATTTACGAATCTGTTCTGCTTGACAATAAAGGATACGCGATTATAATAATCGAGCATTTTGCGCTGGTGCTGGAATTGGCAGACAGGCATGGTTGAGGGCCATGTGCCGCAAGGCGTGTGGGTTCAACTCCCACCCAGCGCACAAAGTAAGCCGCGATTCGCGGCTTTTTATTTTCCAATTTTGACTAATTCTTGCGTTCAATGATAAACCTGGTGATTTTGATCAATGCGTCCCGCTCCGGGCATTCATGAAATTGCGCCATGTTCGCCTCGGCTCTCTCAGCAAAATCAGCTGCCACACCGTAAGCACGTGTAATGGCATCACTATTAGCCGTTTGGGATACCAAGCGTTGAATTTCATCTTCTCCCTGGATGCAATTACCTGCTTTTAAGTTAGCGATGGCCGGATCCTGGGGGTTGGATTCCATGTAATATAGCATGGGGAGAGTGATCAGTCCCTGACGCAAATCTCCGCCAACAGGCTTCCCTACGGTGCTTTCTGCACCAGTGTAATCGAGAATATCATCAACGATCTGAAATGCCATGCCCAGTTCGTAACCGAAATTACGCAATAATTCCAATTGTGTGTCATTCACGTTACTGAGAACCGCAGCACAATGCGTGGAGGTTTCGAATAAGGAGGCAGTTTTGGCGTAAATGCGTTTATAGTAATCATCAACGTTAGCGACGCAGCGACTGGAAAATAACTGGTCGATTTCCCCATTCACGATTGTCATTAAACAACGCGCAATCAGCCGCATAACCTCAACTGAATTGGTCTTGGATGCCATGTCAGAAGCACTGGCAAATAGAAAATCACCAGTAAGAACTGTGGCGGCGGGTGACCATTTGGAATTGAGAGTTGGGATACCGCGACGCAAGAGAGAACCATCGATCAGGTCATCGTGTACAAGGCTCGCTGTGTGCAGCATTTCAATTGAAGTTGCCAGTTTTTCCTGCAGGTGCTGGTCAGCTTTCAGCATGCTGCCGATGAGGAGGATGATGCGCGGGCGTATGCGTTTACCACCGGAGGAGAGGATCAACGATACAGCTTTAATCAGGTCAGGATGATACTCGATCGCCTGAGCCATCATTAATTCTTCGACTCGATCGAGTCCGATTTGGATATTCTGAAGTGTATCTACGGATGAATCCAATTCACAAAGTCCAATTGAAGAGAGTATAAACGTTCCTTGTAGTCCAAATTGCCACTTCTGTTATATCACAATGTTGCAAATCGGCGATTTTTTGCGCGATCAATGGGATATAGGAGGGTTCGTTCCGTTTTCCCCGATAAGCCTGGGGGGAGAGGAACGGTCCATCCGTTTCCAAAACAATAGATGACATTTCTATTTTACTAAAAACTTCGTGTTTAGTAGTGGCGTTTTTAAAGGTCACAGGTCCGCCTGCCCCAAGCAAGTATCCCAATTCCGTGGCATACCGGGCTTCGTCCAGATTGCCCTCAAACGCATGCATTATACCTTTTAGAGGTTGGTAAAGCTCGGTTGAAGCGTGTTTTGAGACGATATCGAATAAAAATCCCAGACTATTACGGCTATGGAGGATCACGGGTTTTTGATGTACAGATGCCATTCTAAGAAATTGGGACAGAACATCGATCTGTAAATTGAGATTGTCCTGCCGATGGTAAAGATCCAGACCGATTTCTCCGATTGCTACTACCTTTGGATCCAGCGCCATTCTCTCGAAGAGCGGTAATTGATCAAAGGAGAATTGTTCAACGTCACTAGGATGTACGCCGATCGCAGCGAAAACTTCAGAAAACTGATGCGCCAATTTTACAACTTGTTGGCTGGATTCAAGGTCTAAACCAGGTACGATGATCTTTTGAACACCGGCATTTACTGCTCGCTGAATAACTTCAACAAGATCGTCCTGGTAGGAAGGAAAATCCAGGTGGCAGTGGGAGTCTACAAATTGCACTTCAGGCCAGACCAGCGATATATAACCCGTCCTTAAGTATGGAGGCCACATTTTCTCTGTGGGTGGTTTCACAATACACCCGCATGATCGGTTCAGTTCCTGAAAACCGGATCAGCAACCAACCGCCATCCTCAAGACAGAATTTAAATCCATCAGTTGTATCAAGTCCAGTAACGTTCAATCCGCCTATCTTATTGGGATGCGCTTCGAGGATCATGGCTTCTCTATCTTTGCGATCACCGGAAAAGGGTGTGTCAACCCGGTCGTAATAGTGCGCACCAACCTTTTCAAAGAGCAGTTTCAACAACTCTGAAGGTTTTTTGTCGAGTTTAACCATAAAATCGAGCATGTACAGGCCGGCAAGAATACCATCCCGTTCAGGAACATTACCTCTAAAGGCGTATCCACCTGATTCTTCGCCGCCGATCATGGCATCGGTTTCCAGCATTTTTGGTGCAACATACTTGAAACCCACTCCAGTCTCGTATACCGGGACGTTATAGATCTTACCCAGTTTTTCAAGCATGCTGGTAGTGGAAAGGGTTTTAACGATCGGACCTCGCTCCTTGCGGACTTCCAGAAGGTAATAAGCAAGCAGGGCATAAACCTGCAATTGATTAACAAATACACCATTTTCGTCACCGACACCGACACGGTCAGCATCGCCATCAGTGATCAGCAGGATATCGCCTTTCAGATCAACCACGGTTTTCAGACCCACGTCAATATTCGGCTGGATCGGTTCAGGCCGCTTCATTTCAGGGAAGATGGGATTGCGTTGATCGTGGATTTCATAAACCTGTGTTTTACCACCGGTAAGCAAACGGGTAAACCAACCGGCTCCATTACCCCACATGGCATCAACAACGATCTTCAAACCAGCATCCTTGATAGGTTCGAGATCGATCAATTTTTGGATGTGGGTAATGTAGTTGATGGCAGCGTCAAAGATCTCGATCAGTCCCTGTTCCTGTGCAACAATAAAAGGGATCCTTTTAGTCTCTTCTTCGGTCGCAGGGATCAGTCTTTCGATCTCTTTCAATCCTTGTGGAGCGATCGCTCCGCCGAATTCGTTGCGGACTTTGAAACCATTGTCTACAGGAGGATTGTGCGACGCGGTGATGTTGATCGCGCCAACGGCTTTTTTATCCACCACGGCAAAGGCGATCACTGGTGTCGGAGTAGCTTCCATGGTGAGGTAAACCTTTAATCCATTGCCCGCCAGCACCTCAGCAGCAGCCCGTGCAAAATGCTCCGACAGGAAGCGCTTGTCGTGTCCGATAATGACCCATTCACCCTTTTTTCCCAGGTTAAGCAGATAATCAGCAAATCCCTGAGCGCACCTGCGCACATTGGCAAAAGTGTAATCCTCAGCGATTGATCCGCGCCAGCCATCTGTTCCGAATACGATTGTGTGAGTCATATCAACTCCTGAGAAATGGAATGATTAAATTATATCAGCCTTTGAATGATAAATTATGCATCCAGGACTGCTACAATGGCAACCATAGAATAAATGGCTGTGGTATCATCCTGAATATGGCCATTATCGGATATGACAAACTTCCTTCTACTCCACAACCTATCATGGTGGCAATGAGTGGAGGAGTAGATAGTTCAGTCGCAGCAGCTCTTCTCATTGAACAGGGTTACCAGGTCTCCGGAATCTTAATGCGTTTGTACGAAACAATAAGCAATGATAATAAATTCCAGCGTTCATTAGATAAAGCACAGGAAGTCAGTGCCAGGTTAAACATTCCCTTGGAAATAATTGATTACAGAGAAGAATTCCGGAAAAGGGTGATCGGTTATTTCTTACTTTCTCAACAGAAAGGTATAACTCCAAATCCTTGTTTTATTTGTAATGTTAAGATCAAATGGGGATTATTGCTTGGAAATGTGCTAGCGCGCGGGGTTAACTGGCTGGCATCCGGCCATTACGCCAGGATTGTGAAAAACAACCAGAATAAGATGGAATTGTACAAGGGAATGGACCCTGGGAAGGACCAATCATATGTTCTGTCCGGTCTCGACCAGAATACCCTCTCTCATATGGTGCTGCCATTAGCCGCATATTCAAAGAACCAAATAAGGGAAATTGCGCGTAGATATAACTTAGATTTTAAAAGTGTTGATGACTCACAGGACTTATGCTTTTTCGATGGGTTAGGGCAGGAGGAATTTCTTAATAGATATGCCAAGGAATTGTTTATTCCCGGTGAGATCAAAACGCACGATGGTCGCCTTGTGGGTATGCACAATGGATTGGCCAATTATACGATCGGTCAACGAAAAGGTCTTGGCGCTGGAAATAAAGAACCGATTTATGTGTTAAGAAAAGACATAATTCAAAACGTATTGATTGTCGGACCGGGATCACAATTGGGAAGAAAAGATATAAGTGTAACGGATGTAAATTGGATCAGTGGTGATGAACCACCATTACCTGACGAATTTGATATAAAAATTCGTTATCGATCCACCCCGAAAAGAGGCACACTAAATAAGAATAATCGAGCAGGTTATGATATTATTTTTGCTGAGCCGATACGGGACCCCACACCAGGCCAGATCGCTGTTTTCTACAAAAATGACCAGGTAATCGGTAGCGCTTTCATAAGTGACACAACTTCTGGAGAAAATATATGACGCCAGCTTCATATTTTCTTGGATTTATCCTTGCATCCATTATCGGTTGCGGGTTTCATTTTTGGCACGGTGGTGGATTCAAATGGTTGATTTTCTTTAATGTCATTGCCTGGATCGGTTTTTGGCTGGGTCATTTTATCGGGAACCTGACCGGTATACACTTCCTGCCTCTCGGACCAATCAATTTTGGTCCTGCCATGGTAGGCGCAATAGTCGTCCTGTTCCTGGGATTTTGGTTGAGTATGTTCAAGCAGGAGATGAAAAAGCCATAGGCTTTAATTATGGAAAACACGCAGACGGACACTACGATCCTTACAAAAGAAGGCGATCTTGTACAACTGGTAGGGCTCAGTCATAAGTCGTTTATTATTACATTACAGCCTGGAGCGGTTTTTCACTCACACCGTGGAACATTAAATCATGATGATCTCATTGGAAAAGTATGGGGTACCGAGGTATTGAGCCACAACGGTAGTCCATTTTTTATACTTCAACCCTCATTAACCGATATTCTACGCAATACTAAACGAACCACGCAGATCATGTATCCCAAAGAGATCGGATATATTCTTTTATATATGGGAATCGGACCAGGTTCACAGATCATAGAGGCGGGGACAGGCAGTGGATCCTTTACCACTGCCATGGCGCACGCGGTAGGTGACCAAGGCCGGATTTATTCTTACGAGGTAAAAGAAGCCAACCAGGCTGCTGCGAAGAAAACACTTCAGAGATTGAATTATTCAAGCAGGGTTGATTTCAAAATTCGTGACATTTTCACAGGTTTTGATGAAAAAAACGTAGATGGGGTATTTTTAGACCTTTCGAACCCGTACGATTACTTGAAACAGGTGCGCGATGCTTTGAAACCCGGTGGCCATTTTGGCTGCATCGTACCCACGACCAATCAAGTGATGCAGGTGCTGGTGGCTTTGCGCCGTAACGATTTTGCATTTGTAGAAGTGTGTGATGTATCGGTACGATTCTATAAAACAGAGCCGACACGCTTTAGACCTGCAGATCGTATGATCGCGCATACCGGATACCTGATATTTGCCCGACCGGTAACGATAGAGCGAGAACAGGTTGATCCAAAATTATTAAAGGAGATTGGCTTGATCAGCAAATTGGATACTGAGCAGGTCGATTTGGTCGGGGATATGGAATGAACAATGAACAACGGTTACTGGAAGAAAAGATCAAAGCAGCTCTGGGTATGAATGAACCAGGGTTATCGGAAGATATCAGTCCACGCGTACCGGCTGCTGTGCTGATCCCATTTGTCTTTATAAAGGATGAATGGTATCTGCTTTTTACAAAAAGAACCAATGGTGTTGCGACCCACCGGGGGGAGATCTCATTTCCGGGAGGAGCAGCTGAAGATGAAGACAAGGATCTGATCCAGACGGCCATCCGGGAAGCTTGTGAAGAGATCGGGTTGTGCGATGAAAGCATTCACGTCATTGGGGTAATGAAGCCAGTTCCTACAGTCTCCAATTACTGTGTTCTGCCTGTAATATCTACAGTAAAATGGCCACAGAAACTACGATTGAATCCTTCAGAAGTGGAGAATATTCTCTTAATTCCAGTCAATTGGCTGAAGCAGGATGAGAACTGGTACGTTCAGGATTATTATTTTGCCCCCGATCAATACAAAACGGTGCTCCATTACCGTGATTACGAAGGAGAGCATCTATGGGGGATAACTGCCGGATTGGCGCAAAAGATCACATCTCTAATATAAAAACGAGCGGAGAGTATCCGCTCGTTCTTCTTCATACAAGGGATAATTAATCTTCTTCTTCAGTTTCTTTCTTTCCCTTTTCGATCACTTCTGGTTCAAGACCTTCGGCAGCTGTGACTTCCTCTTCTTCTCCTGCAGGTGAGGTGATCAGGATCAGCATTTCATCTTCTGGTGTAAGCAATTCCACGTTAGCAGGGACTACCAGGTCCTTCACCAGGATGGAATCACCGATTTCCTTTAATACCGAAATGTCGAGGACGAATCTTTCAGGTAGATCTGAGGGAAGGGCTTCAACTTCAACAGAATTCAATCCATCTACCACAACACCGTTGAAATCTTTCACGGCTGGTGCGATACCAGTAAATTCGATATTCACAGCGGCGCGGATCTTCTCGGTCAGAGAAACAGCCTGAAAATCAATATGAATGAACCGGTTTTTAAGATAATCACGCTGACGTTCGCGTACCAGTGATGCAATCTCTTTTCCTTCCAATACTACTGTAACGATACTGGAAGAGGTCGCCTGGTTGAGCACACGGGTTGCTTCTTTGAGATCCATAAGGATGGCGGTAGGTTCGAATTTGTGCCCGTAGATCACACCAGGAAGTTTGCCTTCACGCCGCAATACTCCAACCTGTTTCCCAATTGTCGATCTTTTTTCTGCAGCAATTACCAGTTTTTCCATTTGTTTTATCCTTCGAGCGCCTCTCACCTGGGATTATCCCGGTTACCATCGCTCTATTTAAATTGTTTTGCCCTTAAGGGCGGGTCTTATTATAGGTTGCTAAAGGGATTAGGTCAAGGCGTGTTTTAAGACTTGTTATCAATATTAATTCACCCAATTTAGGGTCTTTTCAACCGCTTTTTTCCATTTGATATAGTACTGGTTTCCCAGTCTTTCCTCCATTTGCGGGATCCATTCCTTATCCTTTTTCCAGTTCTGAATCAGATCCTCGGTGTTCTTCCAAAAGCCGACAGCTAAGCCGGCTGCGTATGCGGCACCAAGTGCAGTGGTTTCTGAGATGCTGGGTCTCACAACCGGGACCCCCAGTATGTCTGATTGGAACTGCATCAATAGATCATTAACAACCATGCCGCCATCCACTTTTAAAGAGGTCAGCCTGGTTTTTGAATCAAGCTGCATAGCGTCCAATACTTCGCGGGTTTGAAAGGCTGTCGCTTCAAGTGCAGCACGAGCTAAATGCCCTTTTGTGGCAAAACGGGTCAATCCCGCGATGATGCCCCGCGCATCAGATCTCCAATGAGGAGCGAATAGCCCAGAGAAAGCAGGTACAAAATAAACATCGCCGTTATCCTTCACGGTGCGCGCAAGAGGTTCAATATCACTGGATTTATCGATGATTTGCAGGTTATCCCGTAACCATTGCACCAATGCACCAGCTATTGCAATTGACCCCTCAAGGCAATAGACAGCAGGTGCGCCATT
>MTKZ01039186.1_pt2 | contig 14257 bp, 10 predicted proteins | sample 1042781 | NCBI WGS metagenome assembly MTKZ01 (sample SAMN06212207, study PRJNA360539) | anaerobic digester metagenome | biome: Wastewater treatment plant; material: sludge; isolation source: anaerobic digester fed with sludge from wastewater treatment plant | place: Denmark: WWTP Viborg ...
TGAATCCGAAATCTTTTTCGATTTCTTTTTCTTTCTGTTCTTTATTTTCTTCGATCAGCGACAATTCATAAATTGACTGTGCATTGTCAGTAACAGGTCCGTAAGAATCAACGGCAATCGTTACAGGTCCCATTCCAAGCATACCGAAAGCTACAAGACCAAATGCAAATATCGTATGATACTCCATCATAGCAGTTGGAATCATACCCGAAGTTACATAAGCACCGTACATTAAACCAAAGAAAACCATTCCCATCCAGAAAGCGCTGAAATTTCCTGCAACAAGCCCGGAAAGAATAGTTAAAGATGCACCGCCTTCTCTTGATGCGGTCACAACTTCATTTACGTGTTTGGATTTTGGTGATGTAAAAATCTTTGTGAATTCAGGAATAAGAGCAGCTCCCAGAGTACCAAAGCTGATGATAATTGAAAGTGTTACCCATAGATTATCAGGAAGATCTCTGATTAAGAAATAACTTACGATGAATGTAACTACTATAGAAAGTATGGATGTGATCCAGACCAGTAAAGTAAGAGGAGCTTCAAAATCTAATTTGTCTTTCCCCGTATATTTTGCTTTTGAAATTGCGCCGTTGATGTAGAATGCAGTAATGGAAGTAATGATCATCATGATTCTCATTACAAAGATCCACACAAGAAGAGTTGCCTGTAATTCTACGCCTGTTACTGCCAGAACGATAAAGCTGATAAGTGCAACGCCTGTAACTCCGTATGTTTCAAATCCGTCAGCCGTTGGTCCGACTGAATCACCTGCATTGTCACCGGTACAGTCTGCGATAACACCGGGATTTCTCGGATCGTCTTCTTTAATTTTAAAAACAACTTTCATCAGATCCGAACCGATATCGGCAATCTTTGTAAATATACCCCCGGCAATTCTGAGTGCAGAAGCGCCGAGTGATTCTCCGATTGCAAATCCAATAAAACTCGCACCTGCATATTCACGGGGAACGTAGAGAAAAATTACAAGCATCATTATCAGCTCAACACAGATCAGAAGAACACCTATGCTCATCCCTGCATTGAGAGGAATGGTAAGGAGTTTCAGCGGCTTTCTCTCAAGTGATGCAAAAGCCATTCTGCTGTTTGCAAGAGTATTCATTCTTATTCCAAACCATGCTACTCCGTATGATCCAAGTATTCCGACTACTGTCCACATCAGAATTAAAGCGACTCCCCCGAATGACTCACCCTGTAATATTCCGAAGTAAAATGCTATACATGCTCCGATAAATAAGAACAAAATGAACAGGAACTTTCCCTGCTGAAGAAGATAAGTTTTACATGTTTCAAAAATAACCTGTGAAACTTCAAGCATTGATTTGTGCGCAGGTAATTTTTTTACCGCCATGTATTGATACACTCCGAATAATACCCCGAGTAAGCAAACAAAAATACCATAGATCAAAAGTTGATTCTGGTCTTTGTTCAGTTCGGGAATTTTTAGATTTGCCTCGCTTGCAAAGGTCATAACCGGAGCTATGATAACAAGAAGGATACTTAATAAATATTTCCGCATTTTATTGTTTTAATTTACTGAATATTTTTATAAAAAATCCCAATAACTCAGTATTATCGGGACAGTTATGGAATAATTTTTCTATTTATCTTTTGCAATATCAGGTGATTTCTCTTTTTCAGGTTTTAAATCAATAAAGGATCTGTTGAAAGTGTTCATTGTTTTTGCAATTCCGTCATTTATAAAACTCATTATGCATTCTGAATACTTTGGCATCAATTCTTTCAGAATCTTAGATTCGCCTTCTGTAAACTTTCCGAGAACAAAATCTATAAATTCGTTCTTTGTAATTTCGTTCTCTTTTCCTATTCCTATTCTCATCCTTGGAAATTCATCCGTATTAAGATGATAAATTATACTCGACAGTCCGTTGTGACCTCCGTCACTGCCTTTCTTTCTCACTCTTATACTTCCAAGACCTATTTGAAAATCATCAACGATCACAAGCATATTATTGTAACTTGCAGATTTTAACTCTACTGAACCTGTCTGTTCATTGTTTCTTTCCATAAATTCCTTTATGGCAATGCCGCTGTTATTCATATAGGTCATGGGCTTTAAAAGAATTACTTCCTCATTGTTTAAATTAAGTCTGCCTTCAAGCCAGTCGCCTGTTGATTCTGAAAATTTTATTTTAAAGAGCTCTGCAAAATGATCAAGTACAATAAATCCTGCATTGTGCCTTGTAGTTTCGTATTTTGATCCCGGATTACCTAATCCGACTATTAATTTCAAGAATGAAAATTAATTTGAAAATGAATTACTCTTCGTCTTCTTTCTTGGATTTGGTAATAACTTCTGGTTCTGCCGGAGTTTCTGAATCCACTGCTACCGGTTCTTTTTCAACTGAAGGCGCAACAACTGCTACAATTGAAGCGTTATCGTCATTCAATATTTTCACCGAATCAATCTTAACATCGCTTACTTTAATGGAATCACCGATATTTAACTGTGATATATCAATATCAAAGTGTGAAGGAATATTTGACGGGAGACATTCGATATCCAGCTTATGTAAAATATGCTGCAAAATTCCACCTTCTCTGATTCCTATAGCATTACCTATGAGCTGAACTGATACCTCTATTGCAATAACTTCCCCTTCTTTCAAAGCAAAAAGATCAAAATGAAGCGGTTTATCAGTAACAGGGTGGAACTGAACATCTTTTAAAATACAACTTAACGATTTATTTTCGTCGAATTTCAGATTTACAATGTGGGATTCGGTTGTATAAATGATTGGTCTTAATTCAAGCTCATTAGCAGCAATTTCTAAATTATCTACACCGTGACCATAATAAATTCCCGGTATGACTCCTTTTTTTCTCATTTGATTAAGAGTAGACTCTTTGTAATCCTCTCTTTTTTTGGCATTTAAGGTTATTTCTGACATTTTATTAAGATTTAAATAGTAAACTACAAAAATAGCTTATTAAAAAAAATTAATCAATCGAATTATTAATAAATCCGGTATGTGCGGTTATTAATTAATTCAGAACAATTAATTTTGAAATAAATTTGACTGGATTTGGTACCGGGAGAGGGACTTGAACCCCCGACCTACGGATTATGATTCCGACGCTCTAACCAGCTGAGCTATCCCGGCTTTTGATAATTATTAAGTTACGCTTAATGAAAATTTTATTCAATACATAAGTTAATCATTTTTTCGTGATCTGGAATTATTGTTTAATCAAGTGAATCATCCTGCGAATTTTTAATTTAATTAAGAAATCTGCTTATTTCTTTAAATTGCTTTAAGAATGTATTTTTGATAATTTGTTCTAACTTAATCTTAATGAAAAGAAAAATATTACTTCTGCTGTCATCTGCATTTGTATTCTTAATACTGTCAAATAATACTTCTTTTTCTCAGGATAAATGGTGGAAAGAAAAAAGATATAAGAATGAAGCCGCCCGGCAGAAACATGATCTCTGTAAGAGGACTTTTAAGGACATTGGAAACGGGTTTATGTATGGAAATGTAAATCTGATCAATCCATATTTCGATTCACAGATCTATCTCAACGTCATAAGTAACGAAAAAGGATACTACAGTTCCAGTCAGGCGGAGTATATTCTCTCCGATTTCATGGATTACTTCACTTTGGAAAGTTTCAGATATACCAGGTCAAACAAATACAATTCTTATGCATTCGTCAACGGAATATACACATACAGGATTGGTCAGAAGAAGCTTGACCTTGCAGTTACTNNGTACTGACAATAATTTGTTTTCTGTCTCTGTATATTTTTCCTCTCTCTTATTTTAATGATGCAATAAATAAATTTTTCAAAAGAAATATAAAAACCGTAAAATGATTTTTAGTATAAATTGGACATCAATCAACATATAAAATCTGATTCAGACAGATCTTCGAACAGGCGGTTAAAGATTTTGATTTTGATCGCTTGTTTTATTTTTATCTGGATTATTTTGATTCAGTTTGTTCCGGCTATTTTAAGTTCTGATATTGATAAAAACTGGGAAGCTGTTTCAAATGATAAAATCCGGCAGCAAAAGGAAATAATAATTTTTCACTACAACACTTATCTTTCTGATATAAGCCGTTTGTCTGAAAGATTATCAGCTTCAGCTGATATACAGAAACTTGTTCAGAAAAGCGATTCGAAAAAACTTTCTGAAGAACTTATACAAATTAATCCGGATGATAAATATCAGATTGAGATCTATAATACCAGACTTGAACTTCTCGCATTTAAAGGAAGAAAACTTGATTCCGATATTTATACTCTTCAACGAGCACTTAACGGACAAAAGTTTACTGTACTAAAGGAAATAGGATTTTATACATTCCTTTTGGATTATTCGCCTGTTTACGATAATAAGGAAACTTCAAAGATTACAGGAATAATCCTGACTTCCAGACTGATTGATATTAAATATCAGATCAGCAATAAATTCTTTCAGAATTCAGGGTTGCTTTATGATATTAAGAGCTCTCTGGATTTTATTCCCGTCATTATACCCGCAAATGTAATTACAGGAAAAATAAATTTTGATTCTGCAAGTCTTTCGGAAAATGTGGAAGTGGAGCTTAACGGAATTGACGGAAAAGTTATAGGCTTACTTCTTTTTCCGAAATACAGCCGGATGATTCACGACAAAAATATTTCTTCGCTTGCAGTTAAGATTAAATCAGTTCTTGTTTTTGCTTTTACGGTAATTATTTTTTTAATTACACTGATACTTCTATCTAAGATACATTCTCCTTTTATAAAATTCGGTTTGTTTGTTTTAATGATGACCGGCATCAGATACAGCTGGCTGGAGTTTCATTTCCCTTCCAAAACAATTGATCTGGAAATATTTTCTCCGCTTTCCTATGCTTCGCTGTTCGGCTTCGGTATTGCGAAATCAATTGGAGAACTTCTTATTACTTCCTTGTTTATTTTGGCTATTTCGGTTTACGGTATAATTCTTATACGTATCAGCCGCTTTCAGATTTCTTCAGAAAAAAATCCGCCGTCCGGAATTATATCCTTACCTTTAAATGCTGTGCTCGTATTTTTATTCTTTCTGATGATTTTCTTTTACGGCTCTGTTTCGCAAAGCATTATTTTCGATTCTAACATGAAGTTTTTTGATAAGACGAATATTGTTCCGAGTTTTGAGATATTCAGCATACAACTTATAATTCTGATTTTATCATTCTCACTTTTTATTTTTCTTTCATCAATAATAATTCTTATTCTGAAAAATTCTTTGCAGAATTTTTTCAGAGAAAAAAGTTACAGGAAATATTCTTTCTCATTGCTTCTTTTAATTCTGATCTTTATCAGCGAAGCAATTGCGCCTTTTGTTGATAATTTCAAAATTGATCTTATAAACAGATTGATGATAATTTGTTTCAGCTTCGGACTCGGCTTATATTTCGGAATCAGATTTTTCATTACAAAAAACTTCAGGATATTTTCCGCTAAAAATATATCGGTAATAATCCTGCTGTGCACAATTATTATTCCGGGTATACTTCTCGAAAATATTACTTCTCAGGAAACCAAATTCGTCGAGCTTATTGGCAAAAGCATTTCGGAAAAAGACGATGATAAGATAAAATTCCTGCTAATGACCGAATTGTCAAATCTTTCTGAAAACAAAAGGATTGAAAACGATCTTAGAAACAAAGACAAGCTTAACGAACTTGCATTCTCTGTATGGGCTGACAGCAAATTCAGCGAAGAAAATTTTAACACAGCATTTATTATACTGGATACAGGCAAAAAAATTCTGAGCGACTTTATTTTTAACTCCCAGGTTTTAAATTCAGATTCTATATTAAAATTTGCAAATGCAAACCTGTTCAGAAAGAAAAAAAATCCAGCTGTTGTCACAGATTCACTTTTGAATACTGACTCTCTTGAACAGGATGAGGATATTCTTGACGAAGAAGATGAATTTTTCAGCAATACAAATTCAGCCGGTTCTGATAATTTTTCTGCTACCGACAATATCATTATTTTAGACAATAAAGAGGATAAATATTATCTTGGCATTGTTCCGGTGGAAAAAGCTGATCTGAAAAATACTACATTTGCAACGAATCTCGGTTATCTTATGATTGCAGTTCAGTATGAATCCAAGAATTTGCTTTTCCAGTCTTCAATTCAGTTGTTTAAGAATTATACGAAAGATAATATATTTGAGAAGTTAATTTCGGATCCGATAATTACGGAATATATCGGAGGCGAGATAATCAGTTCAAACAACAAAGACCTCTCAAAGGCGAATACACTTTCACTTGACGCATTCAGAGAATCCGTAAAGACTAAAAATGAAAAAAATAACTGGCGGTATGAACTTATTAATAATGAAAAATACAGGACTTACTATATTCTTGCATCTCCATCAGATGGATCCATTATTGAACGGATTTATTCTATTAGTCTGAAAAGAAATGACTTCAAACTTACTACTTTCTTTTATCTTAAATTTATCTTATTTGCTGTTTTTGTTTATCTGCTGACAATGCTTATTATGTCATCTTTTCTGATTTCCATGGTCAAAAATTTCAGAATGAATTTCCGTGAAAAGCTGTTTGCATCATTTTTTATAGTTTCGGTAATACCTATTGTCCTGCTTGCGTTTTATACAAGAAGTTTTATCAAAAACAAATATGATAATAATTTTCAGAATCAGATTATTTCGGATCTGAACTTAGCTTCCCAGTCAGTAAAAGGCATTCAGATTAATCTTAACTCTCTTGATACTCTCGGCAAAGAAAAGAATAAATATCTTACAAAAGCTTTGTCAAACACAGATAAGAATTTTAACCTGTTCCTTAAGACAAAACTTGTTTCCACAACCAATGAAGAATTATACAAATCAGACCTGCTTGATACAAGAGTTGATGCTGACGCATATTATAATATTGTCTATCTGAGAAAAGATTTTTTTTCAAAGACAGANNCGTGTATTCTTTTATTGTCGGATACAAACCTTTTTTCGATTCAAAAAATAACGTGATCGGTCTGATGTCATCCCAGTCTGTTTACAGGCAAAATGAATTCAAAGAGGAGCTTACAGAAATCCTGACTTTTTTATTCGGAATATATCTGATAGTGATAATAATTCTGCTTTTCTTTGTAATATTTATTACAGACAGAATATCAAAACCTATATTAAGACTAAAGTACGCTACTGAAAGAATTGCGCAGGGCGAGAGCTACATTGAGCTGAAAAACAACCGCAAAGATGAGATTGGAAATCTTGTGGAATCATTCAATAAAATGACAAGAGAACTTGAAAGCTCCAAGGAAAAATTAAAAAAAGCAGAGAGGGAGGCGGCATGGAGAGATATTGCAAGAAGAGTCGCTCACGAAATTAAAAACCCTCTGACACCTATGAAACTATCTATCGAACATTTGTATGACAGCTATGACAAAACGAATGCAGATAAATTTTCCGAAGTGCTGAAGAAAACAAGAAACATAATAATTAATGAGATTGATAAACTTAACAAAATCGCAACAGAGTTTTCCAACTTTGCAAAATTGTCCGGCAAAAATTATGAAGAAACAGATCTGAATGAAATTATCGGCGAAGTGGTTTCTTTGTACAAACCCGCTCCCGAGATACATTTTGAAGAGCAATATGATTTAAACATTTGCAGGATTTATGCAGACAGACAGGAGCTCAACAGGGTATTTCAGAATATTGTGAAAAATTCAATTCAGGCGATTACCGGTCAGGGAATAATCAGAATCAGAACTTTTGAAAAAGACAATTCCATATTCGCAGAAATTTCAGATAACGGATGCGGAATAGATTCTTCGCTTATCAATAATTTATTTGAGCCGAATTTTTCAACAAAATCAACAGGCATGGGACTGGGTCTTTCAATTGTAAAAAAATCTCTTGATGATATGAAAGCTGAAATTATTTTTCAAAGTGATCCTGGTTCGGGAACTAAGATTACCATAATATTTATTCCTTTTACGCTTAATCAAATTTCTAATTAATTTGAAAAAGAAATTTTCAATATCTGCTGTTTTTATTTTGCAGTTACTATTTTTTTCATGCGCCAATCAGATTCCTCCATCAGGCGGTGCTGACGATAAGATTCCTCCGAAAATTATTTATGTATTCCCTGAACCCGGCAGACTTAATTTCAAAGGAGATGCTGTTACTTTCAGATTTGATGAATATGTTGACAGGAGAAGTTTTGAAGAATCATTTTATATTTCACCAAAACCAAAAGGCGAAATAAATTTTGAGTGGAGCGGTAAGGAAGTTGAAGTGAGATTTGAAGGTAAATTTGCAAATGGCAGGACGTATGTAATCACTGTCGGTAAAGAACTGAAAGATGTAAGAGGAAGCAATTCTACAGGTTCATCTTATTCAATCGCTTTCTCCACCGGCGGCAAACTTGACAAAGGTAAAATATCGGGAAGAGTTTATGCTGACAAGTATGACAGAATTAAAATACTTGCTTACATAAGAAATGTAAAAACCGGTACAGAAATAAATCCGGCTATTCAAACTGCAGATTACATTACACAAACCGATGATAACGGATATTACATATTTACAAACCTGCCGTCAGAAGAATTTGAACTGTTTGCTGTTACTGATGAAGACAGGAATAATTTATTCAGCAAAGATTTTGAATCAATATCTATACTTAAAAGCTCAATAAAAATTCAAGATGATTCTGCATTATATTCAGATGCCAATTTTCTTTTCAGAAATCCGGTAATGAACAGATCCGGAATTGATTTTCTGAAAGAACTCGAAGCAGATACATCCGGATATATTTTTTCAAATATATTCGGTAAAGATGAAGTCATCCCCTGTGATTACAGATTTTATTTTTATTTCAAAAATAACCAATATACCAAACCGGAAATTATTAATAATTTTTCAATAACGGATTCAGTAAAAGGTAAAGTTTACAAGACTATATTTAACTGGATAAATGATTCACTGCTTGAAGTTTTTTCCAATGAAAAATTTTCTTACTCATCCGAACTGCAAATCAGAATAAATCTTACGGGCAGAATGAAGATTTTAAACTATTTTAAAAAATTAAAAACTGCAGCTAAAAACAGTTCCGGTATTGTATCAGGAAAAATATTAAAAGAAGACATTCATGATTTCCCTGTTTACATATTCCTTATCAACAAAGATAATAAATTCATTTCATACAGCAGGAAACTTTCCGATTCGGCAGATTTCAGATTCGATGAAGTCTATGAAGGAGCTTACATTGTATTTTCGTTCGCAGATGAAAACGAAAACGGTGTTTATGACAGAGGAAGCGTTGAGCCGTTTCTTCGTCCGGAGGTATTCCGGATTTACGATAAGGAGATCAAAGTAAAAAGCGGATGGAATACTGACAATATTTTTATAGAATATTAATTTCTTTTTTCAATAAGAGATTTTATGTGGAAAGGAAGGTGGTAAAGTATAAGTTCAGGAAAAATATTACTGTCAACATCTTTAATTGCCTCTTCGATCTTATTTATGATTTTGTAATTGTCGGAATTGAAATTTACGGCGAATTTTTTTATTCTCTCCTTTTTATCTTTATTTATTATCAGTTCAGTATTGCCTGAAGAGTATGCTGAAATATCGCGAAACCATATTCCCATTAGTATCAGAAACTGTTTCATCCGTTCTTTATCTTTCTTAGCGGTAATAAAATCAATTTCGGAACCCAGCTTCAGATTTTGATTGGTAATAATGCTTGCAAGAATATCCGTAACTTTTTCACGGAGATCGAGAAAATTATTATCGAGGATTTCATTGCATTTAATTATGCTTCCTTCAGATAACTCTGCAAAAAAATCCATTTCTTCTTTTGAAAGACTCTCATTTCTTCTGTCAATGTAATTCCTTATGAGAGATTTTTCTATATTGTCAAATTTAATTTTCTGACATCTGCCGATAATGGTCGGCAGTAGCGAATTCAGACGGGAAGTTGTCAGGATAAGTATTGAATCTTTAGGAGGTTCCTCAAGAATTTTCAGAAGCGAATTAGCGCTGTTAGGATTCATCATATCACATTTTGAAATGACAAATACTTTTTTCTTACCTGTTTTACCTGTAAGATAAATTTCCTTTTTAATCTGCCTGATACTTGAGATCCTTATATCATTTGCTTTCGGAATGGAAATTTTGTGATACTTGTCAAGAGTTTTATATTCCATTTCCGCCAGATAATTCATAAAATCTTCTTTATCAAGTTTTTCGAGAGGATTCAGATCTTCATCAGATTCGCTTTTTGCGGTCGGAAGAGCAATGACAAATTTAAATAAAGGAGATTTAAAAGTATTAATCTCCATACAGTTTTTGCATTTGTCACATGCTTCGCTGCCATTNNCATTAACAGGTTTATCACAGTTGAGTAATTTCGCAAACTCAATTGCTGCGGCATCTTTGCCTGTACCTTCGTTCCCGTAAAAAATATAAGAGTGAGAGATCTTTTCGCTTTTAAAAATATTTCCGAGAATTTCCTTTACTCTATCCTGACCAATAATATTTGCCCACATAAAAAATAATTAAAATGTATTTCCAATGCCAAACTGGAAATTGTACTTGTCATTCAGATTGCTTCCGGATCCGAAGATCCAGTTTGATCCTCCAATATCTCCCGGCTGAGGATCATAAATCTTAAACCCGACATCAAATCTTATGGCGCCGATAATAGTATAGTACCTGATTCCGCCTCCTGCTGCAATTGCTATTTCATTCAGCTTAAATTTTCCTATTTCAGACCAGGCATTTCCCGCATCTATGAATGCTGCAAATCCGAGATCTCTGATATAAGTATTTTTTGAATCCATGAAAGGTCTCAGACGGTGTTCGACTGAGCTTTCGAGAATAAAATCACCTCCAATGTTTTTATCTTTTACAATGCCAAGCTGCTTAGCGCCCCATCCTCTTACACTCGAACCTCCGCCGCAAACAAATTTTTTATCATTTGGAACCCTGTCCGACTGAATCTCTTCATCATTTACCGTAAAAGTATTATCTCCATATTCAAATATCACGCCTGTGGAAAATTTAAATGCAAGGGCTGAAGAAACTTTTACATTATCATTTGTAAGATTATAATAAGCAGAATTAAAATTTGTAAATTTCACATAACTGAGAGTCGCAGTATTCTACCATTTTTTTACAATACCGCTGAGAAGCCCGCTTTCTTCAATTTCATAAGATTGATAATTTCCTTTAAATGGAAACTGAATATTATTAGTAGAATTATGAATTGCTCCGAAACTCAGTGTAGAAGTGAAATAATTGATAACAAGCGGAGGAGGTTGTTTAAGCTTAATCCTTACATTATTTATTTCCCATTTAGATGTTAGTTTGTTAATATAAGTATAATCGGGAAGACTGTATGTTACTCCAAATGAGTTTTTAATCAGAGTAAGATTGGAGATTTCATTTAACCTGTATTCAGCGCCTATATTCCATGTTCCTGAAATATTTCTGTTTCTGAATAAAAAGGGCTGGTAAATGGAATTTACAAATTCCAGTCTGTTATCATCAAAGGAATGAGAATAAAATCTCAGACTGGAAGTAAGCACTCTTCCGCCTCCGAAAAAATTTTTATCCGTAAAAGAAATACCCGCTCCGAGATAAAAGACCTGTTGAAAATAATAACCAAAGAGTTCAGGAGTGAAATCATATTTACTTCTTATCAGCGCATCTATGCTGAAATTAACTTTATTATTGATGCTGTCTATTTCTTCAATATTGATTCTTGGATTTTCAATAAGAGAAATTTTTGAAAGATTTATTTCACTGTTTATTACTTCGGATTTATCATATGTCTGATCTTCACTGAAAGTAAGCTCTCTGAAAATATCTTCTTTAGAGACATTATATCTCTTATCGGTAAATGTAACATTTGTTTTTCCGAATCTGTATTTTATTTTGGGGACAAAAATTAGTGTGATATCAACTTTATTTTTAAATTTTTCCTCATTAGTTTCATATTTCAGAATTTCGGGTTTGCCTGATAAAGCGGTAGCATATCCGTTATTAAAAAGAATATTAAGCACTCTGTTCACTTCCTGATTTATAGTGTCTTTGGAATAAAACCTTCCTCCGAACAATAATTTATCGGAGGATTTAAAAATTTTATTTTTTACAATATCATCTGTATTTTCAATTCCGGAATATTTGATATTATTGTATCTGTACCTGATGTTTTCAGTAATAATAAATTTTTCGATAACTTCATCATCAGCCATATTAAAAACAAGACCGGTATCAACAATCACATTAAAAAATCCATTATCAAAATAGTATTTTTTTATGCGTTCTACATCCTGCAGATAGATTTCTATATCAAAATTATCTCCTTCTTTTGATGCAAGCAGCAATGAAACATCTTCAGGATCAAATATATTCTGTGATGTGAAACTGATATTTATTTCGTCAATTTCAAAGACCTTGTTTTCGGCTTTATCCTGTGAATGGGAAGAAATGACCAGGGAAAGAAACACTATTAAAGTAAAAAAATATTTTTTTTTGTATAAGATCAATGTTTGTAAATAAAAAAACCCAATAACTGTAAATTATTGGGTTAAAATCCGATTAACTGAATTTAGAAATCCTTGTTTTCTTCATCATAAAAGAAATCTTCATCAGTCGGATAGTCCAACCAGATTTCTTCTATGCTTTCAAATGGTTCCTCTGTATCTTCCAAGTCATCAAGATTATTAATAACTTCCTTAGGCGCACCTGTTCTTGTGGCATAGTCAATTAATTCCGATTTATTTGCCGGCCACGGTGCATCATCAAGATAAGACGCCAGTTCTAATGTCCAAACCATATAAATACCTCCTCGTTTATATTTTTAAAAAAACTTATATTTAGTTTTTGCAATATTATATATCACTTTCCTTAAAGTCAATCTCTTAATCGGGGGTCTAAAGCATCTCTGAGTCCTTCACCGATCAGATTATAAGTTACAACTGCGATGAAGATCATAAATCCCGGAAAGATAGCCAGCCACCATGCACTGGACGCTCCTCTTGCTTCATTCAGAAGTGATCCCCAGGTTACGGTAGTAGCGCTTACTCCGAATCCGAGAAAACTCAAAGCTGCTTCAGTAAGAATAGCGCCAGCAATTGCAAATGCTCCTGATACAAGAACCGGAGCAATTGCATTCGGAATCACATGTCTGAAAATTATCTGTCTGTTAGGCAAACCTATTGAGTTTGCGGCAGTAATGTATTCCATATTTCTTACTTTTAAAACTTCTCCTCTGATTAATTTGGCATCGCCTGTCCAGGAGGTAAAGCCTATTGCAGCCATTATGTACCAGATACTTGAGCCGTAAATAGCTACGATTGTAATTATAAGAAAGAATGTAGGAAGAGTTACCATTATTTCTACAAATCTCATAATAAGCAGATCTATTTTCCCGCCGTAAAATCCTGCAATGGAGCCGAGACAGATTCCTATTATCAAAGCTATTCCAGCAGCAATAAATCCGACGGATAAAGAAACTCTTGATCCGTGTATAAGTCCTGCCATAAGATCTCTGCCTATGCCGTCTGTCCCAAGATAATGATCACCCTGAGGCGGACTCAGACTGTTTACAAGATCTATTTCTCTTGAGCCGTAAGGAACAGGAGTCCAGATGACGCTTTCAAGTTTACCCTGATTATCAAGTTCCTTCCAGTTTGCATTTATCATATCCGAACTCCATTTACTGATACCGGCAGAATTCAGATAATCTTTTATAACCGGAAAATAAGTTTCACCTTTATATACAGCGTACAACGGTTTACTGTTTGCGAGAAAGTCAGCTGTCAGCGCAAGAAAGACAAGGAAAATAACTATGTACATAGAGATCATTGGCAGTTTATTTTTCCTGAACTGATGCTTTACCAATGACCAGTATGAAACCCCGACTTCTTTCTGAGATTCTAACTGTGATTTAGTTAGACCGTTTGATTTAGTATAATCAGTTTCTCTTTTAATTGTTTCTTTTTGTTCCATAATTATTAAGCGGCTTTTTTTGTGAATGCAATTCTTGGATCTACAAAAGAGTATAGTATGTCTACAAGCAAAATTCCTACTACAGTTAATACGGAAGCAAGTACAAGCTCAGCCATTATCATCGGGTAATCCCTGTCGAGTATAGCCTGAAATGCCAGCTGTCCGATCCCGGGAATAGAAAAAATTGTTTCCATGATAACACTTCCTCCGATCATTGCAGGAAGAATTCCTCG
>MTKZ01008948.1_pt1 | contig 14255 bp, 14 predicted proteins | sample 1042781 | NCBI WGS metagenome assembly MTKZ01 (sample SAMN06212207, study PRJNA360539) | anaerobic digester metagenome | biome: Wastewater treatment plant; material: sludge; isolation source: anaerobic digester fed with sludge from wastewater treatment plant | place: Denmark: WWTP Viborg ...
CTCGCCTGTTCAAGCATTTCCGCCGAGCCGTCCAGCACGTGGACGTGCCGCACCAGCGGCGCCAACCCGGCTGCCATGAACCCGGTGCCGGCGCCTACATCGGCGACGATCATTTGCGGGTGCAGGTAGGCTTTGGCGATGGCGGCGGCGCGCACAGCCTCGGAAAAGTAGCCGGAGCGCAGCGCATCCCAGTCACTGGCGATGCCGGTAAAATAGTCAGCAGATGAGTTCGATGATGTCATTGTGTTTTCCTTTATCGTAAAAATACGATCGTTTGGTCCAAAAAAAGAGCAAAACAGGCATTATTACTGTTCAACGGGCGGGCAACACACGTCCACATCCGGCAGCCAGTCCTGGAAGTTTTGCTTGAGCCAGGTAAAGCCTTCCGTATCCAGGCAGTAACAGGTGGCGGGGCCCTCGATATCGCCCTTGATCAGCCCGGCCTCGCGCAGCACTTTGAGGTGCTGACTGACGGTGGATTGCGCCAGCGGTGTGTTGCGGACGATGTCATTGGTGATGCACACCTGGCGCTCCGCCAGGAATTGAACGATCTGGAAGCGCACCGGGTTGCCCANNAAGTCATTCCTCCCCTCACCTCTCACATCCCTTCATGACGCCAGCGCTGGTACCCGATGCTCGACGCGCCAACCTGTCCAACCGCGACCTGGCGGCTGGACATCACACCTTCGATGTAACCCTCTGAGACCGTATCTTTAAACTATGCCTGACGTCTTAATTTACAAAAGGAGAAACCATGAAAAAGATACTTGTCGTATTCGCTGTGTTGGTACTCACATTGGCAGCGGTCACCCCGGCTGTGGCAGCTGGATCGAGGCATGGATACGCCAATGGGTCGGTCGATGGTCTGCAATATGCTCCAGTTCCCAACTTCCTCATCACGGGAAAAATTACTGAGATCGGAGCGGATTACGTGGTCGTAAAAGTCATTCGTGGGAACAGCCTGGTTCATCCGTACATCGGAACCCTGGTTACCCTCACCGTGACCCCCACCACGCGTTATCTTTTCACTGATGGGGTTACAACGGTAAAGATCACATTCGCGGACCTCAAGGTGGATCAGAAAATAAGCGCTTACGGCACGTTTACGAACGATACCTGGTTGACCAAGAGGATAACAGTTGGCGCAAAATTAAAGTGCCTTCCCTGAAATGAAATTCTGAATTTGGGGGAGTGACAATCCTTCCTGGTGGAGGATTGTCATTTTTTTAATTCCTCCCTGATACCTTGAAAAAGATTTACGGGTTCGTTCCTAAGAAAACCTGAGCAATCTCCTCAACCATTAGCGCTCCTGCTGTACAATAACGCTATGACCCATTCACTCACTATCATCGGCGCAGGGCCGGCTGGCATGACCGCGGCGCTGTTCGCCGCGCGGGCAGGCGCGCAGGTCACGCTGATCGACGGCAACCCCACCGTCGGGCGCAAGCTGCTGGTCACCGGCGCGGGGCGCGCCAACCTCACCAACCGCGAGCTGGCAGCTGAGCGCTACACCTGCGCTGATCCCGCCTGGCTGGAGAGCGTTTTGTCGCGCTTCGGCTACGCCGAACTGAACGCCTTTTTCGAAAGTATCGGGGTGCTCACCTACTGCACGCACGACGGCTGGTGCTACCCCCGCTCCGAATCCGCGCAGACCGTGGTGGACGCCTTCGCCGCGGCGCTGGCCGAAGCCGGGGTAAATGTGCTGCTCAATCATAGAGTGATATCTATACGCAATACTCCGGGCTCGTTCGAGGTCAATTTCAAGACGCAGCGCCCGCACACCTGTGAAAATTTGCTTGTAGCAGCCGGCGGCTCCGCCTACCCCGCCCTCGGCTCGCGCGGGCAGCTCTTCCCCATGCTGCAAACCCTAGGCCACACCATCATCCCGCCGCGCCCGGCGCTGGCACCGGTGACCTGCGACATGACCCCCTGGCAGGCCCTGCAGGGTGTGCGCCTGGATGCCAACGTGAAGCTCTACGAAGGTTCCAAACTGCTGGCTGCGACCACCGGCAACCTGATCTTCACCGCCTGGGGGCTGAACGGCCCCGCGGTGATGGACCTCAGCCACCACATCTCCGCCCGCCCCGGCGCTGACCTGCGCCTGGAGCTCAACCCGCTGTTCGCGAGCGAAGCTGTGCTGCGCGCGCTGCTGCGCGAGAAGCGTAACTCCCCCACCCCGCTCGCGGTGCTGCTGGGCGCGGTACTACCGCCCAAGCTCCCTCCGCTGGTGTTAAAGATGGCCGGTTTTGCGCCGGACATGCTCTGCAGCCAGCTATCCGACAAAGCCCTGCCCTACCTCTTCGCCCTGCTCACCGCCCTGCCCTTGCGCGTCACCGGCACGCGCGGTTTCGAGTTCTGCCAGGTGAGCACCGGCGGTGTGCCCGTCAGCGAGGTGGACCCGCTGAACATGCGTTCACGCATCGTGCCCAGCGTGCAGCTGGCGGGCGAGACGCTGGATGTGGTGGGTCCCTGCGGGGGGTATAACCTGCATTTTGCCTTTGCCACAGGCGCGATCGCGGGGATGGGGATAGGTCAGCGATTAGTGAACAGGGATTAGCGACCAGGGAAGCAAGTATTTGGTAAATACCTTTGTCGAACTCACCAGGTTTGACGATTTTTTATTTTTTTTGATATATTTACATAAACACATCGACGCGAGGGGTGACAATGGATAAGTTCTCAACACAAATCAGCCTCATTGTAAGATCCTGCATGGTTTTGATGATCGTCCTTGGACTGGCACCCATCGGTGTCAGCCAGGCGCAATCTGCCGATGGGCTTCAAGGGGTTCCTGGCATGGAAGTATCAGCTGCCAGTACCACCACCCTGGTCTCCGTTTCGAGCGCGGGTGAACAGGCAAATGCCAACTGTGAGGGCCCCATCGTCAGCGCAGATGGCCGCTTTGTAGCGTTTTCATCAATTGCTTCCAACCTAGTCGAAAATGATACCAATAATGTTTACGATGCTTTTGTCTATGACCGGCAGACGGGGGAGACCACCCGAGTATCCGTTTCGAGTACCGGAGAACAGGGGAATGACCACAGCGGTGTCACATCCATCACCGCTGACGGCCGCTTTGTGGTGATTGGGTCATCAGCATCCAACCTGGTCAGCGGAGATATTAATGAATATTCGGATGTGTTTGTTCATGACCGGTTAAGCGGTGAAACCACCCGGGTGTCGGTAACCGCGGCTGGAATGGAAGGAAATAATGACAGCGGTGCCGCATCCATCAGCGCAGACGGTCGTTTTGTGGCGTTTGATTCTAAAGCATCCAACCTGGTCTTTGAGAATTCATATAACTACCAGGATATATTTGTGAAGGACCGCCAAACAGGCGAGCTTTCCCGCGTCTCCATCTTTAGCAGCACGGTTAGCGGATATGGCGACAGCTCCAACCCGTCGATCAGCGCAGACGGTCGTTATGTGGCTTTTGAATCGGACGCAGCCAACCTGGTGTACGGAGATGAAAACGAAAGCATAGACGTCTTCGTTCACGATCGCGAAACCGGCGAGACCACCCGGGTATCTGTTTCCAGCGCTGGTGTGGAGGGTGATAATATAAGCCGGGGTGCAAAAATCAGCGCTGATGGAAAAGATGTTGCCTTTGTATCCTGGGCTGGCAACCTGGTACCAGGTGATACAAATAAGAAAGACGATATCTTTGTCCATAACCGCCAAGCCGGCCTGACCACCCGCGAATCGGTATCCACCACCGGCTTACAGGCAAATGACATGAGTTACGATGTATCGATCAATGGGGATGGCAAATTTGTGGCATTCGTGTCAATGGCTTCCAACCTGGTCAGCGGGGATACGAATGGCGTTCAGGACATTTTTATCCGCGATCGTCAGAAAGGTGTGACAACCCGCGTCTCCGTCTCAACCAGCGGGGTGCAGAGCAACGGGTTTAGCCTGGTGACTTCGATCAGCGCTGACAGCGGGATTGTCGCTTTCCAATCAATCGCCACCAACCTTGTTCCCGGTGATACAAACGGCTTCATTGATATTTTTGTGGTCAATCGGGGAGGGTCCTCCATCACGGGAACAGTCCTGTCTGAAGACCTGTCTCCGCTGGCGGGCGTCACGCTTAACCTGATCAATAATAAAGGAATCCTGATCAAGACAACATCCAGCGAGGCCAATGGTGGTTTCAAATTTACTGGTTTGAATGCAAAGACCTATACTTTGCGGCCCACAAAACCGGGGTACTCGTTTACTCCAGGTTCACTCTCCGTGAAAGTGCCTCCCAATACAGTTGGCCAGGATTTTATCGGCGTGCCAGTCGCTCATTCGCCCGCATCCAATGAGAAAATCAGCGCCAGCAAGGTCACCTTCGCCTGGGATGCCATCTCGGAGGCCGCGGTATATAAACTTCAACTATCCGACAAACCCGATTTCAGTGTTCTACTCATTAATGTCAAGATCGCCAATCCAACTTACTTTTTCGATAATTTCCTGAACTACAACCAAATCTATTACTGGCGCATTAAACCGATCTTTGCTGATATTAAAGGACCCTGGTCGTCCACCTGGCAATTTACATCGATGGATCGCCTCACCCAGCCCCACATAATCGCTCCTGACAACAACGCCACTATTGACTTTTCCGATGTGACATTCGAATGGTCTGCGGTGGACAATGCTGACCAGTACCATATCGTCATTTCGCAGGATGCAGCCTTCACCAACAAAATATTCAAAGTAAAGATCCCCGACCAGTCGAAGGTGGTCAACCTCGAAAACGGCACTTACTACTGGCGGGTGCGCGCGCTCGACCCGTACGGCGCCAAGGGTCCCTGGTCTGATTACAGGAAATTTACAGTGGACGCGGAATAGATCCAATTTACAAAAAAGTACTTTAAACCAGCAGTCGTAGGGTGGGTTCGCAATGCGAACCCACCATCATGCTAGTAGGTTCTCTTCAAGTCGTTTTTACTCAACAGATGTGGGTTGGCTTTACCCATCAGGTGACTATTTATCCAACAATATTGATGGTGGGTTTTTAACCCACCCTACGCCTGATCACTGGTGATTAATTACTAATCACTAATAACTATTCTCTATTCTCTACTCATTTTCCCTCAACCCCTTGACAACCATGTTATAATAGAACATATATTCCATTATTCTGCTCTTTAACATCCCCCATATCTGCCCCCTGTAGGAAGCGATTTGTTTCCTATTGTTTCAACAGTTATCGCAACCATGCGCATTCGTTTTTGATTCGTTTTTAAAACGAACAAATGAGGTTTCACTTGTCAGATCATATTCAGTACGTTTCCAGTTTTACGAAATACCATTCACAGGGGTCTGAATCCGCAATATTGATGGTGATTTTTTGAAATACTCGAGCGAAGCGAAAAGTAAAACCCACTCTATACATGGTTGAATTCAGTTTGATATCGGGTGACGTAAAAACCCTTTTTACGTTTTGTCTCATTATTTTACTCTTGACAGGATAGTATCATTAATGATACTATCTGCACATGGTAAAAGAAGCGGATATCGTCGCCGCCATGAGGCAAAACCCGCAATCAGTAAAATTTGTGGATCTATGCAAAGTCTGTCAATTCTACTTCGGCGAGCCAAGGAATGAAGGATCGAGTCATTATGTGTACAAAATGCCATGGGCTGGTGATCCGCGAGTGAATATTCAAAACAACAAAGGAATGGCAAAACCTTATCAGGTAAAGCAGGTTCTGAAAGCCATTGACCGCTTATTGGAGAAAAAATAAAATGTTAGATCATGATTACTACACCTATCGCGTAACCTGGTCAGCAGAGGATAACGAATATGTTGGTCTGTGTTCCGAGTTTCCAAGCTTAAGCTGGCTGTCTGAAAATCAGGATAAAGCGCTTCAAGGGATTCGGAAGTTGGTCGCTGAAGTAGTTGCAGATATGCAGGATAACAACGAAAAAGTTCCAGAACCTTTATCAACCAGAAGTTATAGTGGCAAGTTTATGGTCCGTATCCCGCCTGATCTTCACCGCCAGTTGACTCTCGAAGCGGCTGAGTCCGGAATTAGCATCAATCGACTCGCTAGCGATAAGCTGAGAAAAACCTGTGCTTGACCAGCTCTATAAAACCCCCTTGACCTAGGATAAATGCCAGTCGTAGGCGGGTTCACAGTGCGAACCCACCATTCCTAAAGTAAGACATGGTCAAGCAAATTTTACACAACGGTTATGGCGTGCCTTTTCCCCTTCAGGTGCCTGCTATTTACACAGCAATATTGATGGTGATTTTTTGAAATACTCGAACGAAGCGATAAGTACAATCCACCCTTCGTTTCCCAGGATCAAAACTCGGATACTATGCACGAACAACTGATTACTTATAACGGATTACTTCTCCCTATTCACTTGTTACAATAACATCAGGCATCCATGATCCTCCGCAACAGTCTTCTTTCGATATTCCGGGTTAAAGGCAAAACGGCCCTCTTCACGCTTCTGCTCTTCGCGTTGACACTGGCGTTCGCGCTGGGCGTCAGTGTGTGGGCGTCCGTGGCGCAGTTCCTGGATGACGCCAACGATTTTTACACCACCATCGGGCTGGTCGAGTACATGGGTACCGGCTACCCGGATGACACCGGCTACGACTCCGCCATGACGGATGCGCTGGCGTCGTTTGACCCCGCCGCGGTCACGGGTGATGACGCCGTGCTGCAATGGGAAGGCTCCACCCGCTCGCTCGGTTACATCGATGGCTTCTGGCGCTCTGACCAGTACATGCCTGACCGAATGCTTTCCGTGCTGGTGGTCGGGAACGTCTACTTTTCTGAGGAGAGAAACACCTGGGTCGGCATCGTGATGAAGGCGCTGCACTCATTGAAGAGCGAAGAAAACACCCTCGTGCTCATTGATGAAGATTTTGGTACTTTTGAACAGGGGCATTTTTACCTGGTGTTCGGCGAGATCTACTTTCACAGTTCTCCTTTGTTACACCTGCGCCCCGCGACCTTTGACAACGCCATCGCGGCGGCTGAGGGGGTCGAGATACCGCGCATGATCGACGTTACCTCCAGTGACACGGACGGCCCGCTTTACACTCTCCCCGTTGACCACATCCTGCTGAAGGTGGCGGAGACCCTGCCAGTGACCAACAACAGCGTACTGGTCACCGCCACTGATAACCTGATGGCGCTGCTGCCCTTCCACCAGGAGGATCTGTACTTCGTGGAAGGCCGCTCATTCACCAAAGAAGAGTACGCTCAGGGCAGCCGCGTGTGCGTGATCTCCAAACTCATGGCAGACCGCCTGGGCATTGGTGTCGGAGGCACGCTGGACCTGTCGGTGGCGGTCTCCGACCAGGGGGGCGTGTACAACAGCTACTGGGTGGAGGACGGTTTCTCGTACACCGAATCCTTCACCGTGGTCGGCATCACCAACACGCTGAATGACAAGAGCTGGTACATGTACGTGCCGCGGTCAGCCGGGGTGCCGGCTTCACACTATCCTGTGGGGTACACGGTCGGGCAGGCGGTGATCGAGAATGACGCGGCGGCGGACTTTTACACCCGGGTGCAGCCGCTGCTGAGCGACCGCATGCAGCTCACACTCTACGACCAGGGTTATGCCTCGGTAGCCCTGCCCTTCCAGACCATCCTGCGGCTGGCGAAGATCGTAACGGCCGTCTGCGCGCTATTATTGCTGGCTGTGGTGGTCCTCTTCGGCTTCCTGTTCGTGCACCGCCAGCGTGAGACCAGCGAGACCATGCTGATGCTCGGCACAGGCCGGTTGAAAGTGTGCGCCCATTTCCTCTACAGCGCGGGGGTGATCGCACTGGTCGCGGTGTCTGCCGGCGCCGCGGCGGGCTACTTCCTGCTTGAACGCATTATCAGGCTGGTCGCCGGGGCGGCTGACCATTATAAGCTGATCGACGCGCGTTTCAGCAACGGCAACCTTTCTACAACTCGCACGCTGGAATTCGCCCCGCAGTTGGGTTGGGAGCTGTTCCTGTTGGTGGGAGCGGCCGTCTTCATCCTCGCCGTGCTGGCGTGCCTGGCGTTCGTGCTCAGCAGCTTCAGGCACAACCGCCCGAGCCAGCGCAGGCCTGCCGGACCCAGAAAGGAACACCGCACCTCGCGGCTGCGCGGAGGAAGTCTCAAGTATGCCATACTCTCGATCCTGCGCGGTGGTGCGCGCAGCCTGGTGGTGCCGCTACTGGCCGTGGCGGCGGTGATCTTCTTCGGGCAGCTCACCCGAACCACCCAGCACTACGCTGAACAGCTTGAAACGGTCTATGACAACACGCGTATTGACGGCTACTTTACGGATATCAACGGTAAGCAGGTGGGCAACCTGGTCCTAAGCCCCTACCAGATGGTCAATTTTTACCGCTCCGGACTGGTCGAGGATCTGTCGGTCTCCTATGGCATGCCCTATTACTACCTGGGCGTGAGCCAACTCGCCGACGGCACACAGCAGGAGGTGACCCCGCTGTACGCTCCGGAGAACCTGTTCGCCCGTGAGGCCATTCAGGAGGAGATCCAGCGCGGACCGGACCTGAGCATGACCAACAATATCCGCACCGCGCCCGATCTCTATTACGCCGATAACGTGGAAATGGCATTCCTCGACGGGTTCGACGAATCCTTCCTGGGGCAGCCGTACATTGAGGGAGAACCTTACAACTGCATGGTGTCGACAGCGTTGATGAAGGAGAAAGGGATCGCGCTGGGCGACACGGTGCGCGTCGCAGTTGATGCCATCCGGTTCAGCGAGGAATTCAACGCGCGCATCTTCTTCCATATCGATATGCGGGTGGTGGGCAGTTACGTAAAACAGGGCAGCGAGGATACCATCTACGCGCCGCTCTCGCTACACCTTGAAACCAACCTAATATGGCAGGATGGCATCGCCGGACATCCACCATCCAGCGAGCCGTTCGATGAGCGGCAAAATTACCGCTTCCAGAACACCTCGCTGCACAGCGCCTCCTTCAGCCTGCCGGATTCACGCGCGCTGAGCGCGTTCAAGGACTACCTGGCAGATAAAGGTTACTCGCAGGTGCGCGGCATCAGCAGCGTGCGTGAGTTTATCGTGCTCAAGGACGCGTCCTTCAACAACGCTGTTGCGGGTATCAAGCAGCAGATGCGTTACATCAGCATCCTCTACCCGTGCCTGTACGTGCTAGCGGGTATCATCGCGCTGGTCATCTCCTACCTGCTGGTGGTCAGCCGCAAGGCGGAGTTCGCCACAATGCGCGGCCTTGGCGCGCCGCGCCTGCGCTCGTTCCTCAGTTTCTTCCTCGAGCAGGGCGTCCTGCTGGTGACCGGAACGGCGCTGGGGCTGGCTGCGTGGTGGCTCATTTGGGGGGCGCCTGGCAAATTACATCTGTGGCTGAGCGCGGGTTTTATTGCGTGTTACCTGGCCGGCAGCGCCATATCCATCGCGGTGATGAACCACGCCAGCGCGCTGGCGATTCTTTCAGATCGGGAGTAAGGAGTACCAGCATGGCGATCATCGAATTGCGGGGTGTATCCTACAACTACAGCAGTAAATTTCAACGCGTGGATGCGCTCAAGCACGTGACCTGCAGCTTCGAGGAGGGCAAGGTGTACGCCATCGACGGCAAATCAGGCAGCGGCAAGAGCACCCTGCTCTCGCTGCTCGCCGGGTTGGACCTGCCGTCAGCGGGGGAAGTGTTGTACGAGGGCAACCCCACCTCAACGATGGACCTGGCGAAGTACCGCCGCGAATGCGCCGCGATGATCTACCAGAACTTCCGCCTATTCCCGCTGTTGACAGTGTCAGAGAATGTCACCTTTCCGATGGAACTGCGCGGGTTTGCGGGAGAGAAGGCGCGCCAACGCGCGCGTGAACTCGCTGAGCGGGTGGCGTTGCCCGAATCGGTGCTCGACCGCTTCCCCGGTATGCTCTCCGGCGGCGAACAGCAGCGCGTGGGCATCGCGCGCGCCCTGTCGATGGACACCCGCCTGATCCTGGCGGACGAACCCACCGGCAACCTGGACGACGAGAACGGGCGCAATATCATTGATATCCTGATCAGCCTGGCGCACGACGACGGTTACTGCGTGGTGATCGCCACGCATGACCTGGGCGTGCTGCCGGATATGGACGTGGTGTACCAGATGAAGAGCGGAGAGCTGAAGGAAAGGGGGGGATAGAGGGTGTTTGACCCCCCACCCGTTCCAGATTACAATACCTCGAAAGCGATGAAGCTCGCTTGTGAGAAAACGAACCGCCGCCAACGGCTGATAGCTTCTGTCTGAATTGATTTTGGACAGGGCTATTTTTATGCCGGGCGGAATACAAAACTGGATGGTGCACGCATGGATAAATTCTTATTGATCTCCGCAGGGGCGGTGCTGGGCGCCAACGCGCGCTACTGGATCGGCACCTGGGCGGCCGAAAAGTGGGGGTCGGCCTTCCCTTACGGCACATTGCTCATCAACCTAAGCGGCAGCCTGCTGCTGGGGGTGTTCATGGCGCTCACAGCAGAGCGCGCCGTCATCGACCCGCGCATCCGCCTGCTGGTGGCCACCGGATTCCTGGGTGCCTACACCACGTTTTCCACGTTCACCTATGAAAGCGTTTCCCTTCTGCTTAAAGGGGCGGTGGTTCCGGGGCTGCTCAACGCCCTGGGCAGCACGGCGCTGGGTCTGCTGGCGGTGGCTGCGGGAATCTGGATCGGAAAATCATTATAATGAAACCAAACAGCGTGAGGAGGTAAACATGCCCGGGATCTCACTCGAAAAACAGGGGAAGCGTCTGCGCATCTATATCAGTGAGAGCGACCGCTGGCGCGGCAAGTCACTGGACGCGGCGCTGCTGGAAACTTTCCATCAACAGGGTATGGCTGGGGCGAGCGTCTTTCGCGGAATCGCCGGTTTTGGCGCGCAGTCGCGCATCCACACCACCGATATTGAGGTGCTGTCGTTCAACCTGCCCATGGTGGTGGAGGTGATCGACGCGCCCGAAAAGATCGAGGCGGTGCTTGAGCATGTGTACCCGATGGTGCGCGAGGGGCTGATCACCGTGGAGGACGTGGAGATCGTCAAATACACGCACCGTTTCCTCAACCCCCTGCCGGCTGATAAACTGGTCTCAGAGGTGATGACCCGCAGTGTGACGTCCATTGCCCAGGACGGCAGCGTGCACCAGGCGTGGAAATTGATGATCGACAAGGCGGTCAAAGCCCTGCCCGTCACCGATTCCTCTGGTGTGGTGGTGGGCATCCTGACGGATGAGGACCTCACCGAACGCGCCGGCATCCGCCAACGCCTTTCGATCGCCCTGCGCCTGGACGATTTTGAAATTCAGCAGGAGCTGCACAGCCTGGAAAGCTCAACGCTGACGGTCAAAGAGGTGATGACCGCACCGGTCATTACCGTAGAGGAAAAGGACAACCTGGGGCACGCCACGGCGCTGATGACCCGTCACAACCTGAAGCGTCTGCCGGTGGTGGATGACAAAGGCCGGCTCACGGGCATCCTTTCACGGCTGGATGTGCTGCGCCAGGTGGCGCAGACTGCCTCCCCGGTAGTGAACACACCGCTGCCGCTGGGGAGCGTGCGCACGGTCGGAGAGGTGATGAGCCGTGATATCCCCATGATCTACCGTGATGACACCCTGCCCACGATCATTGAAAAATTTTCGCAGGCACTCTCGCATCGCCTGATCGTGGTGGATGAGCAGGGTATAGCGCTGGGGCTGGTGAGCGACGCGGATGTGGTGACGCGCGTGCAGCCCGCGCAAAAGAGCGGCATTCTTAACGCGCTGCGCAACCTGAGAAAGCTCCCCGCCGGCAAGGAAACCGCCGCGGAGCTCATGTCGCCGGGGGTGCTGAGCGTCTCGCCGCAAACGCCGGTGACCCAGGCCGCGCGCCTGATGCTGGAAAAAGGGCGCAAATGGATGGTGGTGGTGGACGATTCGAACAAACCGCTCGGACTGGTGGACCGTCAGATCCTGCTGGAAGCGATCTCCGCGGGGTCACGCGAGTAAACTGCTTGAGTAAAAGAAACCGGGATCGATCCAGTTGGATGATCCCGGTTTTATTTTTTGATACCCAAACTCATTTACCTGTCTCAAGCCAGTCCTTTATGCGCGCGGATATGGCATCGCGCACCTGGCGGAACTTCGCCAGAGTTTCTTCCTCCGTGCCTGCAAATTTAGCGGGGTCTTCAAATCCCCAATGCAGGCGCTGCCGGGCCTTCCCCAGGTAAGCCGGGCAGTTGTCCTCGGCGTCTCCGCACACGGTGATCACGATATCAAAATCGACCACCCCGCGGAAATCTTCCACGCTTTTTGAGGTATGACCGGCAAGGTCAAAGCCCAGCTCGGCCATGGAACGGTAGGTCCAGGGGTTGATCTCGGAGGGCCGGATCCCAGCGCTGAACACCTCAAAGCGGTCGCCACCGTACGCGCGTAAAAAGGCCTCAGCCATCTGGCTGCGGCAGGAATTGCCGGTGCATAGAAATAACACTTTGTCTTTTGTCATTTTATAATTTTACCGGGAATCGGAAGTTACTATTCACGATTTTCCATTCTCTATTCTCTCAGTTAACCGGTACCGCCACCAGGATCAGGCGGTGAGTGTAGGATTCCTTCGGCCAGCAGGTGACCAGGGTCAGGCGCTCATCGTCGCTGCGCCCCAGCCAGCGCGCGTTGTCCAGGCGGGTGGCGGCGTCCATAAAGGTCTCCGGCAGGATCATGCGGTTGGTCACCACATACTCGAACGAGCGCTCACCGGCTCGCAACAGGATGGTATCTCCCTCCACCACATTCACCAGGTCCGCGAACACCTCTCCGTCGATATTGTGATGCCCGTTGATCACTGTGTTGCCTACCTCACCCGGCAGCGCGGAATCAGGGTGCCAGCCAGCGGCGAAAAATGACGGCGCCAGCCACTGACCAAAGGTAGCCCCCTCTACCTCGGTGTAGCGGTGGTCAGCGGCGATCACCGGGGCGTCCAGTTGGATGGCGGGGATCTCGATGCGGTCGGGCACGGGAGGGTTCTCCATGCTCGCATCGGTGGAACGGATGTACGCGGCGGTTACATCGAGGTAAATGGGGGGGATAGGCAGCTGTTCAGACACGGCCACCTCGACCCCTTGGGGCATCTCCTCCACTTTGAGCGCGATGGCGCGGCTGGGCGGAACATTGACCACACTGGTGATCACCTCGCGTGGTTCAGCGTAAAGCGGCGGCTGGGCTGGCGCAACCCCGGTATCCGCCGAGGAGAAGTAGCCGGGGATGGAGACCGCCAGCAGGATCAACCCGAGGGCGATGTAAAGGATACCGTTGTGTGAGCTACGCTTTTTGATCATCGAAAATCATCGAAAAACCGGGCGTGGAACTTGACCACGCCCGGGAAGATATCGCTTACTGCTTGCGCGAGATACCGTAGAAGACGAGACCCAGCCCAAGCAACAGTGAACCCAGGTTCATCATCATCCTGCCTGCCTTCGTGCGGTTCAAGGCAGAAAGGTCAGCGCCGGTGACCGGGATGAGCACCCCGGGGTCGCCCGCAGCCGGTACGGGCAGCGTGGACAGGGTCACCGGAGGATCACCAGGATCATTGACCGGTACACTGGTTTTTGTGGCCTTCGGTTTATCCGTAGGAACCATGGTACTGGTCTTGGTGGGTTTCTTGGTCGGCTCTGTCGGTGTGTTAGTAGGCGTGTTAGTAGGCGTATTTGTCGCAGTATTCTCCGGTGTATTCGTAGGGGTTAGAGTTCCCTGGTTGATAGGCGGATCAGTGGGCGTATTGGTGGGGGTGTTGGTCGGTGTGTTGGTCGGTGTGTTGGTCGGCGTGTTGGTGGGTGTATTGGTCGGCGTGTTGGTAGGGGTGTTNNTTGGTCGGCGTGTTGGTGGGTGGAACAGCCGTGTTGGTAGGGGTGTTGGTGGGTGTGTTCGTGGGAGGGACGGCTGTGTTGGTGGGGGTGGAGGTTGCTTCCACACGGCACGCTCCAAGGTAGTCATGCTCATGACCGGCTCGCGGTGTGCCATTTTCATAGAAGTGACCAGCTTGACCGAACGCTGCGTTCCATGAGATTGTGAGGGTCACATATTGTAGTGTTCCCTCCTGACCAGCGGCGTGGCAGATGGTTACTTTATCTTCATTATCTGCCGCAACAGGTTGATTCACCGATGTGAACAGGAAGCCGGTGGCCAGTAGAATAATTCCCATAAAATTCAGGGCTTTCCCGATCCCCCCGATCCTTCTTTTCATTGTGCTGCTCATTCTGACTCCTCTCTTACAGAACCCAATACTAATAAGACAA
>MTKZ01002074.1_pt2 | contig 14253 bp, 12 predicted proteins | sample 1042781 | NCBI WGS metagenome assembly MTKZ01 (sample SAMN06212207, study PRJNA360539) | anaerobic digester metagenome | biome: Wastewater treatment plant; material: sludge; isolation source: anaerobic digester fed with sludge from wastewater treatment plant | place: Denmark: WWTP Viborg ...
TTCTGTTCCCGTATAATGCAAACGAGCCAGAATTTGACCGATGGTTTTATCTTCAGGGTTATCACTTGTTAAGCTTAATTGCAAGCGTTCCATAAAACTCTTAGTATAATCGGAAGATGTTATTGCCGAAAGAGTTATCATAGAACCATCAGGTGCTCGTTTATAAAAAATACCTTCCAAACCTAACAGATTTTGGGAGTCAACTAAGGTTAAATTCACTTTTTCCACTTGAAAGATGGTGCCGAAAATATCAACAGTTCCCTGTTCCGAAGAGAAAGACGCTTCTTTAACAATAAATGATAAGCCATCATAAGCTAAATGCAAATATCCACCCGGAACAACTCTCAGTTCTGCAGGGTAGGTTACATACTTAACATTCTCTCCAACAATGAGTTTAACATCCAATATAAAAGGCAGGGGGTTGGGTTCGGAGGTTTTTTTCTTGGTGGAACCACGAACGGTAGATGCCAAAGTAAGTAAATTCTCGGTATCCGGAGGATAAAGAACATTGGTGTTGGAAGCAACTGCTTCTCCGCTTATTTTCATTTGGTCAAAGGGACCTCGGATTGTGGCATAACGACTATTTTGGCCTCGTAAAATTACTTTGGTTAAAGAACGGGGAGTTGTATATTTAGGGATGTTTACAAGAATACCAGGTTCTTCACACATCGCCCTAAAAATTCCCAAATCCAGGAATCCCAGCATAAAATGGTCGCTGTTATCAGCTTCAAAGATATTATTAAAAATGAGTTTGCCTTCTCCCATTTGAACCTGTCCATATTCAATAATCAGGCGATTCTTATCAAAACCGCCTCTAATATTGATGTTGGCAAGGGGTTCCGTTTGGTCTTTAAGGCGAATAAATCCATTGTTAATGTTAATTTTTCCGCTGGAAACCAGAAATTGATCTTCGCTAGTGCCAATGCTTATGCTTAAAGAGGATCTTCCTTTTGCTTCTAAAATGTAGGGAGTGAGATTTTTCAGCCAGCCAAAAAGTTCACCTTCCACATTCAGATTCAGCTGTTCGGGTCCTTCAAAAAATTCGTTGTAAAGTGCATTATAATTAATTGCACCCGAGCCGTTAAGCTTAAAAAGTCCTGCCGATTGCACAAATAAACTGTCTACAATGAGTTGCTGGGGTGTTTGTTTACCTTGAATAATAGCTGTATTGATGGTATAATTTTTTATAGTGATGTCTTCCGAAAGAAGGTTTGCCCTCAGTTCCAATTCCGGTTTTCGTTCTTCAATTTTATGCCAGGTAATTCCTGCTATTCCATTTAATTTTCCTGTTAAAGGAGAATTAATAATAACATTTTGAATAGCGAGGTCTTGGAAACCAGCATCCAAACTAATATTCAGCTCCGGTTGGAAACCAATAAGACCGCTTAAATTCAGAATGTTTTGTTCCGAATTGTGAATATTACCCGCAACCTGAATACTATCTACAGGACCGTTTAATTCTAACTTCAGAGAAAAAGGAGTAACTGCCAAAAGGTCAATATAAGATAAATAGGCATTTGCTTTCAGTTCTCCCAAATTTTCACGATTGTATTCGGCAAAAACAGTTAGTCCGTAAAATTCGGGCAGATTGATATCCAGCTGAGGAAAATAATGCACAATATCCAAATAACCGATGTTTTTAAGATTTAAGGCAAAATTCAGGTCCCGATAGTTGGAGAGATTAATTGCTCCGCTTAAACTGATGAAGTCATTAAACTTAAAACCCTGAACGGTAAGCAGGTTATCTTTCAGCATTGCAGAAAGTTCAAAATTTAGGGGCTGATAATTCATCATTCCATTCTTGCCGATAAGATGTAAAGAGGCCTCTTTGGTTTTATAATTAAAGGTTCCCAAGGCATCTAAAGGGGTATTTACTGGCACAGGTTTATCTAATTTTACTCCCAAAAGTGTTTGTAAAAGGACATTTTCACCTGTAATGATTGCCTTTATGTCTCCATTCAGATAGGGATTCAGTTCAATAACTTTGGGTTGAGAATAGAGTTCTGCCACTTCCAAGTTATCAAACTTTGCATCTAATAGAAGGTTACGACTAATAATATCACCTATAACTTTAATATTAAAACCGTTATCTCCTGATATATTGGCATCTAAATATAGATTATTGTCACTGGCAAGAGGTATTAATTTTACTTTACCTCTTACTCCTTGAAGCGTTGCCAGGTCATAATTAAAATCCAGCTGATTGATAGTGGCATCAACAAAAGGATATTTTTCCCATAATTCTGCATAAACATCCAAATTAGCAGTTGCTAGATAGGGCTGGGACTTTATTTTTATCGGTTTTGTTTCCAGATGAGCATTGATTGTTCTGTAAAGAGGGTTTAGATTGCCTGAACAGTTAATAATTTGATTCTCAAAAACGAGTTCCGGTAAATTAAAAGCAAGCTCATTATTGTTGTAGGAACCGGTTAAATTAAGATTGCGAAAAGCATATTTTTGATATTTTGCCTGGGTAGAGGTAACATTTAGTTCCAATTCGGGTTTATCTATAGTGCCATATCCTTTAGCTTGCACCACTACATAGCCCTGAAGTTCCTTATGGAACATACTCAAATCAATATTGGCAGTGGCAGTGGCATAATCAAACTTCATTTTTTGGTCTAAATTGCTTATTCTAACCTCTCCTTCCATTTCACTACTGCCAAAATTGCTGTGAGACAGGGATAAATTGAGGTTTCTACCATCGGTTTTAACCCAAAGATAGGGAATTAGAACAGGATAATTTCCGGCAAATAATGTTTCCGTTCCCCAAATTTGAGCTTCAGCTTTATATTTAAGAGGAGCTTTTAGGGTATCCTGCGTTAAGGATGCAACCAAGGAAATTTCCGTTTGCAGATTTTGTAAATCGGGATGAGAAACGGAAAGAGGTCGGAAAGAAGCAATTTCAGCATCCACTTTAGCCAAGCGTCCTTTATCTAATAAGCCCTTAGCGGTCAATTTTCCGCCTTTGGCACTTAAGGCATTTAAGGTAACATCGGAAGTGGATTTATTGATAGCGGTCAGGTTAATTCCCTGAAAACTGTCTGATATGCTTAAATACCCTTCCTGTATAATTTTAACCGGTATTTCAGCAGAAATAACAGCCGTTCCTTCAGTTAACTGCAAACGCTTAAAATAATGAGCAAAATCGGGAAGAACAAGAGGTTTTTTGGCTTTAGGAGGTTTTGGTTTATAAAAATAACTGTAATGTACCGTGGGCTTGTATATTTCTATGTCACTAATTAACTTACTGGTTTTAAAACCGGAAAAAAGGTAACGCGTAAGATTATACTGAACACTTAAGCGATGAACCTTTACGGCAATACTACTATCAGCCGAAGTATAAGTAATACCTTGTGCTAATAACTGACGGTCACTAATATGCAATTCATCAATAGTGACCTCACCCTTGGTCAATTTCCCCAAATATCTGGCGAGATAATTTTTGCAGTAATTTCTTAAACCAAAAGCATACCAAGCAAGAAAGAAGCCCGTGTTTATCAACAGGAGAATCAGCACAAAAATCAGGAACTTTTTTGCTTTTGGCATAGCAGAATGACCAGTTTATCTTTTTTCCAGTTTGCCTTCGCTTAAATTATAAGTTACCTGTGCCTTAAAGGCATTAGCAACATCATGAGTTACGATAACGAAGGTTTGACCGTGTTCTTGATTGAGCTTTAAAATCATATCCCAAATCTCATTGCTGTGTTCCGGGTCAAGATTCCCTGTCGGTTCATCTGCCAAAACGATTTTAGGATTATTGATCAGAGCTCTGGCAAGAGCAACCCGTTGCTGTTCTCCACCACTTAATTGATTGGGATAATGAGTGATGCGCTCAGCCAAATCAAGTTCATTTAGAAGTGAAACAGCATTAGCAATTGCTTTGGAATGACTTACACCAGATATTATCATCGGTAAAGCTACATTTTCCTGAGCTGTGAGGTCTTCTATCAGGTAGTGAAACTGGAAAACAAATCCCAGCTCTAAATTGCGTATGGAAGCAGCTTCCGGCATAGTGGACTGCACATAATTTCCACCAATCATTACTTTTCCGGAATCCGGGGAATCCAGTAAACCCAAAAGATGGAGGAGAGTACTTTTTCCCGAGCCGGATTTTCCTGTAATACAGACCAATTCGGATTCCTGCACTTCAAGAGTAGCTTTCCGTAAAACATTGATGGTCTGATTGCTGTCTGTGTAACTTTTGCAGAGGTCGTAACCGGCTAAACAAATCATACTAAAATCCTTATAAAATAAAACAATCGCTTTTTCATAATATAATCCCTTATGGGTTGCGCAGTAATTCAATAATTTCCATCTTATCTATTTGCTTAAGAGGGAAATAAATACAAATAAATATCAGAACCGAGGAAACAACAAAAATGATTATTTGATTTAATGGAATGATACTCGTGTTTAAGCTGTCAATAAAATAAACATCACCTTTCAGTTGATAGAAATTCTGCTTTTCTATACCCCAGGAAAGAAGCGCGCCAAAAACCAGACCTGCTATAATAGCCAATAAAGCAGAGAGCCCTACCTGTAGACAAAGTATTCTTTTAATGGAGGCAGAATTGGCTCCCAGGGTTTTAAGGACGGCAATTTCGTTCTTTTTATCCAGAATGATGGTTGCCACAGCAGAAATAACATTTATTCCGGCAATTAAAACCAAAAAGCAGAAAATAATAAAAATCAGCCATTTTTCCATTTCTACCAGATGTAATAAACCGGCACTGAAGGTCTGCCAAGGGTATACTGAATATTCGGGACCTGCAATTGTTTGGAGGAGTTGAGCAATTTCGGGAGCTTTTTCTATGTCCTTTGATTTTAAGCGTATTTCCAGTTTACTGAAACCGGGTTTTGCATTTAGCATATATTCGGCGTCCGTAATATTGGTAAGAACTAAAGAGCGGTCTGTTTCATAAAATCCACTGCTGTAAATGCCTGCTATCGGTAAATAATATTCTGAAGGAAAAATGCCTAAAGCGGATATATTATCTAAACGGGTAAAGACAACTTTTAAAGTATCTCCAATATCTTTACCCAGTTCTTTAGCCAGATATTTACCAATAATAACTTCTCCCTTGGCAGGTATTTTTTTGCCTTTTTGAATGTATTTTGCCTGCGGAAAGGGTTGTTTACTGTTAAAATCATAAGCATTGAGAATTGCACCCCGCACTTTTTCTTTTCCAGCCACCATAACAGGGTAGCTAAGCAGAGGAGTAATTTGCTGAATTTCATCCCTTTTAGAAAGTTTAGTTATCAGCGAATCGGTTTCATCGTTGGATATATTATCCAGATTTGCTTTAGTTAAAGTGATGTGAGGGAAAGTTCCCAAGAGGACATCCTTCAAAGTCCTTTCATAACCTTCAAAGAGGTTCAAACCGGCACTTAAAATTCCTACAGAAAGGATAATTCCCAAAATCATAAATACAAAACTGAACCGTAATAAATTACGCTTGGGAGCTTGGAGATAGCGTGTTAGGAAAAAAGTGGAAAGCTTATCCATAACTAATTAGTGAGATGGTGAGATGGAAAATGATGTTCTCATCATTTCCTGTCTCCTAATTCTATAAAGGGTTGCTTGGATTCCAACAAGGGAACCGGGGACTCAATATTCAGGCAATGAGTGATAGAAACAGGTGTCCTGTTTCCTTGACGGAAACGATTTACAATTAATTCTGAAATTAAGCCCATAGAAATAAACTGTAAACCACCTAAAATAAGTAAAATGCCTAAGAACAAAAGAGGACGATTGGAAAGCGGCTGACCATAAAACAATTTCAAAATAGCAAGGTAAATACTAATTATAAGACCAATAAAAGTGGAGGCAATTCCAACGCGCCCAAAGAGATACAAAGGACTTTTACTGTATTGGGTAATCATTTTTACGGTTAGAAGGTCAAAAAAACCGCGCAAATAACGCTCTTTACCATATTTGCTTTTACCGAATTTACGCGGACGATGAGCAACCGGAATTTCGCCAACTTTATAGCCCAGGGAATGAGCCAAAACAGGTATGTAACGATGCATTTCTCCATAGAGGACAAGTTCTTTTTCCAGAGGATGACGATATGCCTTAAATCCGCAATTATAGTCCTTTAATTTCAAGTGGAAGGTCTTAGCAGTAACGAAATTGAACAATTTGGAAGGCAGGATTTTATATAACGGATCTCTTCTTTTGCGTTTCCAGCCGGAAACCAAATCGTAGCCCTCATTAAGCTTGGCAATAAAATTCGGAATTTCCATAGGATTATCTTGTAAATCGCCATCCAGGGTAAAAATAATATCTCCTTCGGCAAGGTTAAAACCAACCTGAAGAGCTGTAGCTTTGCCAAAATTGCGTCTGAACTTAACTGCTTTAACTTTTTCATCGTTTTCTGCCAATTCCTGCATAACGGCAAAGCTGTTATCAACAGAGCCATCATCAATAAAGATGATTTCATATTCATAGCCCTGGCAGTTTTGCACAATGTCAGCATAGAGTTCTTTTAAGGACTCCTGTTCATTCAAGACCGGAATTATAAAGGATAATTTCATAGCTACCTTATCTTTAAATTACAATGCTCAGCAAAGTCATTACTAAAGCTGAAGCAATTGGAATCTTGATATTATCGTCAAGGGGAATGTTACATAATTCTGCTATTGTAGCGGTTAAAGCACCGAAAATAGCCAGTGGAGGATTATCCAGCCAAAAGATACCGAAAATTAAGCAACTGACAAAACAAGCCAAACTCCCTTCCAAACTTTTTTTTCCGTTGTTAAACCGGCGTTTACCGAAATTAATTCCTACAAAAGCAGCAAAAGTATCGCCAATCGTTAAAAAAGCCATAGCGCAGGAAGCAATAAGCGGATTGAAAAAAGCAACGCAAATCACTGCTGAAAAAAGCATATAAGTAGCACCCGTAAAATCTTTGCGCTCATGCTTTCTAAGCAGGATACCAAAGATGCGGTAAAAGGTCTTATGAAAATCCTTCTGCCAAAAACGGTAAAATTCTATTACCAAACTAATAGTGAAGGCAATCAGCAATAGTGAAAAACCCCAAGCACGATTAAAAGACAGCAGATAACGATAACCCAAAGGGATAACTAAACTGCTGATATGTATTGCTTTTCTTAGGGTTTCACCGGGCTCAATCAACTGCAGATGCCTCCTGTTAATTTATTCATTGATTTTTTGCTGCCAGGATAACACTTTAACCAGATTGGGAGCTTTCCACAAAACTAACGCATCGCCTTTTCCCTTATTCGGCAAATCCATACCGCTGTTATCCAAAGATACATAACGGGTAATTTCAGCTCTGGAAGTGTTACGAATTAAAAATGAAGGTTCCGGATTCAACTGTCCCCAAGGTAACAAAATTTCCAGCTTTTTCCAATTATCCCAGTTCAGGTCTTTAGGACATACCTCTGCATCGTAGCTTAATATTTCCTGTTTAGAAGGGTGATAATTCTTCTGCAAAAAGCTGTTGAAACACTCCAGAAAAGCATCGTAGTGTTCAGGTTTCATTGTAAATCCTGCTGCTCTGGGATGACCTCCAAATTGTGCTAAATGCTTTTTACAGTGAGTGAAAGCATCCATTATGTTAAAATCCTCTCCACATCTGCCTTCGCAAACCGTAACGCCATTATGATATTTTAGGATTATAGCAGGAATATGTAGTTTGCTTACAACATAAGTTGCCGCAGTTCCCAAAAGAGTGTAAGGAATAACATCTTCATCATCATAATAAACAAACCAGTTACCTACAAAATCCGTTGCCAGGGTATCCATAAATTTGAAAATCCTGTTCAATTCGCTTTCCCATTTATTCTTTTGGCTTTCCAAGTCCTCAAAAAGTATAGCTTTGGCATCTGATAACTGCAGAATAAAACGCATTGCAGTATGCTGGCCATTAGGTTCACGACCATTAGCTATAAGATGGGAAGTATATTGCAAAAAGCTGAAAATATCACTCATTGTATTGATACGGTTATAATTACGCAGAAGAAAAGTAACTGTTTCATCCTGAACCTNNCCAACAGCAGTCCAAAAGTAACTGGCAGGTTCAACAGGGTGATTCCAAAGGCGTCCCAAATATCTAATCAGCATTAAAACAACTCCTACTCCGGCAAGCTGTTTAAAAGGATATGGACATTCCGGTAGCTGAGGATTCATTATCGTAAATGCAGGAGGTAACATATCCGGCTGCACAATATGATGATCGGTTATTATTACTTCACAACCCATTGCATTCAGATTTTTTACTCCTTCTTTGGAAACAATGCCGTTATCCACTGTAACTATTAACCGGTAATCATTTTGACGCACAAATTCAATAAAACCATCCTGAATGCCATGGGGCTCCAGATTGCGATTGGGAATATAATAACAATGTTTTTGATAACCGCAGGAATTTAAGAAGTTATACAAAATATAGGTGCTGGTTATTCCATCAGGATCATCGTGACCGAAAATCACCATCGGTTCATTCTCAAAAAGAGCAATCCGCATCCTATTTTCCACCTTGTCAATATTGGCAAAAAGCTTTTCATCGGGTAGCATTTCAAGATTGGTCTGCAAATTCAGGGAAGTAAGGTTACGGGATTTAATAATCTGATTTAATAAATCATTAGATATATTTATATTACTATTAGGTTCATCTTGCTTCATTCAACTTCCTCTTTTTCAGGTATATCACGCGGAGCAGTTCTATCTATTCCCTTGCTGATAATATCAAAACCGGTAAATCCGATCATCAGCATCATTGAAGTATCGCTAAGATTGTTGGTGGAAAGAGCACCTCGTTGTAAATATTGAAACCCTAAATCAATTCTATCTACTTCATTTTTCAAGGGAAGGGTAAGTCCACAGCTGATGGCATATTCATCAATATCATTGCCATTTTTATCATAAAAAGGGAGCTGACGCATAGAGCCACCTAACCTCATAGGCAGTTTCAGAAAAATATGTTTATGAGTTTCAGTATCTGGCTCATAAGCAAATCCGATTCCTGCTTTATAACAATCCCTATAGTTATGGGAAATTGATTCCCAGGGTTCGTAGCTGATATCTGCAGTTATCTTAAATTGTTCCAAGGGCTTAACGGTTGTGCTTACACAATAAAGTTCCGGCAGTTTATATTCATAATCAACAGCCGGTTCGGTATTATGAATGCAGCTGCGAATGAGTTCACCTTTCATTGTTACGGGAGCATTGTAATGTGCACCGATACTATATTTATCAAAAATTTTAATTGCTCCAAAAGTTACGCTGGGATTCTTGAAATCCATCAGCAGGGATTCATAAGTATCAAAATTGGAATAATTTCCCGTTTGCGAAAAATAAAGTTTGTTATGTCCGAAATAATAGTTTACACTCATTCCCAAGTTTACATCTTTAAAACTGTAACTGTAAATCAGATCGGCTTTATAGAGATATTTGTCGGTGGTTTGGGTTTCCGTTGAACCATCGGGAAGGGTTCTTTGATTCGTAACCAATCCTGAAGAGAGAGAATTGAATTGAACTCCCAAACGGTGTTTGTTAATAGGTATACTGATATTAAAATAGGGAAAATCCAGGGAATCATCCCGATAACTATGTTTCTCGCCTTCAAAACGGGATTTATATTTAGTATAGCCCAAAATCATTCCGGTAGAAAATAAAGTGTAGTTATTTCTATTATGCATTGCAGGATTTGCATAACCGGTATTGAGACGAAAAACATCACTGGCACCGGTATCACCCATACCAAAGCTGTAAATATCTCTGCCATAATTACGAACAGGAAAACCATAAAAGGAGAAGATGGAATTTCCTGCCCAAAGTGATACACCTAATACTATGCCACAGATAACGATAACTATTTTTTTCATTATATATCCTTTAACTTTAAAGTCATAATATCTTGCCGGCTAATTAGTTAACCTATATATAACATTAAGCTTTTTTATGTCCGGCTTTTTTATGTGATGTTTTTACAGGGTCGGGAGGAACACGGAAAAAACGATAAGCATTCGCAAAAGAGAGTTCTGCTATTTCATTGGGACTAATTTCTTTAACTTCTGCTATCTTTTCTACAACTAAAGGCAGGAAAAGAGGTGAATTTCTTTTTCCGCGGTGTAAATAGGGAGGCAAATAGGGACAATCCGTTTCCACCATAAATCTATCCAAGGGAACTAAACGAATAACATTATCCAATTTGGAATTAGCATAAGTGATATTAGCCGTAAAAGAAATCATCCAACCCTCATCCAAAACCTGTTGTGCAAAAATAATATCACCCGTAAAACAATGAAAGACAGCTTCTTTAACTTTATTTTTTTTCAGAATGTTATAACATTCCTGATGGGCATCTCTGTCGTGAACAATTATTGGCAAATCATATTCTACAGCTAAATGTGCCTGATTATTAAAAACCTCTCTTTGAACCGTAAAAGGAGATAAATTCCGAAAAAAGTCCAGTCCGATTTCCCCGATAGCCAAGACCTTTTTTTCTCTTGCTAGTTTTTTTACCACCTCGGCATCAAAATCCACTGCATCATGAGGATGAAAACCAACAGTAGAAAAGATGTGCAAATGCTTTTTAGCCAGCTCCAATGAACTATATGCTGTTTCTTTATTGAAAGCAACATTAATGATATATTCAATGCCACTGCTAAAGCATTTGTTAATTATGGTTTCTCTGTCGGTATCAAAATCGGGATGATCCAGATGGGCATGTGTTTCAAATAATTTCATTTTTCAATTATTAAACCTCATTTATAAGATAAATTCAATTCAAAATAAAGAGCGTATTTTGTCAAGCACATCAACAGCACCGATTTTTTTTACACCGAGGATNNTTTTTGCTTAGTGCAATTTATAATCTCTGGTAGGGGGGTACTTATACCCTTTACTAGCCAATCAACAGCACCGATTTTTTTACACCGAGGACACTGAAATCATAAAGAGCTCCGAAATAAGGTATAAGATCATTTTTGGAATTATGAGCCATTTATTATTCCTGTGGAAGCAGGAATCTACATAAGGTAAAATAATATTTATGCATTTTCAATTTGATATTTATATAACTTACGAACTTCAGCACTCCAACACTCCAGCACTCCAGTACTTTAATACTCCAGCACTTTTTGTTTTTTCGTTAATTCAAATAGAGCCAAAGAACTTGCACATAGAGTGATGTCGGAACCGAATAGGCACCATAAATTGCTGAAGAAAGAGCGTTTTTAATTCCCGCACGTAATTCAAAGTAGTTGCTTACATCAAAACCAGCCCAGGCATCCAAAATTGTTGATGCCTCAATTAAAGATGGGTTTACGGCATTGGCAATATAATATCCGGAGTGGCCATAGATACCGCAACCGGCAACTACCGAATTATCGTAAGGTAAATGGTATTTTATTTGTTGCACACTTTGAAATCGGTATTCGGGACTTTCGGTCAAGTTTTGATAGTATTTGCTTATTACCCATTCAGGTCTGGCTCTCAACTGCCAATTTTTCCATTTGAAATTAGCATCCATTGCTAGGCGCAAGAAGGGTTGTTGTTTTTCCAAATTAAAAAAAGTGCTGTCTGCTTTTTGTTTAATTTCTTTGCTGCCCACAGCGATTAAGGGTTTAATATTCCAAAGGTTATAGCTGAATTGAACGGATACCTCACGGGGAATGGATATATCTATCAGCTCCAATTCTCCCGAGGAATTAAAAATATCTTTAACTTTCAGGGAAGAAGGGTCTTTGCCTAAAAGCTGTTTATAGGTTACTCCCGCTTCAAAGTTTTGAAGAGAATATGAAATATCGGCAAATAATCTTCCCCGTTTCCAGTCAAGCCAGTCACCGCTTAAGTCAATTTCCAGCGGGTTATCTATCTTAAAAGCGAGGGCAAGTTTATCTTCATATTTTTCTTCATCATAGAATCCGCAGAAGTATTTATCGTCTTTATTCCAGCTATGTTCATACAAAGTTTGATATTGCCAAAAACCGAATTTCTGTTCCGTGTTAATCTGAACTCTTGTGGACTTACGTTTGTATGTTTCATAAAATTCTCTGGCAGAAGCAGTTTCGGATTCTTGTAAAAATTTCAGTTTTACCCAGGGGATTCCCAATTCCGCATAAATCTGCTGTAATTCATAATCAATTTTGAAGTTGGTAAGTTGCCAATAAAAAGGGAGCAAATAATTCATTGCAATATCTTTTTTCCAACTTGCATATTCAGCTTCCCAGTTAAATAGTTTTCCTTTCCGGGAAAGACGATGTTTCATTGCTGTTTCTGCAGAGGTTATATCCGACCAGAAACCGTTTTGAGCTAGTAAATCACCTTGGTATTCCAATTCTGAATAAGAAAACAGCTCGTTTTTAACAAAATTAATTCTGGCGTAGTGATGATCATAATCACCCAGTCCTGCATCCACAGAAGTTAGAACAGGAGCAAAAGGATAAGTTCTATTGGTATAATTTACCGTTCTTTGATATTTTTTAACCGGATATAGTGTATTGAATGAACCGTGATACAAAGCAGGTGAAAATATCCCGGAAAAGGTCTCAAAACCGTTTCTTTCCGGCATCGGTAAATTGGTTCTTCCCAAATAGAAATAACAATTATGATACAAATCACCCAGGTCTAAATGAATAGGAGCAGTGCTGAAAACAGATTCACGAATATCAATTCTGTTCTTTTTTATCCAATTCTCAATATCTGTTTTAGCTATTTCGTGGACGGTGTAACTTATTGTATCGGTTTCAGATATATTTTCCTCTAACAATATTTCTTCCGCGCTCAAAGGTAGGAACAGCAGAACAAATATTATAGCCAACCCAATGCGCGGTAACACTTTGCGGTATCCTTAATATTATTTTCCAGATTGGTTATGGGTTGCCAGCCAAGAATATTTTGAGCTTTAGAGATATCTGCGAGCCAGGCATCAGCCAGAATTTCCTTCATTTTTTCCTTATTAACTACCACTTCTTTGTGGAAAAGATGCCCATACAGGTCTCCCGCATAAAATACAAGTTTGGCTAAACTTTCGGGAACAGTAATTGTTATAGGATGTTTATTCAGGGCTTTAGCAATAGCGGAAAAAATATCGCTCTGCTTGTAAATCTGTCCATCGGTAGCAAAAAAGGTCTGAGAATAGGCAGAGGGATTATTTACACAGAGTTCAATAAACCGACATAATTCGGAAACATAAATCATATTCAGTAGTTTATCTTTGTGCCCTATTTGGAAACTAAATCCTCTATCCACTATTTTAAAAAGCTGTAAAAAGTCCTTATCTCCACAGCCGTAAACAGAACAGGGACGGATAATGGTATAATACTTTTTACATTTTTGCTTAATTACCTCTTCTGCAGCCAGTTTGCTTTTACCATAAATTGTTATTGGTGCTCCTAATTCATCTTCTTTTACGGGAATATTATTAATACTGGGACGCGATGCTGCCTGCGAACTAAGATAAATAATCTGCTGTGATTCGGCAATTCTATTGCCTGCTGCAATAATTTTTTCCGTAATACCCAAATTGGCTTTGAACATCTGTTCCGCATTATTTGCTTTTGTTTTTCCGGCATTATGGATTATTATATCTATACCGGTAAAAGCGGAAAGGAGTGAAGTTACATCATCATAATCTACCCTTACGATTTGTGCACTGGAAGGAATAAATGTAGTGGTAGCATTAGCCCGGATTATTGCCTTAACTTCATAGCCAGCAGAAAGAAAGTGTTTAACCAGATTACTGCCTACAAATCCGTTGGCTCCTGTGATTGCTATTTTCATTCCTCACCACTTATTGTATTTATCTATTTCCAAACTATAAAATAAAAATGGTGGGCGCTAAGGGACTCGAACCCCCGACCACATGCGTGTAAAGCATGTGCTCTCCCAACTGAGCTAAGCGCCCAAGCCACAATATGTTACATTGGTCGGGGTGAGAGGATTCGAACCTCCGACTCCCTGCTCCCAAAGCAGGTGCGCTAACCGGGCTGCGCTACACCCCGTTTGTCTAAAATCCAAAACTTGGACAGAGTAAATTTTGTCAATAACTTTCATTATGTAGACGTGGGTGGTAAAGGTAAAAAGTATCCCCCCTTAATATCCTTTCCTAGCAGATGCATATAATTGTCAACAATAATTGGAGGAATCAGAGGAATAGGTTTATCAGTATTCAATTCGGATTGGAAGATTTGTTCAGGGTTTTGATTATTTCTACCTCTATTATTTCTATAAGAATTGAACCAGATTTGGTAGGCGAAAGTTTTAGCCAAGAGCTCGGT
>MTKZ01006862.1_pt4 | contig 14253 bp, 14 predicted proteins | sample 1042781 | NCBI WGS metagenome assembly MTKZ01 (sample SAMN06212207, study PRJNA360539) | anaerobic digester metagenome | biome: Wastewater treatment plant; material: sludge; isolation source: anaerobic digester fed with sludge from wastewater treatment plant | place: Denmark: WWTP Viborg ...
GTGGAATTGTTCAATGGTACGCATCAGCAGCGGCCTCCCTCCGAGCAGGAGGAACTGCTTCGGGATGGATGACTTCATTCTCCGTCCGCTTCCGCCGGCAACTATGATACAGTACCTCTTCACTTCACAATAATATGCGAGAGGCCCTTTCGGGGCCCCTTCACTCAAATATCAATCTTTCATGTAAAGATAGCGCTTGATGCTCTTCTTCGGAGTCTTGACAAACTCTTCAGGATGCACCCTGAACTTTGTGACAGCCATATAGTCGGGAAGCCTGTTGTTGACATCCTTCCTGATGGTGTCAAGGAGAGCCGCAAGTCCATCCTCTCCGATGCCCTCTTTGCGAAGCGTCTCATGATCGGGATAGATGAGCCCTACAAGCTTGTCATCCTCAGAGATGACAACCGATTCTGCCACATACTTATAGTTGTTTATGACAGACTCAATCTCTTCAGGGTAGATATTCTTGCCCGAAGGGCCGAGGAGCATGTCCTTGCTGCGGCCCCTGATGAAGAGGTAACCATCCTTGTCAATCACGCCAAGGTCTCCGGTATGCATCCAGCCGTCTTCTTCAATTACTTCCTTCGTGGCTTTCTCATTCTTGTAATATCCAAGCATCACGTTAGCGCCGCGGAGCATTATCTCGCCCACCACATTGGCGGGGTCTGGAGAGTCAATCTTTATTTCCAGGGTGTCAACGGATTTTCCGCATGATCCCAGGCGTGCCGTTCTCCAGCCGTCATAACTGATCAGCGGTCCGCACTCGGTCATTCCATAGCCCACGGCATACCGCATCCTGATCTTCCTGAAAAACTTTTCGGCGTCAGCGTTGAATGCAGCACCCCCGATAACCAGCTCCTTGAAATTGCCGCCAAAGCTTGTCTCAAGCTTCTCACGCACCTTCTTGAAAAGAATATTTTTAATGCCCGGTATCTTCAGCAACACCTTCATGACAGGCTTGCTTATAACCGGAAGCAACTGATACTTGTAAATCTTCTCGATGACCAGCGGTACCGAGAGTATCAATCTGGGTCTGATCTCCTTGAAGGCCTGGATGAGTATATGCGGCGACGGTATCCTGGTCAGGATGGTGATATGGCATCCGTAGGTAAAGGGGAAGAGAAACTCGAAAGCGCAGCCATAAGTGTGTGCCAGTGGCAGGAAGGAAACAACCCGGTCACCCGGATCCAGAGGCATGTTCGCCTGTGCGTAGCGTATGTTTGCAGCGAGGCTCCTGTGAGGTATCATCACACCCTTGGAGAAGCCCGTTGTACCCGAGGTATAGCTCAGAACTGCCATTTCCTCATTGTCTATACCGGAAAATTTAATATCATCCGGACTGAATGCCGGGTATGCCTGTGAAAACTTCTCATCAAGAGATTTGTAGATATCCGTGATCTTCTCACTGCGGCTCATGAGCATCTCAAACGTGTCAAGGCTTTTTACGCACTGAATATCCTTCAGCTTTTCGGGATCAAGTGATTCCCACAGCTTGTCATCAGCAAAAAGAATCGTTGAGTCGGAGTGGGTTAGGATATTGTGAAGATCATCGGGTTTGAAATCAGCCAGAATCGGCACTACCACAGCGCCATAGGTAACCACTGCCAGGTATATGGCGCACCAGTTGGCAGAGTTCCGCCCGAGCAGGGCGATTTTGTCACCTTCACGGATGCCGTACTCTTTAAAAGCTATGTGCTGTTTGACCATTATCTCGGCGATCTCCCTGTACGTGAAACCTTTCTCCCGGTAATTCGAAAGCGCCTCTATTTCCCAGTTCTTTCTGATACTATCCTCCACATAGGAGATGAATCGTTCCTTGATCATAATTTTGGAGTTTTTTTATTTCATTCGGCAAATGTAAGCTTTTCGCCGTTATCTGGTGTCAAAACCTGTACAGGACAATCAGTGTCAGGGTCATTATCAGGTTAATCACACTGAAGATTATGTTGTACCTTACTCTGTTCCCGCTGAAGCGGGTTATTTTTCGTGAAAAGATGCCGACCGTAGGCACGAAGAGCACTACCAGAAACACGAAGAACTCCGCCCCGTCAAAAACCTGGCTCACCCCGCCGTCCCTGAGGCTGGCAAAACAGATCACCACCAGCATCACCAGCAGGTATATCAGGTATGTGCCTTTCAGGGCCAGTGTTGAGAGAGGCCTGGCATGATGCAGCTTGTGCGGCTTGAGATAGGCATAGGCAATGGAGAAGAGTATCACTATCAAGAGCCCCCCTATGATATAATTCATCATCTCCGGCAGATTATACTTGTTCATTTTGTTCCCAAAATCAGGGTTTATGCTGTCTCCAGCTCAAACCATACCAGTGAGCTTGCGCCAAGAACCGCCGCATTCTGCGTGCTCAGCTCCGAGGGCAGCAACTTCACCCTGCCACGGTAGATATAGAGGATATCTTCCTCCAGATGCCTTCTGGTGGGTTCAAATATCAGCTCCCCGGCGAGGGCGAGGCCCCCGAAGAGGAAAATAGCCTCGGGATTGGTGTGAACTGTCACGTTGGCCAGGCTGAATGCAAGCATGGCCCCGGTCTGCTCAAACGCCTCGAGGGCTATGGGGTCACCCCTGCGCGCAGCTTCACAGATCAACTTTGAGTCAAGCTCCTCGAAGCTGAGCTTTCGTAGTTCGCTGTCGTCAAGTCTTTCGGCCATCAGTTGCAGCACCGTCCGTTTCAGGCCTGTTGCCGAGACATATGTCTCAAGACACCCCTTCCGTCCGCATCCGCAGTCGCGGTCTGACCTCCCCGGCCTTATGGTGGTATGTCCCAACTCACCCGCGAAGCCGTCATGCCCGTACACCAGCTTTCCGTCAACGACGAATCCGCTGCCGAGGCCGGTGCCGAGGGTTATCACCACAAAGTTCTTCATCCCCCTGGCGCCGCCGAAGACCATCTCGCCCACGGCTGCAGCGTTGGCATCATTGGTGACGATGACCGGCAGCGGGGTGTGACGGGCAAAAAGATCAGCCAGCGGGACAATACCTTTCCAGGGCAGGTTAGCCGCATATTCGATGGTTCCCTTGTTGATATTGCCCATGGGAGCCCCGATGCCAAAACCGAGAATCTCAATATCATAATCCGGGTTCTGTGCAGTGATCATCATCTTCTCATAGAGCGCAGCAACAAAACTCTCAGGCTTATCATATTGACTCGTTATGATCTGGCCCCCGGCCAGGATCTCTCCCGACCGGTCAACAAACCCGAAAGTGGTGCTGGTGCCTCCGATGTCAATCCCTGCAACTGCTTTTACCTTTTCCATATTCAGAAAGAGAGTTTACACAACGTAAATATACGCTTTAATAGAAGCGAAAAAAAATGTGACCCGGCAGCAGGATGCTACTTTTTGGCTTCCGGAACGTACTCATTGCCAACCTTCCGTGCGCGCACGGGGTGGTCAGGGTCAATGCCGAGGGAGATGCCTGTCTCAACCAGGAGGTTCCAACCGGCAGTCAGCTGCAGGTACTCGGCATAATCTCCTCCGTCAGGAATGACGATTGTCGGGAATTCGGTCTTTTCACCGGAAATGGCGATGACATTCACCCCCACGCCTTTCACCAGGCACTCCATGAACTTGTCACGGTCATGCTCAAACGGAGCGACCCAGATGAGCACATCACCCCTGTTCATCACCTCCTCAATGCCATGCAGCGCGAAGGTCCCCTCAAGAAACCCGGATTTCTTGCGGGTAATCTCGTTGGTCTTCAGCGCCAGCTCTGCAGCCACCCCGTTATCACGTCCGGCAAACCAGATCATATCAGCATCATGCATCATCGTGATAATCTTCCTGTCAATCTTCGCGGTGAGCACCTCCTCCATCAGAGCAGCAGTCTTGCGCAGGCCCGCCATCTTCTCTCCCCTCAGGTTGCGCAGCAGGGAGTCATAGAAGAGAGCCTGCTCCACAACTGATTTTGTGGCGGCAACGGCATTCTCCTTGCCGCATTTCAGGACATGGGTGGCATGTGCAAACTCCTCCAGCTTCGTATTGTGGCTGGCCGTCAGGCCGAAAACGGTGTCATGCTTCTTCTTCTTAAGATGGTCAACAAGGCGGATCACCTCCTTTGTCTGGCCGGAGTTGGATGCCGCNNTCCTTCCTCAGGTTGGCGAAAATAGCCCGCTTCGCGGGGAAGAGTCTGCTGCTCCCTTCGCCCGTCAGGAAAAGACCTTTCTTATTTCTGAAGGCAGGAATAAACGGGATGGACAATTCGGGACGGAATGATCTGACGATGCCTGGTGTTTCCATCATTTCACGCACCAGTGCGTATTTGCTGTATTTCTTATCGGTCAGGTTCATGATATTGTTTTTTACAGTTTTGCAATTAATTATGCGGGGTCTTGCTGCTCCTGCGGATGAAGGCTCCTATATGGTCAGACAAATTTCAGGATTCCGAAGAACTCCGGCCTGTGATAATCAGGTTTTTCCGTGCCAACCGGGTTCCATGTGACGAAGTGAGGGGTGGTCAGCCTGTCACCGCACTTGTAGAAGTTGGCCCTGAAGCTTTTGCCCGCCAGGCTGCCGACATTATGCCGGAAGAAAGTTTCAAGCGGGATGGCCACGGTGATTGACCAGCTGATGTCACCGCTGATCTCTGAAAAGGGTTCGCTGCCCATTGTTGTGAGGCGGCGTATGTTGCCGACAATGGCCGGATCTGTCCGTGCGCTGTCATGACGGCTGTGACCTGAGCCCATCAGCGCTGTGCCGATGGGATTGAACTCGAAGTTGTAATAGATTCCGTCATCTTCCGGCGAGACGAAGAATTCAACACATGAGTCCTCGCATACCATCTCGTTGGTGTTGCCTTTTTCAGCCTTGACATGTGCCTCGCGGACATAGTACTTGATGTATATCTCCTTCTCGCCCCATGCGATGTTGAATCTTACCTCAGGTTTGTATGTGTGGCTCTGCCAGTTCAATGTCTCTATCCCGTGGCCTTTGCCCAGTTCGTCGAGGCGTACGGAGACCTCTGCCATTGACGGTATCTCCTTCTCTGTCTTCAGCCTGCTGACCTCTATGATATGCATTTTGGTTTGATGTTTTATCTATTGTCCGCTCCTCTCTCTCCTGCCATCTCTATTTCATCTCCTTCCATATGAGCGCTGATGCGCCCAGTACTGCTGCCTGCACCTCCGGCAGCCCGGAAGGTTCCACCCTGAAGGTGCCCCGGAAAACCGGTTGCACCAGCTCGTCGGCATACTTCCGTACCGGCCCGAAGAGAGCTTCGCCTGCATTTGCCAGTCCGCCGAAGAGGTATATAACCTCCGGGCTTGAGAATATTACCGAGTTGGCTATCCCGAGCGCGATCATCCGGGCGGTCTGGTCGAGAGCTTTCTGAGCGATGAGATCGCCGGCCGCCGCGGCTTCAGCGATCCGCCGTGAGGTGATCTCACTGCCCCTGAGCTCCCGCAGCGTGCTATCATCACGGCGGTCGCTGAGCAGTGACAAAGCAGTACGGACCAGCCCTGTGGCTGATGCATATGTTTCAAGACAGCCGCGGCGCCCGCATCCGCACACCCGGCCTCCCTCAACAACGATCATATGACCCAGTTCACCGGCAAAACCGGTATGCCCGTACACCACCTCGCCGTCAACGACGAAGCCGCTGCCAAGGCCCGTGCCCAGGGTCAGGATGATGAAATCCTTCACACCCTTCGCGGCGCCGAAAATCATTTCTCCCAGTGCCGCCGCATTGGCGTCATTGGTGATGCGGGTCCTGAGGCCTGTGGCTTCTTCGGTCATCCTGACAAGCGGAATAATCCCCTTCCACCGCAGGTTGGGCGCCAGCTCAATCGTTCCCTTATTGAAGTTGGCATTGGGTGCACCGATGCCTATGCCGATCAGCTTCAGTCCGCTGTTCTCAGCCATCATCTCCTTCAGTTTCGCGTCAAGCGCAATGACAAAATCATCGGCTAAAGCATAATCGGGCGTCGAGAGGTTCCCCCCGGCATGAATTACTCCTTCAGCATCAACAAAACCAATTACGGTGTTCGTTCCGCCAATGTCAACTCCGGCAACTACTTCTTTCATTGTTATCTGTTTTAAACTTCTTTCAGCAGCTCAGGCTGTGTCTTGTATGTCTGCAAAACCAGTTCTCCGAACAGGGTGTTGGCCCATGCAAACCACTTGCGTGTGAATTTTGATGGGTCGTCCTTCATGAACGACTCATGCATGAAACCCGTTGCTGCATGGGTATTTTTGAGCATCCTGAGTGATGTAATGATATCATGGTCGTTCGAGGCTGTCAGCGCTTTCATGATGATGGCAATGGGCCAGATGCGGTCACGGCCGGTATGCGGACTCCCCACACCATGCCCGCTGATGCCAGAAAAATAGTACGGGTTGCTTTTGCTCAGCACAAATTTGCGTGTGCGCAGGTAAAGCGGATCACTCCGGTCAATGGTTCCAAGGTATGGCATGCTGAGCAGGCTGGGAACATTGGCATCATCCATGAAATTGTAGTTGAAATAGCCGTCAGTCTCGTAGGGGATGATCTCTCCGTGCACCGGATGAACGGCACGGGCATATTTCGCAAGTGCGTCATTGACCTCACCAGCCAGCGCGGTGGCATCAGCCAGAAGAGCCTCATCACGTGTGACATCGGCAGCAATCTCGCCCATTTTGCGTAGTGCGCTAACAGCGAAATAGTTCGAGGGAATCAGGAAAGGCCATATGGTTGCATCATCTGACGGCCTGAATATTGATACTATCAGGCCCACCGGGTTGATGGGATTACCATATCCGGCTCCCGCAACAGTATCGGTCTGCCAGCCTGTGACCCTCTGGAACTTGTACGGACCCGGGTTATCCTTGCGTTGCTGCTCGCGGAATGTTTTGATGATAAGCCTCATCGCCGATGACCAGGAGGCATCGAAAACCGAGGTGTCGCCGGTGGTTTTCCAGTATCCGTGAGCCAGCCTGACAGGGTAACAGAGCGAGTCTATCTCCCACTTGCGCTCATGCAGCTCCGGCTTCATGTCAGTCAGGTCATTCATCCATTCGCTCTGGCCCGGACCATCATTGAAGGCATTGGCATAAGGATCGATATGAATACACTTAACCTGCCTGTTGATCACGCCGGCGATGAGAGCCTTCAGTTGCGGGTCACGCGGGGCAAGCGGCACATATGGCCACACCTGGGCCGAGGAGTCGCGCAGCCACATCGCATGGATATCTCCCGTTATCACAAAGGTATCTGGTCTGCCCTCCTTTTCGGAGAAGGTGACAGTGGTGTCAAGGGTGTTGGGAAAACAGTTCGAGAAGAGCCAAGCCAGCTCATTGTCAGATCCCAGGAATGACTCAATCTCCCTGATTGTCTCCTCTACGGCCTTACTGCGGAATTTGCGCTTCCTGACCGGGGGTCTTGCAGAAGGCCACCGCCGGGTTCCGGCTGTGACAAATGAAGGTATCCCGGCAGAGAGCGCCACTCCTGCCATCATGCTGTTCCTGATGAATTTCCTGCGTGAAGACATCTCTTTACCTCCTTGTTGTGGGTTTACTCCTCAGCGAAACATTCTTGACATACATTTCTCCAATATCCCAGTCCTGCTCCAGCGCCCAGTTAATCTTGACCTCCAGTTCATCCGGGTAATATGTGACCGGTTCAGGCTGCCTGCCAGCGTTAAAGTCGCCAGTGGTCCATTTGCCGTCTGAATCCAGGTCATAGATCGCCTTCAGCCTGTACTTCCCCTTGTCAAGAAGCGGGAAAGAGACCTCTCCGGGGCTGGTCACTGATACTTCCCGTACAACCTTGTCCCTGTCCCCGGTCAGCTGGATTATCACCTTTCCCTCATAGCCGGAAAGCCTGACCATGAGACTTCCGTAATCCTCCGCCGTAGCTACAGAGATGTTGTACGTCGCAGAGTCATTTGCCGTTCCGAAGATATCGCTGAATGCTCCCTTTCTGCACATCAGCGAGTAGGTGGCTCCCGGTTCGAACTGCGCCTTCATGTACAGGAGGCGGGAAGAGACCGTATCTATTACAAAACTGTAAGGAAGCAGAGTCTGAACAGAGTCAACCGTCCGGATTAGCCTGATGAGTGATGTATCAGGCTCTGCAAACGGTGTGGCCGATCTGAACGATGGCACGATGCCCGGCCTGACCTTTCCGGAAATATTGTGAGTGATGTTCAGTCCCGGCGTCCTTCCGCTGCCTCCCCTCGGGGCGGCAGGCTTCATATACCTGAAACTGATTGTGTCAGTTTTCGCGATAATCGTTCCGGTGGTGTCAGTAAACGGAAAGGTGAGAATGACATCCACCAGGTCTTGGCCGTACACATCGGGGTTGGTTACCCATATCATGAAGGTATCACGGGCCGCGTTGTGCTCCATAAACCATGCTGAACTGTCGGCTTCGGGCAGGGTTGCCGACACCTGTCCGCTGTCTGACGGCAATGCCAGACCAAAGCTGATGCCCCATGAGCTTTTCCTCTCGGTGAATGTCAGATATTGCTGCTTCGGCGGCTCCCGGAAAGCATATAGCCTGTGCAGCCCGTAAACGAACTTATCAGGCTTTGTGGCCTCGGTGGCATTGGCGGGCCTGTATGTGACAGTGTCAGGCACAAGGCCGAAATAGTTATCAGGTGCGATGGAGATGACTGAGTCACCGAAAGCAAATATCTCATCCGTTAAATCGTACCTGGTATTGCCGTTGAGGTCCTTCAGGGCGAAGAGCCTGTAATCTCCGGGCCTGATGTTGCTTATCATGAACCCGCCCGACGGGTCCGGCCTGGATATGTATGCCGGCAGCATGGTGCGGGGGGCAGTGTCAGACAGGTTGGAGAACATGATCACCGTTATATCCTCAACTATCTCGAGATCAAAAGCATTGAACACGTTGCCGGTCAGCGAGAGTGAGTCGAGAACCGGCCCGGTAGAGAAAACATATTGATAGTTGTTGATCGGGTTGTTTTCATTGTTGTCACGGATGGCATCCTGAAAATAGAAAGTGTAGGTGGTGCTGTCAGCCAGCTCTTCCTCCCAGGTGACAACAAGGCTCTTGCCCCTGAGTTTCACCTCGGGCTTTGTAGCCATCGGAGGCGACACCATGAATTTTTCCGATATACGGTCAAGTACAACGTATTCATCGAAGGTGACAGTGAATGACTTGCCGGTGAACATGACGCTGCCGTTCTCCGGAACGCTTTTCAGTATCACGGGAGGATCCATATCCTTCGGACCACCCGTGGGAGCGCTGATCTTTGCACACGAAAGCACAAAGAGCGTGGCTATAACTGTCAGTCCAAGGCTGCCTGATATGTATCTCCCGTAATCCACCAACTGCAAACTTACATCAAATTTTGTTACATGATATGTGGGGCAAAGGGGGCCGGATATGCCTTTTACAGTGAAATGGGACAACTGTTTCTTTTTTGCATAAATTTGCATTCCAAACATCAGCAGTATGGAACTTCAGATAATTCCGTGGAATGTTAATCCGGAGATCTTCCGGATAGGCAACTTTGCAGTAAGATGGTATGGACTGCTTTTCGCATCAGGATTCGTCTTCGGGTACAATATCATGAGGAGGATCTTCAGGCATGAAGGGCTGACAGACGCAACCCTCGACAGGCTGACTGTTTACATGGCCATTGGCACGATTGTCGGCGCCAGGCTGGGACACTGCTTTTTCTATGAACCCGGGTATTATCTGGCCAGACCCATTGAGATCCTGAAGGTATGGCACGGCGGTCTGGCAAGTCACGGAGCGGCCATTGGCATACTGCTGGCACTGTGGCTCTTCGTCAGGAAGGAGAAAAAGCCATTCCTGTGGATCATTGACAGGATAGTTATCGTGGTGGCGCTCGCCGGATCACTGATACGTCTGGGAAACCTGATGAATTCGGAAATTTACGGAGTCGAGACAACCCTGCCATGGGGATTTGTTTTCCTCCGGAACGGAGAAACGGCGCCGAAGCACCCCACACAGATATATGAGTCACTGGCATACCTTATCACCTTCGGAATACTGATGCGCATCTACTGGAAGAAAGCCGGCAAACCATTGCCCGGACTGCTGTTTGGTCTATTCCTGATTCTTGTCTTCGGATTCAGGTTCCTGGTAGAATATATAAAGGAAGACCAGGTGGCTTTCGAGGCCGGGATGAAACTGAATATGGGCCAGTGGCTGAGCATACCGCTGGTGCTGGCAGGCATCGTGCTGCTCATCTGGGTATTCACCCGAAAGCCGGCACCAAAGCCGGTGACCGAACCATGGTCACCACAGAAAGGGGTGCCTAAAAGGTAGCTGAAATAACCGCCTGCGGCGGGAAAAAATTCTAAAGGGGAAACCTCTCACAGGGAAACCTGCAGCGGGAAAGCCTGCAATGGAAAAACTCCAGCGGGAGAACCTCTTATAGAAAAAACTCTGGCGGGGAAAACTCCCGGCGCGAAAAACCTCCGGCAGACACTAACGGATTAGACACTGATCCCGCACCACGGGAAAACAGCCGTTATTGCTGCTTCTTCAATATGCCGTTGAAGATGAGGGTCAGTATCGCTTCGAGGCGATCCCTGATGTCAGTTTCGCGTCTGCGCCAGAAGAGCGGAACCTCCATACCCTTGAGCATGGTCTGTATAGCCATGGAAGTGTACTCACTGTCTTCCACGGCAAAGGTGCCCCTGTTGTTCCCGACATAGACAAGCAGGCGGATGATGGCGAGCTCCTCACGGTCATAGCGCGCTCTGATCTTTTCGATGAAATCAAAGTGATCAAGGTTCTTGTCAAAGACAGCATTGTAGTAGTTTGACAACTTTGCAAACTCCCTCATCCTCACATATATATAGTTACGCAACTTGTCCTTCGGCGAGTCCACCTCCTTGATTGCAGCTGTCAGCCTTCGGCGCAGCTGGTTCGCCTCATAAAGCACCACCGCCTCGAAGATCTCTTCCTTGCTCCGGAAATAATAATAGATTGAACTCTTCCCCTTTTTCAGTGCCCGGGAAATCTCATCCATCGTAGTCTTTCTGAAGCCGTAATGACTGAAAATCCGGCTTGCTATCCGGATGATCCGTGCCCTGTATTCCTCTTTATTAACCATAGGTTTTATTCTTATGCAAAGATAATCAATTAATTCTAATGCTGTAGAACAAACGGGTCGGATATTCGAAAATGGTTGTTATTGAATTAAGTAACTGTTCAAATACTCAGAATTAGTGTAATTATTAGTAATTTTGATGATTAATTCGTGTGGGAAGAGAAATTTATGAAAGTTGGGGAAAGGCATTACAGGAGTATCTGGCATGATAAAACTGACCGCGGGTCGGTACATGTGATTGACCAGAGGAGGCTTCCTTTTGCCTTTGAGGTGATGACCCTCAGGAGTGTGAACGATGTTTATGATGCCATACGTGATATGGCGGTGAGGGGTGCACCTCTCATAGGAGCTGCAGCAGCATGGGGAGTCTATCTCTCATTCCTTGAACACAGCCATGGGAATAAAAATCATACCGGCATCGGATCTTACGACGGAGAAAAGAACTCTACCGTAACTGAACCGCCCGGCGGAAGGAAAAAGGAGGACGACAATGAACAGGCCGGCAGCGGCGATGTTTACAATGCAGTGATCAGTGACGCGGAGCGGCTTAAGTCGGCCAGGCCCACCGCAGTCAATCTCGCATGGGCAGTTGATTATATGACCAGGGTGATGAAATTCTTCCCTGATGCTGATGCATTGCGCAGAGCAGCAAAAGAATTATGTGACGGGGAGGCTGAGAGAAGCAGGCTGATAGGAGTGAACGGACTCCCGTTAATTGAAGAGGCAAGCAGCAGGAAGGGAGGAGAGGTTGTCAATATCCTGACACACTGCAATGCCGGGTGGCTGGCATGTGTTGATTACGGTACGGCGCTGGCGCCGGTGTACATGGCTCATGACATGGGAATCAGGGTTCATGTATGGGTTGATGAAACACGTCCGCGCAACCAGGGGAGCCGTCTCACCGCATGGGAACTGCTCAATCACGGAGTGCCCTGCACCCTCATCACCGACAATGCCGGCGGGCACCTGATGCAGAACGGTATGGTAGATATGGTGATCGTCGGATGCGACAGGGCAACGGCTTCGGGTGATGTGGCCAACAAGAGTGGTACATATCTTAAGGCTCTTGCGGCATTTGATAACGGGATACCTTTTTATTCGGCACTGCCGGTATCTACATTCGATCTCTCAATTGAGAGCCCGGCACAGATAGATATTGAGGAGCGCGATGCCTCGGAGGTAAGTACAATTGATGGCATAAGAATTGCACCGGATGGTGTTAATATATCCAATTACGGGTTTGACGTTACACCTGCGCGTCTTATCACCGGTCTTATCACAGACCGCGGAATTTGCAGGGCAGAAAAGGAATCGATATTAAAAACAGTATCATAGGTTATATGGAAGGGTTTGTCAAGTTTAACTGCTACTGGAGACAATCGGGCCCGGTAATCACTGACGAGCAGTATGAAATTATCAATCACTGGAGAGAGATTCTCTTCAATCTTGATCTTGTTGGTGCGTTCGAGAACGGCGTAGGGTTCGGAAATCTCAGCATACGCATAGGGAAGTCGTCTCAGTTTATAATAACCGGATCATCTACCGGTGATATACCCGAGCTTGAGCCGGGGCACTATGTAAAGGTATCGTCATTTAATATAGATGACAACGCGATTATGTGCAGCGGGCCGCTGAAGGCATCGTCGGAATCACTTACCCATGCAGCTATCTATATGGCTGATCCGGGTACCAATGCGATCATCCATGTTCACTCAACACAACTGTGGGAAGAGCTTATGAACAAGGTGCCTACCACTGATCCGTCGGTGGAGTATGGCACCCCGGCGATGGCGCGGGAGATGATCCGTATTTTCGGTGAGCCGGAGGTATTCGAGAAGAGGATCATTGTCATGGGCGGTGACCGTGGTGGCCTTATCACCTTCGGTTATGACCTTGATGAGGCAGGCGGGGTGTTGTTTGATTACATCAACAGAGGAACAAGCTCGTAAAATGACCCCCGGATCATTATGGCGAAGCAGCCGGATTGCAGGGGTGACGCCGGTTGTTTAACTGCATATTAAGCATTGCAAAAGGTTTGCACATATTTCAATTTGATATTATATTTGCACCCTGATATTTCGGGCCCATAGCTCAGATGGTTAGCAGCACCTGACTCATAATCAGGGGGTCGCTGGTTCGATTCCAGCTGGGCCCACTCAAAACAAAGAAGTTACAACAAAGTTGTCTCTTCGCCAGACCACTTTCCTCTTTACAGCATTTTTCCGGAAATCTTTAAAATTATCGTCTGTCCAAATAGGTTTGTCACCCTTATAAGTATAAAATTCACACATCATACAAGATGATATTGGGATGGATATCCAATAGTAGAAGTCACCATTCCATCCATACAGATATATTTCAGTGCCAAAATAATAATTAGCAGCCTCCATCCGGGCAATCTTAACATTTAACCAATCTGGATTCTCAGGAAAATCATTGTTTTTCCTGCATGAAATTGCCAGGGTACCCTTTATTTTTGTTATCTTTTTTAAGGTCAACAACGCACTCCGGCCTTAAATAATTAGATATTTAATGTTTGGCAGATATATTTGCACTATATTTGAGGTCAGGAATTGAGTAACCATTAATTTTCCCCGCAATTAATGTCTGAAATGCCATATCAAATCAATCCCGACAGAAATGTCCCATGGAACAATCTTCCCCTGTTGCCAATAAGAAGAGAACTTTTTCAGACAATTGAGATATTAGAGAAACTGGGAGATGCTAAAGCCGCATTAGCAAGGCTGCATGGTCGTAGTGTTGTGATTCCCGATCAAGGTTTATTAATCAATACTATCAGCTTGCAGGAAGCAAAAATTTCAAGTGCTGTTGAGAACATTTTCACAACGGATGACGAACTCTATAAGGCTTATAGTGACCAAAGCACTAAAATTAATGAAGCTTCAAAGGAGGTGTTAAGGTATAGGGAAGCACTATGGTCAGGTTATTTATACGCCGCCGAAAGGCCAGGCTGTGATAAAAGAAAAGTTGGACAACCTGGTACTCTTCTTAAACGATGATGAAAATTTCAGGATCGATTACTTACTTAAAATGGCTATTGCTCATTATCAATTTGAAGCTATTCATCCGTTTCGTGATGGTAACGGCAGAACAGGACGAGTCTTTAATATCAATTATCTGACAAAAAAGGGCTTGCTTGATGTCCCGATACTGTTTTTAAGCCGGTATATTTTAGATCATAAAGAAGATTATT
>MTKZ01125470.1_pt1 | contig 14249 bp, 8 predicted proteins | sample 1042781 | NCBI WGS metagenome assembly MTKZ01 (sample SAMN06212207, study PRJNA360539) | anaerobic digester metagenome | biome: Wastewater treatment plant; material: sludge; isolation source: anaerobic digester fed with sludge from wastewater treatment plant | place: Denmark: WWTP Viborg ...
CAGAGGTCCTCCTTGGCATTCTGAAACTGGCGGGAGTGCTGGAAGGCGTACTTCAGGGCCTCGGACAACGTCATGATCGGTCGACCCGGTTGGGTGGTCACCGGTCGGCGGCCGGATTCGGATCGGATGAGGGTGGGCCGGGTCGTCGTTGCGTCCTCCGCCGCAGGCATCGAGTCCGCCGTCTCACCCGACCGGGAGGCCAAGCCAGCCGGCCCGGAAGTCGGCTCCTCGTTGCCCGCCGGCTCCGAAGCCGGCCGACGAAAGGCTTCTGGCACGTCACTGTCTATCGGTCGGGGGACGAAGGAATACGCCTCCCCTGGCACCGACACCGGCGAGTTCNNCTCCCCCAGGGCCGCTCGCTGGCGGCTGTCAATGAGGCGATAGACATCGCGGTCCGCACTGTCCGGAAACCACTGACACCCCCCCGCGACCGCCAGGAGAGCAGGCACCATCTGGCGGACAGACAAGACCGAAGAGCACCTAGACATCCGTTTCATGACTGCCCCATCGTCCGGCAGGTCACTGGCCAGGCCGGCGGGTCTCTGGTGATGCCTTATTGCCGGGCCCGCGTCACGGCCCGCATGTAAAGACGCACGGCACAGGCAGGCGTATAACCTGCACCCTCATACAGCAGGAACGCGTCCGGGCCGCATTGTAATGCAGACCGTCCTGGGATGACATCGCCGGATTGGGGCGGGCGGAACGGACGTCACCGGTCGACGAGCCCCGTCTTCCGACCCGCTGCCATCGGACTGATCGACGCGCGGGGCAGGAAATCCGTTTCCGGGTGCATGTCGCCACCTGTTCACCAGTCGGGCGCTTTCCCAACCGACCAGCACGTCGACCAGGCTGATTCCGGCATCCTTCGACGACGGACGATGCTTGAGAGGCAACAGGGCTTCGGCAACCCTCCGCTGCATCGTCTGCCACGCCAATAAGAGCGGCGTGCGGAGCGGTCTTCTCGCTTCGCACGCCGATACCTGGATGCCGCGACCGGACCGATCTGAACCGCCGTCAGTCGCAATCCCGGTCAGGATACACACCCGTCCCGCTCAGGCAATTCTTGAACACCGGCAGGTCGCCGATATGGGTGACAAACATGTCGCCGTCGAAGTCGGCGGCCGTGCAGGCACCGGACGCTTGCACCGCTCCTGTGTAGCACCGCTGGAACAGGCCGAAGTCGGCTTCATCCACGTCGCCGTCCATGTCGAGGTCCGGCTTGACTGTGGCGATGACCACGGTCACGTCAATCGTTTCGGAATTGTCCGACCCCTCGATTGTGATCCTGCCGGTGTGGGTTCCCGGTGGCAACGGATCATAGGAAACCATGTGGACGTTGGTGGTCGGCGGGTCCTGAACCGATGTGCCGTCCGGCGGCACGATGTGGATCCATGACACATCGGCGGTGACCTCATAGTTCAAATCGCCACCGGTGCCGCCGCAATTCCAGATCTCAACGTTATCCGTGGGAATCGGATCTCCGGCGAAGGCCTCCTGATGCAGAGTCTCCTTATTCGTGCACACCCAGGGATGAATTGGAATCGGGAGGAGATTAACGTTGCGATAGACGCTGTCTTCGTTCATGGCCGCGTCGTAGACCGTCACGCGAAGCTCGCCTGGATATTGGCCAACCGGGAGTTGGCTCATGTCCGCCGTCAACTGCACGCCTGGGGTCGGGTTGCTCACCGCCGAGAGAACGTAGTCCTCGCTGATTTCGAGAAGCGTCACGTTGTCGAAGCAGGCCTCGACACCGCCCGCAGAGTTGCTGCCTGCCTTGAGAATCACCGTCATGGTGTTACCGGTCGCCTTGCGGCGCCCCAGACGGTGGTTCCAGTCCACCTGGTCCTTTGGCGGGGCGTACTGATAATGCGTCCAGATCCAGCCGAAGGTCGTGTCAACCGCACCGGGGAATCCGTAGGTGGCGTTGTCATAGGCAAACATGTAGTTTTTCTCGACGATCGGGCCGTTGTCCGCCTGATCCATGTCGAAAGGACCATCCACCAGGATGACCTCCCACCAGTTCGCGCTGCCCAGCCTCCTGCCATACCACTGGCAGTCCAACCGATACGTCTTGCCGGGAGTGACGGCGACCTCCTGGTACACACCGAAACTGCTGAAGGTCTCCTTGCCGGCCTCGCTGCTGCCCAAACGAAGGCATTTCGTACCATCCGTCGGGTTGACATTGTTGAAGTCGCAGACTTCGTTGACCCCCCAGTCAGCCCGCCAGCTCGTCCAGCCGGTGCCGCCATTCTCGAAGTCCCCGTTCGTCAAAAGGTTCTGCTGCCCCAGAACGGCGACCGCCAACTCGGCCCGCGTCACCCCCTTGTTGTCCATGAAACCGTTGACCGTGACCTTATCATCGTTCACGAGGCTCTGGCCCTCGACCACGGAAATGCCAAAGAGAGATGGCGGGCTGGTTTCGGCCTGCGAGCCGTTGGGGGCATAGGTGTCGTTCCAGTTGTCCTCAAACGGATACCGCCACAGGGCCACATGATCGCCCATCTGAGTGATCCTGGAGGTATCCATGGTCCCCAGCTCACGGTTGTAAGCCCAGCGGAGATAGCGTACGTACTGCGGGTCGTAGCCCATCATCAAAGCGCCGACTGTATCAACAGCGACCGAGTCCTGGCTGGCGACGATCAACTGCATGTTGGGGTTCGGCCGTTCGGCACCGCCAGCCGAGGGCGCGGGGCCATTCATGATGCCAACCAGTCCATCCACAACCGCAAAATCCTGTGGTCTCACAAGATTCTGGTCGACGAGCATGTAGTTGACGATCGAATTCTCATCGGTCGTCTCGACCGGGTAAGCATAGGTGGTGTTGGTCCGATCGATATTCCACGGTTCGCCGAACCAGGAATAGTCCCCGTGCTGACTGAAGTGCAGCCTCTGCTTCATCTGCTTGCCGTGACCGCTCACCACCTCATCGACCGTGTGATAGATGTCGGACGGGGCGCAACCGACGCGGTTCTTCAGGGCACCCGTGACGTCGCCGTTGCTGTGATTCTTCATCGTGGGAATACTGATGAGAACGTCACAATCCAGGAGAATATTGGGTACCCACAGTTGCCGGCGCATCACGGCTTGGTCGATCCACACCGCCGAGCAGTTCGGCGGAGGAGCATCCGGATCAGGTGGCGAAGTTGCCGGATAGATGTTGCCTGTTCCACAGTCGTTGAGGTCGGAGAACGTCACCGAGTTGTCGTAATCGAACTTGCCGTCCGCATTCGCGTCATACCCGCACATCTGGAACGCCACCATGGTGATGTCGCGCCGTGCAGCCATGGCAGCATCATTCCAGGGTTCAGGACCGGCAGTGCCCTCGGCAATGACGATCTCCACATCCTCGCTTGCGAAACCCTTGCGGCTCGCGGCGGCCTTAACCTCCTGAACCACTGCCGCAACAACCCGCGGATCCGTGACGATGCCGTTTTCGGGATACACGTTAATGTCTATGTTGTTGACCAGGTTAGGCTTGAGGACGACCTGGAGCGTATCGTCACTGTTCTTGTCGACGAGAATATGATCCAGCCCGCCCGCCAAACGAATGGCGCGCTCGACCAACTCGTTGATCTCTGCGAGAGTGAACGGATCCCGCGCGGGAACCGGATCTCCGGGCCGCCAGTTTGGATAGGGCTTATGCGCGATGCCCACGACGGCCGGAGCAGGCTCAACCGCCGGCGGAGGCACGTTGGGGAGCGTGGCCGCCGGCGCGATCAACTGGTCGGCGNNCCGGAATAAGGGCCGCAATGAACGCACCGACGTTGACGGCCGCGACCTGCTGGCACGGGTAAGCCAATCGCCGCGGCTGCGTGCCGCTGCGATAGAGAAGCCAGAAAAGCGACGCAATAAAAATCGCCACGCGGTTGCGAAAGACGAAGTGCCAGAACCACGACCAGCCCCATTTCACCTTGGCCGTCAAACCCTCGCCCGCAGATCCAGGACAGCTTGAACGATATTTACCGCAGTGATAACGGTGGCAGGAAGAGGTCCCCCGCATGTCCGCATGCCGCTCCTCGCTCATATCTTCCCTCGCATATTCGATTTAGAATGCCGAATGGCCCAACTCCGCCAAGGCGCGACGAGACCCAATACACGGCGTCCTGTCACCGCCAACTCCGCATTCAATTATATCAGGCCGATCAGCTTAATCATAGCTCGATTTGACCACCGCCGCTGTTTTTTTGTGCCTTGCTCGCCTTTGACACATGCGGCCAAAGATGAAACAAAGAATCTATAAGCTACGGACAGGCAAGCTTTTAGGAAATCTTCGCGATAACGACACTTACCAGGCTGGCATTGGAACCCGAATGCTTAAGCCGGGATGCCGCTGAAAGACACAACGATGATTCAGAGGCAAATCACGATGGAGCAGAAACCCCATATCTGTCGGCTCCCGCTGCTCAGCAGGGTGCCGCAAAGCCTTGGAGCAGCTTCAAACGCTGTATTTCATGAGTGGGCCGACGGGCCCGAGCCTGCCACCCGGTCACAAGGAGCCCGGAACCAGGCCGAAGAACCGGATGGCGTTGCGGTGATACAGGCGGTCCAGAACGGCGGTGGGCAGATTCAGACCTGCCAGGAACACCGGCCCGCCTGCGTCTTCATCCTCAATCGGCGAGCGAGCCGCGTCTCGTCGTTCATACAAGAACCGATGCACCCAATAGCGCGAGCAGTGGTGCTCGAAGGTAGCGTGCTTGAATGCAACGAGATCGCTTCCGAACAACAGCCTGTCCGAATAGCGGACGAAGAAATCGCGAGACTCCGCAGGCTTCCGGGAAAGTTCCCGGGCAATCCACTTGGTTCCGGACGTGTCCAGGCAAAGGTTGGAATATCGGTCCAGCAGTCCCGCCAGGAATGGCAGGTTCTCGGGCCAGCCTCCCATGTGGGCCATCAGGACCCGCAACGACGGGAATCGCTCCAGCGTGTTCGTTAGCTGCCGATAAGTGAGCTGCTTGGATTCGAATCGCGACGGGTCGTTGTACCGGTGTTTCCACCAGACATCCGGGTCGGCGATGTGGACCAGCACTCCCAGCCCGGCCTCGGATATCGCCTGGAAAACGCGGTCCAGACGGGGGTCATCGAACCACATGCCCGACCGCTCGTTGAACTCGGGCTTGTACCAGAACTTGATGGCGACGGCTCCGGCGCGTACCGCCCGCTCGACGATCCTCAGATTCGTACCCGTGAAAGGCCGATCTCGGCCAACAAGCTTATGTTCCGACCAGACATTGAAAGCCACCCGATCGCCGTACTCGCGCCGAAGCCGGGGAATCTCATCGATCCCGCAGATCACGACCCACTTGCGTATCCCGTATAGGTCGCCGGCACGGATCATGCGTTGGGTGGCGCGAGGCCGGCCACAGTGGCAATGGGCGTCGATGATCGGACCTGTATACCGCGATGTCGGCGGGCGGNNCACTCCTCGGTCCGGCCGGCTAATCACCGATACGCCATCATAGGATCCCGCCTGCGAAACGCACAAGGGTGCGGCGGATTGCGCTGCAAGCCTCGAAACACCCCGCGCCGAGTCATCCGCCGGCCGACGAACAATTGCAGTCGGGGGCGGGGCGGGTTACCGTTCAGCCATGTCGTTGCGAGCTAGCACCACTTTGACGCCGGAACAATTGCGGAAGGGCTGGACGCCCAGACGGGTCGGGCGGCGCATCATCACTGTGGCCGAGACATCCAGCACGAACGCCCTGGCCTTGGACTCCGTTTCCAAGATAGGCGGGCGNNCGGGCTGGTTGTCATGGCGGATTACCAGACCGCCGGACGAGGTCGCCTGGGAAGACGCTGGCTCTCGCCTCGGGGTGCGAGCATTCTGTGCAGCGTGGCAATCGTTCCGACCGATGAGGAATTGTCCGCCTGGAACAGCAATCCGGATCCCTGCGACCGACCTGAGCCGCTCAGGCAAGAGGGTCCCGGCGCGCCGACATTCACGACCCAGTTCTCCGGACGTCTGACCCTGGTTTCGGCCATCGCGGCCTGTGAAGCCGTTCGACAATGCACCGAAATCACACCTGCCGTCAAATGGCCCAACGACCTTCGCGTCTCTGGACGCAAGCTTGGGGGCATTCTGATCGAGTCCAAGCCAATCGGCCAGGGACGTCGGGCCTGGCTTATCGGGATCGGCATCAACTGCCTGCAACACGCCGGCCACTTCCCAGCCGAACTACGCACGCTGGCCACTTCCCTGGAGATCGAGGCTTCGCATCCCATCGACCGAATCGAAGTGGCCAGATCGTTGTTGCAGCGTCTGGACGGCAGGCTGGCTGATGCTGCCCGGCACGCGAGCAGTCCCGACTTGCTCGAGGCCGTCCGTTCGGCGTGGGAGCGCTATGCCGAACCCGTCGGCCAGCGTGTCCGGCTGCGCGCCAGGGGCCGGGAATGGACCGGCACGACGATGGCCGTCGACCCCTTCGGCGGGCTTATCGTGCAAACCGATGCCGGCAGACGAGAATGGTTTGACCCCTTGCAGACAACTCTGCTCTAGCCCTGGAAGCTAAATCAGATATGCTGCCCGGAAACGCACGCCGAGCACGAGCCCGAAAAGGTCTGCTCCGGCAAAGCGGCGCAGTTGGATCAGAAGATGGCCAAACGGGACAGCCGACCACCGACCTCCGGCACCAAGCGGACCGCGAAAACCCGCTCGGCCCGCCCGCGGACATCCGCTTCGTCATCGGCTGACCGGGCCAGAATCAGCAAGAGCCTGCTTGGAACGCGGCGCGCCGATCGCGCCGATTTCCTCCCCAGGATCGGGGACTGGAGTCGATCGGTCTTGGATGGTCCGCTGGCCGCCTACGCATCCATGCTGCTGCTGGGCTTGGCAATCGGCTGGCAGTGCTCGGCTTCACAAAGAATCTCTGCCGCAGCCATCGGTCCCGACCCGGAAACGACCGCAATGGTCGTGGGTGTCGCTCTGCTTGCGGCGGCCGTAGGACCATGGCTTCCCGGCCGAGTCATTCTCGGCATCGCTCGATTCATTCAGCGACGTGGCCGTCGATCTCGCGAACCGGACGATGACGTCATCGGTTCTCTCCTCGTGCTCAGGGCCACCCGGGAGCGCGACAGATCGCTCATTTGGCTTTCAATATCGGTGCTGGCTTGCGCGGCGGGCGTGCTCTCCCTGTTGACGCTCATGTTGATGAGGCCTGTCGCCGCCACTTACCACTATGTCCTGCAACACTTCTTCTGGACCAATGCGACTCTGTCCGGCCTGGAGTGGCTGGGCACGACCTTGCTGATCGGTCCGTCGTGGGTCCTGCACGGGCTGCTGATCACCGCGCTGGCCAGCGCGGTGGGCCGCGAGCGGCCCGTCAGGCAACGCCCGGGGCTGATCGCCGCGATCGTCGCAGGACCGGGTCTGGCTCTGCTGCTGATCAGCAAATGGCGAGCAGAGACCCTTTCGGGCGCCCAGGAATTCATGGTCGGCGTGCTGCCCCTCTTCATCGTGGCGGCCATGGCTGCCAGGATGTCACAGCGTGCCGACAAGCCGCCCAGGACGGCTCCTCCTGTTGAGACAGCACCCGAGTTGCCCGGAGGAGCCGAAGGGCTGATTTGGGTGCTGCTGGTCGTCTGGGGAATTGCCACGGCCCTCGCCGGAACGGGCTGGGTGACCTGCCGACACATCGCCGCCCGAGACTGGCCCTCGGCTCACACCCAATGGGGTTGGTATCTCCTGGTGCTGGGGCTCGGCACGGCGGTCGCCTGGCAACACGCCCGACATCAGACCCGTTCCGCCTCGGGTTGCGGGATGGCGGCATGGACCGCCGGCCTGGGAGCCGGAGCCGCATCCGTCCTGGCCTCCTTCTACCCCGGCAGGCCGTGGTCTGAATTGCTGCAGCTTCTCCTCCCCGGTTTGACCTTTGGATACGCCCTTCACTACGCCGAGCTGGCTTGGCTGGCACGTTCCGGCAGCGAGACCCAGGGTTTTGCTCAACTCGTTAGCGCCGTACTCGCCGGGCTGGCCGTAGGCGTCATCGCCGGGCGATGGTGGGCGCTGGAGGCCCTCGGGCCGGTGGGCATGATGACCGCCGGGGCCCTTATCATGATGGCCCTGGGGGGCATCGTTCAAATCTACGAGGAGGACCGCCCCGCCCGCATCCGTCACCAGCGCCTTGCCCTGGTGTTCTCGTCTCTGGCCGCTGCCATCATTCTCTTCCCGGCGGCCACACGGAGATGGGACCGATGGGAAGCGGCGCGCGTGGCCCCACCCCTGCCAACCGATTTGACCTGGTTAGCAGCGGCCGAACTGCCTTCAGCGCGGCGCATCTGCCTGGTCGGCGTCGACGGCGACTCCTCGGCCCGATGGGCTGGGCTTGGCAAAGCGAGGGTCGACATCATTCCCAACGCCTGGGCCGGACCGGTCCGGGGCATTCGACCCCGGTTACCGGGAAGAACGCGATTCCTGGACGCGTCTGCCTTTCGAGCGTTGCGGCTCGAGCACGAACTCTACGACCTCGTCTACCAGCAGGGCCCATCGAGCGCAAGAACGGACGGCTGGGCCGAGTATTCGATCGAATGGCTGAGCCGGCTGGCCTCGCTCACGATGCCCGACGGTGAAATCGTGCTCGACGTGACCCTGAAAGGGATGAATCGTCAGGCCATCGCGACCATCATCGCCACTCTCCAGCACGCCGCGAGCGCCCCTGCCACGTGGTCGCTGGTGTCCGTGGCCGGACAGCCCACGATACGCCTCAAGACCATGCACAGGGCCTCGATCCCGGCCGCCCCCGCCGATCCTACGTGGGCGACCGCCGATGTGATTGTCGCCCTCGCTTCCGACCGGCGGGTTCATTCGATTCAGCACGACAGACTCACCCCGCTACTGCGGAAAAGTCCGCCGCCGTCCACGGACGACTTGATACGCTGGCTTGAGTCCTGCCGTCCGAGCACCGCAACCCAAGAGGCCCTGACCCGACAATAGAACTTCATGAGAGGGCAATGCCGAGCACGATCTCGTGTCCGAGGGCGCGCGGTCACGCCCGACGCTTGCCGTATCAGCGGAGTACCGCTAGAATGAATGGTCCGCGGGCACCCAACCGACGCCGCGGCTAGAAAGATCTGTATGCAGGTCAACCTGTTGTGCATCGGCGATACGGTCGGCCGGCCCGGACGGTTCGTTCTATCGCAGATGCTCCCCAAACTGGTCGAGCAATACGACCTTCACTGCATCATCTGCAACGCCGAAAACGCGGCCGGCGGTTCCGGCCTGACCCACCAGCTTTACGAGAAGTTCCGGCGTTACGGCGTGCACCTCATCACGCTTGGCGACCATGCTTTCCGACGCCAGGAGATCATCCCCGTGTTGGAACGGGCCCAGGACATCGCCCGGCCGGCCAACTTCGCCCAGGCCGCTCCCGGCAAGGGGTGGGCCGTCCACGAGACGCGGCAGGGACCGAAAATCGCGGTGATTACCGTCCTCGGCCGCCTGTACATGAAGCCCCCCACGGATTGCCCTTTTCTGGCGATCGAGAAGGCCCTGAGCCAGATCCCGCAGGATGTGAGAATCATCGTGATCGACGTCCACGCGGAGGCCACCAGCGAGAAGATCGCGATCGGCTGGCACTTCGACGGCCGGGTCAGCGTGGTTTTCGGCACCCACACGCACATTCCGACGGCCGATGAGCGTATTCTCCCCAATGGAACGGCCTACATCACCGACGTCGGGATGACGGGTCCTTACGACTCCGTGCTCGGACGGCGAAAGGACCGCGTGCTCAAGGCCCTGCTCACCGGCCTGCATGTTCCCTTTGATGTGGCCACCGACGACATACGACTGTGCGGGCTGCTGGTCAGCGTCGATTCGGCGACCGGTCGGGCCACGCACATCGAACGCATTCAGGTCAACAGCGACGCGTCTGTTTCCGACTCCGGCGCCGCCGGCGACGACTGAGTGCGTGCCCCCGGGGCTGAAGCGGCAGCGGCATCTTGCCTAGTCTCGTCTCGCGGTACAATCCGTGACGGCGTCCTGAGTGACGTGAGGAATAGGTCGTGCGCGAATGCCGGCCGGCCGATCTTGCGGGGCGCGATGCGAAGCCATACCATCCTCTGTGATGGAATTGCCGCGTCCTGCGTTTGATCCGGATCGCATGGCCGTCGCCAAGGCCAAGCCGGCGGTCCCGCGAGAAGTCACCGTCTCGCAATTGAATGCCTTGATCAAGCTGATCCTGGCGGACTCACTGCCGGGAACCATCTACCTCGTGGGTGAAATCAGCAACCTCAAGCGGGCCGACAGCGGGCATGTGTATTTGACTCTCAAGGACAATCGCAGCGAGATCCGGGGTGTCATGTGGCGATCGGCGGCCTCCGCGATCAAGTTCAAGCCGGCCGATGGCCTGGAAGTCATTGCCACCGGCCACGTGGAGGTCTACGAGCCGCGCGGGCAATACCAGTTCATCATCCGCAAGCTTGAGCCTCGCGGAACCGGGGCCCTCGAACTGGCCTTCCGCCAATTGCACGCCCGACTCGCCAAGGAAGGGTTGTTCGACCAGGCCCGCAAGAAGCCGCTGCCTCGCTTCCCACAACGAATCGCTGTGGTCACCAGCCCGACCGGGGCGGCCATCCGAGACATCCTTCGGACTCTGCAACGCCGCTTCCCATGCATCAGGGTGCTCGTCCATCCGGTGCGGGTGCAGGGAGAAGGAGCGGCCGAGGACATCGCAACGGCAATCCGCCGTCTGAACGAGCAGTCGACGGCCCTGGGGGGTATCGACGTGATGATCGTCGGACGCGGCGGCGGCTCACTGGAGGACTTGTGGGCCTTCAACGAGGAAATCGTGGCCCGAGCGGTGGTCGCCAGCCGGATCCCGATCGTCAGCGGAGTCGGCCATGAGGTGGATACGACCATCTGCGATCTGGCGGCCGACCTTCGGGCCCCAACCCCCACTGCGGCGGCCGTCGCGGCGGTGCCCTCCGCCCCGGAGATTCTCAACAGCCTGGACGACGTGGCCCGACGGTTTGGCCGGGCAATGAATCATCGGGTGGCATTAGCTCAATCGCGCCTGGCCGGCCTTGAACGGTTGGAGTGGTTCCGCGATCCGCTGGCGATTCTTCATCGTCATGAACAAAGGCTTGACGAAATCGCCTCGCGGCTGCGACTGCTGGTGTCACGGCGAACCGCCGATGCACATCGCCGACTCAACCAACTGGAGGCACTGCTTGCCTCGATCCAGCCGAGAGCTTTTCTGCAACAGGAGCATGCCCGCCTGGTTCGCATCGCCTACCGGCTCAACTGGGCCCTGCAACAGCAGGTCCGACGGTCGGAACGGCGGCTGGATCAGGCTCGCGAGGCTCTCATGGCCGCGACGCCGGCCATCCTGATCGGCCGGCATCGGCAGAACCTGCAGGCCTTGGAACACGCCCTCGATCAGGCCGTACGGCATCGCCTGGAGAACATTCGCGATCGGCTCGATTCGCTCGACACCCGTCTGCAGGCCACGAGCTACCGCAGTACGCTGGCACGCGGGTTCACCATCACCCGGCGGTGGCCGGATCGGCAAGTCATTACCAACGCAGACCAGGTCTCCACCGGTGACGACGTCATCACCGAAACTGCACAAGGCGAGTTCACGAGCCGGGTCAGCCCGCGCCCGGACAATGGGTGAGATCTCGCGGCCGCATCACGAGTCGGGAATTCCGAATTGAGAATGACCGGAACGGCAGGCCCTTGCACCACTCTGTCAGTGTTCATCGCCGGCGCAGGAAAGCGGCCGACCCGCACAAAGTCGGCCGCGCGGTAGCGCCTGGTAAAAGATCGCCCCTCACAACCTGCCGAAGACCCGGCGGAGTATCAGTGTCGTCGCCGCATCAGGGCCATGCCCATCAGACCCGCCAGCGTGGCCACCAGGGCCGAAGCTGTGCCGGCACCGCAGGTGCCGACCAACGGAAGCGGCAAGGGAGAATCGCCCCCAATGGGATCGTTCGCGCTGGCGCTCGGGGACGGCCCGGTGACCGTGATGGTCTTTGTCACCCGCTGGGTCGCACCGAGATTGTCAGTCACTGACAGCGTGGCCACATAAACGCCCTTGGCCAAGTAGACATGGTCGATCGCCTGGCCGCTGCCGCCCTGGCCGTCGCCGAAATCCCAGCCATAGGTGATGATCTCGCCGTCGGGGTCTTCCGCGTCGGCCTGGAACAAAACCATCAATGGAGCGTCACCCTTGGTCGGCGTGGCGATGATGCGGGCCGTCGGCAACTGGTTCGGCTCAGACAGGACGATGACTTCGGCCACCGCCTGAGCGGTTTCGGCATTGTCCGTAACACCTGAGAGCGTCACCACGTAGGTACCGGGCTCATCGTAGGTATGGGTCACATACGCACCGTTCCCTGTTGTCTGGTCACCGAAGTTCCAGTTAAAGAGCACAAACTGGCCGCCGGACGGGTCGACGCCACCTCCGGCAAACCCCACCAGCAGCGGCGCCACACCAATCTTGGGCATCACCGAGATCGAGACCTTCGCCACGTCGGTAACCGGCGGCGGCGGCTCAATATCGAGGCTCTTGCCAGTCGACAAGGCAAAAGCCACACGGACATCGGTCAACTCGAGACCCGCCGTCCCAACGCCTTCGTACGGGTCGTATGCATCTGGCACAAGCTCGAGAAACTCATCGTCACCGGTACCCATGACGCCATCCGAGCCCACGCCCCCCTCGTCTGCGACTCCATTGCCGCCGGTATCGATCAGACAGGCGACGTCGTTCGAGTTGTCGGTGTGCCACAAGCCGAGCGTGTGAACGGCCTCATGCGCGGCAATATTGCCCACCACCCGGCCGACGGCATCGATGATGCTCAAATTGGGCGAGCGCGGAATACCGTTGACGGAATCCCAGAAGAAGGGATCAAACGGGTCGTCCGGGTCCACGGGCTCGGGCCAACTCAGATAGTCCAAAAGGACCACGGCCGTCTCCTCGGGGGCAAAATTGCCGGGATCAATCGACTGGGCAATCCCGAGCGTCGCGATACCCAGTTCATACATCGAACCGCCGATGATGATTCGGCTCACGTTGGGCTGGCCCCAGGGATCGACGTGATCGCGGCTGTTGCGGACCTCGAAATCCATATGACCGTCGATCAGATCAATATCCCGATCGCCGTTCAGGTCCGCCCTGCGGATGTTGTCGAGTCGCTCCTGAAAGTTCGCAACCACCGCATCAACCACGGCCGCCTCGTCGGCCCGTGTCAGGCCCCAGCCGGTCAGGANNATCACGCATGGGGGAAAGCGTGGTCAGGTACCAGCCGTATCCAAAAACCTCGACGGCATTGAAATCCTCAACGCCATCGAAATCGAGAAAGAGTATCTGGGTGGCACCGACCGCCTGGTGCTCGTGGGCCGGCCGCCTGAGCACGATTTTCAGCTCGTAGTCACCTCTGCGGCTCGACTCGGACGAAGTCACCCGGACCAAATAGTCGCCGGTCTCCGGTGCGATCCACGCCAGGGCTGCGTCCCACCGGTAGAACCAGTAGTAGGGCGTCTCGATCCGCGGCAGTGGAGACGCGGGGGGATATATCGAGGTACTCCCGCCGTCGTCATCGTTTTCAACAAGCACCTCCTCCGTCAGATCGCACACTGCCACGACGGAGTCCAGGCCCAGATCCGGGCGAAAATCATATGGATCACGGTTGGTCGTCACCGCCAGTCCGACGACATCGCCTCTGTTCACAAAGATGCGGTAGAAATCGACGTCATCACCCTGCTCGATGCTCCCTTTTATCGTCGCGTCGACCTCGCTGCCGATGGATGAACTGACTGGCACCACCTGGGCCTCCGAGGCGGTCGCGTTGGGCTCGATCTCCTGCAGGTCCACGACCACCTCCTTCTGAGCCTCGGTCTTGAGCTGAGATGGAGCCTGCGTGCGATAGGGATACCGGCACCACGGCAGGTCAGGAGACAATCTCGCCGGCGGGAACGGCCCCGTGGGACGTCCAAACGGAGAGTCCGGCGGGAAACCCGTCGGCACCTCCTTGGCCCACGCGGCGGCGAAGAATCCGCCAAACGCCGTCGCAAGGGCTGATACCAGGATCAACCCTCGCATCCTCGCGCTACTGCTGCTTGTCTTCTGCGACATGATCATGTTTCCTGTCAGTCATACACGGTTCGATCATCGCTGTGCGGGGCGATCACCCCGCGGCTGTCGGCGCCCCCTGCACACTCACTTACGCCATCAGTTCCTCGGCGTGATCGGACTCGAGAAACCGTAGATCAGGTAAACTTCGCCCGCGTCGGTTTTCCCATCCGGATCGGCAAGCAC
>MTKZ01007074.1_pt2 | contig 14248 bp, 10 predicted proteins | sample 1042781 | NCBI WGS metagenome assembly MTKZ01 (sample SAMN06212207, study PRJNA360539) | anaerobic digester metagenome | biome: Wastewater treatment plant; material: sludge; isolation source: anaerobic digester fed with sludge from wastewater treatment plant | place: Denmark: WWTP Viborg ...
CAGCACCCGTTTGCCCATCCGGGCCAGCAGCCAGTGGCCGGGCATGCGGTCGACGGCCAGTTCCCTGCCGGGAATGGGCTCGGTAACGGTTGCGGTCATGGTCGCTCCATACGTTGTGTTAGGTAAGCATAACTTGATGACGGGTCAGTATAAATATGGGGTCGGTCACACCTCATAATCGAGCCCGGGGCGTTGGAGCTCGCCGACGCCCAAGGAGGGACAGCGATGAGACACGAAACCGATCCAACGACTCACCCTGAAGCCCAGGCCCGGCGTGCGGGGCTGGCAGCGGGTGCGGCATTCGTGGCGGTCAGTGCGTTCGGCGGTGCGGCCGGCCTGGCCACCGAGGCCGTGTCGCTGGGCGACGAGATCGACCGACGCCTTCCGTTCGCCAGCAGGCGCTTCAGCGGGGCGGCGCTGGCCGCCATCATCGGCGTGCCGTTCTCGGCGCTGTCCGCACTGGCGTGGAGGGGGGACCGGCGCACCGGTTCGGCCTCGATCGGTGCCGGCACGATCCTGATGGCGTGGATAGCGGTTCAGCTGGCCGTCATCCGGCACTTCAGCTTTTTCCATCCGCTCTTCGCCGTGATCGGTGGCTTGTTCGTCGTAGCGGGCCGGCCCCAGCTCGGAGCGAGGGAGGCGTCAGAGCGTCGGCGCTTTCATAGGCCCTGCCCGCCATGTCGAGCGGTCAGCCCCAAGTCTTACTCAGGACCTACCAACAAGGTAAGGGGGACGAGTAGCCGTCGGCGACAGATGAGGGAGAACGCGAATGGCAGAACCATCACTTGACGGGATTGGTGCGCTGGTGACCGGTGGGGGAGGAGGGCTCGGCAGTGCGACCGCACGTTGGCTTGCCCGTGACGGTGCCCGGGTGACGATCATGGGCAGATCCGAAGGGACGCTGCGCAAGCCAAATCAGAGATCGTCGAGCATCTGGGCGATACCGCCCAGATCAACGTATGTGCCGGTGATGCCCTCAACCCGGACGACGTCGTCGCTGCGCTGGATTCCGCCGCCAACCTCGGGGACGGTCTGGGCATCGCAGTCTCCACGGTTGGGGGAGGCGTGGTTGCGCCGTTGCTCGCCCGCGAGAGCGAGAGCATCAGCGAGGAATTGCAACTCAACATCGTCAGAGCGTTCCTGGTGATCAAGCACTCCGTGCCCCACATGGTCGAGCGGGGCGGTGGCTCGATCGTGTGTGTCTCTTCGGACGCGTCGAAGCTGTCCTGGCCATTCATGATTGGTTACAGCACGGCGAGGCGGGTCTTGACGCGATGGTGCGAACTGCGGCTGATGAGCTCGGTCACTTACAGATCCGAGTCAAGTTCGGCCCGGGCTGACCCAAACAGCGAGTGCCAGCAGCGTTCGACTGTTTGAAAACACGGCACTCATCGAAGAGTTCGTGCGTGAAAAGCCACTCGGTCGCACCGGTGTACCCGACGACATCGCTGCGGGGATCCGGTATTTCGCTGGCCCAGAGTCGGCGTGGGTGACGGGGCAGAGCCTTGCCATCGAGGGCGGCAATGAACTCCGCAAGGCTCCTTCATTCGAAGGGCTGGCTCGGAAGCGTCTGGAGATTCCGTGGTGGAAGCGGCTTTGGCAGGGCGCCTACCCGAGTTTTAGATCAATGTGGGGTGCAGGCTTTCGGCCGCAGGATTCCAATGTGTTCGACCGACGCTCCAGAGAAGCGAGCGCATCTACTGTCGGGTCGTTGCTGTTTTGACAAGAGGGAGGGAGGAAGAGATGAGGCGATCGAGCCAACCGGCCAAACCAGAGGCAGCGACCTTCGAGGTTCCCTCGGCACAAGAGGCGCTGTCTCGCCTCGACATGTCGCTGGCGGAGGCCATGCGAACCCAGCGGGCGGTTCGCAAGCTGCACCTCGACCCGGTGAGCCATGACGTGTTGTTGCCGTTGCTCGAGCTCTCCTTGAAGGCGCCAACCAGCAGCAACTCCCAGGACTGGTCCTACCTCGTCGTCGAGGACCCCGAGCAGAAGCAACGGCTGGCCAAGCTGTACCGGCCGCTGTTTCGGATGTACGACCCGATCATGACCTGGCTGGCTCGCGGCGACGCCAAGGCGCTGCGCCAACGCGCACCGGAGGGGTGGCAGGCCGAACACTTCGCCGAACTACCGGTGTTCGTCATCCCGTGCTACCGGCGCAGCTTGAAGCACCGTCCGGTCGGCCGTCCCCAAGTGTCGGTGTCGTCGTATTACGGGTCGGTGTTCCCGGCGGTGCAGAACCTGCTGTTGCAGTGCCGTGCGGTCGGGTTGGGTGCGTCGCTCCAGACGTTGCCGATCTGGCACGTCCCCAAGGCGCGCCGCATCCTGGGGCTGCCACGCTCGGTCAACCCGGTGTGCGTCATCCCGATCGGGTGGGCACGCGGCCGCTACGGCCCCACCACCCGACGCCCGATCGGCGAGGTCGTCCACCTCGACCGCTACGGCAACCAACCGTTTCTCCACTAGCAAGAGGACAACGAATGAAAGCAATCCGCGTCATCGACGGGACACCGATCATCGTCGACGCGCCCGCTCCCACCGGCGACGGCGTGCTCGTCGATGTCGTGTCGGCCAGCATCTGTGGCTCGGACCTGCACCTCATCGACAACGGCCTCGCCGAGGGCCGCATCCTCGGCCACGAGCTGGCCGGCCGCACTCCGGACGGCACGCCGGTTGCGGTCGAGCCGGTCGGCCGGTGCGGGCACTGCAACAACTGCGAGGACGGGTACGCCAACCATTGCGACTCGATGGTGGCCTTTGGCATTTTCGACGACGGTGGCATGGCCGAACAGCTGATGGTTCCCGAAACGTGCCTGCACCCCTTGCCCAGCGGGGTCGACCTGTCGAGCGCCTCCATCGTCGAGCCATTGGCGGTCGCGGTTCACGGGCTGCACCGGTCGCGCGTGGCGCCGGGCGACCGGGTCGCCGTCCTCGGTGCCGGGCCCATCGGGCTGGCGCTGGTGGCCGTGTGCCACGCCGAGGGCCTGGTCCCGGACGTCAGCGCCCGGCACGACCATCAGCGGGCCGCCGTCGAGCGGCTGGGCGGATCGGTCGGGACGACCGGCGGCTACGACGTGGTGCTCGATGCCGTGGGCACGACGGAGTCCCTCTCCGAGGCGGTTCGTGCGTGTCGGCCCGAGGGCAGGGTGGGGTTGGTCGGAACGTTGTGGACCCCGGCCACCATCGACGTTGGCCTGTGCCTCAAGGAGGTCGAGATCGTCCCCTCCACGATGTACTGCAGCAAGGGTGCCCTCAGCGACTTCGAACGGGCGGCGGGCATCCTCGCCGCCGAGCCATCGATCGCTTCCACGATGCTCACCCACCGCTTCCCGCTCGATGGCGCCCAAGAGGCATTCGACGCCGCACGCGACCGCTCGGGCGGAACCATCAAGGTGCTCTTCGAGGTCTGATCAGGCGGCGTGGAAGGCTGCTTATGGCTCGACGACGCCCAACGCTTTCATGGTCATGTCGAGCAGTTGCTCCAGTTTCCCGTCGCTGACGTCACGGTCGTCGACGATGCGCATCGAGATGAGCGGTCCTTGGACCACGTGCATTGCAAGGTCCATGTCGAGGTCGGGGGCGAGCTCACCCCTGGCGATCGCCCGTTGGAGGGCCAACACTGTCGGTCCCCGTGGCTGGACACGAACCTGTCGAAACAACTCCCGGTTGGCTGGGTCCTCGATGGCGCGGGCCACCATCCACACGAACAACTCGCGGCTCTGTCGAGCGTTGGCCACCGCAAGGTAGGTCCGGTGTATCTCGGAGAGGTCGCCCCGCAGCGTTGCGGTGTCCGGTGGCTCCAGCGCTGCGACGTTGGCCTGGACGGTGGCGAACACCAGCGCATCGGTCGTGCCGAAGTGTCGGTACAGCGTGGTCTTGGCGACCCCGGACCTGCGGGCCACCTCTTCGGCGGTCAAGGCACCCACACCATGGGTCGCGAGGATCTCGGCGGTGGCTGCAATCAGCTTGTTTCGTGCGCTCGCGCTACGGGTTCACTCATCGGCGCCACACCTGCGAGCGCTCCAACGACAGGCGGTAACCAGCACATGACCACCGACGCTCACCCCGACCGACCGATCGACACCCGGCTGAAGATCGCTGCGCTGTGGACCGCCACGATGCTGATCTTCGCCTACGTCGACATATTCGCCTTCTACCGTCCCGATGTGCGGGCCGACATCGACGCCGGCAAGGTGTTCGTCTTCGACATCGGCCAGCCGTTCCTGTTCTTCGCCACCCTGTACGTCATCGTTCCGGCCGTGATGATCTACCTCACGTTGGTGATGCCACGGCGGATCAACCGGATCGTCAACATGGTGCTCGCATCCCTGTATGCGGTGACGATCCTCGGTGGTGCGGTCGGGGAGTGGAACTACTACGTCCTCGGCAGCCTCGTCGAGGCCGTCCTGCTGGCGATCGTGTTCCGCCACGCTTGGACGTGGCCCGCGACGCACATGCCCGCAGCGGGGGGACCTGTCGCCGGGGCCGTTCAGCCCGGTCGACCCCAGGGCTCGGAGGCCCTGAACGCCTAGCGGTGAGCTCGTAGGCGATGCCCGCTTCGTGTCAGCACCCGCTGAAGCCGTGCTCGGTTGAATCGTTGGATCGCAATGAACGGCAGTTGCGACACGACGCCGAAGAGCACCATCAGCCCGCCGACGAGCGGACGGCACCAGATCAGGAAGAGCGGTCCGGCGCAGAGGTTGGTCCAGTGCACCATCTCCGCCCGGCGGGTCTCTGCGACGAAGCGGTTGAGATGTTCTTCGGAGCGGCTTGTCAGGTGCCGCTTGGAGAACCCGCCGGCAAAGAAGTCACCGGCTTCCGGCAGGCGGTCTTTCCAGCGTCGGATCCGCAGGTACCGCTGGTAGACGGCGCCGTGGGCCTCAAAGGAACGTTCGCGGGTGACGATGTTGTCGTGCGCGAAGCGGCTGACAGGCAGGCGGTTGAAGTGGTACCCGGATACCAGCCCGATCAACAGCCACGCAACGACGGACACCCCGACTGCTGCCGGGTCGCTCAGGTGCAGGATCACTCGGGCTCGGCCTCGACGATGGCAGCCGTCGGCGTGAGGTCGATGGTTCGGCCACTCCACGTCGTCGATCGGCGCACGAGCGTGCGCCAGGTCGAGTAGGCAAAGACGCCGAAGAACGTCGCAAGCCCCACCGGGTACAGCACCGGTGTCCACCACCTGAATCGGCCGACCCGATGAAGCATCACCGCCAACTGAGCGACAAAGACCGCATAGAGCCCTGCGTGCAGCAGCGGTGACTGGCCGGCGATGGCATCGATGAGACCGAGCGCCGCGGAGCCGAGAGCTGTCACCCACAGCACCGTCGCGGCCAACGTGAGAAACCTGGTCGACAGGGCGCCGGTGGTGAAGTTCTTGGTCCAGCCTTCGAGAAGGCTGCGCACGCCGTTGGGGTACATCCGAAAGCTGATGAGATCCCCACCAAGCCTGATGTTCACGGCCATCCCGGCATCCCGATATCGCTGGGCCAACGTGAGGTCCTCGGCGACTTCCGAGCGCACAGATCGATGGCCACCAACGCGCTGATACTCGGCAAGCGTCGTGACAAAGACGGGGCCAAAGGCGCCCGACGGAGGGCGGGAGTGTCCTGCACCAACGCCCATCACCTCGATGACGTTGAAGAGCGCCGACAGCTGCTCGTATGGCCTGACCGGAATGTGGCGCGGCTGAACCGAAATCAGCCCGCCTTGGGTGCGCTGTTGGCTCGTCACCGCCTCGAGCGCCCCGGGCGACATGTTGACGTCGGCATCGATGAAGACGAGTTGAAGGTCACTGGCAGCCGGCGCGACGTCGAAGCGTTGCAGCGCAGCGCTTACCCCGTTCCAGCACGCCCAGCTCTTGCCGGTCCAACCGTTCGGTAGGTCAGGGGCGGCGACCACGACGACACCCTCGACTGCGGCCGCAAGTTCAGCGGTGTCGTCGCTCGAGTGATCGTCGACCACGATGATCATCGACGTCGGAGCGGCACCCGGGCTGCCGGCCGCCGCGATTGCCGTGGCGGCGGTCAGGTCCTGAAGCAGCCCGCCGATGTGGTGCGCTTCGTTCCGGGCCGGGACGATGATGGCCCGTCGCTGGTCCGTCGGCGTATCGGACACCGGGCCGTCGCCGGCGGGTTCGACGGCTGCTGCCAACGTTCGTGGGCGGCCGAACACGACCCACCCAAGGATCCAGCCCGTCAGACAGAAGAGAAACGTCGCCGTCATGAACCCGTCACGGTGGGCCATGGACTGTGCGGTGAGAAACGCCGACCCGGCAGCGTCGGAATCATCAGCACTTGTCTAGAGGTCGGATCGACGCCAAGTGCGCAGCGTGCGCCATGGAGGTTCCTTGCAGTTCGGACGGTGACCGGATGCTAGCGGCGCAGGCACCTGAAGCGACCCGCTGGTCGGTTCGTGATGCGCTCGGTCGTCTGCGCGGCGACCATTCAGCGCCCGAGGGTGCGCGGTGGCCCTCCCGCTCACTCCTCGGGTTGCTCCTTGAGGAGATCGAACCGGAGGTGGGAGAGCGGGCCAGCCAGGGCCGGCAGGCGTCGTCGCTGCCTCCAGAGGACCGCCGAGCCATCGGTGCCTCGCGCCAGCGCATATCGGCGCTCGAGACGAAGGCCTTGGTTGGGGACGGCCGAGGCGTCAAGCTCGTGCCCGGAGCCACCGCCAATGAGTTCGGATCGGGCCGGCTCCCGGGTAGTCCGAGGAGGGGGCCGGCTGAGGTCGGCGACGAGCCCCTGGACAAAAACCCGTCGAGCCGGCTTCGGACGGGTCTCGATGCGATACGGGTGCCAGTGGTCGGGCAGCGTCGTCGATGGCAACCAGCTGAACCGGCGCGTTGCCGTGCGACGGGTCTCCTCGAGCGCCGCGCTGCTGTCGGCGGACAGCGCGAGGTCGATGCCATCGACGAGGAGTTCCACGCCCCACATCATGTTGGCGTCTTCGTCGACCCCGAGGACGACATCGTCGGTTGGCGCACCCGTCAGCGGTGTGGTCGCCGTTGGCCAGACAACGAGGGCCGAGCGGTCCAGCCCTCGGGTCCGAAACAACGACCATGGCCCCGGTGCCTCGCCGGGGTCGGGTAGGTCCCCGTCGCCCGGTGGGATCGACAGGTCCCACCAGTCGTCGTCACCGTCAGCGAAGCCGTCCTTGGCCCGAATGTTGCGGAGGCTGACGACGACACCGGAGCTCGGTGGCACCGTGCCGTCGGGCAGCGGTGCCGGCGGTGGCACGGGGACCGTGAACCAGTCGTTGGCGTGATCGCACACGAGCTCGATGACCAGCGCCGTCGCCAGGTGTGAGCGGTCGGGCGGAAATCCGCCGATGTCGACGGCGGCATCCTCGATGTCCCACCACCTCGGCGCCGGTGCGCCGGGGTAGCGAAGCCGCTGCGGGATCACCTGGCGGGTGGCGAACACCGGTTCTGGTAACGGCCCCGTTGCATCGACGGTGTACCAATCGACATCGCCGCCATCGTGGTCGCGCACGGTGAGCGTCGTGCCCCCGACGGGAATGTCGACGTCGTAGGTCAGCGTGTTGGGCTGCCAGAAGTCTGGACGCGACTTCCATCCGCTCAGGCTGGGCTCGTCGACTTGCACGAAGCCGGCTCGAAATGCGGCCAGCCCGTCGACCTCCCCGGTCAACGATCCGCCGTACGGGTCGGGCAGCTCGCCGAAGCGGCAAGCGGCCAGCTGGTCGTCGGTGAGTGTCCCGCCGATCGCTCGCCCCACCCTGGCCCGTCTCCCGATCGTCCACCAGTCATCGGCGGACCCTTCGATGAGCGGTTCGGCGGGGGTGATGGTCGGGTCCATGCCGGCGACGGGCTCGAGGGGCGTGTGGGCGATTTCGAACTCAACGCACACCGGCGTCGAAGCGTCCTCACCGGTGTGCTCTCCGACCTGCCACTGGCGCCCGAGCAGCCACACCGGATCAGCGATCTCGGCCGCGAAGCCTCGCTGCAGATCGGTGTAGGGCGGGAACGGTTCCAGCCGGCGATACAGCTCCCAGGTCATGACGGCTCCACCAACGTGGCTCCCGCCGGGCCGGACGTGAGGATCATCGAGGTTGGAACGGCGAGTGACCAACTGCGCAGCTGGTCGGGCTGGGCCATACGCGCACGAGCCAACTGTCGGGTTGCCGTCACGATCGACGCCAGACCAGCTGCGCTCAACGGCACCTGTTCGTCGGGAGGGACGGCGAGCAGCACCGCCTGGGGTGCCCTGGCACGTGGAGCGCCGAAGCCAAACGCTGCGTGGGTTGCGTGGTTGCGACCCGGCACGGTCTCCGCCCAGTCATCGAGGAGCGCCACCGCAACGTCGCCGGCGTCGAGGGCCGCTGGGCCGTAGACCACGACGTCGCGCTGCGACGGCTCCGGCACGGCCCACAGGCGCTCGGGATCGGTCGCAGCGCTCGGCCAAATCCGGGTGAGCTGGTGGGCCTCCAGCCGGGCGACCGCCGGTCGCACGGCGGCGACGATCTCAAGCCAGGTCTCGTCGAGGTTGGGCGCCGACACGACGGACGGAAGCTGGCCCGTGCAGATGAGCGGCATTCCCGACGCTGGGGCGAGGAGGGCACGAATGCGGCTGCCCAGGGCGAGCGCATCGGCGGTGGCATCGCCGGCCGGCTCGCCCGCCGCAGCGAGGCGGGCGGTGAGCACCTCGGCGGCGCCCTCCTCGGGCAGCCCCCAACGGCGAGCGGCTGCGGTGAGGGGTGGCTCGGCGGCGAGACCGAGGGCGACCGCCTCGGCGGCGCTGCGGAGTGCGGCGAGGCGAGACCGCAGCTCGGGTTCACCGGCGGCCGAGCCCCCGGCGACCTCCGGGAGGCCGTCCTGGACACCGACCAGCGAACACAGCCGATCGAAGGCGGTGTGCCGGGCGGCCGCGGTGCCGCCGGTCGTCGGCCCGCCGAGCTCGGCGGCGGCGAGGGCCGAGAGCGCGCTGTGGGATTGGAGTGCGACATCGGCGACGTCGAGGCCAAGGTCGGCGAGCGTCACCGATGCGTCGTCGGTGGTCCAGGTCCATGCCTCAGCCGGGCCCAGCTCGGTGGTGACCAGGGCGGCCAACGCCGGGTCGGCAACCGTCACCGGCGAGGCGGCGTCGCTGTGTCCAGCGGGCAGCGCCACCAGCACCGTCGTGCGGACCGACGAACCCTGACGGCGTGTCTGGAGGAGTCGGAGCTCGGCGGGCACGCCGAGCCCTGCTGCGGCGTCCATCGATTCCTGAGCCGCAGCGCCGCGACCGGAGACGATGTCATGGACGGCGTCGGCGACGAGCAGGTCGCCGTAGGTATCGACCACGTGGCGGACGTCGTCGAGCGGTCCGACCCCGGCCGGCAGCGAGGCGGGCGCGGCGGCAAGGACCTGGAGGCCGTCGCAGACGCGCCGCCCACCCCACTCCGGGCGGGCCGGAAACCGGCGCCGCAGTTCGAGCACGACCGCAGGGTCGCCGGCGAGGCGCTCGATCTCGCGCCCCAGCGCTTCGCTGATGTGGACGCCGATGCGGACGTCGGCTGCGAGTCGTGCCGCCAGCCGGGCCAGGTCCGAGCGGACGTTCATCTTCCAGCGGCGCTCAGCGTCGTCACCGATGGCGTGGTCGCGCAGCACGGCGGCTGCCATCGCCTGAGCATTGCCGGGCGCATGCAGGAACCCGGCGTCGGTCGGTGGGGTCGGGTCGGTCGCCGGGTCGAGGTCGTCGACCCAGCCGTAGGCGCCGACACGGCGCGGCACGTCCCGGGCGATGAAGCGACGCAACCGTCGCGTTCCGATCGCAGTGACCCACGGGTCGAACCGGTGGCTCGAAGTGTCGACCACCGCTGCCACGGCTGGTGCCAGTGCGTTGCCGGGCAACAGGGAGTCGTCGTGGCCGGCAAGCTCGCGGACGGCATCGCGCACGTCCCGGAACTGGCGGGCGATGATGACGGCCTGCGGGTCGGGCGGATGGTTCCCGAGCAGCTGTTGGGCGTCGTAGGGCAGTTCATCGACGCTGGAACCCTGCCCGCTGTCCTGTGCGAGTTGTTCGGCGTCCCACAGCGGAATCTCGTAGGGGGCGGTCCAACTTCCGAAGCTCTCGTCGAGGCGGGATGCCTCGGCCATCGTCAGCAAAAGGGAGTGGCGTAACAGCCGAACCAGCAGCGGGGGGTCGTCCTCCAACTCACGGCCCAGGTAGGCCAAACCCTCCGCCCCTTCGGCGAGATACCGTTCGAGCAACTCGCGCACCGAGCCGCTTCCTCGGACCGCCGGCTGGACGCGCCCAAAGCGCTGGTAGCGACGCGACGGCGGCGGCTCCACGTCGAGTGACCGCGCCGCCATCGCCTCCCATTCGGCGACGACGTCGCTGGCCTGGGCGCCGTAGACGATGGACTTGAACAGTGCGAGCACCTCGAGGGGCGGGAACTGGCGTGAGCCCAGCTCGCGGCTGGTCGGCACCCGCCCGATGATGTCGAGCAACTGTTCGGCCGATGCCCCGGCGGCGGTCCCGCCGACCGTGCCGGCCCGAGCCCAGTCGGGAAGCACCAGACCGGCGACCCGTGTGAGCGCCGCCTCCCACGGCGCATCGTGTGGTGCCGCCTTCCACGCGGCCGTGTCGACCGCTGGCAACACGCCGTAGGGGACGTCGCCGATGCGTAGGGCAGGGTAGGGCCCGAGCGGTGAGAGGACGCGAGCGGCCCAGTCGCCGAGGTCGTAGACGAGCGGAAGGTGTTCGACGTCCTTCAGCCAACGCTGCCACAACACCGGCCACAGGGCGGCGACGAGGGTGGGAACCACATCGAGGACGGTCGTATCGACCGCTGGGACGCCGTCGAGCAGCGGCTCTCCGGTGAGCACGCCCGCCAATCCGGCGGCGGTGCCGCCGCCGTTGGTTCGTGCCACATCGAGCCACGTCGCCGGGTCGCGCCCGAGGTCGGCGGCGGGTGCCCCAGCAACGGTATTGCTGGGGCTCATCGGCGCAACGATGCCCAGCTGGCCGTGGGCGGCGTGCGCAGCGAACGGGCTTGGGGCGTCGTCGTCTGCGAGGCCGGTCAGGACAAGAACGTCGAGGTGCGGTCCTCCCGGCAGCGTCACCTCGACCGCCAGGCCGACCTGCTCGGCGACGCTGTAGGAGTTCCACCACAGCTCCGGCACCCGATCGGGGCGAAGATCGGCCATCGCGTCGCCGAGGTTGGCCTGCTCGGCGATCGTCGCCCGGTCGGGGTGCATCTCGCCGAGCAACTGCAGGCCGCTGCCCCAATCGCCCAAGAGCTGCAACGTCTCGGGCAGCGCCACGCGGTAGTCGCTGCGCCGGTTCAGTGGCGAAGCGAAGGTGCCCGATACCTGGTAGCCGTCACCGCCGTCGGGCACGACCGGCACGGATCGAAGCAGAAGCGCGGCCCGCGGTCCGCCGACGGCACCGGCCAGCGTCGCAAATGCCGCTGCCCCGGCCTCGGTCGTCAGGTCGCCCCCAGCGAGCGTCCAGCACTTCGCCACCAGGTCGGCCTCGAGCTCGTTGGCCGGAAGAGGCTGTCCTCCGAGGGCGACCGGGTCAGGGTGGGCCCTGATGCGCAGCCGCCAGGGATCGCCCGGTCCAGCCGGCGGGCGGTAGCGCGTCTCGAGTCGCATCGGCAGGAGCACCCCGATCACGTGGCCGGCGACGAGTGGGTCGAGGCGCGTGCGCGCGGTGTGGTTCAGATCCCAGACGTCATCGTCGACCAGGCCGGCGGCGGCCACGAAGGTATTGCCGTCGCCGACCTCCCCGTTGTTGCCGGCTACGGCATCGAGCATGCGGTGCGCGGTTTCTGGACTCATGGCCGGGGGGCTGCCGAGAAACCGGCGACGCGGGTCGGGCACGAGCTCGTCGAGCACCGAGTCCGCGTCCGGGAGGGCTTCGAGCCACCGCGACCACTCGAGGAAAAGGTAGATGCTCTCGGTCCGCGGGCCGTCCAGCGCATCGAGTTCGGCGTCGAGCGCCGCGATGCCGTGGTGGATGTCGTTAAGTCGCGTCCGAAGGTCGGCCGCTTTGAGAGCGGCGTCGCGAAGCGCCGGGTCGTCGAGGCGCCCGGGGTCGCCGGCGAGCAGCCAGCCAGGTATCGCCGCCAGCTCGGCGGCTACCACCGCAGCTTGTTGAACGCCGGCACTCCTGGCGGCGCGAGCCGTGTCGCGGTCGTCCCGGATGAAGGTCACAGCAGGTTTCCGAAGAACACGCGGGTCGGCGGCACGAACGTGGCGGCGGCGAACGCGGCGCCGTCGCTGGTGGCGTCGGCGGCGGGGCGATGGCCAAACCTGTACCCGGGGGGCGGCTCCTCGAGCACCAGCCAATGGTCGGCTCCCGCCGATGGTGGGACGCCGAAACCGAAGAAGACGAGCTCGGGCGTCAGCGTGCCGCTGAACCTCGGGTACTCGCGATGCAGGGCGGGTTCGGCGTCGACGTCGGGTACCGGGCCCCAGATGACAGCGCCACCGGCGTTCGGTGTGAGGTAGACGAGCGTGGCCGGATAGCGCCGGAACAGCTCGGTGTGCAGCACGACAACGAGGGCGGTGCCGTTGGCCGGGTCGGACAGGTGGGTCGAGTCGCCAAGTGGGCTGGCGTCAGTCCAAATCGGTTGATCGTCGGCCAACGATACGACGGGCACGATGTCGGTGGTGACGGTCCCGGCGCCGATGTCGATCCGCTCCCAGAACCGCCGCAACGGTGTCCAACGCGTGGTGATCGGCAGGTTGCGCCAGCGGAGCTCCCCGAGCGTTTGGTGGTTGGCGCCGATCAGCATGGCATCAACAAATGTGGGGTTCGTCTGCACCGCGAGAACGCGATCGGCGGGGATGTTGCCGGCTCCTGGAAGCAGCCAGTCCGGCGCCTGTTCCTGCAGGAACTGCCACAGGGGTAGGTCGAGCTCGGGTGCCACCTCGGGTTCGGCGAGCAGCGGCGGCCGCAGACCGGTGATCGAGCCGATCACCCGGTCGACGACGATCGGCCGGTCGACGGTCGGGTCGATGCCGTCCGCCACCGATCCGGCGAAGGCGTCGAGGTCGGAGAGCGGCCGGCACTGAGGCGACGGCAGCGGATCGCGCAGACCGGTGACGAGGTCGTCGGCGGCCCGTGGGTCGCCCTCGAACGACGAGGCCACGCGCGCAGCGAGCCGCTCGTCGCCGGTCACCTCATAGACGATGCCGCCCGCAATCTCGCGCGCCTGCCCGGCGAGCGACTCGGCACGGTCCGGGTCGCCAAGTGCCTCGAGCACGCGCTCATCGTCCTCGGAGAGCTGTTCCGGCTCGGGACAGCGGTTGGCAGCTGCGATCAGCCCTCCGAGCGACGTGGCGCCGGGTGCGGCAGAGCGGGCCAAGGCGCCCCGGCGGCGCAGCATGCGACGAGCGCTGCTGCTGAACAGCGCTCCGGCGAGCATCGGGGTGCGGCCGGCAACCAGGTCGAGCGCGCTGCCGCCGCCGTCGACCGGCATGCGGCCCAGGAGCGGGGACAACGTGGCCAGCCGGGCGACCGCGTCGGAGGGAAGCCGCCGGCGCCACAGGCTGCGCGCTGCGCATAGGCCGAGCGTCAGATGGCGAATGCGCTGAGCGGCGGCGGCAACGGCGGCTGCTTGGCGGGTGGCGCCGGCGGCGATGCGGTCCTGCCAGGCGATCGCGGCCCATGCGCCGAGCCCTGCTGCGCCGCGGTGGCGCGGGTCGACGCGCAGCTCGCGTCGCCACCCGTCGGGTACGGCCTCGTCGCCGGGCGGTGGCCATTGCCAGCCTTCGCCGTCGACCGGGCCCGGGTGCCACGGAGCGTCGTAGCGCGGCAGGGTGAGCACCCACCGCCCGTCCTCCTCGAGATCACCGACCAGCGACCCGACGACGTCGCTGACGTCCGCTGGCAGTGGCTCGGCAATCGGCGGTTCACCCAAAGGAGGAACCCGTGTCAGTGCCCCACCCGTGCCCAGCGTCGTTGTCGGGAGCGGCCCCACCGTCACGTGCGCCCGACCGAACTTCTGCTGGTCGAGCAACGTCGCCTCGGCATTGGACAGGGGATCGAGACGCTTGGCGATCCGGGCGAAGTCGCCCTCGTCGGCCGTCGTGCGGAACGTCCAACGGTCAAAGCAGGCCAACGTGACCGATTGGTGGGCCGTTGGCCAGGAGTCGGCGAGCGACGTCGTCCCGTCGGCGGCGCTCTTCGCCTGCCAACCCGGCACGAGCACTGCGATGTAGTCCTGGGCGGTTCGAAGCCGGCGAGGCGAGATGATCCGAGCGAAACGACGACCGGGTACGTCGTGCACGTGG
>MTKZ01001775.1_pt2 | contig 14245 bp, 13 predicted proteins | sample 1042781 | NCBI WGS metagenome assembly MTKZ01 (sample SAMN06212207, study PRJNA360539) | anaerobic digester metagenome | biome: Wastewater treatment plant; material: sludge; isolation source: anaerobic digester fed with sludge from wastewater treatment plant | place: Denmark: WWTP Viborg ...
GGAGAAAAATTGGAAGTAAAACGAAATGAACTTAAAGAAAAAATTACAGCTTTATTAGTTGAGATTCAGGAGAATCTTTACAGTAATGCACTAAAGAGAATGGAAGAGAATACAGTAAGAGTTGAAAGCTATGATGAATTTAAGAAAGCAATAGAAGATAAGAAGTTTGTACTTGGATTTTGGGCTGGTAGTAGTGATGAAGAAGCTCAACTAAAGAATGATACTATGGCAACAGTTAGATGCTTCCCATTTGAACATGAGGATGAAAGTGGGAAGTGTTTTTATACTGGAAAAGAAGGTGCTAAACTTGCCCTGTTTGCAAAATCCTATTAATTTACAATACATGGAAAATGAACTAGCCGTTATTTCTGCCCAACAGAAAACACATTACGATTACATGCTTTCTGACAGTGTACTCCCAACAGTATATAAAGAAAGTAGAGAGAATTTACCTGATGATATTATCGATAGTAGCTTAGCAGATGTCCATATGCACATAGATAATATGAAGGGGAAAAGTTGGAAAGTCCCAGTAGGGGAGAAGATTGTCAGTTATCTGTCAGATAAAAATATAGTTGAAGCCGGTGTAATATTCGAGAATGAAGATACCGTAATAAATTTGATTAATAGTTTGGATAGTAAAGAAGTGAGTTGCTCTTTAGTACCTTTCTATTTTATACACGATCCAAGGAATATAAATAGAAGAAAATTCGATAGTCTCTATAGCAAAGGTTTGGTTAAGGGGATTAAATTGCATCCAGTGTATGATAACTATCAAATATCCTATGAAAATTTAAAAGAAGTGATATCTCTATCGAAAGAGTATGGATCATTGCCCCTATTAATTCATTTTGATGACAGGGTAGAATCAATGTACTTAACATCTCCTGAGAAGATTGATTCTTTGGTAGAAGAGATGCTAGATAGGGATAGTATAGTTCCAATCATAATTGGTCATAGTGGTGCTTATGCACATCCAAGAATTGTTAGTTTTGGTGATGGTAAAAATGTTCAAGCAGAAAGCTACTGGAAGAAGTTTGAGAGAGAAAGCGACCCATTATACTCAAGATTGTACTTAATCAGACATTCACTTCAATTAGCTTTGCAGTATCCTTTTATCTATCTTGATAGCAGTTCATATGTCAACAAGAATAAGGCAAGGATAATTTCTGATGCAGTTAACAGATATCCAGATTTGGCTAAGAAGATTCTCCTTGGTACAGATTTCCCAGTAAAAGCACAACATCAGGGGAATTCTTTCATTGTTGGTGCAACAATACAAGGTCAGCTAAAAGCTCTATGGAATCAAGGTTTAGAGAGAGATCTTCTTTTACAGATAGCTTTAAACAGGATAGTTAATACTTACTAACCTTATCACTTTGGTATCTTCTCACTTTGAATTTGGTTGTCGTTAGATATATATTTGTAAATACATATATTATTTTCTTTTATTTATGCAATTTAAAAAATTAAAGAAACTAAACAAAGGAGATAAGGTAGCGATTGTTTCTCCATCTACAGTAGCACCCGCAATATGGCCGGCAGTATACGAATTAGGTTTGAAAAGGGTAAGAGAAGTTTTTGAATTAGAACCAGTTGAAATGAATTTTACATGTAAAAAAGGAGCTACAAGGGAACAGAGGGGACAAGATTTAATTGATGCTTTCAGAAATCCAGAGATTAAAGCTGTAATTTCTACTTTAGGTGGTGATGATCAAGTAACCTACATTAAGAATTTACCAAAAGATGTATTTGCACAAAATCCTAAACCATTCTTTGGATATAGCGATAACACACATTTCATCAATCATCTTTGGCTGTGTGGTGTTCCAGCCTTCTATGGAGGAGCTCTGTTTACCGAATTTGCGATGCAAGTTCAGATGGATGATTTTACAATTAAATATTTGAAATATGCACTTTTTGGGAATGGAGAATATGAATTAGAAGCAAGTAAGGAATTTAATGATATTGGATTGAATTGGTTTGATGAGTCATTGCTAAATACAAGAAGAAGATATCAAAAGAATGATGGCTGGTATTGGGATGGAGAAAAAAATGCTCAAGGAATTCTGTGGGGAGGATGTATTGAAATGATTGATGAGATTTTAAGACATGGTATTCAGATACCTTCTCTTGAAGATTTTGAAGACATTGTATTGTTTTTTGAAAGTAGTGAAGAAATGCCAACCTCTTCCTATGTTAGAAGAGTTGTTAGAGCTTTTGGAGAAAGGGGAATTCTTTCAAGAGTGAAGGCAGTATTAGTTGGAAGACCAAAAGCTTGGGATTTTGATAAACAGAATACGGATGAGCAGAAAGTTGAGTACAAAAACGAACAAAGAGATACTATTCTAAATACAGTAAGGGAGTACAACAAAGAAATTCCAATCATTCAAAACATAGATTTTGGGCACACAGCACCTCAGATTTGTTTACCTTCTGGGGGTAGGGTAAGAATAGATGGAAAAGCAAAGAAGATATTTGCAGAATTTTAATTCTTTCTTCTTGCTTCGTAGGCTTTTTTCATTGCTTCAGTAGGTTTGTCTTTCTCTGGAACATTTCTCTCTGGTTTAGCTTGAAAGAGATCCCCTTTAATATGTTTTGGTTTTGAACCAAGAGAATCAATTATTTCTTGAACATCCTTATGTCTACTCTTTAAAGTGTCTCCTACTACATTTGCTAATGTTTTTTCTATTAACCATGCTTGTGTATCCCAACTTCCACTTGGTCTGTGTCCCGCAATTCTTTGAATTCCACCCTTTTCTCCGACATCATGATTTCTAAAAGAGGAAAACTGACTTTTTTCCCTAATCTCTATTCTGTAGTAATTTCCTTCACCTGTACTCCCCGGTTTTGCTCTTCTTCTACCATTTGGTTGAGCAAGTGCTCTCTCTCTAGGTGTCATAAACTTCCAAGTCCTTAGAGCCTTCTTAATATTTTTCTTTGAAGCCATTCTCTGTCTTTGTGTCGCCATATTTATACTTTACAGAATTTAAATATGCATATTTAATCTTAGGAACATACAGGGTGTATGTCAAATTATTCCTCTTTGATTAAAATGGTTTTTTTAGAAGAGGTTTTACCTGTTTTAATCTGTATTTCTGCTTTGTTTACTGAGAAATGTTTTGCAAGGAGTGATATTACTTCCTCATTAGCCTTGTTTCTGTCTGGGAGTGATTTTACGAATACAACATATTCTGAGTCTCCCGTTTGAAGAATTTTTGATTCTTGTTGTTTTGTTTTAACTTTTACTTCAATTTTCATCTCGTTGTCTCTCTCCTTAAAACACTTCTGAAATAACTCCACCTCCAAGAACATATTCATCATCGTAAAAAACAATTGACTGTCCCTTAGTTATTGCCCTTTGAGAAGTAGAAAACACAACTTTACACATTCCCTCATCTAGTGGATAAAGAGTAACTTCACTTTCTTGAGCCTTGTATCGAATTTTAGCTTTGACGTTTGTTCTGTTTGTAGGGAACTCTCCGGAGATCCAATTAAGGTTAGATGCAATTAATTCATTTGAAAACAGATCATCATTACTTCCAACAATAATTTGATTATTCTCCTCAACAATATCAACAACAAAAAGAGGTTTGCTAGAAGAGATTCCCAATCCCTTTCTTTGTCCTATCGTATATTTTGCAGTTCCATCGTGATACCCAAGAATATTCCCACTGGTATCAAGGATTTCTCCTTTTTTAATTGTATTTGGTGCATTCTCTTTGATAAATCTAAAATGGTTGTTGTCTGGGATGAAACAAATTTCTTGACTCTCTGGTTTGTTTTCAATTCCCAACTTATTTTTTTTTGCAATTTCTCTAATTTCCTTTTTACTGTATTCGCCAAGAGGGAAGAGTGTTTGAGATAGTAGCTGTTGAGTGAGATTGTAAAGTACATATGATTGGTCTTTACTTTTATCCATTGCTTTTTTTAAAAAGAATTTTTCATTTTCTTTTACTATCATGGCATAATGACCAGTTGAAATGTAAGGAATATTCATTTCCCTTGCTTTGTCTACCATTGCTCCAAACTTCAAATATTTGTTGCAAGCAATACAAGGATTTGGTGTTCTTCCTTGTTCATATTCTTTTACAAAGTAATCAATTACATACCTATTAAATTCCTCTTTCATATTGAAAACATGATGTTCTATTCCTAACTTCTTTGCTACTTCTTGGGCACCTTTTACTAGATCATCATTGTTACAAAAATCATGAAGTTGCATTGTTGCACCAATTACTTCGTAGCCTGATTCTTTGAGGAGTAGTGCGCCAACAGAGCTGTCTACACCTCCACTCATTCCAAGAAGTACCTTTTTCTTAACATTATTGGAATTGTTTGTCATGTTTTTGTTTCTTTTACAACTTCTCGAAGAAAATTTGCGAGGTCTTTTGTATCTAAGCCTTCAACATTCTTCTTAATTGAATTAACTTATTACCAATTTTCACATAAATGTAGGAAGTATACAACTAATCAAAGCAATTTAATCTCATTGGTTACTTTAAAGCATTTGTATTTTTCAATTTCATATTGTAAACTGGAAAGCTTATTTAGATGTTAATCCTATGTCCTTTTTAGAAATATCAAACTTAAAGAGAGTATACAAAATGAGTAAAGATGTCTCCGTTGAAGCTTTAAGGGGAGTATCTTTTAATGTTGATAAAGGTGAATTCATATCTGTTGTTGGTAGCTCTGGTTCTGGGAAGTCTACTTTGTTAAACATTCTTGGAGGACTTGATTTGGAATATACAGGAAAAGTTCTTATTGATGGTAAAGATATTAAAGAGTACAATCCGAATCTCTACAGAAGAAATGTTGTTGGAACAATATTTCAGCAATTTTACCTAATTCCCTCATTAACTGTTGAAGAAAATATTTTACTACCCTTAAAATTTGTAAAAGACAAGGGAATAGATGTGAATAAAAGATTGGATTACCTTTTAGAAATGGTTGATTTGAAAAACAGAAGGAAGCATCTTCCTAAAGAGCTATCAGGGGGTCAGGCACAGAGAGTGGCCATTGCAAGAGCGTTAATAGATAATCCAAAAATAGTTTTAGCTGATGAACCCACAGGTAATTTGGATAGTAAAACGGGAGAATCAATAATTGGATTGCTTAAGGAATTAAATAGAACTGAAAGGGTTACAGTAATACTTGTTACGCACGATAAGAATATATCTCAAAAGACAGATAGAATAATTACTTTAGTAGATGGTAAAAATGTTTAAATATGCCTTGAGCTTAATAACAAGAAGAAAACTAAGAACATTTCTGACTAGTCTTGGAATTATGATAGCTGTAATTTTAATGACATTTATTCTTTTTGGGATGACAGATTTGCAGAGAGCTATCATAACCCAGTTTAGCTCTGTATTTAAGCCTACTGATTTGTATGTTTCTTCAACTGATTTCATGGCTTTTGGGAATATGAATTCAGCACCTTCAAAAGAAACTCAGCAGAAAGAGAAAGTTGTAATAAATGAGGAGAGAAGAAAGCAGATAGAGGAATTAGATGGTGTTAATGGAGTAAATTCAATCTTTATCCTCAATGGCTTCGAGATGTATTTGGAGGGAGATGATACCCCATACCCATCAGGAATGATTCAGGCATTTAATATGCCAGGGACTGATGAAGCATTCGAATCATTTATTGGTTCTAATCCCAATCTTGAATTAAATGGTATTTTTGTTAGTGATTATGTTGCATCCTTTTTTGAGGTCTTACCTGAGGAATTAATTGGAAAGAAAATGATTGCAAAACGTTCAACTAGGCAATCGCTTGTATCTGTAGCAAACAAGAATTCAAATGATGTAGAGTTTGAATTTGTTGTTCAAGGAGTTGTGGGAACGAAAGCAGATGCATTCTGGATTAATCCCCAAAAAGCTCTTAGTATTTTAGTGGATATCGGAGGTTTTGAGAGTGAACAAGATTATTTGAATAAAGTTGGATATAGCCAGTTGCTGGTAAAGACAGAGGAGGAAAAGACTACAGAAATAGAGGAGTATATCTCAAAAGAGATAGGCTTAAATGTAATTTCTACAAAAGTTATTGTTGATTTTATTGAGACATTAACTAGTGGGTTAACTATTGCATTGATTGTATTTGGAAGTATATCAGCTTTTGTTGCTTCAATAGGAATAATTAATACAATGATTATGAGTATATATGAGCAAACTAGGGAGATAGGAATAATTAAAGCAATTGGAGCTTCTAATACACAAGTACTGGTAATCTTCTTAATTCAATCAGCAATGATTGGTCTCATTGGAGGTCTTATGGGATTAGGTTTAACATATGGATTGATGAGAGTGTCAGATCCTTTTATCGTAGATATTCTGAAAGAGCAGGGATTTACNNTTGGCAGGTATCTATCCAGCAATGGTTGCAGCAAAATTAGATCCTGTAAAAGCATTAAGGTATGATTAGATAACAGTAAACATTTTTTCTGCTTCTACTGTTTCTAGGTTTTCATTAACGGAGTCAAATACGACCATTGTTAACTTTACCCTTAAGGAACCAGGAGCATCGATAAAGCTAGATGTAAAAGCACAAACCTCTTTGGTTTCTCCTGCTAGAATGCCCATGTTATCCATAATTTTGTAGTATCCATCCTCACGTCCTTCATTTAAAAAGAATTCCCATCTACATCTTATCCTGTCTGCATATTTCCCATTTCCCTCTGCAAGTGCACTGAACATTCTTGGCTCTGATGCTTTGAAGGTGTCTTCAGGTTTAATTATTGTTAACCTTAAGTTATGTGGAATGACTCTTTCTTGAATTGGTTCTTTCGATTCGGATGTTTCGCTTAATACATCATTTTCATTGTTTGAATCTTTTTGGGAAATGGTTAAGTAGAAGTATCCGGAGAGAGAGAAGATGAAGAGTATTGAAAGTACTACAATAGCCTTATCTCTTTTGTCTTTAATATTTAATTGGGTTAGTAACATAGTAAAGTATAACAGAGATATTGGTTATGTTCTAGATATCTTTTCCCTTCTACCAATTCGTTTTCCATTCCAACTTCTTTTGTTTTAATGTGCTAAGAATCGAAGCATATTACACATCTGAACTAGAAAAAATACTATGGGGGTGTGGTTGAATTTTCTTTATTCTTAATGCTTCCTAATTCGGTACTAGAAAGTGGGAAATTGATAATAGTATGTACTTAATAGGGATATTTTGATATACTGATTTCTGCATATGGAGTGGTAGCTCAATTGGTTAGAGCATCGCACTGTCACTGCGAAGGTTGCGGGTTCGACCCCCGTCCATTCCGCCATTTTCAACATGTTCCAACAAGACTCATCTATTATGTATAGGGAAACTTTGTAGGGCTTTGTTATGTGATGAATCAAGACCATAGACGATTCCTTTGAGAATTATTCCGTGTCTCCAATTTTTTCTCTTAATTTCCACGATCTATGTAAGCTTCTCCCATGGCTTGGTTATCAATAATAAGACGTACAAGTCCGTAGGTAACATTTCCACCTAGATTAATGATAAGGGTTGGTTCACCACTTGCGGGGATAACTTTTGAAAAGTATAGAGTTGTATTATTAATAGCCCCTACTTCTACTTGGGCATCATATGTTTTACCGCTATCACACTGTGCCCATACCCCAATATTTGTCATCTTCTGACCATCGTCTATCTCAACGAGCAGAAGTTTGTCTCTACTTTCATCCAATTCCAACCATAGTTCGCAAGGATATTCTGTTCCAGCCACGTAAGGTGAAATAATTAGTTCTGTAATCTCAATCTCTTTCTCTGCCACTATAGTCATAGATGAGCCTTTTTGTGCAATGATTTGAACAGTATAAATCCCAGGGTTAAGTCGTTCACCTATTGAATTAGATTGACCTAACTCGTATTCACAGTCCGAAGTTCGACAATAATAAAATGTACTTGCTTCCTTCATAATGGTCTGATTTGGATCCAGAATTCGTATACCGTACCGGTTTCCCTTGGATAACCCTGTCGCTTGAATGAAAAAATGTGTTGCAGATGTTACAGAAGTTACCTGTTTAGGTTCGTTTGATGGTGCTTTTGGATAAAGAAATTCAACATTAATTGAATGGTCTAATTCCGTATTAAGCTCAGTCTTAGGGAAGGTAAGCGATAGTGGGATTAAGTAAAAAAGTATGTATGCAGTAACACAAGTAAATAGTAACGAGAGCAAAAAGCAGAGTAGAACTTTTGTTTCCTTGAATAAAAGCCTAAGAGTAGAGGACATAAAGATATATAAAGCTATTGATACTATCAGAAATGATACACCCCAGCTTCCAAAAGAAATCCACCGTGCAGCAGTACTATCGATGGTTCGAAATCCAATAAATTCGGGGTAGAAAAGCCAGGTTAAATCATAAAATTTGGCAAAGACCACATTGGAAATAACCCCAATGACGATGAATATTGGAAGAGTAAAAAAATTGTTTCTTTTTGGTATAACGAGAAATAAACAAACGATAATTCCCATTGGTACAAAAACAATTGGATGAATTGGAAAGTCTGTTGTCGTGTGGTTTTTAGCACTTTCAATTACAAAATAGACACTTGGAACGATGAAAATAATGTATAGAATAAGCCATATAAGATTGAAAAGTCTATTATTTTCATTGCGAAGGGAAGAAGGTACTGATTCTTTATCAGGTAAAGGTACATTTTTGCCAGTGTTTTCTATTTTTTTCTCATTCATACATAGAGAACATGAAAAAATCTCTATTCCATTATAATCTTATTGTTTAGACAGTTCTAGACCCATATGTCTCACCAATCTAAACATATTTCAATGAGACCAGTTAGCTATCCATTAAACCCATATAGGTATTTAATCATTTGAATATTATCAAGTGTATTTAATCTTTTACTTCTCATAGTATCATACATATACTTTTGATATAATCAAAAAGTTCTAATAAATTTAAGAACAAATAAAAATGTCTAACCTAAAACATCTTGCAATAATATTAGATGGAAATAGGAGATGGGCAAGAGAGAGGGGTCTTTCAACTTTTGAGGGTCACAGGGTGGGGTATGAGAGGATTAAAGATGTATCCAAATGGTGTCTTGAAAGAAATATAAAGATATTAACTGTCTATGCTTTCTCTACAGAGAATTGGAATCGTAGTAAAGAAGAAGTTAAATACCTAATGACTTTAATGAATAAAGCCTTTAGTGAGGAATTGGAAGAACTTAATAAACTTGGTTTTAAAATAAATATTATTGGTAGTAGAGATAGAATAAGCAAAACAATAAAGAAAAATATAGAAAAGATTGAAAATGAAACAAAAAATAATAAAAAAGCAATATTAAATATCTGTTTTAATTATGGAGGAAGACTTGAAATAGTGGAAGCAGTTAAAAAGATTGTAGAGGAGGGTATAGAAGTAGAAAAAATAAATGAGGAGTTAATAGGTAAATATATCTGGTTTAAAGGACAACCAGAACCTGATTTAATTGTACGAACATCTGGAGAGAAAAGACTCTCAGGATTTCTTACGTGGACATCAGTATATAGTGAGTTGTATTTCCCACGTTGCTACTGGCCTGATTTTGATGAGAAGGAACTAGACAAAGCGATTAAGGAGTTTAATAAAAGAAATAGAAGATTTGGAGCTGGCTAGATATAAAATATCAATTTGCTGGTATACTACTCGAGAACTAATATATTAGTACAAGTAAAATGAGTGATAAAAAGATTTCTGCTATTGTCCCAGCATATAACGAAGAAAAAACAGTAGGGAAAGTACTGGATGTTTTAACCTCTTCTAACATCCCAGATGAAGTAATATGTGTAAACGATGGATCTACAGATAATACTTTGAAAGAAATCAAAAAGTACAAAGAAGATGTTGTAATCATAGATATAGGAAAAAACAAGGGAAAAGGAAATGCGTTAGCAGAAGGTATAAAGAAAGCAACTGGTGATATATTAATATTTTTAGATGCAGATTTGACTAACCTCACAGAGAAACATTTACAACTCCTTTTAGAACCCATTCTAAATGGTAAATACAAGGCTGTATTAGGGTATTTAGTTGGAGGAACTGGTTTTACTTTGGCATCGAATATTACAGGGCAAAGAGCATACTACAAAGCAGACTTAATACCTCATATAGAAGAGATGGCAGAAACCAGATTTGGTGTAGAGGTATTTCTAAATGGTCTTTTTTCTAAGAAGGAAACAAAGAAAGTACCATTGCCTGGTCTTGTTGGACTATTTAAGTATGAGAAAGAGAGTCCACAGGATGCATTTAGTAGTTACATCAAAGCAGGGATAGAAATAGCTAAAGTAATAGGAAATAAAAGAGTACTTCCTAAAAGTGATTTTAAGATATTAAGGGAGTTAGAGAATATAACTGACTTTAGAGAATTACAAAGAAAGATACAGGAGATTTCAGATACAGAGGTAAGAGATATTTTAGAAAAGTATATACTCAAATATATTAAAAGACTGTAAAAATTTCTCTCTAAGACTCCTTGAATTGGCTATTGTATAAAGAAGCATAGAACCCATTCTTCTTTAATAGCTCGTCATGTTTCCCTTTTTCTACAATATCTCCATTATCTATAACTAATATAAGGTCAGCCTTTTTTATTGTGGATAATCTATGTGCAATTACAAATGTTGTTCTTCCATTCATTAGCTTTTCCATTGCTTTCTGTATCAATATTTCTGTTCTAGTATCTACAGAACTCGTAGCTTCATCTAGGATTAACATCGGAGGATTATTCAACATAGCTCTTGCTATAGTAAGTAACTGCTTCTCTCCTTGAGAAATATTATCCGCCTCTTCATTAATAACAGTATCATAACCCTCTGGTAAAGAATGTATAAAGTAATCTACATGAGCGTTTTTAGCTGCTTGTATAATCTCACTTTCACTCTTATCGGGGTTTCCATAGGCTATATTCTCTTTGATTGTACCATTAAACAGCCAAGTGTCCTGTAATACCATTCCAAACATCTTTCTAACATCCTCTCTCTTCATCTTTTGGATATCTATACCGTCTATCTTAATGGTTCCACTATCTACTTCATAGAATCTCATTAGTAAATTGACTAAAGTAGTCTTACCTGCTCCTGTTGGACCTACTATTGCTATCTGTTGTCCAGCTTTTACCTTAACATTAAGATTCTTAATAACAACTTTGTCAGGCTCATACCCAAATTTAACATTGTCAAATTCTACATCTCCTCTTACAGAATCTAGAGAAACAAGATCCTTAACTTCTTCTACTTCCTCCTCTTCCTCTAGGAATTCAAATATCCTCTCTGCAGCAGCAGCTGTTGATTGTAAAACATTTGTAATATTTGCGACTTGAGTAATAGGTTGAGTAAATTGTCTCATGTATTGAATAAACGCTTGAATGTCACCAATCATTAATCTGTTATTAATTGCCAACCACCCACCAAGGACTGCTATCGCTACATATGCCACATTTCCTACAATATCCATAATTGGGAGAAGCAATCCAGAAATGAATTGAGATTTCCATGCACTATCATAAAGATCCTTATTGATAGAATTAAACTTTTTCAAAGCTCTTTTCTCTCCATTAAAAGCCTTTACAATATTGTGTCCAGCGTATATCTCTTCTACATATCCATTTATGTCTGCCAATGTATCCTGTTGTCTTTTAAAGAGATTCTGAGATTTCTTAACAATGAAAGAAATAAAAACAAAACTAACAGGTAGAACAATTACAGCTACAAGCGTAAGCAACCAATTGATACTTAACATCATTATTAAGATCCCTAAGATCATGGTAACAGAAGTTATCATTTGGGTTATCCCTTGGTTAAGAGTTTGACCAACAGTATCTACATCATTAGTAATTCTACTGAGGACTTCTCCATGAGTTTGATTGTCGAAATATTTTAGAGGCAACCTATGTATCTTGTTTAATATCTTTTTTCTCAAATCGTATGAAATCTTCTGTGCCATTCCCGACACAATCCAACCCTGCAGATATGAAAAGAGGGTGCTTACAAGATACAAACCGATTAGAAGAAGTATCGTTTTACCAATGATATCAAACTGAATGTGAGGTTTCTTAGAGAAGTCTACATTCTTAATTTTATCTAATCTGTCTTGTGGAACTTTTGAAATCATCTCTGAGGGAACCATCTTCAAAATATCCTCTCCAGTAGTACCGCTGGGTAATGTAATTCCCTGAGGAAGATTATCAACTATCTGTTCGTAAACAACTATGTTTATATAGTCTTCTGCTATCTGATTAGTAATATTCCCTAATATCCTTGGCCCAAGAATTGAAAATGATGTACTTGTAATGGCAAATATTACTACAGCAATAACAGATTTTTTATATGGGGATAAGTATTCAATTAACTTTTTCATTGTCTTTTTGAAATCCTTAGGCTTTTCACCACCACGCATCATTCTTCCACCTCCACCAAACCCCGCTCTTCTTCTAGTTGTATATGGTTTTTCTTTGCTACTCATACTCTAGTTCCTTTTCAGATAATTGAGAATTTGCTATTTCTCTGTATATTTTGCAGTTTTTTAGAAGCTCTTTATGTTTACCTATTCCTACTATCTTGCCATTATCTAGAACAACAATTTTATCGGCATGAAGCATTGTACCAATTCTTTGAGCAACTATTATCACGGTAGAGTTCTTTGTAATAGTCTTTAATTCTTCTCTCAGTTTGTAATCTGTTTCAAAATCTAATGCCGAGAAGCTATCGTCAAAAATATATATGTCTGGATTAATAGCTATGGCTCTAGCAATAGCTAATCTTTGTTTTTGTCCACCAGAGAAATTACTTCCACCTTGTGCAACATTTGAATCATAACCGTTTTCTAGTTTACTAATAAATTCATCAGCTTGAGCTACTCTTGCAGCCTCCTGAATTTCATGAATCGTTGCAGTAGGTTTTCCGTACTTGATATTAGATTCAATTGTACCAGAGAAGAGAACACCCTTTTGTGGAACATATCCTATTCTTCTTCTTAAGTCTTTTTGCTTTATATCTTTCACATTTACACCATCTATTAAAACTTCTCCCGATGTTACATCAAAAAAACGAGGGATAAGATTTACGACAGTAGATTTTCCACTTCCTGTTCCTCCTATGATTGCGGTAGTCTCTCCTGGATTAGCAGTAAAAGATATATTGTAAAGGACTGGAACATCAGCATCTGGATATGAGAATGTGACATTTTTAAAAACCACTTGTCCTTTTCCTTTTGCTTTCTTAGGTTCCTGTGGATCTAGAATATGCAAAGAAGCTCCTAGAACTTCAGAAACTCTCTGAGCAGATACAGAAGCTCTTGGTAGTAGAATAAATATTATAGATATCATTAAGAATGAGATTATTATTTGCATGGCATATTGCATAAACGCCATCATATTACCGATTTGAAGCTCTCCAATATCAATCTTATGTGCACCAATCCATATTATGGCTATAGTGGTAAAGTTAAATACAAGCATCATGATAGGTTGCATTATTACCATTACTCTGTGTACGTAAAGGTTGATTTTTGTAAGATCTTTGTTAACTTTATCAAATTTGTCTTTCTCATCATCTTCTGTATTGAATGCTTTAATAACTTTTAGTCCTGTCAAATTCTGTCTTGTAACAAGATTTAACTTATCTATTAACTCTTGTACCAATTTGAACTTAGGTACTACTACAACGAAGAGAACAATAATTATGGTTAGGAGAACTGCAACTGCAACTCCCAAGATCCAAGTCATAGATGGTGCCATATTGCTAGCTTTAATTACTGCACCTATCCCCATAATTGGGGCAGAGAGCACTATTCTAAAAAGGATTATTACAACCATCTGCATCTGTTGTATATCGTTGGTAGAGCGAGTAATCAGAGAGGAGATAGAAAAATTATTAAACTCCTCCATCGAGAAGCTTTCAACTTTTTTAAATACTGCTCTCCTAAGATCTTTTGAAAATCCTGTTCCAATTTTCGCAGAAAGGTATCCCCCAATTACAGCAGCTAATGCACCTCCTAGAGTTATTAAAATCATCGTTACTCCAGTACTCCAGATTAGTGCTAGATTCTGATTTACGATACCCTCATTTACAATCTTCGCCATATAGTCAGGTAAAGCCAATGAGGCCATCACTTGTGCATAAGTTAGACCTAGCAGAAGTAGGATGAGGAATATATATGGTTTTAGGTATTTAAGTAATTTAAGCATATTATGTTTTTTCCAGGGCAATTATTAAACTTTATAAATAAACTTTCAAGATAC
>MTKZ01052916.1_pt1 | contig 14243 bp, 7 predicted proteins | sample 1042781 | NCBI WGS metagenome assembly MTKZ01 (sample SAMN06212207, study PRJNA360539) | anaerobic digester metagenome | biome: Wastewater treatment plant; material: sludge; isolation source: anaerobic digester fed with sludge from wastewater treatment plant | place: Denmark: WWTP Viborg ...
CTACCAGGTCGCTACTTTCATGAAGAACATGTCTTGTACCGTTCTTACCTCCGAATGTGTAAGTATACATACCAACAGACATTAAGCTACCCAAATTTAGCAAATTCCGTTGTTATTCACCAACTCTTTCAATAACTTCCATTAGCAAGTCACTACCTCGGCTACATCAGCTACACCAAAGGCAGCAGCGATGAAGCCCTGCAAAGTTTTTCAGGGAAGATTCGGCTGATAATCGCGGGGAATTACCGGCTTCACCGTTACAACAAAATCGAATCTACCCGGCATAACCTGGTATTCGGGAAAGACGCCCGTTGCCGTGCATCCCACTCCGCTGGTGGCATAATCGAAGTTGAACGTAATGCCGTCGAAGGGATGAAGCTGGTAAGTGTACAATGCCTTTGTAAGATTATCATCCGAAAAGGGATATGCATTGAAGTTGAACAACTTATCACTCTCTGAATTCAAGGCCTGTACCATCATCGCCCGTTATCCTAACCAATCTGTTATCCGTTCTCAGTCCATAATCCTGGGGAATCAGATAAGGTTCATACATGTCCTGCACAGTCGATTCATATATACCCACCCTATACCCGCTTTTCCTGTCGGGATAGTTTTCCTGGGGACCGCGTCCGAACCATCTCATATTCTTCAGGGAGCCATTCAGTATCCACTGTTGCCCTGCACGCGGCAGCCATGAAGGCATCTGTCCGTTTGGAATTACAGAATTCCGTATCAGCATCGTGCCCGAAGCGTCGATAATGTATTCCGAAACGTCGATGAAGGAAGCTCTCCCGTTGGAGGTCGAATATATACTTCGCGATCTGACAATTACGGAAGTATCCCCTGAATTCTCATAGGAAAATGATACGGGAAGGAAGCTCATTTTGTCAATGCCTGCCGAATACCATTCTGTTGCTGCCATCCTGCCGTAACCGTCTGTCCTATGCTTGTTGTTCGACGACCAGAAGGTCCACGAATCGGTCTCGTTTGCAAGCGGAGCTCTCCAGACGTTCAGTCGCGGGCCTTTTCGGATCATTTCCCTGCCGGCTATCTTCATTGAGTTCAGCGATCCAGTGGAAGCGTCAAACAAATATTCGAAATCCCTGCCTTTGACAATCAGATCATTTCCTGATGCCTGCATCGTAAGCGTCATGCCTTCATCCCTTGATGTCAAATCTGCCGGAATATGATATGGAAGCGCCATCTGGTCCCATGCAATCTCATATCCCGCATCGGCCCAAAGTTCATTTTCTTTCTGATGGAAACTGAGGTTAAGGAAATATTCGGCTCCTTCCTCTGCTTCAGGCTTTGCAAAAGGTATTCCGACCACCTTCTTCTGACCCGGTTCAAGATTTATTTCCAATTTTCCTTCCTGAAGCAAATCCCCGTTTCGCTGGAGCGACCAGCGGGCATCAAGCTCGTTCAGGTTCGTGAAAAGATATCTGTTTGTTATTTCCACCAGTCCCTTTTCAGCCGAGACAAGTCTTGCGCTTACCGGCTGGGCCGATTTTTTAATCTGCCACATCTCCGGCTGCGGACGTCTGTCGGGCCAGATTGATCCGTAAGTTCTGGCACCAATTCCGTAACTGAAGAATTCCCCGTCGGTACTTTCTTCCTCGAAATCGAGCCACAGTTCAGCCTGCTGCCTTGTTCCGGCTGCCGGTTTGCCAAGCTTATCCGCTGAAATGAATTCAGGGAATATTCCCACCTGGTCAATAACTGCATCGCAGATGTAAACAGATGTTTCCTGTCCGTGTATTTCGGCATCCCTCCCTATATTGACCGGGAAAGGGGTGTTTCGTATATTTCCTGAAAGGGGTACGCGCTTGCTTTCAACCCCGTCGATTGTGAGAAATATGGCTGAACCGTCGTAATGAGCCGTGACATGGTGCCAGTTGTTCTTCCAGTTATCAGGCAGAGGCATCTGCACTGTCTCTTTCTGCCGAGTGGTGACATAGAATTCCAGAGCTTCGTCATTCACCTGTCTGATACCATATTGCCAGTTGCCCTTGGTGATGAGAGTTCCAGACGATGAACTGAGCTCCCTCGGGTACACCCACAGAGTAAGTGTAAGGCTATTCCAGCTTTTTTCGAGCGATTCATGCCTGTAAACCTCAACCCACTGGTCGTGTCCGTTAAGATCAATGCCCTTCCCTTCCCTGCCGGCAACAAGCTTTGCTCTTCCCATAATATTGGTCTGCACATTGTTTGGCGAACTGTCCTTTAGCGTTCTTATCTTCTCGCTAATTCCGGTACTTACAAAATCCCAGATGGCGCCGCCCATACTTCTGGGATTGTTGTAGAACAGTTCCCAGTAATCGTCGAGAGCTCCTCCCCCGTTGCCCGTCACTGCAAGGTATTCATCGAGGAATGAAGGTCTGGGATCCTCGGAAACCGGTATGTTGAATACCTTCGTGTACAGATCCCTTAGCTGGGGATATCTCGGACCGATTATATCTTCGCAGTGATGAAGAGCTGCATTTCCACCGTACATCCAGTACCTGGTCGCATCGTATTTTTTGCCTTCATCAATCACTGCACAAATATTATCCCCTTCGCCGCTTTCGTTGCCGGCACTCCAGAAAAGAACCGACGGATGGTTGCGGTCGCGAAGAACCATCTTTCTCGATCTTTCACGATACATCTGCTCCCAGTCGGGATTCCGCGACAAATACTCGGTTGCATGAGCCTCGTCGCCCGTTTCATCAACAATGTAGATGCCATACTCGTCTGCCAGTTCAAGATATTTTATAACAGGGGGATAGTGAGAAGTCCTGACACAGTTTATGTTAAACCTTTTGAATATCTCCATATCCTTTCTGATCGTGGCTTCGTCCATTACATGACCTGTAACGGGATGCTGCATATGGCTGTTGATGCCGTTCAACTTTACCGGCTTGCCATTGAGATAGAATACCTGATCCCTTATTTCTGTTTCCTTGAAACCAATCCGACCCGACACTGCTTCTGTAACCCCTTCAGGATCAATAAGCTCAAAAGTCAGTTTGTAGAGGTTTGGCTTTTCGGCCGACCATAAGGCAGGTGCTGTTATATTTTCACTTATCCCGACCTCAGTAAGCGAATCGGGCATGACGCTGAATTTCCCGGTAAGCATCGTCTTCACCGCCTTCATTTCACTATCGTAGAGTGTTGCACGAATCTGCATATTATTCGCGGGTATCCCGTCATTGTTCCTCACGGCAACCGTCAGGTTGAGCATTGCATCCGTGTAATTGTCATCGAGATCCGTAACTGCTGCCCAGTCGAAGATATGGGTTTTGGGAGCCGAATACAGCCAGACATCGTCAAAGATGCCCGCCAGACGCCAATAATCCTGATCCTCAAGGTAATATCCGTCGGAGTATTTGTAAACCACAACGGCAATCGTGTTCCTGCCGCTTCTGACATAAGATGTGATATTGTATTCGGCAGGTTCCTGACCGCCTTCATTGTAGCCAAGCTCGCGCCCGTTAATCCATACAAAGGAAGCCGAAGCGGTTTTTTCCATTCTCAGAAAGATCTCCCTGTTTTTCCAGGTTGAAGGGATGTTGAAAGTTCGCCGGTACGATCCGGTCGGATTATATTCCCTTGGAACCTTTGGAGGATCAGGCTTAAAAGGGGTTGTCACATTTCTGAACAAAGGGTCGCCATAACCCTTCATCTCCCAGTTGGATGGCACCCTGATGGTATCCCACGACCTGTCGTTGAATCTTTCGCTGTAAAAGCCGGGTACAACTCCCTCCGGTGTATCGGAATAATGGAATCTCCATATTCCGTTCAGCGACAGTCGGTAAGGACTTTTTTCAGGATTTCCCTTTAATGCCTGATCTGCATTGGACCATGGCACCATGGGAACATGTCCCTCAACCTGGTTTCGCTCAAAAACCGCGGGATTTTCGAGATAAGACCAGATATCGGAAAGGAAAGGTTTTTCCTGAGAATTGCATATAAGAACAGAAAAAACAATAGCTGCTGCAGTTATGGCTGTTTTCTTCATGACGGGGAATATTTTGATAATGGAAATTTACACAAAATTTCCATCTCCCGCCAGCATTAAGTCAATTCTGCAACAAATACCGGGTTTAAATAAATCACTTCCCCGTCATGTTCAGGATTCCGGCATAATAATTTGCATCGACTTTGATTTCAGGATTCTCGCTGTCGAGTTCGATGGTGGTGAAGCTGGTCGTCGGAACTATGTCTTTCCGTACTCCCGAAACATATATTCTCAGTGGCATATTAAACCCGCTGACGCAGTTATTCCATCTGAAGCTAAGCTTGTTCCCCTGAACATAATATTCAAATACCGGTATTCTGACATCCCTGAGGTACTGGTTAAAGAAGGGCTTCAGGTCGAGACCTGTTTTTTCCGACAGATAATTCTCTATCTGCGATCCCCTGACAACCTGGTGGTAGAAATCCTTATTCAGTCCCCTGAGTATTCCCCTCCATTTTTCATCATCATCAACTATCTGGCGCAGAGTGTGGAGCATATTGCCCCCTTTGTAGTACATATCGCCCGACCCGCTGACATTGACATTATAAACGCCTGTTATTGGCCGGTCGTTCCTGATGTTTCCCCTGCAGCCCAGAACATAATCCCTTCCTGCTTCCTTGCCGTAGTAGTACTCAACATATAGATTCTCTGCATAATTTGTAAAACTCTCGTGTACCCACATATCGGCAGCGTCTTCATGAGTGATGCTGTTTGCGAACCATTCATGACCCGACTCGTGTATAATTATGAAATCGAATTTCATTCCCCAGCCTGAAACACTCAGGTCTCTGCCCTTGTATCCGTTCATGAATCCGTTGCCATAGGTCACTGAGCTTTGATGTTCCATCCCAAGATATGGAGTCTGAACAAGCTTGTATCCGTCCTCATAGAAGGGATAGGGTCCCATCCAGTATTCAAAGGCAGCCAGCATCATTGGCACCTGTCTGAACTGTACCCTTGCTTTCTCTAGATCGTCCTTCAGTACATAATAATCGCATTGAAGCTTCCCTTTCTCCCCGTTGAATATCTCCGAGAAATGGGCATAGTCGGCTATGTTTATATTCACTCCGTAGTTATTGATGGGATTTGCCACAAACCAATGCCATGTTGTGGTATTGTTCCTGTGTTTCTCAACATTTCTCAGACGGCCGTTTGATACGTTCATCAGATTCGATGGCACGTTAACGCTTATCAGCATGCTGTCGGGTTCATCGTACATATGGTCCTTGCACGGCCACCAGAGGCTGGCTCCGTCGCCCTGACACGAGGACGCGACAAAGGGCAGGCCCCGGCTGTCGCGCTCCCAGGTTATCCCACCTTCCCAGGGTGGTCTCCGGGAAACCTTTGGCTGGCCGCCGTAATCAAGAACCAGTGAATACACCCTGCCCGGCTCCTGTTCTTCTGCCATCCGTATCCAGTACACATTTCCCTCCCGGGTAAAATTCAGCGATTTACCATTCTGTTCCGCCCTTGTCAGTTCAAGGGGCGGCTGAAGGTCTATCTGCATAATGTCGGCAGCCGATTTAACCCTGTAATTCACGGTGTTGGAACCGTAAATCGTGCTGTCGGCCGGGTTGACCTTAATGTCAAGGTGATAATATGTAAGATCCCACCATGCCCTTTCGGGTGTAATCGATCCTCTTAATGTATCCTGTCGCGTGTAAACCCTTTGCTCAGGTGCAAGATACTGGGAATCAACAACCGGAACTAAAGACAATAAAGCAATTATCAGGATGCCAAGTCGTAAATATTTCATATTCATCCGTATATGTTATTTTAAAGGTCAGATGCCTTCCTCCTATCAAATGGGAGAATCACATACTGAAAATTATATAAAAATGTGTTAGCGCATTTGATGCTTGTGGTTTTCATGCTGTATGTACGTTAACCTGACAAAAATAAAAAGATAATGCAAATGTGCCACAGGCTCCGACATAACCCTTTACTCAGCGCGAAAACATATCCCGGAAATGATATAACACCTTCCATGAAGCGTTTTTCTCTGCGATCCTTAAGCTTCGGGGCTGCAGAAATCATTTTCTCATGAACAGATTACGAATTATAATATCCCTCTTTCAAGTTATAATCTCTCCTTCAAGGCAACAAATTCCGCCGGATTTTCTATTTTTAAAAAAAATTTAAACCAAGTAACATGAAACCCACATGTATTGGATACACAAACACGTATGAATATAATTTTCAAACATGTGGGTTCCCTATCTGCCGACAGGCAGGCATCATACCATTAAAATAAAATTATATACAGATGAAACCATCACTACCTTTTTTTCTGATCATTGCAGCATTTCTGTTCAGCAGCATAATCCCGGCGGATGCACAGGATTCCCCCAGGTCGCGTGAGTCGTTCAACCAGAACTGGAGATTCATCAAGTTCTTCAACGCGTCGACAGATGCAGCCACCTTCGACAGGGAGCCGGCAGGGCTTCAGGCCCCGGCAGCCGACGACAAAAGCTGGCGTATGCTCGACCTACCCCACGACTGGGCCATTGAAGGTCCTTTCAGCGATACTCTCGAGAACAACACCGGTCTGCTTCCCTGGAAAGGGATCGGCTGGTACAGAAAACATTTCACCCTGAATGAAGAGGACAGGGGCAAAAGGATATATATCGATTTCGACGGGGCAATGGCCTATGCCGAGGTATGGCTCAATGGCGAGCATGTCGGCGGATGGCCGTACGGATATACCTCATTCAGGCTCGACCTCACCCCCTATGTAGCCTTCGGCAGCGAAAACGTAATCGCGGTGAGGCTTGACACCAAAAGCTGGGATTCAAGATGGTACCCCGGAGCAGGTCTGTACCGTAACGTGTGGCTGGTTAAGACCTCGCAACTTCATGTTTCGTATAACGGCCTCTATGTTACCACACCTGAAATTAAAAAGGAAAACGGAGTGGTCAGCGTGAAAGCTGAAGTGGAAAACCATATGGCCAGACCCGTTTCAGCTGCAATAAAGGCTTCCATATATAAACTCGACAAACAAGGAAACGCGTCATCAGCCCCGGTCGCGGAATTCAGCTCTCCGGCAGCGCTGCTCCCGGCAAACGGAAATCACTCTTTCAGGGTTGACCTGAATGTTAAGGAACCCGTCCTCTGGGACCTGGAGAATCCGGAACTGTACAGGCTGAGTGTAAGCGTGCTTAATGGAGAAGAGACAAGCGATATCTGCCGGACCAATTTCGGATTCAGGACACTCGAATTCACTGCCCGCGACGGCTTCCTGCTCAACGGGAAAAAGATTCCGGTAAACGGCGTCTGCAACCATCATGATCTGGGAGCCCTGGGAGCTGCCTTCAACACCAGGGCTGCAGAGCGTCAGCTTGAGATACTGCGCGAAATGGGATGCAATGCTGTCAGAACAAGCCATAATCCGCCTGCACCGGAGCTGCTGGATCTTTGCGACAGAATGGGTTTTCTTGTCCAGGTCGAGGCATTCGACGCCTGGAAAACCCCAAAGAAACGCAACGACTACAACAAGCTTTTCTATGCATGGCACGAAGAGGATCTGAGGGCGACGCCANNGGCACGAAGAGGATCTGAGGGCGATGGTACGCCGCGACCGCAACCATCCTTCGGTTTTCATGTGGAGTTCCGGAAATGAAGTAAACGACCAGAACAACCCCGCCCTTTCTGAAAGCCTCAGGCAGATAATCAAGTCGGAAGATCAAACCCGGCCTGTCACTGTGGGATGCAATTGGGACGAATCGGGCACTAACGGTTTCCAGCATACAGTGGATGTCTTCGGTATCAATTACCGGCTTCAACGCTATGATGCTTTCTTTGCACACAAGGCAAATGAGAACCTCCCCTTCCACTCAAGCGAATCGGCATCTACAGTGAGCTCAAGAGGGGAATACTTCTTCCCCGTGGTTGAAGGTGATCTCAACAACAATCTTCCCGGAGGCGGGATATTCCAGATATCATCCTACGACCTTGCATATCCGGCATGGGCTTCAACACCCGACCAGCAGTGGGAGATGCAGGACAAGCATCCCGGCGTTTTCGGCGAGTTTGTATGGACCGGATTTGACTATATCGGAGAACCGACGCCATATGGAGGCGATCTCACCGGATTAAGACCCGGTACCAGAAGGTACGAACAGGCTAAGGCGCTGCTCGACATGCAAAACGTAACGGAAGTGCCTTCGCGTAGCAGTTACTTCGGGATAATCGATCTGGCAGGCTTCAAGAAGGACCGTTTCTACCTTTACCAGTCAAAATGGAGGCCTGAATTACCCATGGCTCACATACTTCCCCACTGGAACTGGCCTGAGAGAAAGGGACAGGTAACTCCCGTTCATGTTTACACATCGGGCGATGAGGCAGAGTTGTTCCTTAACGGCAAATCGCTCGGCAAGCGAAAAAAAGGACAATACGAATACAGGCTGAGATGGGATGATGTTATCTACCAACCCGGCGAGCTGAAGGTTGTAGCATACAAAAACGGAGAAAAATGGGCTGAAAACAAGGTTGTCACAAGCGGTAAAGCCTCAATGCTTTCAGTCTCAGCTGATCGTAATGAAGTGGCTGCTGACGGTTCCGACCTGGTGTTCATAACCGTGAGGATTGAAGACAGGAAGGGCAATATGNNTCCAGGGCCCAGGGAAAATCGTTGCAGTCGACAATGGTGACGCCACCAGCCACGATCCTTTCCAGGCTTCATACAGAAAAGCCTATAACGGAATGTGCCTGGTAATTGTAAAGGCTGAAAAGGGAGCAAACGGTTCCTTCACCGTTAAAGCAGAATCAAGGGGACTGAAGAGTGCATCTGCAACGGTTATGATAAAATAGCAGGGCAAGATACTGAACCGAACGACCCGGTAATAAGTTCTTCATAAGAATTCCGTGTAACTCCGGTTTGAGCCCCGACAAGCCTAAAATGTAAAAAAACCGGCTATTTTGCATCATTTTCGGAATTCTGCCGTCTGTTCGATATAGTTCTCTCTGGGATTATTGAGAACTGTCCTATGGAATTAACTTAAAATTGACTATAAATAAACCATGTTCATTATGCAACTAAAACGCCGTGACTTTATTAAGATCAGCGGTATCACTGCGGCGGGTTCCCTCATCATTCCACCTTTCCTGAATTCATGCAAGACGGTCAGGCTGTCGGCGGATGCTGAAAGTTACCTCAACCATTTTGAGGTTACCACGGGAACCCTGCAGAAAGTAATTTCCGCAGCTATGGAAAAAGGGGCAGACTATGCTGACCTCTTTTTTGAACATTCTCTCAACCACTCCTGTGCTCTCGAGGATAACCAGGTTAACAGCGCCTATTCCAACATTTCGTCGGGTGTGGGTATCAGGGTGCTGAAAGGCGACCAGACCGGCTATGCATATTCTGAAGACCTGTCTGAAGAAGCCATGCTTAAGGCAGCCCGGACGGCTTCAAACATCGCCGACAGTCCGGGAAAGGTTTCCGTCGCTGATGTTACAGAGTACACCAGGCCTAACTACTATGCAATCAATGGCTCATGGGAGAACACTTCCATAAAGGACAAGATCCCCTTCATGAAGAGAATGAACGACAACATTTTTGCTGCCGACAACCGGGTGACCAGGGTAAACGTATATCTCAACGACAAGACATCCTACATCCTTTTCTACAATTCTGACGGGCTTCTCGCCTGGGACTACAGGCCAATTATCCTCATTGCAGCAGTATGCATAATGGAAGACAAGGGTAATATTGAGAACTTCTATGTCACAAGGTCATCAAGGATGGGTCCCAATTTCCTTACGAACGAGCTTGTTGATGAGCTTTCGGCTGAAGTCGTCGAAAGAACATCGAAATTGTTCGACGCAGTAAAGCCCGATGCCGGAGAGATGGAAGTTGTAATGGGAGCCGGCCAGTCGGGGATTCTTCTCCACGAAGCAATGGGCCACGCTTTCGAGGCCGATTTTAACAGGAAGAACCTATCAGTCTTCTGTGATAAGATGGGTCAGAAAATAGCTGAAGACTTTGTGACCATTGTCGACGACGGCACCATTCCCGGAAACCGGGGCAGCCTTAATTTCGATGATGAGGGCAGCCCTACCGAAAAGACCACCCTGGTAAGCAACGGAAAACTTACAAGCTATCTTCACGACAGGATAAGCTCTGCTTTCTACAAGGTGCCGTCAACAGGTAACGGCAGAAGACAGAGTTTCCGCCATATCCCCATGCCTCGTATGAGAAGCACCTACATGGAGAACGGGCCGCATAAGAAAGACGAAATCATAGCCAGCGTAAAAAAGGGAATTTATGTAGACTATTTCAGCAATGGAGAAGTCAACATCGGGCAGGGCGATTTCACCTTCTTCGTGAAATTCGGTTATCTTATTGAGAACGGGAAGCTGACCAGGCCCATAAAAGACATTAACGTCATAGGGAACGGTCCTCAGGCACTTGCCGATATTGTAATGGTTGCTGACGACAAGATCATCGACAACGGAGGCGGGATGTGCGGTAAAAACGGTCAGTCAGTTCCGGTAAGCATGGGTATGCCTACAGTGAAGATCAGGAAGCTGACTGTGGGATAAAAAATTCTCGTTAAACTGAAAAAAAGAACATTATGGATACAAATGAAAAATATGCACTGGCCGATGATGTCATAGAGCATGCCCTTAAAAGCGGAGCCGAACAGGTATCGGTTTCCGTTTATGACAACCGGAGCACTGAAATTGAGATCAGGGACCAGAAGATTGACAGTCTGAAGGAATCAAACCAGGCCAGTCTTTCCATCAGCATTTATGTTGACAAGAAATTCTCTTCCCATTCGACCAACAGGATGAACAGGGAAGAACTTCACAGCTTTGTGGAGGAAGCCATTGAATCTACCCGCTTTCTTGCAGCCGACGAATACAGGTCGCTTCCCGATCCGGAACTTTATTATAAGGAAGGCGGTCCTTCCCTCAATGTTTTTGACGGCTCCATCGATTCGCTCGATGCAGCGACAAAGATCGGTCTTGCCAGAAAGGTGATGGAAGAAGCATACGGCAAGGATGAAAGGATACTGTCGGTAAGCTCATACTATTACGACAGCATTTACGGCGACATTATGGTCACCAGCAACGGTTTCAGGGGCAGCTCCTCAAAAACAGCTATACAACTTGTTGCTGAGGTTTCGGTTAAAAGCAACACCGGAAGGCCGAATGCCTACTGGTATGAGACTCAGGTATTTTTTGACAAACTGAAGAAAGAGGGGATAGGATCAAAAGCGCTTGAAAGAGCCCTCAGAAAATCGGATCCCATAAAGATAAATTCAGGATTGTACGAAGTGATAGTGGAAAACAGGGTTGCAGTAAATCTTCTTTCACCTGTGTATGATTCTCTGACAGGATCGAGCCTCTACCAGAAACAATCGTTCCTGACCGGTATGCAGGGCAAACCGGTGGCATCAGAAATACTCACCGTTTTCGACGATCCTCACATCCCGTCAGCACCGGGCTCGAGACTTTTCGATAATGAGGGATTGAAGTCAGTGAAACGCCCGATAATTGAAAAAGGAGTGCTGAAGGATTATTACATCGACACTTACTATGGCAAGAAACTTGGGATGAAACCCACATCGGGAAGCAGTTCCAACCTGGTTTTCGAAACAGGCAGCAGGAAACCCGAGGAAATGATTGCCTCAATGAAGAAAGGAGTTCTGATAACAGGTTTCATCGGAGGCAACTGCAACGGTTCTACCGGTGATTTCTCCTATGGCATTGAAGGGTTCTACATTGAAAACGGAAATATTGTACATCCCGTCAATGAAATGAACATATCCGGCAATATGACCAGCTTCTGGTTCAATCTGAAGGAGATGGGAAGCGATATCAGGGAAGACGATTCCATAAGAATTCCTTCCATGCGCTTTGAAGGAGTTCAGCTTAGCGGGATCTGACAGAATTCGAAATAAAGAAGAAACCCGGGGGAAATCTCTTCCGGGTATCTTTTATACAAAAAGCAGAATTAGCAACTGTGCCATGAAGATTCTCAGGAACATCACGAGGGGGTAAACAGTTGCATAGGCTACTGACGGAGCCTCGGAAGCGGCAATCCCGTTTGCATAGGCAAGGGCGGGAGGATCAGTCATGCTTCCCGAAAGCAGGCCGCAAATCTCGAAATAATTCCTCTTCAGAGAGATTCGTGCAAAAAAACCTGTAATCAGCAATGGCAGAACGGTTATCAGCGCACCGTATCCCATCCATATCAGCCCGTCGCCGGAAACCAGGGTGGGGATGAAATTCTCCCCCGACCTTATCCCGACACTGGCCAGGAACAAGACTATGCCAATCTCACGAAGCATCATGTTGGCGCTGGTGGTAGTATAGGAAACCAGAGAGAGCTTGTGCCCATACCTGCTCAGAAGGATTGCAACTATCAGCGGTCCGCCGGCAAGTCCAAGCTTAAGCGGATGAGCCATTCCGGGAATATTGACGGGTATGCTCCCAAGTATTACGCCAAGAAGGATTCCCACAAAAATCGGAATCAGGTTAGGCTCTTCAAGTCGTTTCATTGAATTGCCTATCTCCTTCGTCACTCTGGCAATCGACTTTTCATCTCCCACTACAGTTAGCCTGTCGCCCATCTGCAATTCCATCCTGGGATTGGGGATGAATTCTATTCCTGACCTGTATATTCTTGTTATGTTTATGTTGAACCGGGTTCTCAGTCTGAGTGAACCAAGGCTTTTCCCGCTCACTTCCCTGTTTGTGACCAGAAGCCGTCGCGAGACCAGATTTCCCGATCTGGTCGACAGATCCATCCCACTGACTGAGCCGGTAAGCTGAAGTACCTTCCCTGCCATTTTCTTACTGGTAACAACAAGTATTATATCGCCTTCATGAATGACAGTATCCGATGAGGCAGAAATAAGATTCCCCCGGTGAAGCACCCTTGAGATAACAACACCTTCGCCAAGCATCTTTGCTATCTCCATAACTGACTTATTGAATATCAGGGGATTTGTAACAAGGATATTTAACTTTTCAGGGATGGCATCAGCAGGATGCAGTTCATCTTCAAGAACTTCAAGCTCATGTTTCGTGTCGATCCCCAGTGTCTTTCTGATGAAGATCATAGTGATAATAATCCCCAGCACCCCAAAAGGATAAGCCACTGCATAGCCGAGTCCGATATCGGGAATCACTGCCCCTTCCGATCCTGACATCACATGTGCAAGGGCATTCTGGGCAGCTCCCAGACCAGGGGTATTAGTTACGGCTCCCGACATCACTCCAACAAGTTCCGGAACAGGTGTGCCCCAGACAAAATGTATGCCCAGGGTGGTAAGAACTCCCAGAACCACAATTGCCGTGGCCAGAAGGTTAAGCGTCAGGCCTCCTTTACGGAAAGATGAAAAAAAGCCCGGGCCAACCTGAAGACCTATGGAGAAAACAAAGAGGATAAGGCCAAAGTCCCTGATAAATTCTATTACCTGGTGGTTGGCAGTGAATCCCAGATGACCCATGAGGATTCCGGCGAACAGAACAAAAGTGATACCCAGCGAAACACCAAATATTCTGATCTTGCCAAGGAAGATACCTGCAGCAATTATTATACTGTAAAGAATGATGGTATGAGCAACCGAATCATTCCAGAGCAATTCATAAAACCATTCCACTCCGAAAGTATTAACCGATTAAACAATAACTATTTCCCTATTCTGCAAATGTATTTTTCTGTCCTCACGATTACCGATTTCCCGATAAAGGCAGGTGTTCCCCATATCCCCGAATCCATCTGGAAAGAGGATACGATGTCCAGTTCGCGTCCGGTGCGTATTGCTGTCACATCTCCCTTAACCGAAAAAAACCATACAAGGTTATCGGCAATCACGGGTGAAGCATTATGGTCTGACCTGAGCCGATGAGACCAGATCTCCTTTCCTGTCGCCGCATCAATGCACATCATATAGTTTCTTGTGTTCATAGTATATATCAGTCCATCCTTTGCCACGGGAGTCAGCATCTGTGTATGCGCCTGATCGTCGCGCTTCTTCCACAGGATATTCGTCGCGGTGATGTCACCCCTGCCGTCGGGATTGACAGCGAACATTTCGGTATATGTTCCTCCGCCTGGGCTGTTTACCGAACCCGTATAAAAGAACACTTTTCCATTCCATTCCACCGGCATGGGAACGGTTGACTCAGCCCCTCCGACAACCTGCCATACCTCTTTCCCGGTAAGGGGTTCATACGCGCAGCAAACTGCTGATCCGTTTGATATCAGAAGATCTTTTCCCTTGACATTGAT
>MTKZ01029854.1_pt2:7500-14242 | contig 14242 bp, 8 predicted proteins | sample 1042781 | NCBI WGS metagenome assembly MTKZ01 (sample SAMN06212207, study PRJNA360539) | anaerobic digester metagenome | biome: Wastewater treatment plant; material: sludge; isolation source: anaerobic digester fed with sludge from wastewater treatment plant | place: Denmark: WWTP Viborg ...
ACTTTTATTTTCTGGACCAGTTCTCTCACCTTTTTTATGACCAAATTATCTTTTAGATTCCCAAACTTTGCTACAATAATATATTACTTGGATTCTATAACTTTAACCACATGAAAAAACAACACCCCCTGGATGACTTGCTCCCGGAAATACGAAGAAAGGCCCTTAAAAGGGTAAGTAATAGATCTACCCGCGAACTGGCTGCCAGCTGGTCGGGAGATGACCTCATGTACTCTGGACCGGGCAGGTCTATCTTCATTGTTCTGCCTACCCCCGGATGTGCCTGGGCACTGGCAGGTTCTGGAGGTTGCAGTATGTGCAGTTACATTGCTGATTCACCCCTGGAAGAGGTTTCTTCAGATGAACTGGTGGATATCTTCACAAGTGAATTTCAAAGACAGACAAAAAAACAGCAAATCATCGGCCCTACTGCCCTTAAGATCTTTGTATCTGGTAGCTTCCTCAATGAAGAAGAAATACCTGCAGAAGCTAGGAGGGCAATATTCCAGATAATCAATGAATATGATGATGTGGAAGAAGTTGTAGTTGAATCCAGACCAGAATACATCACGGAAGAAGTGTTAAAGGAGTGTTGCCAGCTGATTCCAAATAAAATCTTCGAAGTGGCCATGGGTTTGGAGAGTGCCAATGATGATATCCGACTGCAAAGAATAAACAAAGGATTCACCACGGAAGATTTCCAAAAATCAATGAACATTATCAACAAGCTTAAATCTGATTTTAATGTGCGTGCTAAAGTTTATCTGCTGGTGAAACCAGTTTTAACTTCAGAAAGTGAAGCAATTGAAGATGCAGTTAAATCAGCAGAATATGCTGAGGAGGTGGGAGTTGACCGTATAGCATACTGTCCTTCAACCATCCACAAAGGGACGCTAATGGAAATTTTATGGCGAAGGGGTTCTTATCAACCCCCATGGATATGGAGTACATTGGATATCATTCGCAAAGTACGTAATACAATTAAAATCCCAGTAATAATGGATACTGCAGGTTTCGGTACCCGTAGAGGGCCTTTCAATTGCAAAAAATGTAATTCCAAATTAAAAAACGCTATAATTAGATCAAATATCAATCAGACCATTCCAGAAGAGTTTGAATGTGATTGTAAAAGTAAATGGGAGGCAGAAGTCGAATTCTCAGAGGTGACCCGGTCAACCACTAATCTCTCAAAAAATCATTAAAAGTTTAACCCAGAATGATGAAACAAAATAACATATGGTAGTTAAGTTGGGTTTGAAAGATTCAATACAGGATTAAGAAAAAAGAAAAGAGTTTGTTCTGCCAATTCACCATCCACAAAAGTGGCTATATTTAACTTTGGCGAATTAGGCATCACAAATATCTTTTTAACATCTAACTCAGTTTAATATTCAGATTGTTGGAATTGACTGTGTTTTTGGAGCCACTTGAGTCCGTGAAGGTAACTCCAAATCCTCCAATGTAGAACGGGTTGGATACAGTAGCATTTTCACCGAAATCTTCTTGAACTTCTTTGTCAGTGGGTATATAAACATTCCAGGTGAAACTTTTTGTTTGACCAGGACCAATGATACCTAAATTTCTGTCGAAATCTTGACTATGTGCTATGACATTTTTTATGGACGTTGACCCCTTGTTAATTATACTACAATTAATAAGTACACTAGTTCCTTTTTTCCCCGTAGAAGGCCCATTCATTGTTGCTTTTACATCAACTTCTTTAATTGTGGATGTATTTGTGGTGTTTGTTGTATTGGAAGTGTTGGTCTGGTTAGTATTCTGGTCTGTGCATCCTGAAACAAAAACTATTGCCATTAAAAGTCCTACAATTGCCACTATTCCTATTTTACCTTTCATGGTCCACATCCCTTTCATTGTTAATCACATGAAAACATAACCATTATTGGTAGATCTTCAATTTTTTTACATGCAATTACATTTCTCATTATATCATGCGATATTAAAAAATCTTACCCTATATTGACTTTTAGAGTTATAAAATGGTTTTATCGAAACCACAGTTAATGTTAGATTTTTATAAAGAAATTATGAATATATATTAATTAATAAATAATTAAATCGTTACTAAAAATATTGATGTTCATTAATTAAAACCCTAAATATATTAACCATAATCCAGTATTAGACAGTATTAATTAGGAAAATTTAAAGAAAATAGGATATTTGATAAAATGCGAATTGGAGGCCATATTATCTCAACTCTGGAATTTCCAGAGCATATGTCCATTGTTGTTTTCACAGCAGGATGTAATTTAATGTGCCCATACTGTCACAACCCCGAACTTATCGAGATGAAAGGGGGGGAGGATATCCCACTAAAAAAGTTATATAAAATAATTCATGATTCAAGTGATTTTATTGATGCAGTGGTTATTACTGGTGGTGAACCTCTCCTCCAGAGTAATTCTACAAAGAAGCTTTTTGAGTACTGCCATGAATGTAATTTAAAGACCAAACTCGATACAAATGGATGTTATCCAAAAAAGCTTGAAAAAATTATAGAATTTGTGGATTACATTGCATTAGATGTTAAAGCACCCTTCAACAAATATAAAGAAATTATTGGTGATGATGTGGGTGATTTAGTTAAAAAAAGTATGAAAATTGGTTTTGATTCAGATTCTTTCCTGGAGTGTAGAACTACCTACGTACCATCCCTAATGAATCAGGTAGATATAGAAAAAATAGCCAAAGAAATAAATTGCGACTTGTACACCCTTCAACAGTTTAGAAATCGTACAGTTTTAGATGAAAAACTCCAAAAAACACCCAACACCACGAGAAATGAGCTTTTTGATATTGCTAATAAGATAAAACCTTTTTTAGATAAAATTAAAATTAAGACCGGTGAATTCGGAGACGAAATTATAAAATAATCCTTAAATAAATTTGGGCCACTTAGCCTCTATAAAGAACATTCTCCACACACCCTTTTTAAGATCCAATATCTCCTAATTCTTCGCCAGGTTTGAACACCGCATATCTAAAGCTGAAATCTCTGAAAAGAGCATTTTCCACTATAAGCAACCTCTTTAACTGCTTGAAGTCCTGATTAGTGAATAAATTTATTCTTATCAAACCAATCATCATATTTTTCTGTATAATTTTCGAAAGATCATACTTATACCATAGTCCCAGCCATTCTAAAATATAGTGTTAATGGTTCTTAAATTCTCTTGAATTTGCAATTCTTTTATAATTTGGTTTTTTTACTTGTTTAAAATTTTTAAACCGAAAATCTACAGTTCTAATAATTCTAAAGCCATGTCTCGAATTTCTTTCATTTCACTAGTTCTCGACTCATTAACATAATTAAGGGTGACCACTAATTTGCCACCTACAGTTAACGCTCCAATTACTAATGGGAACCGCTCATCTGTTGATGGTGCAAAATACATTTTATCAATTCGCATATCCCCATATACATCAGGAATATCAACCATGCCAAGATTGGTTATCACAGTTCCGGGACTAAGTTTTAAAAATCTATGTGCTAATTTAATAGCTTCATTATTCTTATCACTGGCAAAAGTTGATAATTTGTCATACCTGGTAAATTCAGGAGGCACTGTTTCTGCCAGGATGCCAAAACTCGCTATCGCATCAATGAGTGTAGGATCCATTTGTTCTATGGTTAATAGTGGTTCAAAAAGATATGCAGAATTAATCTGATTGGTTGCAGTGTCATGGAATCGTTTAACGTTCTGCCAGAAATCTCTTTTAGGATTATAATCGAATTGAAATATCACTCGGCTTATATAATAACATAATGCCATAGGAACTTTCATCCGACCTCTTAAATCAATTGGTAATGCTACATTTCTCTTTTTACCCTTAAATGGTCCAGATATATGATGATGTGCGGCTAAAAATGCCGTGCTCAAGGCTGAATTCACAGTAACGTCATTTTCTCTGCATTTTGATATTAGATTGGTTGTTTGGACTTTAGATAGTTCCATTAATTCAATCCGGTACTCATTTTCATTCCAGTAAGCATTGTGAATATTTTCAAAGTCCTCCTGGTCAAAGAGTATCAGGTCATTTCGCCACTTTTTATTCATTCGGTTTATCATAAATTTCTTCAACGCCTTGCTGAGAGATTCTTTCAGGGAGCTTTTTTTTAAAATATAAGGAGAGAGACCTTGAGATGATAAGATAGGTGGTAGTGGCAATTTTTTTACTTCCCTGTCAGGTTCTGCCGTATGGTATAGTATATCCTGAATTAGATGCGCCAGCGCCCGGCCATCACAGATAGAGTGCTGAGCATAAACCATTAAATCAGACATTTGCGGTGATTTTATTAAAATAAAACGAATTAAAGGCCCTTCGAATATTTTAAAGGGTATTCTGTTTTCATGATTTAATTCTTCCCGCCATTGATCTTCAGATTTCCATTCTACGACACGAAGAGGTATCTCTGGAACATGATCGTTGCAGAAATATGCTTTATTATCTTCATCATACACTACTCTTGATGATAAAAGCGTATGTATTTCTTTTGCTTTATTAATGGCATTTCTTAGCCTTTTCTCAGATATGGGTCCTTTTATTCTGCAAACAACAATCACATTGGATAAAGGATTCCAAAGGAATTTTCTTTCATCCCCCATCAGTATGCGTATCCTTCCTGAATTAGACTCATTATTTTGGCGCATATTTATCCACCTTATTAATAGGCAATATCCCTATTGAAACACCTTGATTTTGTTATGTTGATAATTCATTTATATATTTTACTGACCGGTCAGTAAATACGATTTTAAAAATATTATTTTTTCTGCGCTTCAAACTGATCTACAAAAAAATCAATGTATATTGATTTCATAACTCTGAAAAATCGTTTATCCAATTCTTCTCTGTCTATCTTGTAGAATTCACAGAATTTATCACCATATAAAAATAACATCAATACCGGAGCGGTTCCAAAGAAAAAAGTAGATACAACTAAATCCATCCGATCATCAATATCCACACCCATTTCTGCTATTTTTGGAATAGCAGCATCAAATAGAGGATTAATCAAAGCCACTATAGATTCACTTTCAGAATTGCTTTTAAGTAACTCCATGGCAATAACTTTTAATGCTTTATCATTCTTACTGAAGAAATCCATTCTCTCTTGCAAACGTTCATAAAGATCTTCTTTGTTAATGCTGGTAATCTCTTGAATGTAGTCTTCTTTTTCTGGAAAATAACTTTTTATATACCTTTCTATCAGTTTTTCCAGGATATTTTTTTTACTTTTAAAATAATAATAGATGAGTGGCTTGGATACGTTTGCTTTTTTGGCTATTTCATCTACCCCTGTAGCATCATAACCCTTTAGAGCAAAAATTTCGATAGCTGCTTGAAGAATTCTTTCTTCTGTATTTAAGGAATTTTCATCAAAACTTTCAATCTCTTTACCCAATCTTTTCCCACCTAATCTTACTGTTAATTTATAGAGAATCCATCAGGTATTAAACTTATTCAAATGAATATCGTATGCTCCCGCCAATAATTTTTTATATGGTTAAAATTACAGCTTTATTCAAAAAACTCTTTAACCTCCTTCAATTCCTGAATTATCTTGATATCCTGGGGACAGTGTTCTTCACAAACACCACACTCACTACACACTGCTGCCTGTTCATGTTCTGGGACGAAAGAATAGTAATTAAATTTGTAAAAATCCTTCATTTCAGGACTGCCAAACAGGAAGTAGTCATTATATTTGGCAAAGTTCTCTGGAATATTTACACCGGAAGGGCATGGTAAACAGTAACCACAATTAGTACAGTTTGTTTTAACCTTTTTTTCGAAAATAGACTTGGCCTGTTTGGTAATCTTTATTTCATGGTCCGTCATCATGTGCGGACGGGCTTCCTGGGCAATTTTTATATTCTCTTCAACCTGTTCATGAGTGTTCATGCCACTTAAAACCACTGATACTTCCGGATGGTTCCATAACCACCTTAAAGCCCACTCGGCAGGGGACCTTTTCGTCTCTGCCCCATCAAACAATTCTTGAACTTCTGCTGGGACATTGATAGCTAATTGACCACCTTTTAAAGGTTCCATTACTGCCACACCTAACCCCTCGGCTCGCGCATATTCCATGCCTTCTTTTCCGGCCTGATATTCATCATCCAGATAATTTAACTGGATCGTACAGAAAGCCCAGTCATAGTGATCCACTACATCCTTAAAGAGTTCTATCCTGTCATGGAATGAGAACCCAGAATGTTTTATTCTACCATCATCAATTGCTGCATCCAGAAATTCTCCAAATCCCAATTCTTTCAGGTTTTCCCAGTTGTTTTTACTAATACCATGCATCATGTAAAAATCAATGCAATCTGTTTCCAGACGTTTCAGCTGTTCATTCAGGAATTTGTCCATGTCTTCCCTGGTTTCTACAGCCCAGCTGGGGAGTTTGGTGGCTATTTTCACCTTATCACGATAACCATCCTTTAGTGCCCTTGCTAAAACGGGTTCGCTGGCACCTCCCTCGCTCATACTAACGCCATGGTAAGGGTATGCAGTGTCAATATAGTTCACACCATTATCAATGGCATGGCGAATCATCATAATAGCGTTTTCCTCGTCAATATCAGAAGGGTTATTGTTTTTTACTGGAAGCCGCATACAGCCAAATCCCAATGCTGAAACTTTTTCTTTAGTCTTTCCAAAATCTCGATATAACATAAAAATTACTCCTTTAATAAAAGAACCATTTTTA
>MTKZ01003688.1_pt1 | contig 14236 bp, 10 predicted proteins | sample 1042781 | NCBI WGS metagenome assembly MTKZ01 (sample SAMN06212207, study PRJNA360539) | anaerobic digester metagenome | biome: Wastewater treatment plant; material: sludge; isolation source: anaerobic digester fed with sludge from wastewater treatment plant | place: Denmark: WWTP Viborg ...
ACCCGTTATCGGTCTAAAATCTTTGCCCCAAGGTTACCTAGTTACGTGTAATGAAAATCCGTGATAAACGGTAACAATCCGTTTCTTCATTAACAAGCCATAAACCAAACAGAAAGCCGGAACCCGGAACCATCTTTCAGGCTCTTTTCAATACGCTCTGGATTCTGTTCTTTCCCGAATTGAAGGAAGTCCCCCCCGGCGGTGCGCTCAGTTGGCGCCGGTTCAATCGCCATACTGCCGGCTATGGCCGATGTCAAAGAGAAGGCGCATCTGGCTCTGATAATTCAGACGCAAATAGTTCCACAGGAAGAGGGTCAGATGTCTTGAAGCAGACAGGCTCAGGTGCTCAAAGATGACGACCAATCCATAAAGATCCTGCCCAAAGAAATCCGAACAAACAGGGGTGTTTGAAACGCGTATCACCTTGCCGCCAACTTCATGTTCCGGGAATCCCGGCAAGTTCAGGCGAAGTACGACCGAAGTTTCAGGCGGATAGGGGTATTCGGAGGCCAACCGGGCGGAAATCAGACTCAAATCATAGAAGACGGCGCTTCTGAAATGACGATCGACCTGGCCCCGTATGGCGGTCTTTGACCTGTAGGGAATTCTAAACCCCCGTCTGCGCTTGTTCACCTTGTTACCGGGATTCCTCTGCAGGAGCAAATAGGGATGCTTGCCTCCCCCACTGTCCTTCACCTGCAGATAATAGATTTTCCGTATGGCGCCACCCTCCGTCTTGACTTCTATTTCTTCTCCTGCGACAGGCCGTACATGTCCGGCATAGGTGACCTGGAGAACCCCATCGTTGAAGACGGTTTTTACCCGCGAATGGGCGGCAAAGATTCCCGGTACCGTCAATAGCAGGCGGTCCCCGGTCTTCAATACGGCAGGATTACGTTGTGAGGACCTGTCCGGCATTCGCGACACCCCTAAACCTTGGATGGTGTTCACAGAAGATTCCTGGCAATAAGTGTGACAACGAACAGACGGGAATCTTCTTAATTTTTAGAAAAGCATGCATATCTATCAACAGCGTCAACAAGCACTGAACTTCCCATACAATCAATGTAACATGACGTTCGGAGGAATATCCATAAAAAGGCCTCCCCCTTTCCCCGGCATTATTTTTGAAACAATCTTTTCTTCCCACACGGTCTCATATACTTTTCCCAGGAAGCGCAAGGATAATACAGGGCACCTACCCTCCTCCCTGTTTTCAGTGTGAAACATAAAACCCATAAAGTGCAATATTTGCCGACGAGTGATTATAAAGCGTGATAAAACGACACGTTTTCCACAATGTTTCAACAACCCTCATGAAGAGGACCGTCTTTAGAAAAAGGCCATAAAAATTATCGTAAACACTTATTTATAAAGCAGTTAAGTAGACATTCAAAGTGAACCAGCCGACTATAACAATTGCCTTTTGGGATTAAGACTAAAATTATACACATGAAGGAGTTAGAAGGTTTTTAATCCAGAAAAGAAACACCCCCCAAGCCTATTGGGACCATGAAAAAAACCGGAGTCTGGCGCTTGCTAATGGAACAGCACATCCGATGAAGCGGTCAGAACCCTCTTGGGACACTCGGTTAAGGAACGGAATAAACAGTATAGATTGATGGACTTTTACACTTCCTGAGAAGGCAAAAACCGTGCCCTCAAGGCTTCCGCCAGAGGATTGGCACCTTCCGAACAAAACCCGCGATAGTTGTGATACCGCCAACCTTCCGCTGCCTTGAAATGACGGGACAGTCGGCCCACTTCGAGGCTCATGTCCTGCATTGACTGAACATAGCTGTCCATCCGCTGGCTTGTATCCAGCCAGTTCCTTTGACTCTCGTGGCAAGAAAGCGCCCGGGTCTTGGTATCCATGACACGGGTAATATCGACATAACAATCCGCTTCTACCCTGCGTCCCCGGGTATCGCACAACCCGTAGGGCAAACATTGGTACAGGACCACATCTTTGTTGTAAATGGGGCGGTCGGGGTCTGTTAAAAAATTCGGCATTCCCCTGGAAAATACCGCCGTGACCGTAAGGCGGGCCGTAATGGTATGGTCTTCCATATATTCATCCGGGGAATGGGTCAGTACGATGTCCGGCTGCACCTCTCGAACAACAGCCGCCACCTTGCGCAGCAAGGGTACGGAATAGGTTACTTCCAGATCATCCACCACGGGCGCATAAAACTGTGCCTTTAATTGTTCAGCGGCCGCTTTCGCCTCCTTGAGACGGGTACGGACCAGTTCATCTTTACCTATTACCATGCTGCCACAACTTCCGGAGGCCACTACAAAAATGTGAGGCTCATACCCGGCTTCAGCCAATACAAGCAGCGTTCCCGCCATCATAAATTCCACATCATCAGGATGCGCCCCGACCGCCAATACTTTTCCGCTCATTCGTGATACTCCCAAGATTTTTTCGGCGACAAATTCTTCTTACATTCATACTATAACCTAAGAAAGGATGGAGTATCCACTGATGCCGCTTAACGGTCAGGCTGCGAATATTGCATTGCATCCATTTATTACGCATAATTACTTTTTCATGGAAGTGAAGAAAAAAACATCTTTTTTACAGGGAAAGCGGTATGAAAGCACAACATATTTTTTTACTCCTTTTTACGGCTCTTCTTTTGTATTGCGGTCTGACCGATAAGAATTCGGTATGGGCGGAAATGCCGGGACAACAGAACATACTGCAGATAGAAGGTGTACGGGCGGATGGACAGGCTTTGAACACAGATCCGTTGCAGCGTGCCATAGACGGACTATCTGCCGCAGGGGGCGGCACACTGGTATTTCCAGCAGGGACCTACCTGACCGGCACCCTGCGCCTCAAGGACAACATTACACTGCACCTGGAACCGGGCGCAGTATTGCGGGGCAGCCCTGAACTCAAGGATTATCCTGGAATTGATGTTTCTTTTCCCACCATGAACAACCTATTTTACCGGCACGCCCTGCTGTACGCCGAGAATGCCGTCAATATCGGGATTACCGGTTCGGGAATCATCGACGGCCAGGGCGATGCCCGGGGATTCAGGCGGCAAAGCAGCAAAGCGCCGGACCGGTATATGAACCGGCCGTCTATCCTTCGCTTCGTGAACTGTACCGGAGTCCGAATGCGTGATGTGCGCATCAAGGATGCCGGTTTCTGGGTAACCCACTTTTTGGCCTGTGACGATATGGTCCTTGACGGGATAACCATCGAAAGCCGCACGGCCAACTATAACAACGACGGCATCGACATCGACTGCTGCAGCAATGTGCGTGTCAGCAATTGTCATATCGACAGCCAGGATGACGCCATCTGTCTGAAATCCACCGGCCAGCGCATCTGCCGCAATGTGGTCATCACCAACTGCGTGATTTCCAGTAACTGTAGTGGTATCCGTTTTGGCTGTGAAGCGTTCGGCGGTTTTGAAGATATCGTCATCTCGAATATCACCATGAACAACATCGGCGCTTCGGCAATACAGTTGCAGACCTTTGACGGGGGTATTCTCGACCGGGTCAGCCTGTCCGGCATCACCATGCACAACGTGAACCAGGCTATTTTCATCAATGTGGGCCACGAAATGTATCCCATCGGCGTTGCTGAGGCCGACCTGCCGCTTCAGCATCCTGAAACCATCGGCAAGGTACGCAATATTATCCTCCGCGATATTCAGGCGGACGGGGTGGGCCGCTGCGCGCGCAGGGAAGTCGGCGGCAAAGAGTATACAGCGGAAAACAAATATGCCTGCATCCTTTCGGGCATGCCCGAATCCCGCTTGGAAAACATCACAATGAACGCCATACGCTTGCGTTGTGTGGGCAATGGCACGGCGGAAGACGCTGCCAGCGACCTGGCCGAAGTACCGAACGGATTCAATGCAGGATCCATGGGCATGACCCCCGCCTACGGCGTGTATTGTAGAAACGTGGACAATCTGCGCCTGCGTGACATTGAGGTTTCCTGCGAAAATGACGACCTGCGCCCGGCCGTGATGCTGGAAAAATGTTCCGATGTCGATGTGTTCAACGTCGATGGAAAGGCCCATCCCGCCGCCGTGGCTTTCATGCGGCTGCGCAATGTGGACAACACGTTCCTGCATGGCTGTCACCCTGCCGGATTACATGCCTTTCTGTCGGTGGAAGGCGCCGATACCGCCGCTATTCGCCTTATTGCGAATGATTTTAGAAAAACAGCCACGCCTGTTGTCATTGCCCCGAACACGCCACCGTCCGCGGTAACGCTGGAACGTCAGGACTGGGTCCCGATGGTCGGCGGGTAAAACAAAGACACAAGGTGGGAAATTCTTCCGGGAAAAAGGAATACGAAAATTACGACGGTCTCCCTACAGTTTTTTTTACGCAGGGCAAGGAACCATCCCTGTCCGCCAATCTTATTTACTGACAGAAGACAGCACCTGAATCGCGCCAAGAACATTGATGCCGTACTTGCCCTCTTTTGATGTCCAGAAGGGCACATTCCCATTGGCAACACGCACGGCGTATTCCGGACACAGCCGCAGGTTCTCCGAAGCGTCCGGCAGCCAGAGGCCGATGGAATACCACCCCGGGGCCATATCCTCAGGAATAACCGCCCCGCAAGTAAGGGTATGGCTCAACGGTTCATACGCGGCATCACCAGGTTGATGAGGATACCAGCGGCGGACGTCCACTTCAGGCAGTTCAAAAGTATGCACCGCGCCTTGGGGGCTAATCAACGCGATTAGAACGGGCCGGGGATTTATCAGCGTGGCAAAACCCCGGTTGATCAGGGTTACCTCAAGTTGCAGAGGGCTGCCTGCCCTCGGCGATGCTGCAAAAGATGCGTGCTGCAGTTCCAGCCGATACCCCAAATGGTCCCGAATATAGTCAAACTGCGTGCGCGGTACCGGGCTGCCATCCAGATCCTGGAAATAGCCATCGGAGATGGGCAACCGGGCCTCTTCCGCCTGTTCCCGTGTCAGGGAAGTCTTCATCCAGACATCCATGCCATATATGGCGCCTTCCCGTTCCGAGTAACTGTGGGCAAGGCTGAAGCTGGCATAGTGGTGCAGCCGCATCCGGACGGCGGCCTGGAACCCGTCCACCCGCCCGCTGATGTCCGACCAGAACAACTCGCCGTCCACGGGCACAAATAGAGATTCCGTGGTCATGTAGTCGAATTCCGGGTTGCCGGGACTGGAAAAGAGGGGCGCTTCCGTCCACGTGCCGCCGCAGGTGTTGCCCGCGAGAAACCCGTCATTATGAAACCCGATGCGAGCTGCGGGAATACCGGAGAAGGCCGTTTCCGGGCCGACCACCTGATAGGCGTTGAGCAGGGGCGACTCCAGAATCCAGCGTTTGTATTTGGGCACGCGGACCTGGGTCATCCGGTCCCGGGGCAGGATTTCCAGCAGTTTGGCCATGATGGCGGCCAGGTTCGCATGATCCTGTTCGAGATGGTGCGCGGAACTGTGCCATTCACCCCAGGCGCCTACAAAGCCCGCCTGCAGCACATAGATCACGTCCTTGTTCTTCTCCAGAACAGGCGCGAGCTGTGCCATGTGCCCGAGGAGGATTTCCAGGGCCGGCCCTTCCGCCTGGTTCATTGATTTTTCATAGGCGAAGCGAAGCAGCGCTTTAAGCCCTTTGGCCCTGAGGGCATCCAGGCTGCGCTGCAGCAGGGCCAGTTTTTCCTCCGAAACCGGCTGTGCCATGAATTTATCCAGGTAACAATAGGCCTGGACCAGGGTCAGGCCGAAAGGCGCATACCGTTCTGCGTCCATAATCCACCAGTCATCGCTGTAGGCGGGGGTAAGGCGCCCGGACAGGTGATGGGCGGGTCCCCACACTTCCTGCGTGCCTTCCGGTTCCGCGATAATTGTCTCTATTCGCAGACCCCGCTCCGGATTAAGAAGGCCGCTGAGGCCGTTGGGGTCGGAAGGACTGATGCCGCGGTATTCAATCGTTGTGAGAGCGTCCTCCGCTCGGACATTCAGGACAAAAAACGCTGCCGCCATTAACAGTATCAGGCCAACATATGGTTTTGTTTTTCTGNNTGTTGTGAGGGCGTCCTCCGCCCGGGCATTCAGGACAAAACACGCTGCCGCCGTTAACAGTATTAGGCCAACATACGGCGTTGTTTGTTTGTGTTTGACAAGCTGCATTGAAGTCATCCCTTTCTTTTCCCGGTACTCTTGTACGATTGATCCTTCAGACCGTGTCGGACTCGGTCAGACAATAAAACGTTCACTATTTATGGCAACGATATTACCTCTTTTTGACGGGAACCGGTAATTCCAGAAAGTAAAGGGGCTTTAAGGCGGATTTCATTGTTCGAAAAGTCAACCGTGAAAAATTTCGCCCGCTCTTTGGGCTTGCCGTTCGGCTGGTGGATCGAAAGGACCTGCGTTCCCTCAAAAGATTGGAACAGCATGGCGTGTCCGCCGTCCTTCTCAAAAATGGCAGACGAGGAGACTTCCCAGGGACCAATGATTTTCCCGGAAGCGCTTCTCGCAGTGGCGGTCATATACTGGCGGTCCTTTCCAAAGGAGGACCATAGCATCAGCAGACTGCCGTCTTGATTTCTGTGCAGCCAGGGGCCGTCGGTGATAAGACCTTTCCGATTTCCAAACTCGGCCCCGTTTACCCAAGCCGCCGCGGAGGCGTGGAACAGGGTTGCCGGCGCTCCTTCGGACTGGGCCAGGTCCTCCGACAACCGAACGGCGCAAATCGCCCCGTCCCCGATTTGTTCCCATTCATGGCAGAACACCATCCACGGCTGCGCTTCATCATCAATAAACAGGGTGCCGTCGAGAGTCGCCCAATCCGGCGGAGTAACAGGGCCTTCCGAATGGGGCACAAAAGGCCCTTCCGGCCGGTCAGCGACAAGAATGGCCGTACCGCGATACCCATCGCTCTTCGGCGAAAAGGTGGCGAACATGTAGTAGCGCCCCTTATAAGGATGCACTTCCGGCGCCCAGAAGTCCTTTTGTCCCCAATAGTCCTTATCAGACCGGAACACGGGAAAGGGGCCCTCCCAGTGTTCCAGGTCCCGGCTCTTATAGGCATCAAAACCTGGTTCACCCAGGGGCCACCCGGTTCCGTACAGATAATAAACGCCTGTTTCTTTGACGGGAAGGACAAAGGGATCGCGGATTCGAATCTCATCCAAGGTTTTCAGCGCAGGCACCGGGACGGGTTCCGCTGCGCAGATAAGCATAAGAAATATCCACATGGTTATCATCCTTATAGTTTTAAATATAGACTTGGATTTCTGTTCTCGAGTTTTCAGACGGGCATATTCTGCTTCCGTGAGAAGTTGTAATTATAACCTGTCCGCGATAAAATGAAGTCTTCAGCATACGCAGTCGCCTGGGATATCTTGTGCGCTAAGGACATACACAAGACCTTTTTCAGCATGATATCACTTCCAGACCTGCTTTTTTAGAAATGCAACTGTTCGCGTCATGGAGGCGATTAATGAAACCACTGCTTTTAACGACTCTATATCTTTGCTCAATGCTGGCCTATGGCAACGTCCCTGAAACCATTTGGACCTACACGCCGCCTTCGGGCTATGTGGACACCTCGCCCGCGATAGCCGACCTGAATGGAGACGGGCACCCGGATCTGGTCTTCGGCACGACGGCCGGTATGATCATCGCCCTGAGCTCGGATGCGCAGGAACTCTGGCGGCAGGAGATGCGAGGACCGATTAGTGTGCCGCCTAGCATTGGTGACCTTACAGGCCAGGAAGGGCTCGAAGTGCTGGTGATGAACCGGCAGGGACAACTACGCTGTCTGGCCGGGAGCACCGGCGCACTGGTCTGGGAGACAAGTATCCCGGGACGGCTGCAGTGGGGTGAGACGGTGCTTGCCCTGGGCGACATCAATGGCGACAGTGACCTCGAAATTGTCACGGGCGACCGTGACGGCGTGGTGGTCTGCCTGAACGGCGCGGGCGAACTGGTGTGGCAGTACCAGGGACAGCATGGCATCACGCAGGCGCCCGCTCTGGCCGACCTGACCGGCGACGGCATGATGGAGGTGCTGGTCAGCGGCAGTGAAATCCCGCTGGTGTGCCTGTCTCCCGAGGGCAAGGAACTCTGGAAACTGGAGCAGGGCATCGGCGGCAATCCGCTGGTATACGATATCAACAAGGACAGCGCCCCGGAAATTCTCATAGGCGTGGGAGTTAATCTCACAGTACTCGATGCGGAAGGAAAGGTTCTTTGGACGCACCTGATGCAGCGCGAGATGGACGGCGCGTTGACCGTCGCGGATGCCGACGAGGACGAAGAGGTGGAAATCTATGTCATAGACCTCGCCGGCAAAATGGCCTGCCTGTCTCCTGCCGGGCAGCTGCGCTGGGAAGCGGATGTGGAAGAGCGGGTGCGCCGTTCCCCCTCCGTGGGCGATGTGGACGGCGATGGTATCCAGGAAATTCTGGTGGCCGGGTACAGCAATGCCGTGCAGGTATTCGAACCCGACGGGCGGCTGGATGCGCGCATATCCGCCCCGGGCGGTATCAACAGCACGGCCACACTCCTTCCCCTTATGGACGGTACGCCGGGTATTGTGCTGACCCCCTCCAATGATGCCATGCGCCTCTTCTGCTTTCCCAACGCGAAACCGGACGCTGTGCTACTCTGGCCGGAATACCAGTACGATTCCCGCAGGAACGGATATGCGGCTGCAGCGTCAGAAGAACCCGCTGTACAGATGGCACTGGATTTTGGGAACCGTTATGTCGGCACGAACCTGATGACGGCGTCGGTGGACAATCCCGACGGCCTCAACCTGGAGGTGCGTCTGGAGGCGATCCGCGACAACGGCGCGCCGTCCCTGGCAACGGTAACCTCCAAGGAACCGCTGGTAGAACTCCGCCTGTCGTATACGGTACCCGCCAACCAAGCCGGGAACCTCACGTTGAACTGTGTCGTAGCCGAAGGAGACCGCATTCTCGCGCGGCGCAGCCATACCGCCCATGTCGTGCCGTTCATGAAGGAACTGGGCGATGCGGAACGTACGTTGAAGGAGACGGACGATTTGCTCGCAACATTGCCGGATAAGGCGGGCCTGGAGGAGCGCGCCTGTTTCCTGCGCGCGAAGCTGGACGACTTCCGGCCGCGCATCCTGGCCGCGGGCGCGGGCACGGAGAGCGACCACATCGAACTGCGCAACACGCTTCAAACCTATCTGCCGAAACTGGCCCTGTTACGAAACACGACCGCGGCCGCCGCGCAAGCAACCGAAGCCGGCAGTGCGGTTTTCGCTCGGGCCGCGAATCCGTGGGCGCCTTTCGGAGGACTTGAAGAATTGACGGAAGGGCGCGGGGGCGAAGCAGTTCTCGCCGTGGAGGCTTTCGGAGGGGAAACGGAGTCCGCCGCGCTGAACCTGTTCAACCTGGGCAGCCGGGACCGCAGCTTCCGGGTAACCCTGGAAGGCTTGAAACAGGGGGATACGGAAATTCCCGCCCGGGACCTGATCTCGCTGCACGAAGTCGTGGCGGTACCCACGGAAATGCGGGATTTTTCGGAAGACGCCATTCCCTTGTTAAACAGCGCAACTATTCTCCAGGTGCCCGCCTGGGACGCGCGCCAGATCTGGCTGAACGTTGCCGCGAAAGGACTTGCACCGGGAGAATGGACCGGCGCCGTACACCTGCGCAGTCTTGACATCGAGCCCATATCCATTAGCACGGATATCACGTTGACGGTATGGGCGCCAAATCTGCCGGAGACGCAGCCCCTCTCCCTGTGCCACTGGGGCTATGTGCACTCTTCCGTGCTCAAGGACTACCCGGAAGCGGCGCTGGCGGACCAGGTTCACAACGGCACCAATGTCTTTGTCGGCACCTTTTTCCCCCAGGCCCAATTCAACGAACAGGGCGAATTGTCGGGGAATATAGACTTCAGTGCCCACGATGCTTATGTTAAACAACACGCGCCCCACGGCACCATCCTGTTCTGCGGCTACCAGAGCGCAATAAGCGGACCGGGCGGCCAGGAATCCGAAATCTACGCCAAAGCGCATGTGGCCTGGCTGCGTGCCTGGGTGGCGCATCTCAAGGAACTCGGCGTGGGCTATGACGGGTTCGCCCTGTATCCCGTGGACGAGCCCGGTCTGAGCGACGGGCTGGTGGAAACGTACCTGCGTCTGGCGAAGCTGGCGCGCGAGGCCGACCCGAACATCCGCATGTACACCGATCCCGTCGGCCGCATCACCGAAGCGGAACTTCGGGAAATGCTGCCATATGTGGATATCTGGTGTCCCAACCGGAACGGATTGATTCTCGATAAAACCAATACGGCCAAGTTCGATATTATCAAGAATTCCGGCAAGACGGTATGGACCTACGAATGCGACAGCAACGTCAAGCATCAGTCGCCCCTGGGGTATTATCGGGCGCAGGCGTGGCTCGCCTGGCATCACGGCATGACGGGCATCGGGTTCTGGTCTTATTGCACATCGCAGGACGACCCCTGGTTCCTGCCCACGCTGCGGCATGATTACCTGATGGTCTATCCCGGTAATGGCGTTGTTTCCAGCAAGCGCTGGGAAGCCGTGCGCGACGGCGTCGAGGACTATTCCATGCTGTCTATTTTGCGGGATATCGTAAATCAGCCGCCGGCAACGGCAACGCCCGAAGACCTCGAAGCGGCTCGGACCCTGCTCGGCGCGGAAGCCGACGCTGTGGCCCTGTTCTGCGGCATGGATGACGATGACACGCTCCCCGGCGCCGACGGCCTGCCCGGCGTGCGCCGCGTCTCCGACAAGCGCTGGGAAAAGATTCAATCCGTGCGCCGGGAACTGGCTGGGGTGTTGTCGCGCCTAAAGGAGTGAAACGGGGACTAGGAGTAGGACGTGTAGGACCGGTAGGACGCGTAGGACAGGCAAAGGTTTCCTGANNGCAAAGGTTTCCTGACAGTTTTCCGCCCACTGTCCTACCCGTCCTACCGGTCCTACACGTCCTACTCCGCCCTCAAAAAAGACATACTACTCAGGGCACCATCCGCAACTCTGCCCAGACCAGCTGCTGTTCGGGAAAATCTGGCGCGCAGGATACGGTAATGGTGTTATACCCGTCTTTAACAGCGGACAGGGGACACTCGAACGCCAGCGCCCGCACGGCGCCCGGAAATCCTTCAACCTGCTCCAAGTCGGGCAGCGGTGCACAGGAAACATTGTTCAAGGAAACCTGCACTGCCGCCTTGTTGGCATCCGGTTTGTCCGCGAGGGCAGTGACAAATGTAACCCGGCCCTCTTTAGGGGCGGGTCCGATGTGGATTGTAAATTCAGGACTTGCGGCAGGGTTGGCGGGCAACACCGCGCCGCTGGACATGCCCGGGCCCACCGTGTCCCGGTACGTGACCGGGTGGCGGCGCGGCAGACGGGTTACCGTGTCCAGGTCAAGCCCTTGTTCAAGCAGGGCGCGATAGGCCGCCTCCCCGCCGGCCATGGGCGCCGGGTCCATGTAATTGAAGGTATAAATCTGGTCCGCGCCCCGATGCAGGCATGAGGCGGCAAACCCGCGCACGGATTCAATATCGTTGGGGGTTTGTCCGGCGGCCGGATAGGCGCGCAGCAATATTTCAATCCCGGCGGCCAGCACGACGGATGCGCCCTTCCCGTCATCTCCCTCCTTGATTTGCCTGCGCCACTCCTCGATGGGAATATCAAAATCGGCCGTCGCCCAGAAGGGCGTGGGCACCAGCATGTCCACCAACCCTTCCCGTGCCCAGGCGACACCGTCCATACCCAGGCCCCGGGCGGATTCCGGCAGGGTGGGCACGCGCGCCCCCAGCCGTATGGGATGCCCCCGTTTTTCAGACCATTCCCGGGTAAGCCCCCGAACCTCGCGCATAAACGCATTCAAAATGTCGCGGCCTTCCGCCTCCTTGCCCGGCGCGAAATGATAGCCGAAACGCATCCAGTCCAACTCCAGCCCGTCCGGGTCATACCGTTCCAACAGTTCGCGGATGAATTTCAGATGGTATTCACGCACCTCGGGAATGGCGTAGTTGAACGCGCGGTCCGTCCACCCTGCGCCGCCTGGGATACGCCAGTACTCCGGGTGTTCCATCCAGAAGCGGCTGTGGATGTAACTGTCCGGGTCGTCCACATTGTGCACGTCGTTCATGCGCATGGAAAGCCAGGGCGAGATGCCCTTTTCGCGGCAACGGGCGATCCAGACGGCGTACGGGTCAAGCCCACGTTCGTCCAGCAGTTTCGCATTGCTCATCCATTGCTTCGCTACCGGCGCCGCCTCGTCTTCTTTGACCCGCTGGTTCGGCGCCATGTCCCAGATGGCGTCCCACACCTCCGAACGAAAACTGGCCTTCATGGCATTGGGACATAGAAATAGATGCGATACTTTAGTACCGGCGTACTGATCCACGAAGGCATTGAGCCCTTCCAGGGTCATCACCTCAGGTTCCCGGAGCATAAAGAAATGGCTGTCATCTTCATTGATAACAAACCCGGGCGCGGCCGCAGAGGCACAGGCGACCACCACAACAAACGGTATAAGTATCCCAACGGCATAAAAAAATAAGGTATTAAATTTGTGCATGTTTAAATCCTTTCATGGTTACTATACCAGATAACAGTCCAAAGTGCATTTTCAGTAGGCGTACCTTCCCAGATGCGCCGTAGCGCAAAACAACAGCCTGTGATAGTGTTCTGTGGCGCACCCGGGAAGGTACGTCTACCAACGATACCCTTTAACGTGGGGATATCTATCACCTGAAATCCCTGATAAGGTTCCCAAGTGGAACTCAATGCGCTAGGTATAGGTAGCGGTCGTTTTTTGGGGGTGCGATTGCGCAAGTGGGATAGTACTGCCATCGAAAACATGTAGTTTCGGGTTGGTTTTCCTTCAGAAGCGACAGGCGAGGTGTTTTTCATACAACGCAACACTAAACCCCGCTATTGACCGCCCCCTATTCAGAGATTCCATAAATATCATGGAAACGATCGGACAGCAAATAACGCGTTCGTTCATAAATCTATAAACGGCAGTTGGCAGAAACGATACTGTTTTCAAGCCTGTTATTGTTTTTTTGGGATACATTGTAGCGCAAAGAGGTCTTTCACTTTTCATCCGTTATGCCATGTACTTCACTCTCCGGCGGTATGCCGCCCCAGATCAGGACATCGGGACACAAATCAGCGCCATTAGGCCAGGCCACCGTGCCGGCTTCGACGCGTACCGCGCGGAACAGCGCATCGTCATCCCGAATCGGCTCGAAGACCGGGCCGTGCAGATAGGACGCGATATCACGTTCAACCGTCTCACCATTGGTCAGCGTCAAACGAAGACACCGTCTCTCCAACGGTTCCACCCTGATAATGCGCACAAGTTTCATTTTTTCGACTCCTTTTTTTTGGGGTCTTCTTAATCCAGCGGGTCTATTGGATTCAGGGGAGCGGCATTGTTGCACGCCAACTCCCAGTCATATCGTAGTTCATCACGATGGAAGATCGCCCATTCCATCACCAGCATAAGGGCCCGTCGGGGCAACCATCCACGACAAACCGCCAGCGAATCAATTTCGATAAGGGCTTCATGGCCGGCATACGATGCATGGAAGTGCGGCGGGTTATGGTCGCTAAAATGCATACTAATCTCAATTCCAAAAAAACGACTTATCGTTGGCATGTGTTGGGCTTTCGTTCCGTCAATTGCACTTGGAGCGGGAGCAGGAAAATTTGTCTATCTTTTTGTTTTCAACGTAATTTATCATTTTCAACTGTATGCCACCCGTATTATTTCGAGCGTCGGCTCATGCTCGAGTGTTGTTTTAATGGCGTGCCTTTTCCGGAACACGACAGACACCACCATGACCCTGCGATAGCCTTCATCATCCATCCTCCACAGTTTGTGTTATGGACGTTAGCATCCCGTGCGCCCTGCGCCGTGGCCTGACCCAAAGCATAACATAACGCCGACTTGTAGGCAACACTTGTGTTAGTTCAACTGTTCCTTAACACTATTCCATATTTTTCCACACAAAGGGTGGAGGGCGATTTTCAAAACTGGGGAGTGCGGTGTAGAGCAATCTATGTGGTACGACATGCACTTGGAGCAATGTATTTTGATGGATGATATACTTACAGAACTTTGGAAAATCAAGGAAGCTATTGCGGCGGAACATGGTTATGATATTGATCGGCTTGCGGATCATTTGGCCTTTATTGATCAACAGGGTACACGGCAGACGGTCTGCTTACGAGGAGGAACTTCTTC
>MTKZ01005610.1_pt1 | contig 14235 bp, 11 predicted proteins | sample 1042781 | NCBI WGS metagenome assembly MTKZ01 (sample SAMN06212207, study PRJNA360539) | anaerobic digester metagenome | biome: Wastewater treatment plant; material: sludge; isolation source: anaerobic digester fed with sludge from wastewater treatment plant | place: Denmark: WWTP Viborg ...
CTGTCCCTTCTTTACGGTCTTTTGCGCCAAACTTTTGTGCCATACTGTTTTCCGAAAAACCACATCAAAACCCTGTCGAGGTCAGGAAGTCTGAAATTGCACCATAGTTACAGGTGGCTGCCTCTATTGTCGTGCATTAGACTTATGCGGTGAAGCCATTGTCAACTTTCCATGGCTGATGTCGGAAGCGAAACGACAGTATACGCTGTTATAGGAGGCAGCCAACCGTTAGACAAGATTTCCCGATCACCCATTGACATGGTCTGGACCAAGGATATATGATGCGGAACATCATTTCGGGAATGATGCATGTGATCAGATTAAGACTGGACTTGAGGAATGTCTTGCCCATGTGGAAGATGACCTGATGTTGGCAATGGTGTGCCTTCCCGGCCCGTTTCTATTTTTTAGAAACAAAGGGCTTATACACCGGTAACACACCAAGAGGCGTTCCCCAGTGTCTTCGGGCCTGGCAACATGGAGGATTACTTGCCTGTGTTTACATCTGATGTGCAGATCCTTAAAACGGGTTCTTGTGTTGTGGAACCCTATGCCGTACCTTCTCCTATGTTTATCGGATTGAAGAGGCAGTTGGGTATTGGCGGTGGTTCGACGGTGTCCCTGGTGCACGACGCGGGCGAACTTCTGGTGGTGGATACGGGGTTTGACTGGGAAAGCGACCTTTCACCGGAAAACAGGGAAAAGCATGTAAGCGGGCTGTGCCGCACCTTAAAACAGGTGGGTTTGGAACCCGGCGATATCACGAGGGTGTTTATCACCCACTTTCATCAGGACCACTACGGCGGTGTGGAACTCTTCTCACAAGCCCGCTGGTACTGTCATCGCCAGGCACTTTCTGACTGCCCTGACCATTACAAGGACCGTTTTCTGGGATTGGATGACGATGAATTCATCACCTCCCATACACGCATGATGGCTACTCCGGGGCATACTCGCGGACATGCCTCATTGCTGTGGAGCCGTGAAGGCAGCGCCCTGCGCATTGCTTTGTGCGGTGACGCCATTGTCAACCTTCCGTGGCTGATGTCGAACGCGGTGTGGCGTCATAATGCCGATTTCTGGGACGAAAACGCCGCCCGGGCGAGTGTTCAGCGATTGCTTGACGCGGCCGATGTCATTATTCCGGGCCACGGTGAAGCCTTCTTCACACGTCCTGACGCCGATGCGGCGGGTTACGGAAACACACCTTGATCTGGACAGCAGGCCCGCATGTTTTCCCGCGGACGAGGTGCCGTGACCTACGGTTTCCGGTCAGGATGGCACGTACCACAGCCACTGCACGGGAACCGCGTCGGCGTTCAACGGCATACATGCGGCATTTCTGCGCAAGCGTCTGTTCATGGAATACCTGAGTCCATCGAACTATCCATTAGGATTCCGTTGAACGCAAGAGTTTCCATGAAGATGTTTTTTGTAATGGTAAGAATCTTCCTTCGGACAGACGCACCCTCGTCAGTAAATAAGAAGGAAAAACTCCGGCTGTATGTCAGGAGCGGTCAGTTATTTTGGCTTTGCTGTTCCGCAAGCCTGAGCCGTTCTTCCCTGCGCTGCATCCAAGCATCCCGCCATGCCTTGGCGTAATTGATGATCCAATCCAAATACGCGAATTCTTTTCCTACATCGCGTTGGGCTTCTATGGATTTAAAATATTTATGCTCATCCATTTTTTGTTGCTGTTCAAGCGCACATTCCATTACTTCTTCGTGTGTCAACGGTATCATTTTTCATTTCCTTTATAAAACGTATAAATTATAACAACATTGTTTATGGCAAATAATGCTCAACTAGATTGTACCACGCCTTGTGGGACAAATGTAAATCGGAGGGCATCTCATTCAACTGTTTTATGGCGCCGCTTTCTTAGTACGGCTTGGGTTGGGCTAAAGTTGCCCTTTATTTCTCAGGAACGGGTCGCGCAGTGGCCTCCGAATGCCCGCACAGGTATCGCGGCATTCATCAAGGGTCTGGTATCCTGCGAATTGCATTGTCATGTTATGGCTTCTCCTTATGCCGTTCCATCCAGGCCTTTCTCCAAGCGTCGGCGTGATCATCAATCCATTTCAAGCAGGCTTCTCTTTTCAAGTCCCGGCCTGGGGGAATTTCCCGCAGGTAGATGTGTTGTTCCATTTCCGCTTGCTGTGCACGATTATACTCCGCTACTTCTTCCGGTGTCATTGGTCTCATGTTCCACTCCTTTTTATCTTAAAAAAAACGCGCCCCTAAATTGTGTTTTATCCTGAGAACGTTGTATTCCACTAGGTCGTGGGGCCGCTCGATTGCCGGGGCTTGCGCATTACCGGAAAAACGAGATCCTCTTTTTGGGGCGGTTCGCCGAGTGAAGCCCGGAAGAGGTTGCCGTAGTCCCGTATGAAGGCCGGCGTAGGTTGCAAGGTTTCATAGTCAAAATACCCGGTATGAAGCACGGCGCGTTTCTGCGCCACCTCTTCAAGAGGCGATTCACCGACTTCGTAGGAATCTGCGGAGGGCCGGAAGACGACGGCATTTCCAAAGCGGCTTTCCAGCACCATTTCCATGCACCGGGTTCCCGCCATGGCCGACAGCCGCTTGTCCGTTTCCGTGGGCGGATTGTCGCGCAAATCATAGGTGTGCGACTGGTGTGCGGCCGACAAGTTCGCCTGTTTGCACAGTCTCTGCAGTTCCATTCCCAGCCATTCGGGCTGGAGTTTGGTCTGGCCGAAGCCGTCCACCGAGCGATATTCCACCGGGGGCAGGCTGACCCCCTTAATACGGGCGCCTTCCGAATAAGGAATTACCGCAAATGCTTCACCGAAGCGTTTCTCATTCTCACTGCAGGCGGCCTTGATTTTTTCTAAAACGTAGTCCCATTCATATTCCTGTTCACAGGGAATTCCGAAATCGCCCCCGCCATAGGCGGTGACCGCAGTCAACACCCAATCCGTATCCCGGCCGAAGAGGCCTACAAAAAACACCCGGTCGTATGTTATCGCCGTGCTGTGATGATGCCGGACGGCCAGGCTGCCCACCGTTACGGCGGTTTCATAGCCTAGTGTGATAATAGAATTCAAATCGCCGTCCATGGTCTTGGGGTACCCGACCACGTTCACCTGCTGGTCTTTCCAGCAGCGCGCCGCTTCGCCCAGGTGGTTGTCGCCACCCATTACGATGATGGCGTGAATGTTGTGCTTTCGCACCGCCTCCGCAATTTTTTTTGGGTCCACCAGTTTCCGGTCGGCTCCGATCATGGACCCGGCGCGATCCACGCAGATGTCTTCCTTGTGTATAGGAACGAACTCCCCTTTGAGAAGGCCGGTAAACCCGTTCCGGGCGCCTACCAGTTCAAATTTTCCCGGCGCTATTCGCATCAACGTTTCATGCATGGCATGGAACGCCGCATGAAATGAAGCGATAGCGCCCCCCGCCGTAATCAGAACAATTTTCTTAAGCATTACCTCTGTTCTCCTTTGCTGTTCAGATGCACACCCACCAGACACTTCACACTACAGTTCGCCGGAGCAGGGGATACCTGTTCCCAGTCAAAGTTCCTGTACTTTGTATATTGAACGATTCAACATGTGCCACTTTCTCACGTCCCTTTGATGGCATTTTCGGTGGCCTGTAAAAAAGTGTACGCCTCCGCATGCGGAATGTCAATATACAAACGCCAAAAATTTTACCCCTCTATTATTCGAAAGAATGAGATCGCCCAGGCGCACTTCATTGTGGATACGGTACTTATTTTTCGGCGATGTGCCGGTCCTTGTTCCGGGATTCACGGGTGACGACCGTGACGGGGGCGATGGCTTCGAGCGGTTGCCGAAGCGTTGCCGCCGGGCCGGTCACCACGATCAACAAGGTGTCGGGGTCCAGGGTGGCCGTTGCCAGACGAGTGCATGCGGCGGCATCCGCGGCCTGAACACCCGCAAGAAAGTCACGGAAATAGGTCTCCGTCAGTCCTTCGGATTCTATCAGCCACAAATCATTCGCCACCGCCTGGGGCGTTTCCCGCTCCCCGGCGAAACTGCCCAGGATATAGGCCTTGGTCTGGCCCAGTTCCTCCGGCGTCGGCGCGTCGCTCCGCAGGCGGTCGAGTTCCTCCAGGGATGTCTGCACCGCTTCCGGCACCGATTCCAGCTTGGTGAAGGTGGACATCACAAATTCCCCGCCCATTCGGCCGGGGTAATAGCCGCCGCGCGCACCATAGGTCAGCCCCTTCCTGACGCGCAAGGAATCGTTCAGCCGGCTGCCGAAGGCGCCCCCTAAATAACCGCTGACCACGCGTGATACGAAATACCCGGGGTCGTTCCGGGTAATGCCCGGACGGGCAATGCGGATTTGCGCCTGGTCGCCCGGCATGTCCACGATGACGATGTTCGTCGGAGCGGGCGCGGGCATGGCGGCCACGCGCGGTTCCGGTTTCGGCCCTTCGCCTTTCCACGAACCGAAGACGCGTCCGGCCAATTGCTCCGCCTGTTCCATCCCAATGTCTCCGGCGAAACAGAGCCAGGCCATGTCCGGCCGGGCATAGGCGGACCACCAGGCCCGTGCATCGTCAGGGGTCAAAGCCCGCACATCTTCCACCTCGCCCCGGGCCGACCGGGCATAGGGATGCGGGCCATACAGGCGGCGCCGCATTTCCCGACCGGCCAGGTAGGCCGGCTCCGCCGCATTCACCGACAGGTCCGCCAGTACTTGTTTCTTGAGTTTTTTGAACTCTTCGGCATCAAAGGTCGGCGTCAGTACCGTATCGGCCATGAGCCTCGCAGCCCGTTCCACTTGCGTGGTGACGCACGCGGCCACCACGGTTGCATCGTCCATGTTCGCCGTACCGGAAAGATGGATGGCGTAGGTTTCAAGTTCCCGTGACAATTCCTCTTCCGTGTGTTTCTCAGTGCCCCGGCACAGCATGTTCATGGCCATGGATGCGCATCCGGGTTTCGTTTCCGTCCAGGCGCCTGTGCGCAGGTGCAGGATCATGGACACAAAGGGCGATTCATGATTTTCAACCACAACCACCTTCATACCATTGTCCAGCGTACGGGCCTGGAAACGCGGCGTCGGGTCGAACTCCAACGGTCCCTGTGACGGCGGACTTGCGGGATAGTTTTCCGGCCTTGCCGCGCCCGGCCGCCCCGGCGCGGGAGGGTCGGTTTCCGGCTGGCCTGTCAGGGGCGCATCGTCTTCAGGATTTCGTTTATCCTTGTTCACAAGCCCTTTCAAATCTCCCTCGACACGGAATGTGAACACCCGGTCCGGGTCCAGATACTGCCGCGCCACGCGCAGCAGGTCGGCCAGGGTCACCCGGTTGATGGCTTCAAAACGCCCGTTGACACGGGCCGTATCGCCTTCGAGGACCGCCGCAGTGCCCAGGGCGCGCGCCTTGTTGGCGACATTGAGGCTTTCCATCACCAACTGGCTTAGCATCTGGTTGCGGGCCTTTTCCAATTCGTCGGGATGCACCACCCGTTTGCGGATTTGTTCGATTTCCCTTTTCAGTGCAGCCAGCGCTTCCTCCAGGCGCTTTTCACCCGGGGGAACGGCGGCCCCCAGCGCCAGCATGCCCTCCTGCTCAAGACAGACATTCATGCATTGTACGCCGACGGCCAGTTCCTTTTCCGCTACCAGGTGCCGGTAGGCGCGGCTGCTGTTGCCGTCGCCCAGGATGGTCGCCAGCAACTCCAGCGGGACACGATCCGGATGGGCCAGCGGCACCGTCCGAAACGCGAGGGCCGCCAGCGGCAGCGGGGCATTATCGATTGACAGGGTGACCTCGCGCGGCCCTTCGGGAACCGGTTCGCGAACGGTTACCCGGGGCGGTTCCGTTCCCCGTGGAATCCACCCGAAATACCGCTCCGCCAGGGAGCGGGCCTCCTCGTGTTTTACCGCGCCGGCGATGACGAGCGTAGCGTTGTTCGGGCCGTAATAGTGCGTCCAGAAGGAACGTAGCTCGGGGACACTCGCGGCGCGCAGGTGCGGAATTTTCCCGATGGGCGGCCAGCGGTAGGGATGCACGTGGAACACCTCGGCCAGGGCCTTTTCCTCCAGACCGCCATAGGGCGCATTCAACCCGAGCCGCCGCTCCTCTTCCACCACTTTCCGTTCCGTGTCAAAAGCCGCCTGGTCAATCTTGAGGAAACTCATCCGTTCCGCTTCGAGCCACAGTACCAGTTCCAACTGGTTTGCCGGCACCGTCTGTACGTATACGGTCTGGTCGAAGGACGTGTAACCGTTGCACGTGCCGCCGATGCGCCGAATGTTATCAAAATGGTCCGTCGGCCCGAGACGGTCCGTCCCCCGGAACATCATGTGCTCGAACATGTGGGCAAAGCCCTGGCGTTCCGGGTTCTCGTCCTTGGAACCCACGTGATACCAGATATCCACTGTGACGATGGGACAGGAGAAGTCCTCCAACGTAATGATTTTCAGGCCGTTGTCCAGGACCGTTTCCTGATAGTCCAGGCGGCCCGCATCGGAAGATGCCGCCGCGCCCATGGCTGCCGCCGGCACCAGCACTCCGAAACACAACATTGGGAACAAGGTACTCTCCATGACTGGACTCCATTCCTTTGTCCTTGATGTCTTTGTAACTCGTTCCCAAATTCCATTTGGGAACGAGCGCAATAAATCAACGCGGGCGTTACCCGCAACCCGGGGTTTTGATAGGTAAGCCCTTCAGGCTATTCAGATTCAATTTCTTGTTTTTATAGAGGCGATGAGCCGACAAGTTCCCATAGGGTGTCACGGCCACAGCGCGTTCAGCGTTGCCACCGTTTCATCAACAATTTGCTGGCCGCCTTCCGGGGTGACCAGGTAGTTTTCAGCGCTGTAACCGCCGCCCTGAATCGCCTCTGCCGTCGGCAGATAGCCGCTCTGTCCGTTGGCCAGTTGCACGGTGAAGGTCAGGATGGCGCGGGCCCGCGCCTGGATGCGCAGGCTGTAGTCAAGATAGTATTCAAAGGGAAAGGTAGCCATGGCGATGTCGCCGATGCGCAACGCGTGAAACTCCGCAGGATGTACGGAATCGGTTTTCACGAAGGGCGGCGACGGCGGCTCTTTTTCCGGCAGGTCAAGATCCAGGATCACATGCCTCAGGGGCAGGGCATAGGTAATATTCGCCTCCGCGCCCGGAAGCACCTCGTCCACCGCATTGGCGATGCGCCGCGCAATTTCCTGGCGGCAGGTGACGCCCTTACGCTGCAGCATGGCCTCTTCGGCCGCCTTGCGGAAGGTGCGGTGGGGCGAAATATCGCCGGCGGCGGCGCACTGGGCAAGCACAAACACATCATCGCCCAGCCGGCGTTTCAGTTCCTGGCGGGTTTCATGCCAGAAATCAGCGGAGAGCTGCATGAGCGATTCCGTTTCCTGGGAAGGACAGGGCAGGTTCACTACGACACCCGTAAGCGTTTTCTCCGGCGTCCAGAAGAACAGCAGGGGCAGGCCGGGGTCCGCGCTGCCTTCGAAACTTTTGAAGTCCGGCCGACTCGTGTCCCCGTACATGACCGTGGATCCGTCAAAATACTGGACGCGCCGGTTGATGCCGACCACGGCGTGCCCGAGGGCCCAGCTCATGCCTGCGGGCGCGCGCCCGGCCCACGCTTCCGCCACGGCGCCCGCCGCCTTGTCCACGAAGAACGCCCCGTATTCGGAAGCGCTCATGACATCGGGTGCGCCGCTGGTGTCATAGACGCCCTCGAACGTGGCATCGTCCAGGCCGGGGCCGTCGTGGGTATGGGTGGCGCTGATGACCAGGTTGCGCGCATCCAGTTCGGGGAGGCGCTCCCGGAGAACCGCGCGCAACCGGTCCACAATGGACCGGTCTACGAAACACAAATCGCACGAAATCAAAACAGCCTGTCCGTGCTGTTGTTCCGGCCCCCGCGTTTCCAGTACGAGCGCGGTCAAGGTGAGCGGGTCGAGCGCTCCCTCGGAGATACGCGTGCCATACTGGCCCACCAGGGCCACAGGCCGCGGCGGCGTGATGTCGGCGGCGGCCCAGCCCACGAACAACGGGTCTTCCCGGTTCACCTCCGCGGCCAGTTTGGTTGCGGTTTCGGTGAACCACTTACCGCAGGCCTCGATTTGGAGCAGGTTATTTTCCCAGTCGGCTTCATACTCAATGCCGAACAGGGCGGGGGTGATTCGCAGTTCCACCAGGACCCGCAGCGCACTTTCCAGATCGCCGCAACCCTGGCCCCAAGGCACGTCACGGGCCTCCATCGCAGGCGCGTCCAGATCTTTGAGGTGCACCGTCAGCAGGCGTTTGCCGAGGATGCGGAACATCTCAGCGGGGTTCAGTCCCGAACGGATCCAGTGGCCCGTGTCGCCGCAGGCGCCGATACGCGGGCCCCGGCCTGCACAGACCCGCATCACTTCATCGGGGTGCCAATACCGGGAACGGCCCTCGGGGTGGTTATGGAGGGCGACACGGATGGCGTATTCATTGCAGCAGTGTTCCACCATGTCCAGGGCTTCCGGGGCGGGTTCCGAGACAATAATGGCAGCGCCGAGTTTTTTCACAAACTCAAAGACGCGCCGGCACCCCGCTTCGTCGCCGGGGATATCGTGGATATAGATGCTGGTCAGCGCCACCTTGGCCTGTTCCAGTTTCGCGCGAATCTGGGCGTGGATGTCATCGGGAAGGTCCGGCGTGATTTTGGCGTCCGAATCAGGCATCACAGGCTGGCCTTCAAAGGCCTCGATACAGGACATGCCGATCGAGGCGGTCTTGTCTATCGCCTCGAAAAACGTAAACTCCTTAAAACTCCACGCGGTCGGTCCCACGCGCCAGCCGAAAGGCTCGGCTGCAGTCACCTCCGCTGAAAAGGCGCCACTGAGGAGAACAAACACCAGGCATGCCGTAACGCGGCGGCAAGTGAACGTGTTCATAGGGACCACCCGTTGTGCATGTCGCGATGGAGCATGGCATTGGCCTCATCGTTACCCTGGAACCGTTCCGTCTTGGGGTCCCAGGAGAGTTTCGTTTGCAGGCGGCCGGCGATATCGGCCAGCATGCCCAGGCAAGAGGCCGTGTGGGCGGCGTTCACATTCGAAACCGGGTCTTTGCGGGTTTGAACGCATTCGATCAGGTTGCCGCCATGGTTGGTGGAGTCGGTCAGGCGCGTATCCGTATCGTTGAATGCCACCGTCAGCAGCGATTCCGGTTCCGCCCAGATGCCGGACCGGTCCACGTGCACCCACCCCTCGTCGCCGATAAACTTGCAGCCGGACTTCAGTTGCTCCTTGTCTTTAAAGATCATTTTTCGTCCACCGGAGTACGTGAATGTGGCGTCCCAGGTTTCCGAATTGTTGGTGAAGCCCTCCTTGCGGAACGTCTCCTTGCATTCCAGGTCGAAGGGTTCTTCGCCAATCCAGGGGCAGCCCCAGTTGGCGATATCGAGATGGTGCACGCCCCAGTTGGAAATAAAGCCGGTGCAGTAGTCGAAGATAAGATACCAGTCCGGCCACGCCACGCGGCCTTCGTTATAGGGTTCGGCCGGAGCAGGGCCGCGCCACATCTCCCAGTCAAAGCCTTCAGGCGCGGGCTGCGGCTCCAGTCCGCCTTTGTACTTCGGCTGGTAGTGGGGGCCTTCCGTGGCAACCTCGACGGTATGAATCTGGCCCACGTAGCCGTTGCGGGCCAGGGTACAGGCCCGCTGGAACGGTTCCAGGGAACGCTGCCAGGTTCCGGTCTGAAAGACACGGTTGTTTTTCCGTACCGCGTCGACAATCGCCCGGGACTGTTCCACGGAAACGCCGAGCGGTTTTTCACAATACATGTCCTTGCCCGCCTTGGCCGCCGCCGTGGCAATCAGGGCGTGCCAATGGTCCTGCGCGGCAATCATGACCGCGTCAATATCGTCCCGGGCGAGCACCTCGCGAAAATCACCGTACAGGGCGCAACCAGCGTCCCCATACTGGGCGTCCACAATCTCCTTGGCCCGCTGGCGCCGGTCCGCGTAAGCGTCGCACACCGCCACCACCTGGCAATCAGGCAGTTTCAAAAAGTTCTTCATATTGTCCGTGCCCATCCCGCCCACGCCGATGCAGCCGAGTGTTATACGGTTACTGGGCGCCACGGCGCCATCCTGGCCGAAGGCCCTCCCCGGGATAATGTTGGGCAGGGCAAGGCCTGCGCCCGCGGCGAGCGTTCCGGATATAAAGTGACGACGGTTCATTTTGAGGTTCATAAGGATTCCTTCCTGTAAAAACGTTAAACGGAAATACAACCAATGAAACTATAGTACCGGATCCAACCAAGGTACGTAGTCGGTTCTAAAATGCGAAGCGCCGGGGAATGTTCTTCGATTCATTAATACTCTCGATATAACAACTATGCTTGAAGACACCGGACTAACTTGTATACACGCTCTTACACAATGGTTTCCGCCGCCGCATCCCAGCGCACCTGCCGTTTCTCATGATAGGAGATAACGCTCATCAACAGGGTCACCACTTCTACAAAGGCCTCGTCCTCGTTGCACCTCGGGCGCTCGCCGGTCCGCACGCAGCGGAGAAAATCATCCATATGCGTGGGCCACGCATCCTCTTTCGCGGGATCGTAAACGGAGGACGGCTTCAATTCCCGGCCCATGTGGGGAAAGGCCGGAGCATCGGGATAGACAAAGAAGCGGTTGGCGTCCTGCCCGATGCCGTTGAAAATCAGGCGGCCGGTTTTCCCGATATACTCGGGCGGCTGTTCACGGGCGGAATTCATGCACCCCTCAAAGGAGAGGGAACAGTGCTGTTTTTCAAAGGTGTAATTGGCCAGCCAGGTATCGGGCACTTCGCGGCCGTCCCGGAAAAATGCGTTATGTCCTGTACACATACACGTGTCGGGAATCCCCCAGTCCAGCACGGACTGGACATGGTCGAGTTCGTGGGACAACAGGTCGCCCGCCTGTCCCGTGCCATAGGCCCAGTAACAACGCCAATGCCAGAAATGCGCCTCATTAAAATCAATGCGCGGTGCCGGGCCGAGCCAAGCCTCCCAGTCCAGGTCTTTCACCACTTGCGCCGGGTCGGGCCGGTCATAAACGGAATACCACCCGTACCAGCGCCAGGGCGCACGCTCTTTGGTGCCGTTGAAATAACGCCCCGTATGTACGAGCGTAACCGGGCCGATGCCCCCGTCCCGGATGAGTTGGCCCGCCGCCAGGGTGGACGGATACTGGCGGCCCTGGTGGCCCAGCTGGAACACGGTATTGTTTTTCTTGATGGCCGCGCGCATGCGCTTGGCCGCGTCCACGGAGGTGGTAAACCCCTTCTCGCAATAGACCGCCTTGCCCGCCGCCACCGCATCCAGCACCATCTGTTCATGCCAATGGTCCGGCGTCGCGATAATCACGGCCTCCACATCCGGGTCCGCCAACAGATCATGATAGCTGTGGTACGCCTTCACGTCCGGATTGTTCGCCGCTTCCAGGCCGCGCGCCAGGTGCGGCTTGTACACATCGCACACCGCCACCACCTTCGCGCCTTTGATGGAACCGGTATGTTTCACCAGGTCCCACCCCCGGACGCCCGCGCCGATATGCCCCACCCGAACAGGGTCCGCCGTGGGTTCGGCCCCGGATAAAATCGCCGGCATGGCCAAAGCCGCCGCGCTCGCCGCCAACATCGTTCGCCGTGAAACGGACTTCCCTTTTTCCATGAGAATACCTCCATAAAAACCTTACGGTTGTCCAGGAAAACATCCCACATCCGTATCCCGCCCGCCGCTGCGGCGGTGGTAGAATCAACCAGATCTAAAAAAGCGGAATCTTAAAACAAAACCATTGTGCCGTAATCAGCGGGCAGATTCAAGAGAGCAACAATCACACCGGTATCCTCATCCCTGCGGGACCGCCTTCTTCGCTAAAAAAGGAGTCCCCACAGGCGATAAACAACGATACTCCCGCCGCATGTTTTGGTACAGTTGATACGGGCAAGTTTTTGTGTTACAATACCTGTGACATACAAGATATCGCGGGGTGGAGCAGCCTGGTAGCTCGTTGGGCTCATAACCCAAAGGTCGTAGGTTCGAATCCTACCCCCGCTACCATTGAAATGCAAGGACTTACGTAACCACGTAAGTCCTTTTTTTATGCCCAAAAGGGCCGATTTGCTACCAATTTGCTACCAAGTGAAATCGGGCACCGCATTTAACCGCATAAAAAATGGACTTTCCGCACATGACTCCGCCTTCAACTAAAATTGCGTATGGTTCATTTGCGTGTCTTCCTCTCCTGCGCCGTGAGCCACGCACGGCCTTTATCGGTGAGGCGATATTGTTGGTTGCCGCTGGTTGGTTTGTCAGGGATTGTCATTTCAATCATGTTAGCATCAAGTGCTGGTTTAAGGTATAGATTTCTGAAGTTTTTATCAGCCTTAAGGCCGACTGCTTGCTGCAGCGATTGACGGTTCATACTACCCTGAATCACAGAGAGAAGGCGATCTATTTTTTTTGCATCTTGGGTTGCATCTTGGATTGCATCTTGGGTTGCATCTTGGGTTGCATTTTGGGGAGTGACTGGCTTCTTTAAACCTTTCTTTGCTCCTGCGGGTCTACCCTGTTCGCCGTCCCGTTCTTTGCTTGTAATCACGTCATTCTCTTCAAGGGCGGCGGGATGCACCGGCAGGCGCACCATGAAATAGCTGTAGTCTTCATCAAACTCAAACTCGGCTGGCGGAGAGCCGTTTTGTTTCATGACGTGAATAATTTTCGGAATGCCCGTAGCGCGCCCTTCCGTAAATTCCAATTTCTTCAGGAACTCGCCGATGCGGCGATTACGATAACGACGCGGTTGGGCGCGCCCGACCCGGAGTTGCTCCAAACGAACGGATCGGTCCGGTCCGGGATAACTGAGTACGACAAGTTCATCATGCTTGATGCGCACCTCAACCGGCTCACGTACATCATAGCCTCGATGATAAACGGCATTGACCACCGCTTCTTCGATGGCAGCATAGGGAAAGTTTTCCACGCGGGTGGCTTCGGCGCGATCGGGATGCTTGATGACCGTTTCACTGATGAAATTACGACGGATATAGTCCAGCGCTTCGCTGGTCATGCGCGGCAGGGGCCCTCGGAACACCTTTTCGGAAAAACGATCCCCGCCGGGCCCTTCTCGGGGAAACCATACCACATCTATCTGCATCACGGGGAAGAAACGGTGCGGTTCTGGATTGAACATCATGAGTCCCACATTCAGCGGAAAGGGGGCTTCTGCCGGACCGCCAACCACGCCCATTTGCCGCCCAAGTTCGAGCGAGGAAAGGCCGGGGGCTTGTACGGCAAGTTCACTGTCTACCTTCTCCAGGTACTCCTGCATCAGATCGCGAGAAAGGTCTTCGATATGGGCCTGTTGGTTAATGCGGTCATCAAAGGGGACGGTGGCAGCAAGGGACAGTAATTCTGTTTCATCGGCGCCTTTTGCCCGTACCGTTGCCGAGCCCTTTCGGATATAGTAGCCATATTCTGGAGCCCTTGCTCAGACTGACCTTAGCCTTGTAGGGGCGTGTCTGACCACCAGGCGCCCAAATGACAACAATGGCACGTCCGTCAATTTCATAGGGCACGACCACAGGATGATAGTTGGGCTGGATGGCATTGTTTCCGAGGCGTAAAATGTCTTTTTGTATGGAGTCGAACTTGGCAGCACTCAGACCATCCGGTGGAAATACAGGCTGACCATGTTTTTCCGCAACGCCGAGAACAATATACCCTCCACCCAGGTTATGAAAATCATTGGCAAAGGCACATATCGTATGGAGCACTTCGATGGGGTTCCATCCTTTTTTAAATTCGAGCCGTTCCCATTCCACAGATTTGCCGTGGAGGAGATCGGCGATGTTAATTGGCAGTGGCACGGATGTATTCCTTATGAAATACCGGTCTACAGGCTGAACGCTAAATGGCATTAATGCCCGGATATAGAACGCTTGAACTAGGGTTGTTTTCGCCTGATGTATATTATTACCGTATCATAAAGCCTTGAGTGAATCGAAATAATGAGTGAATCGAAATAATCGCCGATGCCTTGTCAAGGCATATTAAATGCTGATTTCCGGATGATGGCCAAACTGACACCTATGCCAATCAAAACTTTTGAACATTACGTGAATCCTAGCGGAACAAACGCACCAAGATTGAGTGACTATGGAATATAATCCCCATAAAGATGATAACGACGCTAAACTACATGCGCTGATTTTGGAAAATGAACGGTTACAGGCAGAGAATCAGCGTTTGAAGGC
>MTKZ01002606.1_pt1 | contig 14232 bp, 14 predicted proteins | sample 1042781 | NCBI WGS metagenome assembly MTKZ01 (sample SAMN06212207, study PRJNA360539) | anaerobic digester metagenome | biome: Wastewater treatment plant; material: sludge; isolation source: anaerobic digester fed with sludge from wastewater treatment plant | place: Denmark: WWTP Viborg ...
AAGGTATTATTCAATAAAAGAGAAGATCAAGAAGGATGAATGGCTTTTCTTAAAATCAGCGGAGATTCCAAAAGTATTGTGCGAAAGTCCAAGAGGCAAGTACAAAGAAATCAAGAATGAGTATGACCGGATAGTTGAGGAAGCCAAAGGGAAGATCAATGATATCTTTCCCTTTTCTTTTGGAAAGTTTGAGGACGAATTCTTCAGAAGGACAAGTAACTGGGACAATATAATCACCGCATTTATTGATCATATCCAAGATCTGAAATCAGAAGGCAGATTTGGTTATGCGTCAAGTTTTGAAAGCACCCTGCGTTCTATTATTGAACACCATACAAATAGAGAGCTGACCTACTCAAACAGAGAAAGAGTTGATACACGGTATAATGATTATTTGGCCGTAAAAAAACTGTTCTTCAGTGATATAACACCCTCATGGCTGAAACATTTTGAAAAATGGCTATATAAGAAGGAAAAGTCGAAGAGTACCGTAGGAATTTACATGAGGAATATTCGGGTATNNTCGGGTATTATTTAATCTGGCAATCAAGAAGCACAAAATCAAAGTTGAATACCCATTCGTGGAATATAAGCCAGGAGAGGCAATGGGGAGGAAATTGGCTCTGACAGCATCTCAGATTAGGCTTATCGCAGATTACACGGTAAATGATCCTATCAAATTATTCTATAGGGACCTATTCATGTTTTCATTCCTTGGCAACGGGATCAATCCGTCGGACATTGCAAGACTGAAGTATTCAAATATTGTGGGCGACACAATTATGTTCGTAAGGGAGAAAACCAAAAACAAAACTCATCAGGCCGAGATAACGATACCGATTTCAGCACAAATGAAGAGAATTATGGACCTCCATTCCAATAAGGCGGTAGGACATGATGCTTACTTATTCCCAATATTAAGTTCAAAGATGTCTGAGGAAAGAAAATACATGGAGATTAAACAGTTCACAAAAATGTTAAATAAGCACATGCGTGAGGTTGTTAATGAGGTCGGTATCAAAGAACGGGTTTCAAGCTACACTGCCCGTCACTCCTGGGCAACTATTTCCAAGAACTCCGGAACCTCGACAGAGTTCATTAAAGAAGCATTGGGGCACTCCAACGTTCTCGTTACAGAGAAATACTTAAAATCCTTTGAAGAGACAACTCGAAAAGAACATTCAGAAAAAATTGAAAAACAAATCTACAGCCATGGCTAAATCAATTTTTAGGCCTGAATACATTGAGATTGCAGTAAAGGAGGTATTAAACTCGTTTGCTTACATATCAAATCACATTCATGATGAGGATAATCCACACGAGCGTGAATTACCGGAACCTGATAATAATATTGAAGACAAAGAGAAGAATTCTCTATTCTTCAGAATGTGGCTGACAGAGCAGTTTAAAAGGTATGACAAGGTGTACAACGCAGTCGAAAGGAACTTCAAGGAGAAGGGAATTATATTGCCTCCAGAGCCAATCGACTTTATGAGGTGGTTCACAAAATTTGCCAGGAAATCCCAGGACTATTTAACCGTTAAGATTGAGGATATTCATCTTATCCTCTACCATGAGGAGAGGCTCAAGGTTTTGTATAAAACAGAGAGATGGGACGCTCTGTATAAAGAACTATCGGACAATGGATACATCTGGGCAACACCTGAGGTATTCAATTATGTGATGGAATATAAACAACTCCCGGGTGGTAACGAGAAGATCTTATGGCGTACAGTCAAGGCAGATGCTATTGCATTTCAAAAAGGATTTCAGTTTGAGATGAAGCAATTAAATAGGTGTTTCAGAAGTAACGATGAGAAGCCTTTTACTTTGGGCTCAGTATCAAAAGTTGATAGGAAAGAGCCGCTTAGAAGTATTATTGACAAGTATAAATCCCAGCTCGAAAGTCAGTAAGATTTTTCAGATAGTCTAAACCCCTGCATACCAGCCTCTTTACAATCCTACAAGATAAATTCAGATATTTTCCAGACAGAATGTGTCTGTTATTTGCCTGTATTTCTGCGTGTTATGTTCTATCCATAATTTATTTTCACCCAATAAAAAATCAACAAATTATGAATAAGAACGACCCTGTTACATTTGACGCTCTGCCTGGAATGGTTTCCGAGTTAGTCAAAAAAGTGGATCTCCTATTAGCTGATAAAATCGCCAATGTAAAGGACGAGGATTATCTGATGACCATAGAAGATCTTAGAGACTATCTACCCGAGAATCCTGCACGACAAACAGTTTATATGTGGGTGAATGAGAACAAGATCCCTTTTGAGAAATATGGCCGAAGATTATACTTCCGAAAGACTGATATAGACAGGTGGGTATCTGTGGGAAGACAAATAAAAAAAATGTAAAATAAATACCGGAGCTGGCTCGCAAAATCACTCCGGTATTAATCTTAGACGATAATGGACAAATATAGGAAATTCCCTTTAAATGAAGGGAATAAAAAGACTGGATACAGATTATCCAAGCAATTATATCAAATGGTAGAAGCAAGTCAAAACGAATTTAAACCCGCACACATTGCCTTGTACTTCTGGATATGCCAATTAAATAATAAAATTGGTTGGGATCGACCCATAATAGGCCTTCCAACTTCGATAGCCATGAAGATGACTGGAATGCGGGATCGACGATTTTATAGAAGAATTTTGACTGAGCTTGATTCTTTCGGTCTTATAAGGATAGTCAAATTATCAACAAATCAGTACATAGCAACTCAGGTGGAACTCCTTCTAACCGAGAATACCCACGTCTCCAATAATAGAACTGAACCTTATTACGGTAATAACTCACGAGCCACCGATAGCAACAATGAGTCGAATGCTTCTTCAGAATGGGATGACGATAGCTTACCCCCGATGGAGCCGATAGATGAAAGTGATTAATGATCTGGAAAACCAATCAGAAATATTTGCTAATGATTACTTGATGCCTCATTTTGCCTATATGTTGAACGCATAAGCACGGCGTTGAACGCACAAGCATATTGCGTCAGACTCATAGCCAAGTTGCCTTTTCTGTTCGTTGCCTATGCGTAAAACACTCTCTTACCCAAAGAAAAAAAGAAAACTTTTGAAAAGACTGTTCTGTGAATTTAAGGTGGTAAAAAACATATCCAAATTGAATATCACTGGTAAAAAGGAGGGAATATAGAAAGACATGAATAATGAAAGCAGAAATGTAAATAAGAAGATCAATTGAGGTTTATTATTACATAGTATTCTACTTTCATGAATAGAGGTATATTAGATATGAAGAAATTACCCGGAGGAGCCGGGGGCGGGTCTGCGATTCCGATTCGGCGGCGGAGAAGCGACCCCAATACACTTAGAGTAACCACAGCGAGGAAGATAAAATGCCTGATTTATTAAGCACCATACCTTTGAATGACATTGTCAAGGACTGGCGGGTACAGGAGTATGTGAGGAAGAGGTCAATTGAGATGGCAAAAAAGAATATTAAGATTTATCATGAAAGATATGGCCAGGTTCAGTCATGCCACGCCTGGCTCCTCTGCTTGCACTACCGGGCCATTAACGAGTTGCAGGACAAATATAGGCTTTCAAAACCTCAGTTTATAGTTCTGATGGGTGCCTATCTTTTAAGATACAGAGGTAAGAATGGATTCAAAGCCAAGGATCTATCTTCAACATTGCTTTCATGGGAGTACAATAGAGTATATCGACACCTGGTAAACTAATCAAAGTAGGAGTATGTTTGAGTTGGGAAGTCAACCTACTCCAATTCCCACCGTTTCTGGCTTTGCAGCTTAGGCAAGACTGTAATAAGACCCTTCAATTAACTTTAAATCCGAAATATTGGGAGGATTAGTCAGAAGTAGAAAGGTATTCTCTTATTTGTTTTGGAAACTGACACAAAATCAGGATGTAAAGTGATGACATTTGGTGAGCATAATAGACTTTATATGAAATAAATAGCCAATCCTGATTTACTTTCTGCAGCAATTGAATAAGATTTAACTACAGTGACTTTATTGAGCAAGATAGAGACCCTACAACTGCAAAATTTATCTCTCTTGACCATTTTTCACCATAATATTCCATAATTTTAATCTCTTCAAGAAATACTGTCGACTTATGTTTGAACAAACCTTTAAGAATATTGATGATATCTTGCATAAAGATGCTGGATGCAGTAGCGAGTTGGATTATGTTGAGCAAACTTCATGGATACTTTTTCTCAAGTACCTTGACGACCTTGAGAGGGATAAAAAAACAGCGGCAGAATTATCAGGGAAAAGCTATACTCCAATTATTGGCCCTGAATACAGATGGGAAATATGGGCTGCCCCCAAGAATGGAAATGGTAAAATTGACCATCAGGCCGCACTTACCGGTGATGACCTGACTGACTTCGTTAACGGGAAACTATTTCCTTATCTCAAGAAATTTAAAGCTGATGCTGTCAGTGCTGATACTATTGAGTACAAGATTGGTGAGATATTCAGCGAATTAAAAAACAGGATTCAAAGCGGGTATAACCTCAGGGAAGTCCTTAATCGTATTGATGAACTCAGGTTCCGCACTCACTCCGAGAAGCATGAGATGAGCCACCTTTATGAGGGTAAGATCCAGAATATGGGTAATGCAGGTCGTAATGGTGGTGAGTATTATACGCCCCGGCCTTTGATCAGAACTATCGTCAAAGTAGTTTCTCCACAGATTGGCGATAAAGTATATGATGGAGCTGTTGGTTCAGCGGGTTTCCTATGTGAGGCTTTTGAATACATGAAAACCACTAAGGCACTTACTACAAAAGATACTGAGACGCTTCAGAAAAACAGTTTCTTCGGCAAGGAGAAGAAGGCTCTTGCGTATATTATTGGGACAATGAATATGATTTTACATGGCATAGAGGCCCCAAATATCGTTCATACCAATACCCTTGCAGAAAACATTACAGATATACAGGAAAGGGACCGCTATGATGTGGTCCTTGCTAATCCTCCATTCGGAGGCAAGGAACGGGCAGAGGTACAGCAGAATTTCCCAATAAAGACCGGGGAGACTGCCTTTCTCTTCCTTCAGCATTTTATAAAAATACTAAAAGCAGGAGGCAAAGCCGGGATTGTAATTAAAAATACCTTTTTAAGCAATACGGATAACGCCTCGGTGAGTTTACGCAAACTATTACTGGAAAGCTGCAACCTTCATACCGTATTAGATCTCCCTGGAGGTGTATTTACCGGTGCCGGTGTGAAAACTGTCGTGCTTTTCTTTGAAAAAGGAACACCCACCCGAAAGGTGTGGTTCTACCAGCTTAATCTTGACAGGAATCTTGGAAAGACAAATGCCCTTTCCGAAAACGATTTGGCAGATTTCGTTGCATTACAAAAGACTAAAGCTAATAGTGATAATTCTTGGACCCTTGATGTCAGCGAAATTGATACAGTAACCTTTGATCTTTCTGCCAAAAATCCCAATAAGAAAGAAGAAGCAGCCTTTCGTGAACCCAGACAGATATTAGAGGAAATGAAAGTCCTTGACCAAGAAAGTGCTGAAATACTAAACTCAATCTTCAAATTAATATGAAGAAAGGTTGGGAATTAAAGAGGTTAGGAGAAGTCCTAATAATTGAAAGAGGCGGTTCACCAAGACCTATTGAGAAATACATTACCAATTCGCCTGATGGATTAAATTGGATTAAAATTTCAGATGCCACTGCTTCTGATAAATATATTTATGAAACCAAAGAAAAGATAACCCAAGATGGTTTACACAAGACAAGGCTTGTAAATGAGGGAGATTTTATATTATCCAATTCAATGAGTTTTGGAAGGCCTTACATCATGAAAATGTCAGGGTGTATCCATGATGGCTGGTTGGTTTTAAGGCAAAATGGTAAAAAACTATTTGAGACGGAGTTTCTATATTACTTACTATCCTCTCCTTTTGTATTCAATCAGTTTAATGAATTAGCAGCTGGTTCAACAGTTCGTAATTTAAATATTGCTTTAGTAAGTTCGGTAACTGTTCCTATTCCCCCTCTCCCTGAACAACAACACATCGCAGCAATTTTAGATGATGCATTTGCCTCAATAGCAAAAGCCAAAGCAAATGCCGAACAAAACCTCAAAAACGCCAGAGAATTATTTGAAAGTTATTTGGAGAATACTTTCGCTAAGAGAGGTGGGGGATGGGAAGAAAAGACATTAGGGGAGGTATTGCTTAAAACTGAAACTGTTGACCCTACAAAAAAGCCAAACGAGGAGTTTATCTACCTTGATGTATCAAGTGTTAATAAGGAGACAAAAGAAATTGAGAATGCAACAATCTTATTGGGGAAAGATGCACCAAGTAGAGCAAGAAAACTTGTCAAAACAAATGACGTGATTTTTGCAACTGTAAGACCAACTCATAGTAGAGTTGCGTTAATAACAGAAGAATATGATGAGCAAGTATGTAGCACAGGATACTTTGTACTGAGACCAAAGGATTTTCTAAGCCAAAAATTAATCTATTATTTCCTGCTAACTCCTGGTTTCAATAAGCAGATGGAGAAACTTCAAAAAGGAGCGAGTTATCCAGCTGTTACAGATTCTGAGGTAAAAAGCATATTAATACCGTTCCCAAAATCAAAGAACGAACAACAATCTATTATTAATAAACTTGATACCCTGTCATCCGAAACCAAACAACTTGAATCCATTTACCAACAAAAACTTGATGATCTTGAAGAATTGAAGAAATCAATATTAACCAAAGCATTTAATGGCGAATTGAAAATCTCTTAACCCCATTAATGAAATGAATGAAGCAGAAACCAGAGCGGAACTTATTGATCCCAGACTTGCGGAGGCAGGATGGGGTGTGAAAGAAGGTTCAAAGATCCTCCGGGAATACAAAATCACTATCGGGAGGATTCAGACTGGAGGTGGCAGGGCTAAGCCCCTGATCGCTGATTACATTTTAGTTTATAAGGGCATGAAGCTGGCTGTAGTTGAAGCAAAGAGTAATGACCTTGAGGTAGGAGAGGGTGTAGCACAGGCCAAACTATATGCTGAAAAACTGAAAATTGAAACTACATACGCCACAAATGGAAGGGAAATATATAGCATCTGCATGAAATCAGGTGTAGAAGGTCTGACCCCCAACTTTCTGACGCCTGATCAGCTTTGGGATAAGACTTTTGCAGAACAGAATCAATGGCGTGACTCGTTTAATAAAATCCCTTATGAGGATGTTGGGGGCACAAAAGCTGCCAGATACTATCAGGAGATTGCTGTAAGCAAAGCAATGGAGGCCATTGCAGACAACAAACAACGAATTCTTCTAACTCTTGCCACTGGAACAGGTAAGACTTTTATTGCCTTCCAGATCGCCTGGAAATTATTCTATACACGATGGAATTTGAAACGTGACGGTTCAAGAAGGCCAAAAATATTGTTCCTCGCTGACCGGAATATTCTGGCAGACCAGGCTTACAATGCATTCTCAGCATTCCCTGAGGATGCCCTTGTAAGAATCAGTCCGAAAGAGATCAGCAGGAAGGGAAGTGTCCCGATGGGGGGAAGTATATTCTTTACAATCTTTCAGACATTCATGAGTGGATCTGATATGGATGGAAATCCAGAGCCTTATTTCGGAGACTATCCGCCAGACTTCTTTGACTTCATAATCATTGATGAATGCCACCGGGGAGGTGCAAATGATGAGGGTAACTGGCGTGGTATCATGGAATACTTTTCACCGGCAGTTCAGTTGGGTTTAACCGCTACGCCAAAGCGTAAGGATAATATTGACACTTACAGGTACTTTGGAGATCCAGTATACATCTATTCCTTGAAAGAGGGAATTAATGATGGTTACCTTACGCCATTCAAGGTAAAACGCATCCAAACCACCCTTGATGACTATATCTATACATCAGACGATCAGGTAATAGAAGGCGAAATAGAGGAGGGGAAATTATACACAGAACCGGATTTCAATAAGATTATAGAGATCAAAGCCAGGGAAGCCAAGAGAGTTCAGATATACATGGATGATGCCCATCAGTCTGATAAGGCAATCATTTTTTGCGCCACCCAGGATCATGCAGCAGCTATTCGTGATCTGGTTAACCAGGTCAAGAAAAGCAAAGAACCCAACTATTGTGTAAGGGTAACTGCGAACGATGGAGCATTGGGGGAACAATATCTGCGGGAGTTTCAGGATAATGAAAAGACAATTCCGACAATCCTGACGACATCCCAGAAACTTTCTACCGGGGTGGATGCAAGAAACATCCGCAATATAGTATTGCTGCGTCCCATAAATTCATTGATTGAGTTTAAACAGATAGTGGGCCGTGGAACAAGGTTATTTGACGGGAAGGAGTATTTTACAATTTATGATTATGTTGATGCCTATCATCATTTTAATGATCCTGAATGGGATGGAGAACCAATTCCTGATGGTCCATGTGCAAGATGTGGTCAGATTCCTTGCATTTGCAAAAAAGCGCCTAAAGAACCCTGTCCCTTATGCGGCCAGAGACCTTGCATTTGTGTAAAAGACCCTCCCGAACCCTGTTACAGATGTGGCCAGAGTCCCTGTATATGTCCAAAGAAGGTGAAGATTAAACTGCGTGACGGAAAAGAGCGGGAAATACAGCACATGATTGCTACTTCATTTTGGAACGCAGACGGAAAACCAATAAGTGCTGAAGAGTTCTTAAATAATTTGTACGGATCTCTCCCTTCATTCTTCAAAAGCGAGGAGGAGCTTCGCACAATCTGGTCAAATCCGTTGACCCGGAAAACTCTTCTTGCAAGGCTTTCGGATGCCGGTTATGGAAAAGAAGAATTCTTTACACTACAGAAGTTGATTGATGCTGAAAAAAGCGATCTCTTTGACGTTCTGGAGTACGTCTCCTTCGCAATTAGACCAATAACGAGAGAGGTCAGGGTTGCTTCTTCCCAATCCGCAATTTTTGCCTTGTTAGACAACAAGCAGAAAGAATTTCTTGAATATGTTCTTTCCAAGTACATTGAGTCTGGTGTTGAGGAGCTTGATCAGGAGAAACTGCCCCTGCTTCTACAAAATAAGTATCAGTCTTTGGGTGATGCTATTGATATTTTGGGAGATGTAACCAAAATCAGTTCGCTATTCATTGAATTTCAGAAATATTTATATCTGGAAGGAGTGGCATAGAAAAGTGTTATGGTTGAATCTTCCGAGCACGAGGAATTCTCCAATTGAATTACAAAATAAATCAAAGATCGGATAGAGGGTATATGATTTGTGAAATTCATAAGTACTAACGTAATTGTAATTACAGATTAATTATTAACATCGTTATTTTATATATTTGCACCATGCTTATCTACTGCATTATATGAGTCAACTATTGAATTACATCCATTATTTTCTTGTTTATATTAACTTATAGCTTAAATTTGTGACCAGAAAATGTGAAAATATTTCCTTAGACGCCTTTAAAAAGGAGTTTAAAATACAGAATATCTTTGATATACAGCTTTATGTCGATTCACAAAACAAAAGCGAGGTATTTAACGTTATACAAGAAAACAAAGAACGATTCCGTAGTGCGATATATGTTATTCTTGGAGGGTTGTACAATGACGACCTCTATGGAAAGGAGAAGGTGTCTGCTAAGACAAGTTCAATTACTGCAATAAAGTTCAAGAGAACCAAGTCCAAAAATTTAAGGATCTACTGTAAAGAATATATTGATAGTAAATCTCCAAATATCAAAAAGATCGTAATGATCTGTACCTATGATAAGAAAACTCAAAAAATAGATAAGAAATTAAAGACCGTTATTGAAAAGATCGCCAAATATGAATATGAAATATAAACACCTGGAAAACGCACTGGATATAACCATTCTCGAAGACGTATTGGTTCCAAAATCCGAGAAGGAACGGATTGATTTCGAAGCCAAGATTATTCATCTCGAGTTCATTTCAAGACTGAATGAATTAATGAGGGCAAAGAAGATTTCGAGCAAGAAAGAGTTAGCTCAAATTCTTGGAACAAGCCAAAGTTTCGTTACCCAATTATTCAGTGGCGAAAAACTTATTAACCTCCGGCACCTTGCCTTATTACAGAGAGGTTTAAATATTAAGTATTCTATCCTGCCTGATCAGTATTATAGACTTAGATATGGATTCCGGGAGTCTCTTGCTGATCAAGGCTATCGGGAAATAAAAATAAACACCGAAGGGCTCAACTGTGATAATAGGAAAAGTGCATAACTATGGGAACTTTTGTATCTCAGGAACTCGTTTTAAAGAAATTTTCAATTACAAATAGTGTTATTCTGACCATCTTTCCCGAGAAAGAGCAGCGGGTCAGGCTTGACAAATTGAAATTAGGTTGTGATTTTGAAGTGTTTACATCTTCAAGAAAAGATGACACCTTCGATTTTATTATCAATTTCAACATTAAATGTAATGAGGATGAGAAACCTGGGTATTTCATGGATTTGGGGGCTGTCGGTGAATTTTCACTAAAGAATTGCAAATCGTTATCGGAAAAAACGGAAAGGCAATACATTCTGTTCACAGCTTTGCCAATGGTAATTAACAGCATGAGAACCTTTATACAAACAGTTACTGCATTATCACCATTCGGATCATTTCTACTACCTGCCTTGAATTTACAAGAGATCATCGAATGTCATAAAGATGACAGCGAAGGTTGATTCGTATTGCACTTCTATTGGATTGTTATCTACCTATATTTAACCATGTTGCAATCTCTGTCCTTTTCAGATTTATGACAAAATCCATGGATAAAGAACTGTCAATTACAAGGTAATAAGTTATGAAATACAAGAGACTTCATACGTTCTATAATCCCAAAATGTCTCTTGATCCAGAGAAACTAACAGGTTATACTCAGACTCCTGCCAAGCCAAAACTTTTAATGGACTTCATTGAAAGAAAAGGCCTATCTGAATACTTTCTTGTTGATGAAGATTTTCCACCCTTCGATAAAGAAGACTTTTACATGGCGCATAAAAGGAAATGGTGGACAACTTCTTCGATAAGGGGAAGACAAGTAGAATCTTGAATATAGAATGGTCACCAGAATACGCAGAATCTGTAAGATATGAAAACGCCAGTCTATATCATGCAATAAGATACGCTGTTCAGCACCCCGAAGAGGTGTGCTTCAGTCCCTCTGCCGCTTTCCACCATGCAAATCCAACAAGGGGAGCGTTATTTTGTGCGTTTTCCGGGCAAGTAATTGCCTCCATGAAGATCTATTACGAATTTGGTTTATGTGGTGCTTATATCGACCTTGATGGGCATTATGGTAATAGCATCGACAATTCCAGGGATTTTGTCAAGGATATTGATTACGCAATTTCTCCTGTTTGTGGTAACATCAATATTATGGCATCCTACGAAAAGTATCTCGAAGAATTGCGATCAAACCTTTCCATTCTGAGAACCGAAATCACTGAAGGAAGAGTTCATTATGTGGTTTTTTGCCATGGTGCCGACAGCCATGAATGGGATGAGCTCGCAAGCCAGCTAACCACTGAAGAGTGGGTGGAGTGTTCCAGGATTGTATATTCATTTATTAAAGAGATAGAAAGCCAGACACACCGGCAGATCCCACTTATCCTGGCTCTCTTTGGAGGCTATAGAAGAGATGACTATAATTCAGTTCTGTCACTTCACACTGCTGATTTGGTCACTTGCCTCAACATCTTATGCGGCCATAATATCGACTATTTACCAGAGGTAACTCCAAGGAAAGTACTTTGAAGGCTGATATAAAACAGTTGTTCCTGTCTTAGAGTTGAGTTGATATATGAATTTTTGTCAACGGAGACCAGTGCCCTAAAATCCATTACTCAATCTTTTCCATTTGCTCCTTGGAGTGAAAATATCCTCTTAATGGATCGACCTATTCCAGGTGTAATCTTTCATGCCGAAGTATGGCGTCCTTATAGAACACGCAGGTCCCGTCACTAAATGTATCATCCTTAATAATAACGGTACAATTGGGATTTGCCACGCTGAATTCTATGACTTGGTAATCAGGAATTTTTGTTTTATCAACCCAGAGGTATTTGAGAGATGGTAAACCAATAAGTGGGGTTAGGTTCTTAATGTTGGTATTGCCTAATCTTAGGGTCTTCAATTTTCTTAAATTTGGCAGAGGTGCAAGATCATTATCAGAGAAATAGGATTCTTCCAGGTTAAGAGATTCAAGCATTTTAAGATCTTGAAGGAAATCAAGTGTCTCTATAAAATTACCTCGACAATTTAATTTTTCCAGTCTGACTAATGTCCCAATGGGAGAGAAATCAATCCTTCTATCAATATCGCTATTTGAAGAACAATCCAGGTCAGCAAGTTCATACAGGTTTGAAAGTGCTGCCAGGTCTGTTAAATATAGGGCTGCACCTATATTGAGGCTCCGCAACTCATGAAGATTGGACAACGGATCCAAATTCTCTATATCAGAATCATGAAAATTCAGGGACTCGATTTCGATTAAATCCCGTAAGGGTTCAAGGTCATGTATCCGGGACCATGGTAATTCTATCACTTTAAGATGAGTCAAATTTTCAATGCCACTTATGCTTCTGAGCCCTCGATTCATATTACCAGAGATGGATTTGAGATTTAAGAGCTTACTAACTGGCCGGAGATCTTCATGCCCTTCCGAAATGGAGAGATGTCTTATAAGTGCAATCATTTCTAACTCGAAATCAAAAGGCTCACGCAAAATTCTTCCCTTTTCATCAACTATTACTTCCCAGTCAGAATTTCCCTGATTATTACGAATTTTATTGAATACCTTTCCTTGCGCAATTAATTCTTGCGGCACATCTTCTTCATCAATAAAATAATAGATTAGGTCACTTTTCCATTCATTGTTCAAGCCATTCCACCAGTTCCTCAACTCGGCATAGTAGTTTGTCAAACAGGAGCTTTGAAGTTTAAGCAACTGATTCCCGGCTGATACAATGGATGATTCAACCTTGATGAGACTGAATTTTTCATTTTCCATTAAGCATGATTATTGATTTTACCATCACCCAAATCTGGCCAATTCAATTTCGAGCTGTTTCTTAATGTGTGAGAAATAGACTCCCCAATCACCAATAGATCTTATATGTTGGTAAATTTCCGACCTCTTTATCAAGCCAATTTCCTGTTTCAATTTTTGAACTTCTGCCCTGTGATGATTGACTGTGAATCTAAGCCGGTCCTTATCTGTAATTGTATCGGATTTTTTGGGGAATTTGTTGTTTTCCAGATACTCAAGTAAGCTGGCCACCTTGGATTCATTATTACTGTCGTAGGCAGTCTTTAATTCATTAAAAAGTCGTGAGGCCTCGTCTTTAAATTCATCAGCTACACTGTCAGGATGGCACATAAGACTGGCTTTCCTGAAATTTGACTTCATTATCTTCTGGTTCTCTTGAGATAGGTGAGGAATATCTTGGGAGATATTATTTTTATATTGAAAGTCAAACTCCTCATACTCTTTCTGGGCATCAGCATATTCCTGCTGTTTTCCAGGATTCTCGATTGATTCGTCTTTAAGTTTCTCAATTCTTAACTGGTTAACCTTCAATAGGAGGTCTCCCACAGCCAAATAAAACTCATGATTGTACTTCTGGATTAATTTTTCAAGGGTGGCCTTTTGAATGAATAGCTCATTCATCTGGTTCACGAGTCTGCTTACTTCAGCCTTCAGTGAAGACAATTCCGGATCTGTTGCCTGTTCCATATCATGTATCAAAATAAGAAGCGTGGAACTAACCTACTCCACGCAAGAGGCCCTGGAAGGCCCTGAACATAGAAAGGAAGCTCCACGCCATTCGGCGTGAAGTCGTTCCTTATTGCCATGTTCATATAGAATTTCCAGGTTTCTTGCGTCAGCAATAAGTCGCTTCACAATATCTTCTACCCAAAATTAAGAAATTTAACCATACCAACACGGGCAGGAATTCGGTCAGGATGGAGTTGAAATGGTGCTGAGAATGCCATAAAACGATCACAAACGACTGTTTTTATGCTCATTGTCATTTGTCGGCATTAGCGTGAAGGTCATCATTAAAAATTTGGCCCCTTTCAGGGCAAATAAGACAGCTTGCCATAAAACCATCAACAATACTGATCAATCCAATAAAATCAATCTAAGGCAACAGAATGGGCTTTAAAGGGACATTTTTAATCCAAGTAATGATTTTGTGTATCCGATTGTGTATCCA
>MTKZ01003180.1_pt2 | contig 14227 bp, 14 predicted proteins | sample 1042781 | NCBI WGS metagenome assembly MTKZ01 (sample SAMN06212207, study PRJNA360539) | anaerobic digester metagenome | biome: Wastewater treatment plant; material: sludge; isolation source: anaerobic digester fed with sludge from wastewater treatment plant | place: Denmark: WWTP Viborg ...
CAGGCGAAAGAATTCGATATCAGCATTATTTCCGATGAAACGTACGGTCCGAAAGACACGGATATGACCGTGCAATTGACAAAAATACGCAACAGCGCGGCGCAGGCCGTCATCTGCTGGGGGACGAACCCCGGGCCGGCCATTGTTGCCCGAAACGCCAGACAGCTGGGGATCAAGATTCCCCTGTACATGAGTCACGGTGTTTCTTCCAAGAAATTCATTGAACTGGCCGGAGAAGCAGCGGAAGGCATTATGCTGCCTTCAGGCAAGGTGATTGTTGCTGATCAGTTGCCGGATTCGGATCCGCAGAAAAAAATCCTGTTGAACTACGTGAGCAAATACAAGGAGCGCTATAAGGTGGAAGGCGATCATTTCGGCGGCCACGCATATGACGCAGTCATGCTGCTGAAGAGAGCCATGGAACAGGGCGGATTCACTCCCGCGGCCATTCGCGACCAGTTGGAGAAAACCAAAAAATTTGCCGGTATCGGCGGAACGTTCAGTTTCTCTTCCCGGGATCATGCGGGTCTGACCAGCGATGCCTTTGTTCTGGTCAGGGTCGAAAAGGGCGACTGGAAATTAATCAATTAACCGATCCGGCATTCGGATTCATTTTTTTATAAACGGCGCGGAACCAAAACCGCGCCGTTTTCTGTTCGTCCAGTGACTCAAACATAAATTGATACCATTTCTAAATTAAAAATGATATTGAATCCACGATTGCCTGCGTTTTACAGACGGCGGAATCGGCGGCCACCCGGCCTGTGTGACGCGTATTCGATGCAGAGACGGAATGGGATATGGACAATTTTCAACAGCTATTTCAATATGTTCTGACCGGTTTATCCAACGGTGCCATTTATGCCCTGATCGGGTTCGGATTTGCCGTGATTTATAATTCCACCGGAATCATCAATTTCGCCCAAGGGGAATTCGTGATGCTCGGCGGCATGCTGACTGTTTTCCTGCTGACCGTTTTGCATGTGTCGCTCGTGCCGGCCATCGCACTGGCCATTGTCGTGTCGACCCTTGTCGGAATTTTATTCGAACGTTTCGCCATCCGGCCTTTAAAAGACGCTCAACCGCTGAGTCTGATCATTATCACGATCGGCGCCAGTATTTTTATCCGCGGAGTGGCGATGCTGGTCTGGGGAAAAGATACACACGCCCTGCCCGCTTTTTCCAGTCACGATCCTCTCTCAATCGCCGGCGCCACGATTCTGCCTCAACATCTCTGGATCCTTGGCGTGACGATTTTGATCATCGCGGCCAGCAGGCTATTTTTTAATCACAGCATCATCGGCAAAGCCATGCGCGCTTGTTCCTATAATCCGCGCGCGGCCGGGCTTGTCGGCATTAATGTGAAGAGCATGGTGCTGCTTTCTTTTTCCCTGAGCGCCGCCATCGGTTCTCTGGCCGGTATTATTATCGCGCCCCTGACGATGACGTCCTTCGATGTCGGGGTCATGCTCGGCCTGAAGGGATTTTGCGCGGTCATTATCGGCGGCATGAGCAGCGGCATGGGAACGGTGCTGGGCGGTCTTTTGCTGGGGCTGCTGGAGGCTCTGGGCGCCGGTTTTATTTCCGCCAGTTACAAAGATGCCATCGCGTTTATCATTCTGCTGTTGATTCTATTTATTCGTCCGGAGGGATTGTTCAGAAAAAAGGAAACGGAGCGGTTTTAGGCGCCGGCCGCGGATAAACCGTTTACGGATTGGTGCATTATATTTGATCATGCTAAAAGAAAAAAAACATCAGATATTCATCTTCGTCATTTTCGCACTGGCCGTGTTGTCGGTCCCGTTTTTCCTGCAGGGGAATTATCTTTTAAACGTGCTCGTGTTTGTCGGCATCAACACCATGCTGGCGGTGGGACTGAATCTGCTCTTGGGATATGCCGGGCAGATTTCTCTGGGGCACGCCGCCTTTTTCGGCATGGGCGCTTACATCTCCGGCATCGTGACGTCCCGGTACCCTGTCGAGCCGTTTCTGATCATTTTTCTGGCGGCGGTCTGTGTCGGCCTGATTGCTTTTGTGATCGGATTTCCCATTTTGAAACTCAAGGGGCATTATCTGGCCATGGCCACCCTGGGCTTCGGCATTATTATGTACATTATTTTCAATGAAACCGTGGACTGGACAGGAGGACCTTCGGGCTTGTCCGGCATTCCCAGTTTGAAAATCGGTCCGGTTGTTTTCGATAATGATCAGAGCAATTATTACCTGGTGTGGGTTTTTACGCTGGTTGTGATGATGCTCTCGATTAATTTGTCCAACTCGAGGATCGGCCGCGCACTTCGCGCGATCCATGATTCGGAAGTGGCCGCACGCGTGATGGGCGTCAATGCCAGGCTCCTGAAGGTGCAGATTTTTACGGTTTCTGCCGTGATTTCGGCCGTTGCCGGCAGTCTTTACGCTCACGTCATGACGTTTATAGCGCCCGCGTCGTTCGGTTTTAATTTTTCTGTGGAGCTGCTGACGATGATTGTTATCGGTGGTTTGGGCAGCGTTTACGGGTCGTTTCTGGGGGCGGTCATCTTGACCATGCTGCCGGAATTCCTGCGCGTTTTCCAGGATCTGGACATCGTTATTTACGGATTGATGCTGATTCTGATGACGATGTATATGCCCGGCGGTCTGATCAGCGGAATTGAGATGGCGGCAGAATTTTTTTCGTCCCGCCTGAGAAAAGGCAAAGGTGAATGATGCTTCGACTCAGCAACATCACGCAGATTTTCGGCGGACTGAACGCCTTGGAGGATGTGTCGTTTTCGGTCAAGGAAGGATCCATTACCGGCATTATCGGTCCCAACGGGGCCGGGAAAACCACGCTTTTCAATATCGTGACCGGCCTTTACACCCAGACCGGAGGGGATGTTTTCCTCGGCGGAGAAAATATTTCTTTTCTGGAAACCGAAGAACTTGCCGGCCGGGGGCTGGTGCGCACATTTCAAAATGTGGAACTGTTCCGGAAAATGACNNCAGGGAAGAAAAAGCTATCCGGGAAAAAAGCATGGTATGGCTTAAATATACCGGCATTGCCGAGCTGGCGGAAATGACGGCCGGAAATCTGCCTTTCGGCAAGGGACGGCTGCTGGAAATCTCCCGGGCGCTGGCTGCCGGGCCGAAGATCATTCTGATGGATGAACCGGCGGCAGGATTGAACAGCAGGGAGACCGCCGAACTGGCGTTGCTTATTCGCAAAATAAGACAATCCGGCGTAACGGTCGTTCTGGTAGAGCACGATATGGACCTGGTGATGGATGTCTGTGATGCTATTGTGGTCTTGAACCTGGGTAAAAAACTGGCTGAGGGGACACCGCGGGAAATTCAGGAAAACCCCGCAGTCATCTCCGCGTATCTCGGTGAAGGATAATGAGGTTTTTAAAAAATTGTCCGATGCTGCANNAGCCGTTGGGTAAACACCATGTTAAAGATAAAGAATATCAATACATATTACGGACAGGCGCAGGCGTTGAAGAACGTCTCGCTGCATCTTGCCGAGGGCGAAATTGTCACACTGATCGGCGCCAACGGGGCCGGCAAAACCACCCTCCTGAATTCTTTATCAGGGGTTGTGCCCACGAGAAGCGGTCAGATTATCTTCAACGACGCGCCGATCAATAATCTTCCGGTTCATCAGATTGTGAGACTTGGTATTTCTCAGGTTCCGGAAGGCCGTCAGGTGTTTAAGCCTGTCTCCGTGGAAGATAATCTGGAGCTGGGGTCCTATCTGCATCACAGGATACTCGGAGGCGCCCGTGATGTTAAAAAAAATAAAGAGATGGTTTATGATCTGTTCCCCATCCTCCGGGAGAGACGAAAACAGCTGGCCGGAACCTTGTCCGGCGGAGAGCAGCAGATGCTGGCTATCGGCCGCGCTTTCATGACCCGGCCGAAGCTGATGCTGCTGGATGAACCTTCCATGGGGCTGGCGCCGATGGTGGTGCAGGAGATTTTCCGGGTGATCGCCTCGTTGTCGAGAGAACAGAAGACCACCGTTCTTCTGGTGGAACAAAATGCGCGCGCGGCGCTGAAAATGGCCGGCCGCGGTTATGTTTTGGAAACAGGACACATGATCCTGGAAGGGACAGCTGCTGAACTGCTCAACAACAAAGATGTTCAGCGAGCGTATCTCGGCAGGGATAAAAAAGAAATATGGGAAAGGTAAGCAGCCGAAGTTTGGAGAAGAACGGTCCGTCAACGTCATCAATATTTTTCAACAACTTTCCTTTTACGGAGGTTATTTTATGAATATATGGGATCAGACTCACGAGTGTATGGCGCGCGATGAGCTCGAGCAGCTGCAGCTGGAAAGACTTCAGGCCGTGGTCAACCGGGTTTACAAAAATGTCACGCACTATAGAAAAATATTTAACGAGACAGGCATTATCGCGGAAGATATCCGTTCCCTGGCCGATTTGAGCCGGCTGCCGTTTACCACCAGAGACGATTTACAGGTCAATTATCCCTATGGGATGTTTGCCGTTCCGCTCAGAGAGGTGGTGCGCATTCATTCTTCCTCCGGCACCACCAGCAAGCCGATCGTGATGGGGTACACGAAAAACGATATCAAGATATGGTCGAATCTGGCGGCGCGTTTTATGACGGCTGCCGGTGTGACTCCCGATGATGTGGTGCAGATTACTTTCCGGTACGGACTTTTCACCGGCGCGTTCGGCGTGCATTACGGGGCCGAGGCGATCGGTGCCTCGGTCATCCCGATGGGAACCGGAAATACGGACAAGCAGATTATGATCATGCAGGATTATAAATCAACGGTTCTGGTCAGCACATCCAGTTATGCCATTGCCCTGGCGGATCGTCTTGATCAACTGGGTATCGATCCCAAATCCCTTTCCCTGAAGACGGGACTCTTCGGTGGCGAGCCCTGGTCGGAGAAGATGCGCGAAGAAATTGAAAACAGGCTTTTGTTGAAAGCGACCGACAACTACGTTATTTCCGAGCTGATCGGTCCCGGCGTTGCCGGTGAATGTTTGTGCAAAAAAGGCATGCATATTTATGAAGATGCCTTTATTCCGGAGATTATTGATCCTGAAACGGGGGCGGTATTGCCTGCGGGCGCCGAGGGCGAACTGGTGCTCACGACACTGACCCGTGAGGCTTTTCCATTGATCCGCTACCGCACGGGAGATGTGACCTCGTTGGATTATACGCCGTGCGAATGCGGCCGGACGCTGGTCCGCATGAAAAAAATCATGCGCCGTTCAGACGATATGATCATTGTCCGCGGCGTCAATGTCTTTCCGGCGCAGATCGAAGATGCCCTGTTCAGCGTGGCTCAGGGGGAAACACCCTATCAGATTGTTGTGGAAAGGGAAGGGGCCATGGACAATCTGGAAGTNNCTGGTGGAATCAAAAAGCATTCCGAGACAGCAAGGCCGGATCCAACGGGTGCTGGATAAACGACAGATATAAACGACACCGGGATTATGAAGGGTGCTTTTGAACCGGTCGTCTTTTTTGACGGGCCACCGGCCGGCTGTGCTTTTCGATGTTGCATGTGCAGGTAATCCGTTCCCGCGTCGCAGTAAGCCCCAGATCAGCAATCATCTCGTGATCCAGAGAACTGTTTCGCCCCGCCGTTGTCAGATAATCACCGGTCATCAGAGCATTGGCGCCCGCCACAATACCCAGGGGAAGCAATTGACGCAGATTTTTTTCCTTTCCGCCGCAGAGCCGGATGTCCCTGTCCGGAAGCATGAAACGGAAAACGGCGAGGGTCATCAGGATTTCCATGGGCGGTAACGCTCGCATATGACTCAAAGGTGTGCCCTTGACCGGATGAAGGATATTCAGAGGAACGGAGTCGACATCAAGTTTTCTCAAGGTTTGAGCCAGTTCAATGCGATGAGAAATGTTTTCCCCCATGCCGATCAGAGCGCCCGAACAAACCGACAAACCGGCTTCTTTAGCCGCACAGAGTGTTTTGACGCTTTCCTCGTAATCATGCGTGGTGCAGACGGTTTTAAAAAAACTCCGCGATGTCTCCAGGTTATGATGATAACGGAACAGCCCGGCCGCTTTGAGCTCCATAGCCGTTGCTTTGTCGATCATTCCCAGTGAGGCACAGGGGAAAAGACCTGTTTCGCGGACGCCCTGAATGGCTCTGATGATTTCCAGCCTTTCTTTTTTCGACTTTAACTGTTTGCCGCTGGTTACGATGCCGAAACATTCCGCTCCGTTTCTGACCGCCTTTTCAGCATCGGCAATGATTTGTGCGGATTTTTTCAGAGGATACGAGTGTGCCGTCGTTTTGTAATGCGAGGATTGCGCGCAGAACATGCAGTCTTCCGGGCATCGTCCGGATTTGGCGTTGGTGATTCCGCAGAAAATAATTTTCTTTCCCTTGAAATGTTCCCGGATTTCGGAAGCAGCGGCCAGAACCGACCAACAGAAGCCGGACGCTTCAATGAACAGCTCCATAGCCTCGGCCGGGGTGATGAAACGCGATTGCCGGATAATTTTGTTTTTTAAGTGATCGACGAAATTCATTTTGACTTTCTCTCTTTTTTTACATGACCGAGTTTGGCCCCTTCTTTTTTCAGTATGTTAATGAGCTGGTCATGATAATAATAAACCGCAATAAAAACCGTTACACCCAGAATCAGAATAACCGTCAGAAGGATGTACTGCCCGTTGCGGGCGACGTTGCCGGTAATCGAAAGCATGATGGTGCCGAAAATGCGGCCGGCTGTGGAGATGATAATGAACGTTCCGACCGGTATGCGGCTGACTCCCATGATGTAGCATAGATAATCCTTGGGAAAGCCGGGAATGAGAAAAAGCAGGAAGGAGACCAGCAGACCCTTGTGTTCCATAAAGTGATCAAATTTGTCAAAAACCTCTTTCTTAACCACATTTTCCAGAAGCGGTTCCCCAAAAAACCGGGCCAGCATGAAGGCAATCCATGACCCAATTGTTAGACCGATGGTTGAATAAAGAGTTCCCCACAGCGGTCCGTAAAGATAACCGCCGATGATGCCGGTCAGTTCGCCAGGAATCGGGGCGGCAACGACCTGAATGATCTGCACAAGAATAAAAATAAACTGGTCGTAAGGATAGGAAAGAATAAAATTGACCAGCCTGTCCCGGTCTCGGAATAGATGGTGTAAATCATAATGAATAAAGATGATGGCCGACAAGGCAATGAACAAAAATAAAAAGAAAATTCTGTAAGCCAGGCGTTTGTCCATGGATGGTTTTGATCCTTACAATTGCTTGATTTGAACCGGTTGGCGATTTTTTATAGCATTATTCTGCTTTCGTCAATCCCATTATTGGATCCATCCGGCGGTTTTTTTGTTCATCTTCCGGAAAAATCCGTTAAACCCGTTGATTTTAAAAATGCCCTGTGCAAAAACAAGTGAAAAATTTTTCATCCTGGTTTATAGGGTGTTTTATGAAAAGCGAAACACAAAAAGGGGAGGAAAATTGTATGGCTAAAATCCCGCAGAAACTGGAAAGAAAAAAATCGGATATCTATAAAGACGCGCCGATAGCGAAATTCGGAGAGAGAAAACCGGACTTTTCAACAATGGGCCGGAAAATGAAGAATCCTCATGCCCGGTTTCGAGAGGTGGTCTGTGTCGAGGCCTGTCGAACGCCTTACGGCCGTTCGGGCGGTGCGTTAAAGAATTTTTCGGCTATGGAGCTCGGCGCCATGGCCATTAAAGAAGTCTTGCGGCGCACCGGGGGCAAAGTGGCCCCGTCGGATGTTGACTATATTTTTATGGGACAGGTAGTTCCCGCCGGCTGCGGCCAGATACCGGGTCGACAAGCTACGATTCTTGCGGGTGTGCCGGAATTTGTTCCGTCTATAACGGTCAACAAGGTCTGTTCGTCCGGCATCAAAACAGTTGATCTGGCTTTTCAGATGATTCTTTTGGGGCGCGCGGAGATCTGTATTGCAGGCGGGCAGGAAAGCATGAGCAACTGTCCTTTTGTTCTGCCGGACATGCGCTGGGGAGCGAAAATGGCTCTGCCCAACGGACGGGTTGTCGATTCAATGGTTTACGACGGCCTCTGGGATGCGTTCTATAACCGGCATATGGCCATTCATGGCTCGGAAGTTGCGGATGAATTCGGATTTTCCAGACAGGAGCAGGATGAATGGGCGCTTAATTCCCAGATGAACGCGGTACGTGCCATGCAGGAAGGCAGACTGGATGACGAAGTTTTTCCGGTTGAAGTCCGGCAGGGCAAAGCAATATTGATCATGGACAAAGACGAGGGGCCGCGTCCGGAAACGACGCTTGAGGGGCTGGCGAAACTTCCTCCCGTATTTAATCATACGAGTACCGTTACCGGCCGGCCCGGCAGTGTAACCGCCGGGAATGCTCCCGGCGTCAATGACGGCGGAGATGTCTGTCTGTTAATGAGCAGGGCGAAAGCTGATGAGCTGGGATTGAAGCCTATTTTTACCCTCGTGGATTACGCTGAAGTTTCCCAGCCGACCAAGGACATCGCCACTGTTCCGGGGTTGGCCATCAAAAAGATTCTGGATCAGAATGACATGACGCTTGATCAGATGGAGGTCATTGAAATTAATGAAGCCTTTGCCGCAGTCGCACTGGTAAGCTGCCGTTCGATACTGGGCATGTCCAGGGAAACAATGTTTAAAAAAGTCAACGTCAACGGCGGGGCGATTGCTTACGGTCATCCCATCGGAGCGACCGGTGCTCGGATTTTAATGACGCTGGGTTACGAATTGAGAAGACGAGGCGGCGGCTGGGGCGTCTGCGGGATTTGTTCCGGGCACGCACAGGGCGACGCCATGCTGATCAGGGTGGACTGAAATCTGTTCCGAAAGGCTCTTGAGGGAAATCTCCGGGATTATGAAAAACCAAATCATTTTTGATTGCTTTTTGCTAAAGCGGCTTTTTCTTACAGTCCGGTTTTGAAAAAAAATCAACATACAAAAGAGTTGAAAATGATGGTAAGTTATGTAAAGGTTCATGTCCAAAACCTTAAAATATCAGTAAATTTTGTTGGTCAATCATTTGCAAGGGGTTCTTGATGGCTGGAAATCCGGATATGTCCATTGTTGTGCCGGTCTATGGAAGCGATATCACCCTGATGCCTCTTTATTGTCGGACTGTTGCTGCGGTCAGCCCGATTTCGGAAAATTTCGAATTTATTCTGATCGATGACTGCGGACCGGGAAAACCATGGGAGATCATCGGCGCCATGGCGAAGAAGGATTCCCGGGTAATCGGTCTGAAACTTGCGAAGAACGTTGGCCAGCACAATGCGATTAAAGCCGGGGTGGATGTGGCGCACGGACAATGGGTAGTCGTCATGGATTGTGATCTGCAGGACCGTCCGGAAGAGATTCCCCGCTTCTGGGGAAAAGCGCAGGAAGGATATAATGTTGTGATCGGCCGTCGGGTGGAAAGGCGCGATGAAACCATCAAGCGCATATTTTCATATATCTTCCACGGTCTTTTGAAATGGGTAACCCGCCAGAATAGTGATGCGGCGCAGTCCAATTTCGGCATTTATTCCCGACAGGTTATTGATAAAATAAAAAAATTGCCTGAACAATCTTTCTATCTGCCGTTGCTGGTCAGACGGGCGGGCTTCGACGTGATACCCCTTGACGTGGAACACGATAAACGGCCTTATGGAAAATCGGGCTATACATTCAGCCGAAGATTATCTCTGGCTGTGGATATTCTTGCTTCCTCCGGCGATCATCCGTTGAAAATGTTTTCGTTGTTTCGATTTTTCAATGCCTCCAGAGGGAAACCTCTCTACGTGGTGACAGATCAGATCCGGATGACGTAAGAAAGCAATACCCTTATTGAGTTTCGACCCTGCCCGGTCGGGGTTATGCCTTCGGACAGGAGCCTGATCGTCTTTAGAAAAATCACGGCTGAAAATGGACACGGTGTGGAGAAAATGAACTGTGAAGAATAAAATCGAGATTCCTTTTAATAAGCCGTATATCGCTGACAAGGAACTTATTTATATTGCCCGGGCGGTGATGGAAAACAACCATACTGCCGGAGACGGTCCCTTTACAAAAAAATGTCAGATCTGGCTGGAAGAAAAACTTCATTGCCGCAAAGCGCTCCTGACGCATTCGTGTACAGCGGCTCTGGAAATTTCGGCAATGCTGGCGGATATTCAGCCTGGCGATGAAATTATCATGCCGTCCTATACTTTTGCATCGACAGCCAATGCTTTTGTTTTGCGGGGCGGAATCCCTGTATTTATCGATATCCGGCCCGACACGCTCAATCTTGATGAGGCGCTGATTGAGGCCGCTGTGACGCCGCGCACCAGAGTCATTCTGCCGGTGCATTACGCCGGCGTTCCCTGTGAGATGGATGTTATTGCGGATATCGCCCGTCGGCATCAGCTGTTCGTGATTGAAGACGCGGCGCACGGCATCCTGTGTTCCTATAAAGGACGGCCATTGGGAAGCATCGGACATTTCGGCGCCTGCTCATTTCACGAAACGAAAAGCATGATTTCGGGGGAAGGCGGCGCATTGCTGATCAATGATGAAAAGTATGTCGAACGGGCGGAAATCATCCGGGAAAAGGGCACCAACCGCAGTCAGTTTGTTCGGAAAGGCTTAAGTCAATACACCTGGGTTGATGTCGGGTCTTCCTATCTTCCCAGCGATATCATTGCCGCATTTCTTTATGCCCAGATGGAAAACGTCGATCAAATGATCTCCCGACGCAATGCGATTTATGATGTATATTGGAAGCAATTGGAGCCGCTGGAGGAAAAAGGGCTGATCCGGCTTCCGACTCAACGCGACGATTGTTTCCGCAACGGTCACATTTTTTATGTGATCACCGGATCTTTAAGAGAAAGAATCGACCTGGCCTCTTTTTTGAAAGACCGGGGGATCTCGGCCTTTTTTCATTATGTGCCGCTGCACAGTTCTCCGGCCGGGAAAGTATACGCAAGGACGTGCGGCGCCTTGGAGGTAACGACCGCGATCAGCAACTGTCTTTTGCGTTTGCCCCTTTACTACGCGATGACGGAAGAAGATGTCCAGGCTGTTGTCAGGGCCATCATGGATTTTTATCGGGTCCGTTGATGCCGGATATGCTGCAGGGTAAATGAATTTCTATTGTGAAAAACACGAGGGGGAAAATCCATTCTATGGACGAAAGGGAAGAAAACGGAAGCAACCCCGTTGCTGCGGGCAATGACGCCCCTCAACATCCTTTACGGGCGTCGTCTTTTTTTGCTTTTTCTGAAAAACTTTCAGCATCAGTCAATCTGAGGTGGCTGATGATCTCCCTTCTTCCGGTTCTGATTTTACTCAAGTATCCGGTGGACCGGATTGATTATGATGTGTGGTGGCAGATGGCGCACGGGCAATATTATCTCACGCACCATACACTGAAAATGGATCTCTCAATGTTTTCCTGGACGCCGACGGATCCAACCTGGATTTATAATACCTGTCTGGGAAGCATCGCCGTTTATCTGTTTTACCATTGGGCGGAGGGATTCGGCTTGTGGCTTTTTCAATGGCTTATATTCAGCGGCGTTTTTCTTTCTTTTTACCTTTTTCTGCGATCAATCCATCAGCGTTTGGATATCAACAGCGCGACGGTGATCGCCGCCGTTGCCATGGCCTGTTCCATCTCCTGTCGTTATTACAAGCCCGAATTGTTGTCCGCACTCTTATTCTGTTGGACGGCACATATTTTTTTTCATATCAAGATCAGGGGCAACCGGTATCTTTTTTATCTTTTCCCGCCGATTTTCGCTTTTTGGGTCAATCTTCACGGAGCCTTTATTGTCGGTCTGGCGTTTCTCGGCCTGGCGTTTGCCGGCGAGTTTCTCAATAGAATTTTTTTCCCGAAAAAATCGTTGAAGACGGAAGATCTGATGCATTTCGGCCTGGCCCTTATTCTTTCCGGAGCGGCCACGTTGCTCAATCCTTATGGGATTGACTATTTGAAGAGCCTTGTCCCGACAATCATGAACGCTGTCGGCGTGGGAGATTATTCCGGCCCGTATGACAAATTTGTTCTGGCCTATGCCAGCCTCTGGCCTTATTTAAGGAAAATGGGGCCTGAGTTATTCGGTGTCGGAATGACGGCCTGGATATTGACGCTGATGATGATGAGCATTGCGTTTCTTGTTGCCTATGATCTGATGAAACATAAATCGTGTGACTTTGCTTTATGCATCGTCAGTCTGGCTTTGTATTGGAAAGGCATGGAAACAAGTCGGGCAACCTATTTTTTCCCGATTGTCTTTTTCTTTATCTTTTATTATCTGCTGGTTTCCCGTTTGCAGATGACCAAATTCGGCAGCAAGACGACGGTCTTTTCGATCATGGTTTTCATTTTCTTTTTCGGCATGGTTTCTTTTTTTAACATAAAATACGGGGCGGACGATAAATGGTTCGGAAGGGATCTTGACGGTTACGTGCCGGTTGAGGAAGTTGAATTTCTGAAAAAATATAAACTGCCGGGACCGATATTCAACGATTACGTTATCGGCGGATATTTGTTGTGGAAGCTTTATCCTGATTACAAGGTGTTTATTGATCCGCGCGGCGGCCTTTACAGAAATCAGGTATTTCCCGATTATATGGAATTCACCATCAGACATGTCAGCCGGGATGATATCCGTCGATTCAGAGAGAAATATCCTTTTAACATTGCCATCCTTCATTACAGACAGATGGCGCTTATTTTTGATTTTTTAAAAGCCGGAGACGACTGGCGTTTATTATATTTTGAAAAAAATGCGGCCATCCTGATACATCAATCGCTGTTGCCCCTCATTGAGCCGATAGCGGGCAACATCAGTCTCAGCCCGATCCGTTTCAAACATGTCCGGAATCCGGAAATTCTGACAAATGTTTTTAACTTTTATGTCCGGCTTGATCCAAGGGCGGGTAGATACATTTATTATGTCTTCAAGAGAAATGTAAGTGACGGTTTCTTCATGAAGAAGGAAATTTTGACCGCCATGGATTCCAATATCCGTTTAAAGGAAAAGGCGTTTCAGGAAAGGCCCGATTTGTTTTTCCATGAATGAAGGAAAAATAATTTGAGCAATGAAATATTTCTAGACTTATGTCATAAACGGGTCAATAGTGATAAAGAACCGATTGAGTCATGGAAAGGATCCCTGCGAGGTCATCATGAGTTCGGATGCATTCAAGATGTTTATTTCGGAAATTGATCAGGAACGTTTTGGTATTAAGACAGCCAGAGTTGTTGATATGACGGCGGATCGCCTTCCCTCTGTCCTGGATTTCTGCGTCAGCCATGCGGTAAAATTATTAATTGCACGTTGCAGTATATCTGATCTTGGCGCGGCGCAATCCATGGAAAAGCAAGGCTTCCTTCTGATGGATACCCTCGTTTATTATACATTTGATCTTCTGAGGCGGCCGGTTTCTTCTTCAGATGATGATGTTCATTTCAGGCCGATCCGGCGGGGAGAAGAAAACGTTGTTGAGCGGGTAGCGATAGAGTCGTTTCGCGGCTATTTCGGACATTATCATGCCGACCCAAGACTGGACCGTGATAAATGCGATGACGTTTATGTGGACTGGGCAAGAAAAGCCTGCGTTGCAAAAGGTTCCGATGAAAATTTTATGGTAGCCGAGATTCAAGGCAGAATCGTAGCTTTTGGCGTTTTCCGCATGAATAATCCGGATGAGGGCGAATTGTTTCTGGGAGGGATTCATCCCGATTTCCGGGGGCAGGGCATCTATCAGTCATTTTTGCACAGAGCCAAGGCGTGGTGCTTGTCAAAAGACGCCAGGAGAATGGTTATTTCCACCCAGCTCAATAATATTGCCGTGCAAAAAATTCTGGTCAAATTCGGATTCGAAATCACCAGAGGGTGCTATACATTCCATAAGTGGTTTGATTAGCGTTTTGCAGTCTGGTGTTGAAAGAACTTATAAAGAGAAAGAACAATAATTTTTTCTCATTACCTGGAGTCGCATGGGCGAAAAGGAAATAATTTCCGATAACGATTTATTGAAGACTCAAAGTCGGAAAAGCAACCGCCGACCATCGATAACTTCTTGTCTGGTTGCCGTTTCTGAAAGACTGGCTGCTTCCCCCGGTCTGAAATGGATGACAGCTATCTTAGTGCCCCTGCTGATTTTTCTGGCGTATCCGCTGCCGCGCGGCGATTACGATTTATGGTGGCAGATGGCTCTGGGAAAATATTATTTAACCCATCATACCCTGGTGAT
>MTKZ01126702.1_pt1 | contig 14223 bp, 9 predicted proteins | sample 1042781 | NCBI WGS metagenome assembly MTKZ01 (sample SAMN06212207, study PRJNA360539) | anaerobic digester metagenome | biome: Wastewater treatment plant; material: sludge; isolation source: anaerobic digester fed with sludge from wastewater treatment plant | place: Denmark: WWTP Viborg ...
CGGCTGACGGCTTCAAGGCCGCCGACGACGTATCCGACCCGCCGCTTGCCCGATACAGCGATCCTCTCGTGAGCCTGTCTCGCCTCTTTGAGTCGCCGGACGCCACGGGCGAGAGCCTGCTGCGTGCCGATCGCATGGTGTACAGCCTGGCTGTCGGACTGGCGTGGGAGTGCGCCACGACCCGGCTGGCCCGCGAGCCGGACGGGTTTCGGGCGGAAGTGACCGATCGCGCGGACGCCAGCTACACGCTGACGCTCTGGCCGCGCGGCGGCGCCCAGATCTTCACCGGCACCATGCTTGCCTTCACGTCCTGGGCCTACATGCACGACGTTCAGTACCACCGTGCCGAATTGACGATTGATGCGGCCACGCATCGCATCCTGCGTGAAGAGGATTTCGACGGCGATGGAAAGGTCGTCGCTTCGTATACCTTCTCAAATTGGCTCGCGGATGCCGCGGGTGCCGCACCGGCCCGAATCGACGCGGTGGTTCCCTATGAGAGGGACGATCGCGACCAGTCGCTCGAGATGCAGGCTGCGTTCCGCATCGCCCGCCCCGGCGTCTGGCTGCTCGACACCGTTCACAGCACGTTCCGCAACGATGCCGGGCAGTCGACGGGGAAGCTGACCGTGCTTCCAACCACGCCCGAAACGTTCCAGCCCGTGACCGATACCCTCCGGCGAATGACGGCAACCCGCGACCTTCTGCAACGTATCACGTCGGCCCCCGAGGGACATTCCGCGGTTTCCGTCGTNNTGATCTGGCGGTCCGGGCCGTCTGGGCGGAGGAGAGCGCCCAGCAGCGGAAGGACTGGGAGGCGGATGGCGACATCGCGGTGGTCGACGCCCGCCTGGACGCCGAGCCCCGGCCATCCGACCTGCTGCTTACACTGGCCTCCACGCTGCGCTGGAAGGAGGCGTTGGTGCGGGTGTGCGTGCGCGTGTTCGATTCTCAGGGCGAACCGCTGGCCGATGAGGAACGGGAGATCACGATCCGCGCCGAGGCCGCACCTGGTGTGGCGGAGTTGCTCTTCTCCTTCGGCAATCTGCCGGAGCGAGAGGACCTTGCCGGGCAACCCCTGCGAATGGAAGTGGACGCCACGATCGAGCGGCTCACCGGCACGCAGTACGGACCCAGCTTCTGGTTGTATTTCCCGTCGGGAGATGCGGAAGCGCAGCATGGTTCGCCATCCGCGGAGGGAGGAGACGGCGAGACGGCGGAGGTGACGCCCGAGCAGGCCGCCTGGCTGCGTGCACTCAAGAGCGGCAACGACAGCGATCGCGAGAATGCGGCCCGCAAGCTCGGGGATTGCGGGAATACGTCCGTCGTGCCCGCGCTCATTGCGGCTTTGTCCGATCCGGAGTGGGATGTCCGCACGGACGTGGCGGAGGCCCTGGGCAAGCTGGGTGACGTGCGGGCCGTCGAGGCACTGGCCCAGGCCGCGCGCGACCCTCACGGAGGTGTCCGGGCCAATGCAGTGTTGGCGTTGGGCAAGTTTGGCCGGCAGACGAATCTGCCCGCGCTGGTGACGGCACTGTCGGATGATGATGAGCGGGCTCGAACGGTCGCCGCTCACGTGCTCCAGGAGCGCGGGTGGCAGCCCTCGACGCGGGCGGAGCGGGTTCGACATCTCCTCGCGTCCGGCCGGCTCGATGATGCGAAGGCGGTGGCGCCGGTAGCCGCGCCGGTCCCGGATCGCGAGTTTACCGTCCGCGGGCCGTTCGCCGGCGACCTGCCGGTTCTCGTGAACCTCACCGTCCCTGCCGAGGAGAACAAGCGGCCGGAGTTCGTCGTACACTGGATCGATTTCACGCCGCCAGACGCCCCAACTGTTGCGAAGGTCAACGCGACCATCATCTCCGGGCCCAAGGCCGCCTGGCGGCTGGAGCTGACGCTGCTGGGTGACGGCGACCGCGCTCTGCGCCGCGCCGAGACCCGGATTGAAAACAGCGGTGTCATCCTGGGCGTTCCCATGTGCGGCGAAACGACGTTCCGCCTGGACTTCGGCCCCGACCCGATCCCGGAGCCCGTTCGCGCCTTCATCCTGACCGTAAAACCGTGAGACCGGTGCGAGCCTCTGGNNACGAGCCTCTGGAACGCCACGATGCGAGTTCGTTCAGCTTCTCGATGACCTTACGAATACCGTTTGCGCTTCATCGTCGATGATGACCTCGCCGCCGCTGGCCTATCCATTGCCCTTTGCAGCCCGGAGCGTCGCAAGTAAGATCTTTCTCGGAGCTTATCCCATGACGAGCGGGAGATCAGAGCGAGAGATACGCCGGTATCTGCTGTGCTGCTCTGCTTGTTGCCTCTGGCTTGCGGCCTGTTCACGCGTACAAGAAGCATCGCAGAATCGAGAGCTCGCGGTGGACTTGAGTCGTACCGACGTGCCGCTTGTCATGTTTCATCGGTATCCCTTCTACCCTCCTCCCGGAATTGAGCCGCCGTGTGGACCCGTCGTCGGCGTCTGGCCGGACGGACGCATCGTCCGAGTGGCATCGGAGGAGACGATTGGCGAAAGTTATGTGGAAGGCAAGCTGACGGCGGAGCAACTGCAACAACTGCTGAAATTCATCGCGACCCACGAGCGACTCCTGAAACTGGAGGAGGGTGGCGTCATAGAAGACGCCGCTTCGGAACGCCTGGGTATCCGATTGAAGAACCATTGCATATCCTATGAGGAAACCACTGGCGAATATGCTCAGTTGCAGCACAATCCCGATATGGCTCAATTGCGGCAGTACCTGATGTCCATCGGAATCACAGAGCCACGCCCCTGCGGCGCCCCATGGACGGTTCCCCCGGACGACTGGTACGAGTAACGGATGGAGGCGGCTCCGGATTCGATCCCCACACCATCCTCTACATCCTCCCCTGCCCCGTTGCCCGAATAACGTGCCCGGCGGGTTCTGATTGTCCTCAGCGAACGCCCCGTCGGCAATCACTCTTCCCCAGTCAAGTGCCCAGCCGCGATCGCAACGGGGACGGGCGATCGAAACGGCGATCGAAACGGGGACGCAGCTAGTTTTCGGGGGCGTACGGAACAGGTACGCAGCTAGTCTTCAGGGACGAACTCGGTCCGCTCCTGACCTCGGTTTCGCTTGCCTCGCGCGTTGGAGTTCCGCAGGGCCAGCCGAATCTGCAGCCGCGCAAAAACCCTCGCCTTGGTACCCCGGGCCAAAACTAGCTGCGTCCCCGTTTCGATCTAGTTCGGCATTGTGCCGGAACCTGAGGTGGGCGGGGTAGCGATCGCGCTTCTGCTGATCCTCACACACAAGCGCTAGCCCGATCGATCAAAGCACACTCAGGAGTAGCCCAACCGCTGCACGAGCGGCTGCAACATCGCCAGGTATGGCTCAAGCTGAGCCGCGTAATTCCGCCAGCGGCCGATCGAGCTGGTGTAGGGCGGTTTCGTCACCGCCNNGGCGCTGGGCGCGGCGGTGGAATTCCAGCACCGCCGGATCCCACGCCAGGCCGAGAAATTCCAATACCCGCCGCGCCTGCCCCTCCAAGTTGGCCACGGTCGTTTCGTAGTACACCTGGGTCCAGAGATTGTGCAGCATATCGCGGATCATCAGCCAGGCGTACATCGCCGTAGCGTACTTGCGGACGGTCCCTTCCAGTGTAAGGTAGTGAACGCTGACCGCGTTCAGCGGCAGGCGCTGCATGAAGCAGCTGATTACGACGTCGCGCGGATCGCGCAGCATGAACACGATCTTCATCTCGGGAAAGACGCGTGCCACCAGGGGCAGCAACATCGTCAGCTCGGGGTTCTTGTCGAGCAGCAGTCGCGATCCGATGGGCTGGCGTAGTGCCTGCTCCATGGCGGACCAGTAACTCTGACGCGCGCGCGTGAGCCGGTCCGACGTGGCGCGCTGCAGCGCCATCGTCACCGTCTCGTGCGGCGACGTCCGGCGCCCCAGCGGCACGTAGACGAGCTCGGGCATAATCTGGAGTTCGTCCGCGCTGATCACCCCCGGATGGCTGTCGAGCACCTGCTCGAGCAGTGTCGTCCCGCTGCGCGGATGGCCGGTCAGGAGCGCCAGGCCGCCGGGGCCCAGCACTGGAAGCTGGTCGCGCGCCGCGCTGCAGCGTGCGAAGAACTCCGGTGTGAGCGTGTCGAACGTGTCGCGGCCGATCGCACCGATCTGCTCTGCGTCGCGCCGGTACGGCGATGCGGCGCGACTGAGTATGCTCTTGGCGTGGAGCACCTCTGCGAATGCGTCCGCATATCGGCCGGCCTGGTCGTGCAGCGACGCGAGCTGGTACCAGCAGTCTGCGATCACACCGGGCGGCGCCCGGTTGGATTCGAGCACCTCGCGCCAGCGCGCTTCCGCCCGCTCCAGATTTCCTCCGCGACGCTCGATGACGCCCAGCAGGTAGCGCGCCGGGTCCAATTGTGGCGAGAGCTCGAGCGCCTCTTGGGCGCAGTTCCGGGCGGCCTCCAGGTCGTGCAGCCGCTCGAGCATTTGCGCGAGCGCCAGCAGCGTTCTCGGACGCTGCGGCGCCTGTGGCTCCAGCTCCAGTGCGCGTCGAAGGCACGCGATGGCGCGGTCGAACTGCTGCACCCCCGCGTACGAGCGCCCGAGCATTTGCTGCAGATCCGCATCGGCGGGATAAAGCGACTGCGCCAGCTCGATGAGCTTCTCGGCGTCCGCGAATCGAAACCGCAGGGCGTAAGCGCGGGCCACGTCAACCAGCAGCACCGGATTGCGCGGGTCACGGGCCAGCGCCTGTTCGTAAAAGTCGATCGCCTCGTCATAGCGGCGCGCTTTCCAGGCGATCTGGGCCTTGTCGATGCGAACGTCCGGTTTATGTCGTGGTGCGCGCCGGCGGGCCCCAAGCGCAGGTTGCACCTCGGGCACGGCAGGCGAGGTCGCTGCGGGGCGGGTTCGCCGGCCACGAAATTCGTGTTGCTGCCGCTGTTTCTTCTGCTTACGGGACACGTGCGACACGTCTCCGGCGACGAACCAGAAGCAGGCCGCCAGCGACGATGCAGTACACCGCACCGGGTTCGGGGACGAAGGTGAGCGCAGCATCGTCGACCGCTCCGTCTCCGGCGATCCAGAACCCCACCCCGATGGTATNNGGCCCGGCTTTCGTCGGGCGTCGAGCCGGCCGGCCGGTTCACGAAATCGCCGGTGTCGGGGGCGAAGCGCTGGGACGCCAGCGAGTTGGCGTCGCTGAATGGGATCGTCCCGTCGAAGAAGTACAGGAATACGCGGGACGAGGGCGTCGAGATCTCGTCGCCCTGGGCCCACATTGAAAACGTGTACGTCATCTGCGCCTCGAACACGGCGCCGGTCTCCTGGGCGTTGTAGTGGAAAAATCCGTGCATGGCCTGATTGCCGGTGCGCGGTGCCGGCCGCCGGCTGATCAGCGGGTCTTCCGCGTAGGCCGCGTCGTAAAGCCAGTTGCTTTCCGGGTCGTCTTGCGAATACCCGACCGGGCTGTCCAGATCGTCAACCCAGGCGCTGGTCGGGCGATACGCGTCGGCGTAGGCGTACCCGAACAAAGCCGGAACGGCGAAATCATCGAAGCTTGGATCCCCGAGCGGGATGTCGACCGCCTTCGCCTGGTTGGGTGCCAAGATGCCCGCCGCAATCAACGCGCCGGTGAAATCCGTCTTCCACTTGAACTTTTTCACGATCGCCTCCTCCTCTTCCTGCGCTGCGCGCAAACGGCCGAACGAGCTGATTATAGCGATCGTGCTGAGGCCGTATCAAGGAAATTCGGGCGAGGCCTTGCCAGCCACTGCGGAATAGCCTGCGGTTCCTGGGCACTCTCTCGCGCCCCGGCGACGACTCGGGGCCCCCAGAATTCTCTGCAAGTTGACCGAGTGGAAGCGACCTTCGGCAGCCGAGTGCATGTCAAGGCAGCNNTGTCAAGGCAGCGGCCCGTGGATGTCGCCGGGGCCTCCTATGAGGATGAACGCCACGCGATACCCCGGTGAGGCGGTTCAGGGGTGCAGAGTTGTCGGCGGCGAACAGCTCGGCCATGCTGGCGCTCCCGAGTATTTCTCGGGGGCGAGCATGGCAAATATCGGATTTCGTATCAATCCCTTCCGGGATCGTCAGAATTCAACGGAGAGGGCGGGATTCGTCGGGCCCATCCGCGGCGACGTCGGGTAAATCCGCCAAATCTTCATAAGCGCCACGCAGACAGACGCTGCCCTGCGCTCCCTGCCGGCCGGATTGGGACAGTATTGGGACAGCGCCGAGCAGGGCTGCCATGCCGATGGTCCCCCTCAGCCTTCTGGATGAGGCGCCCTGCCCCTGACTCCTGCCGCACGACATGAGCCAGAACCACATGCGTGAAACCGGGCAATCGCAGCGGTCCGAGCGGCTCCGGCTGGTGCAGCGACGAAACGGGGACGCAGCTAGTTTTCAGGGGCGTACGGAACAGCGATCGCAACGGGGACGCAGCTAGTTTTCGAGGGTGAGTTCAGTCCGTTCCTGACCTCGGCTTCGTTTGCCTCGCGCGTTGGAGTTCCGCAGGGCCAGCCGAACCTGCAGCCGCGCAAAAACCCTCGCCTTGGTACCCCGAGCCAAAACTAGCTGCGTCCCCGTTTCGATCCTGTCAGTCTCTTCATGAACGTGATCTCCACCCGCGGTGCAGACTCGATGTCAGCAACGTCAGCACGTGCCTGTCTGTCGCCCGCCTGTCCGTTCCAACTTCATTCGCTTCACGGTCCGCATCAGGTCTGCGAGCTTGTCGGCCCAGAAGGGATGGCCCCTTCCCCGCTCGAAGTCCGTCGCGGTGATGCGCGAGGGTATCGAAACGGGGACGCAGCTAGTTTTCAGCGACGAACTCGGTTCGACCCGGACCTCGGTTCCCCTCGCCTCGTGCGGCGGAGCCCCGTGGACCGGGCGGGATCCGCGACCCTGCAAAAGGAGCCGCGTCAATACCCTCGGCCCAAACGAGCTGCGTCCTGTCGAGATGCGCCGCGCATGCTACCACTTCCACCCTGACTCACGCAGGAACGCCAGTACCCGACGGCGTCGCAACAGACGCAGGTTCACCCGGAATACCTGCTGTTCTGTCTGGAGGTCAAAGCTGGCCCAGAACGAGTACTGGATCGAATCCACCGCCTCTCGAGGAACCACAATAACACGCCCCTTCTTCCATCGGATCGGCCAGTCCGGGTGCTGGGTAATCTCAGATGGGAGCTTCGAAAGATCGCCTTCCATGATCTCGCGTTTTCCGCTGGCAAGGGCCTCCAGGGCGGCGCCCACCAGACCGAGCATCGCGCCAAGACTACTACTCACCAGACAAAGGAAGAATGCATCGCTGGAAGCAACCACCGGGCCGAAGTAACGCTTGGCCCTCAGTCCTCTGCCGATCAGAACCTCGCCGCCAACGCGCATGTACGCGGGCATCGCAAAACCCTCCAAATGCCCAACAGGTGTCACCAACGGTGGTTCAGCCATCATTGGATTTCGATCATCTGGCCGGCGCCATCATATGACTGGGATGCTTCTTCTGAAAGACACGGCATAATCGCCGCGTCGCCGTGTCGGCGGAGCCAACTGAGCCCGATCGCGGGGATATCCCTTACGATCGCCTCGTTGCCCGCCACGCGTGCCGTGACTCCGCGCTCTCCAGAACCACAGCTTCGCCGACTATGACATGCGATTGTCTCAACGCACCTTGAGAGGCAAAAACGGTGATCAGGAGAGCGTCGGCCTCGGGCAGACTCTGTGCTTCGCGGGCTCGGCAGGCTGATGGCGTTCGAGGCTGTGCATCTCCGCCACCCTCCAAAATCCCCGCGCCCTGACCTCTGACCTTCAACCGAGACGCGGGACGGAGGCGTGTCGTCAATGCGGGCCGGTGCGGCCGCGGGTGGGATAGGCCCGCACGCACCACTCACGCCAAAGACCGGCTGGTCTCCGCAGGTGACTCGCCGTGGCGAGGAAGCTGGTCAGACAAGCAAGAACCAAAGACCGGCTGGAAAGCCGGTCCCACAGACAAGAGCCGGTCACACAAACAAGGGCCGGTCAGACAAGCAAGGACCAAAGACCGGCTGGATCCCGGCGCGCCGGGACGGTCCCACAAAGACAGGCCGGTCGCACGGCAAAACCTGTGTAGCCGTCGCTGGGTTGCGCGGGTTGCGGGCGCGGCCCGCGCCGTGCCGGCGCGCCTACTGCCAGCCCCGCACCATGGCCGCGAACGTCTCGCCGCGCTGTTCGTAGTTCGTGAACTCGTCGTAACTCGAACAGCCGGGCGACAGCAGAACGGCCTCACCCTCCGCCGCCAGGCCCCGCGCGCACTCCACCGCGTCCGCCAGCCGGCCCACGCGCTCGATGCCCGGCTCGCTCGCCTGGCCGCGAGCCTGCTCGATCGCGTCCGCATAGCGACCGCCCGCCGCACCGCAGCACACCACCGCCTTGGCCCTCGAGGCCAGCACGCGGGCCATGCCCTCCAGCGGCAACCCCTTGTCAAACCCGCCGACAATCACCACGGCCGGCCGGTCCATCGCCTCCACGGCCGTGATCGTCGCCTCCGGCGTGGTGGACTTTGAGTCGTTGTAAAAATCCACGCCGCGCCACGTCCGCACGTGCTCCAGCCGATGCGGCAGCGAGCAATACGACTCCAGCGCCCCCGCGATGGCCTCATCCTCGATCCGCAGGCAACGGCACACGGTGGCCGCACACGCCGCGTTCACCTGGTTGTGCCGCCCCGGCACGCGAAGCGGGAAGGACCGGTCCACGGAGACCTGCACCGCCCGGGCGCCGGTTCGCTCCGTGATCTCCACGATCTCGCCGAGCAGCCTCGGATCCTCCGGCCCCGCGATGGCGATTTCTCCCGGCTTCTGGAACCGGACGATGTTGAGCTTTGCCTCCAGGTAGCTTTGTTCGTCCCCATGCCGGTCCAGGTGGTTCGGCGAGATGTTCAGCACCATGCCGATGGACGGGCTGATCCGCACCGCGGCCGCGTCCTCCAACTGAAAGCTCGACAGCTCAAGCACCGCCACATCCTCGGCCGCCATCTCCGGCAGGTCCGCCAGAAGCGACCGCCCGATGTTCCCCCCGAACCAGGCCCGCCGGAACGGCGCCGCACCGGCCCGCTCGACGGCGCTCAGAATATGGTGCGTCATGGCGCAGGTTGTGCTCTTGCCGGCCGATCCGGTCACGCCGATCAGCCGGGCCCGGCACCGTTCCAGGAACAGGTTCATCTCGCTGGACCAGGGCACCCCGCGCGCCACCGCCGCCTGGAAGAACTCAGACTTGCGCTTGTCGACGGCCGGGCTGACAACCAGCAGGTCCGCCGCGTCCAGGTCGGCCACATCGTGCCCGCCGAGGTGGAACCGCACGCCCAGCCCGTCGAGCTGGGCCACGGAACCGGCCAGGCCGGCCGCGTCGGCCGCGTCCGTGACCGTCACCTCGGCACCCTGGCCTGCCAGCCACCGGGTCACGCCGATGCCGCCGCCGAACCGGCCCAACCCCATCACCACCACTCGCTTGCCGCGTAAGTCTTGCTGCCCCACAACTTGCTCCCGTCAGTACTGAAAACGCCGCCGTACGTCAGCCGGCGCGTCTTCCATCCCATTATCGACCGGATGGGCGGCTCCGCACCTGCCGCGTTCGGGGGTGCCAAAACGTCGCGTCCGTTCCACGCTTGAGACGCCCTCCGATTGACCCTCCCGCAGGACGGGGGTATAAACTTCAGCCGTCTGAGCGTAGACGCCACTAGCTCAATTGGACAGAGCATCGGTCTACGGAACCGAAGGTTTCTGGTTCGAATCCAGAGTGGCGTATTGGGCCAGGAGGCAGGCGGCCGAACGTCGCCGGACTCCACTGCATCGCACCCGTGACCGGCTGTCGTTTCAAAGCCCCTCCCTCGGAGGGAACGCCGGCTCCATCGGGCGATCGTGAGCGCGTCAGTCTCGGTTGCGGGCCCGTGGGGGGATCCTTCGATTCGGGAATTTCGACCATGAAGCAGGTTCCGAACACGGATAACCTGGCGTTCATTGAAGCCCTGTTCGCGGAGTATGCCCGGAACCCCGCCGCCGTCCCACCAGAATGGCAACGCGTGCTTGACGACTGGACGGCGGAACCCGGTCTGCCCAAACGCTTCAATGGCCCGAGTTTCAAGCCGTCCAGCATCTTCAACCCCGGCGGGCCCGGCGCCTCGGGAGCCGTCATCCGCGAGGTCGTCCGCGTGGACTCCCACCAGGACCGCGTGGACCAGCTGGTGCGAGCTTACCGCGTACGCGGCCATCTTGTGGCGCGCCTGGATCCCCTCGGGCGACACCTGCCCTTCCGGCCGGAGTTGAAGCCCATGTACTACGGCTTCACCAAGGAGGACCTGAGCCGGCCGTTCTCGTCGCGCACGATCCAAGGTCCAAACGTCCGAACCCTGCGCGAGATCATCCGACTGCTGCGCATGACGTACTGCCGCTCAATCGGCGTGCAGTTCATGCACATTGATGATCTGAAGGTCCGGCACTGGCTGCAGGACCGCATGGAAGGCTCGGGGAATCGCCTTAACCTCAGTCGGGACATGCAGTTGCGGATTCTGACCCGCCTGACGGACGCCGTCATCTTCGAGGAGTTCATCCAGAAGCGGTACGTCGGGGCCAAGCGGTTCTCGCTGGAGGGCTCGGAGAGTCTCATCCCGCTGTTGGATCTGGCCATCGAGAAAGCCGGCGAACACGGGGGGACGGACATCGTCCTGGGCATGGCGCATCGTGGCCGGCTGAACGTGCTGGCCAACATCATCGGCAAGAGTCCGCAGCACATCTTCCGGGAGTTCGAGGACGTGGACCCGAACCTGCACACGGGCCGGGGCGACGTAAAGTACCACTTGGGCTACAGTTCCGACTGGACGACCCATGCCGGGCACAAGATCCACTTAAGCCTCTGCTTCAACCCCAGCCATTTGGAGTACGTCAACGGTGTGGCCCTCGGTCGCACGCGGGCCAAGCAGGATCGCCTGGGGGACCGCGAGGGTCACCGGGTTCTGTGCCTGCTCATCCACGGCGATGCGGCGTTTGCCGGCCAGGGAGTGGTTCAGGAGACGCTGAACCTCAGCGAACTGCCGGGCTATCGAACGGGCGGGACGCTGCATGTCGTCGTGAACAACCAGATCGGCTTCACAACAACGAACCGGGAGGCCCGGTCCAGCCTGTATTCGACCGGACTGGCCAAGATGCTGCAGAGTCCCATCTTCCACGTGAACGGGGAGAACCCGGAGGCCGTCGCCCAGGCCATCCTGCTGGCGATGGATTTTCGGAAGGAGTTCCACCGGGACGTGGTGATCGACATGTGGTGCTACCGCCGCCACGGGCACAACGAATCGGACGAACCGTCGTTCACCCAGCCGATCCAGGCCAGGAAGATCGAGCGCCGCTGTTCGGTGCGTGACGGATACCTGCGCCACCTCCTGACGCTCGGCGAAGTGAGCGAGGAAGAGGCCAACCGCATCGCGGCCGAGCGCCGTGCGCAGTTGGAGAAGGAACTCTCCGTCGCCCGCAGCGATGATTACGTCTACAGAATGCAGACGGCCGGTGGCATCTGGCGCGGCTATCGGGGCGGGTCCGCCGCGCAGGCGGACGTGGCGGACACTCGGGTGGATCGTGCGCGGCTGGCCGACCTGTTGCTCCGTCAAAGCGTCGTGCCGGACGGGTTTGAGCCGCACCCGAAGATTGTTCGCCTGCTCGCCCAGCGCCGGGAGATGGCCGAAGGGAAGCGCCCGCTCGACTGGGCGGCCGCGGAGGCGCTGGCCCTGGCCTCGCTGGCGGCCGAGGGTTATCGCATCCGCTTGAGCGGGCAGGACTCCGCTCGCGGCACGTTCAGCCACCGGCACGGCGTCCTGTACAACTACCGCACGGGCGAGCCCTACGTGCCGCTGCGGCATCTGGCACCGGACCAGGGGCCCGTCGACCTGGTCAACAGCCCGCTCTCCGAATCCGGCGTGCTGGGCTTCGACTACGGCTACAGCCTGGACTGCCCGGACGGCCTGGTCGTCTGGGAGGCTCAGTTCGGCGACTTCTGCAACTCCGCCCAGGTCATCGTCGATCAGTTTGTCGCCAGCGCGGAGGAAAAATGGCAGCGGCTCAGCGGCGTCGTGTTGCTGCTGCCGCACGGATTCGAAGGGCAGGGGCCGGAGCATTCCAGCGCCAGGCTCGAGCGCTTCCTCACGCTGGCCGCGGAGGACAACATCCAGATTGCGCAACCGTCCACGCCTGCGCAGTTCTTTCACCTGCTGCGGCGCCAGGTGCTGCGGAAGTGGCGCAAGCCGCTGGTGGTCCTGACACCCAAGAGCCTGCTGCGGCACCCGGATGTCGTCTCCAGCCTCGACGAGTTGGCTGCGGGAGCGTTCCACCCGGTTCTGCCGGACGCGGAAACGGACCCCGCCACCACGAAGCGGATTCTGCTGTGCAGCGGAAGAGTGTATTATGACCTGCGGCAACGGCGGGCGGAGCAGAAGTGCAAGGATGTTGCCATCCTTCGCGTGGAGCAGCTATACCCGCTGTCCGACGCGGACCTGGGCAACGCCCTCGCGCCATATGCGGACGGCGTCCCCGCGGTCTGGGTGCAGGACGAGCCGGAAAACATGGGCGCCTGGCGAACGTTTTCTGTGATGTTCGGCCCGAAACTGGTCGGACGGTTCCCGTTGTCGCGGGCGAGCCGGCCGGCATCCGCCAGTCCGGCCACCGGTTCACCGGCCGCGCATAAGCAGGAGCAGCAGAGGCTGCTCGACCGCGCGTTCGCCGAGTAGAGTGCCTGCTGTGCCGGCGTGTCGTCCGCCTGCATCGGACCTCAAGATGGAGATCACTTCGGATGGCCATTGACATCAAGGTTCCCAGCGCGGGCGAGTCCATCAGCGAAGTCCAGATCGGCGCCTGGATCAAGGCCGAAGGTGACCGCGTGGAGGCGGACGAGCCGCTGGTGGAGATCGAGACGGACAAGGCCACCATGGAACTGCCCGCGCCGGTGGCCGGCACGCTGGTGAAGGTGCTCAAGCGTTCCGGCGACACAGCCTCCGTCGGCGACGTGATCGCCCGGATCGACGAGTCCGGCGACGGCCGGCCGGCCGAGGGCAGGGCCGAGCCGTCCGCCCGGGCGGAAGCCAAGCCACCCGCGGCCGGGCACGTCATGCCCGCCGCCCGCCGTGCCATGGCGGAACGGGGCGTGGCCGCCGACCAGGTGCAGGGCTCGGGCCCGGGCAACCGGGTACTCAAGGAGGACGTGGATCGCCACGAGGCGAAGAGGCCGGATGCCGTAGCCACTCCGGCGCCTTCGTCCGAGCCGCCGGCCGGCCGGGAGGAGGACGTCGTTCCCCTCACGCTGCTGCGCAAGCGCGTGGCCGCCCGGCTGGTGGAATCGCTCCAGACCACGGCGCAGCTCACGACTTTCAACGAAGTGGACATGTCCGCGGTGATGACCTTGCGCAAGCAGCGCGGCGAGGCGTTTAAGGAGAAGTACGGCATCAAGCTCGGGATCATGTCGTTCTTCGTGAAGGCCGCCATCGATGCCCTGAAAACCGTCCCTCAAATCAACGCATACATCCGCGACGAAAACCTGGTCTATCGCAACTACTTTGACATCGGAGTGGCCGTCAGCACGGATCGCGGGCTGGTCGTCCCGGTCATTCGCGACGCCGATCGGCTGAGCTTCGCGCAGGTGGAGGTGACACTGGCTGACCTGGCCGCCCGGGCCCGCGACAAGAAGATCTCGCCGGATGAGCTGCAGGGCGGCACGTTCACCATCAGCAACGGCGGCGTATTCGGATCGCTGCTGTCCACGCCCATTCTGAACCCGCCGCAGAGCGGCATCCTCGGCCTGCACACGATTCAGGACCGGCCGGTGGTCCGCGACGGGCAGATCGTCGTCCGGCCCATGATGTACGTGGCCCTGACGTACGACCACCGCGTCATCGACGGCCGCGAGTCCGGCACGTTCCTCAGTCGCGTGAAAGAGTGCGTGGAAGACCCGACGCGGATGCTGATTGAGGTGTAAGGGGAACGGGGGGGCGAGGCCACCTGCGGCGGCCAAAGCAAAAAGCAGAAAACAAAAAGCAAAAACGAAGAGGAATCCCGACTTGTCGGGACGCCGCGGCCGGGACAGGCTCCGGGAAGGGCGCCGACGTGTGCCGGCGACGACTGCTTGAGGCGCGGGATTCGGTCCCGGCGGGAGGGGAGACCGCGAGGGCCGGGTTGAGGATACACCGGCCAAGCCCCCTCGGGGTCCCGGCGCGCCGGGATAGCCCGCGGCATGC
>MTKZ01122926.1_pt1 | contig 14216 bp, 11 predicted proteins | sample 1042781 | NCBI WGS metagenome assembly MTKZ01 (sample SAMN06212207, study PRJNA360539) | anaerobic digester metagenome | biome: Wastewater treatment plant; material: sludge; isolation source: anaerobic digester fed with sludge from wastewater treatment plant | place: Denmark: WWTP Viborg ...
GCCTCTGCTGCGAGGTCGTGGCCTGATTGCCAACGGCTCGGCTACCCTTCACAATACCCGGATACACCGTGGCCCCGGTTTCCGGCCGGCGTGCAACGGGGCGTGGACAACCCAAGACCCAGGCACAGGATCGCAGGAATGAGCACCATCTCAAGACGCACGCTGTTGAAGACCTCCGCCGCGCTGGCCGTCGGCTCGGCCGTTTCACAGGCCCGCGCCGCCGGGGCCAACGAGCGGATTCGCGTGGGCGTCATCGGCGCCCGCAACCGAGGCNNCGAACGATTTGAGATTGCCACACTGTGCGACTGCGACAGCACCAGCCTGGATGCGGCGATGGGCAGAATCGAGAAGATCCTACCGAACAAGCCGGCCCTGGAGAGAGACTTCCGCAGGATACTGGACGACAAGCGAATCGACGCCGTGGTCGTCGCGACTCCGGATCATTGGCACGCCCTGATGACGGTGATGGCCCTTGAAGCAGGCAAGCACGTCTTCGTCGAGAAGCCCGCATCGTTCAATATCGACGACGGCAAAGCCATGGTTGCCGCCCGGAAACGTCACCCCAGCCTGGTCGTGGCCATGGGCACGCAGCAGCGAAGCGGTCAGCATTTCAAAGACGCGAAGGCCTTCATCGACAGCGGCGGATTGGGCAAGATCGCCCTGGCCCGCGCCTGGATGGCCAGCAACCGAGTCGTGGTGAACAAGGTGCCCGACAGCGACCCACCCAAGGAACTGGATTACGACATGTGGGTCGGTCCCGCGCCGGTGAGGCCCTACAACAAGGAGAAGGTGCACTACAACTGGCACTTCATGCGCGACTACGGCACGAACGACGCCGGCAACTGGGGCGGACATTATCTCGACATCGTTCGCTGGTTTACCGATCTCGATCTGCCCACGACGGTTTCCGGTTTTGGCGGCAAGTATGTTGTCCAGGACGAGAAGGAGTGGTTCGACACACAAACCGCGATCTTTCACTATCCCAACCTGACGGTCATTTGGGAGATGAGCCACTGGAATGCGATCGGCCCGTTCGGCATGGGCACGGGGGCCGAGATTCGCGGCGAGAAGGGGACGGTTCTCATCGACCGTGGGGGGTGGACTTTCCGGCCCGGGAAGGGCGAGCCGGTCAAACACCCGCCCAGCGACCTGGAGGGTCCGCACGTAAAGAACTTCGCCGACTGCATCACGGCCGGAGCCAGGCCCGCGGCGGACATTGTCGAGGGCCACAAGACCGCCGTGTTGTGCCACCTGGCCAATATCGCGACCCTTTTGAACCGGACCGTCCAGTTCGACCCGAAATCCGAGACGATCCAGGGCGACGGCGAAGCCGCGGCTTTGCAGGGCCGCGCGTATCGCAAGAAATGGGCAATGCCGGTGTAAAAACACACCGATACGGAGGGACGCTGAACCGCGTCATCGCTATCATTTGTCGAACGTCATTCTCAGGAGAACCATGATGACCTCGAATCTGTCACGTCGTGCTTTTCTGAAAACTTCAGCGCTGGGGGCCTCGGCCGTTGCCCTGGGCGCGCCGGGAGTTGCCCGCGGTTTTCCGGCCAATGAGAAAGTCAAACTTGGCTGGATCGGCATCGGCGGGCGCTGGGGCAACCTCGCGGAACTGATGATCAAGCATGTTCCGGATGCCGTGAACGTCGCCGTCTGCGATCTGATCCCCGACCGAGTCGAGCGGGGCAAGAAGGTGTTCGAGCGCGACAAGCCCAACGGCTACACCGATCTGCGCGTGATGATCGAGAAGGAAAAACTCGACGGTATCCTGGTGGTCACCGAGCCGTGCAACCACTCCGTCGTCGTGGTGCCGGTTCTGGAGGCGGGCATCCACTGCTTCGCCGAGAAGCCCATGGACACCACCGTCGAGAAGGTGGATGCCATCACCAAGGCCGCCCGCAAGGCCAAGGGCGTCATCTACCAGATCGGCACCCAGCGCCGCTACAGCCCGCCGCATCTGGCGGGCATGGAACTGATTCACGGCGGCACGCTTGGCAAGGTGATGTTGATGCAGGGCCACTGGCACTGGGCTCACCGGCCGCAAGTGCCCCGAATGGTCGCCCGCGACGGCGGCATGCTGGTCGAGCAGGCCTGCCACCATACGGATGTCATGTCCTGGGTCATGCGCGACAAGCCGCCGATCACTTGCGTGGCCATCGCCCGAACCGAGATCCCCACGCCCGAAGGTCCCAATGTCCACAACGAACAGCAGTCGGCGACGATCTGGCAGTGGCCGGGCGGCGAGATCTTCTCTTACACGCACCTGCTCTGGCTGGCTCGCCACTTCCAGACCGAGCAACTGCATGTTCACTGCCAGAAGGGCGGCGTGGACCTGGCCCACGGCGTGATGCACCGGGCCGACCACGATGCCAAGACCGCCGCCGCGCCGCAGGAGGAGCTCAAAGACCAGTTTGCCGACGATCCGCGCGGTGACTGGGGCATGGGTACCAAGGAGGAGCTGCAGGCCTTCGTCGCCAACATCAAGGCCGGCGGCAAACAGCCGATCAATGCCAACGTCGAGAGCGGGCGCATCGCGACCCTGATGTGCCTCATGGGCCGCATGGCCGCGGTTAACGCCGCCAAAAACGCGTACGAGCCGCGCGTCGTCCACTGGAAGGACCTCGGAAGCACCACCGACTTGGCCTGAGGGCCTGGTCGGGATGTGGATCATCCTCTGCATGTCGTGCGTTGCCCGACACGAGGAAGCCCGTGTCGGCCGGGCCGGCCCCCCAAGCGGTTCGCCGCCCGAAACCCCACCCGCCGGCGCTCGGGCTTCTCGGGGGATCGCCGGGACTGCCACAGTCCAGCCGTCACCGGACGACTAAAATAGCCTTGACGTTCATCCCGGACGCAGGATAATCAGGATCGACCGGTACAATGGAAGTGCGCCTCGTGTCGGCGAGGCCGGACGAGGACCACCCCCAGCAGACGGCCGGGTCCCAAGCTTCAACGCAAGAGGTGACACGATGAGCGATGTGAGCAGCTCAGCGGTGCTTCCGGAGGGTGGGCCTCATACAGCCGACGATGTGCTCTCCGCCTTCGAGGGCGAGATGACCCCGGTCCGAGCCGGGCCGCTCTATATCTTGGGGCTGTTTGTTGTGGCGGCGGCCATGGTCGTGCTGCCGCTGATCTACGTCGTCATCATCTGCTGCGTGGCCTACGGGGTGTATTACCACGCGACCGAAAACGTCGGCATGCTTGCCGGCTCGGGAGCGCGAGGACGGTTGCTGGTATTCCTCACGCCCCTGGTGGTTGGCGGCATCCTCATCCTGTTCATGATCAAGCCGCTGTTCGCCAGGCAGGCTAAGCGAGAGAACACACACTCGCTGGACCGTTCGCAGGAGCCGTTGCTGTTCGCCTTCGTCGAGCGGTTGTGCCGGCTGGTCGGAGCACCGGTTCCCCGACGGATCGACGTGGATTGCGAGGTCAACGCCTCCGCGAGTTTCCGACGGGGGTTGCTGAGCATGTTCGGTCGCGACCTGGTGCTGACCCTGGGACTGCCGCTGGTGGCCGGGATGAACCTGCGGCAACTGACGGGCGTGCTGGCCCACGAGTTCGGGCACTTCACCCAGGGGGCGGCCATGCGGCTGACGTACATCATCCGCAGCGTCAACTTCTGGTTCGCCCGCGTCGTGTACGAGCGGGATTCCTGGGACGAACGGCTCATCCAGTGGTCGCAGCAGGGCGAGTCGCGGTTGCGGCTCGTCCTGTACCTGTCGCGGTTCTTCGTCTGGCTCACCCGGCGGATTCTGTGGGCCTTGATGATGGTCGGTCACGCCATCAGTTGCTGGATGATGAGGCAGATGGAATACGACGCCGACCGGCACGAGGCTCGTGTGGCCGGCAGTGAGGCATTTGAAGGAACGATGTCGCGCGTGCAGATGCTCGGCGTGGCGGCACAAGGAGCCTACGCCTCCCTGCGCGAGATGTGGAACGAGCAGACGCTGGTGGACAATCTACCGGTGCTGATCGCCTCCGAGGTCGGGCACATCCCCGACGAGGTTCGGGCGACGGTGGAGAAAACGATTCAACAGCGCAAGACCGGCCCGCTCGACACGCACCCGGCGGACCAGAGCCGTATCGCCAGCGCCAGGCAGGAGAATGCCCCGGGGATATTCCGTGTCGAGCAGCCGGCCACCGTGCTTTTCCGCGATTTCGAAGGGGCGTGTCAGGCCGCCACCCGTCTGGTCTACGAGGAACTGATCGGGCCGCAGGTCGCCGGTGCCAAGCTCATCTCAGCCTCTGAGCTGATCGGACGCCAGGGCAGGTTGCAGCAGCAGAACGAAACCCTGGGCCGCTATTTCGGCCCCGCCGCCTCGATGACGCGACCACTGGCGCTTCCGGCGGACTGCATGGCGCCGTGCGCGGACGGTGAAAAGAACATGCGCGAGCTCCGGCAGGCGCGCGAACAGATCGAACGGCAACTGCCGCAGGCCGTCAGACTGCGCGAGGCCTGTCACAAAGCGGAATCACTCCGTCTGGATGCCCTGCAGGCAAGGGTACTGCTCGAGTCCGGCCTGCGGATCAAGGCGCAGGACTTCCACTTGGTTCAGCCCACCTTGGACGCAGCAACTGCCTCGATCGACGAGGCGACGGAGACTCNNGAGCCGCTCAGAAGCTCGGTGCGGATGCGGCTGAGTTCGGCGTTGAAGCTGCTGAACACGCCCGCGCTCGCCGAAAGCATCGAAGACGCCATCGAGCTTCGCGAATCGGCGGGTCGGGTTTTGGCGGCGCTCCATGCGACCGGCAAAACGGATGACATGCTGCGAGCGCTGCGGGGCGAGTTCACGGCTCTCCGTGCCCTGCTGGTCAACCTGGGCGCCAACCAGGAAAACAAGAAGCTCATCACGCGCCTGCAGGAAAGCCTGTCGAGCGTGTGCAACCACCTCAGTGCGCTGAGAGAGCAACTGGCCGGCGTCCCGTACCCGTTCGAGCACGCCCAGGCTGGAATCTCCGTCGGCCAGTATGCGATCGAATCCATACCGTCGAAGGACGATATCCGTGAGACATACGGCACCGCCGAGGAAGCCTTGGAGAAGCTCGACACGCTTTACTTCCGCTGTCTGGCGAGCCTGGCTTCCGTGGCAGAGAGGGTCGAGCAGGCCATTGGCCTCGAACCGGTCCCCATGCCGGCCGACAAATCAACCGAACGCCCGGACGACAGAAGGGCACAGGCACAGTAGCTCCCAGCGCCGTGGCCGAGTACCGGGCGAATTCGGAGGCCGCAGGTCGTGGACAGAACAAACCGGGAAGGGCGTCTTGGGGGGGAGTCGTGTTGGGGATGGGCGGGAATAGACCCCAACCATCGGCTACTGGATGAAATCTGCCAATGGGCTCAAGCCAGCCCATTGTCATTAAGTGTTTATAAAATAATAAGATAGCATCCATCTAAGAGCCGGAGACAGTCTGATCCAGAGAATCTAAAAACTATTGACATAGTTAACTAGTTCATATATACTTCTGTTGGCCTGAGGGTTTGTTATGCCGGTTCAACTGCCCATCGCCATAGACAAGCACAGCGGGATCCCCGTGTACATCCAGCTTGGGGAGCGGATCCGCCTGCTCATCCGTGAAGGCCGGCTGCAGGAGGGCGACCCCTTACCCACCGTGCGCGAACTGGCCGTCGAGCTTGGTATTAATGCCAACACGGTTGCACGAGTCTATCGCGAGTTGCAGGCTGACGGCGTGCTCCGGCTGGAACGCGGGGTCGGGACCTCGGTGGCTAAGGTCCAGGGAGTCACCACGACTCCTGACGGCTTTCAGGAGATGGAGCGCAAGGCGCTGGAACTGATCCGGCTGGCCAGGCAGGCCGGCATGCGTTGCGGGGAACTATCACAGTTGATCGAGGCGCGTTGGCAGGAGATCGACCATGAAAGGTAGCCCAAATGTCGTCACCGTCATCATACTGGTCGCGACCGGTCTGATTGCCTGGGGCCTGGGGTATGGCCTGGGGGCCCCGCCCTGGCTTGTCGGACTGATCATCGTGGCCGGCGTGCTGCTTTCGTGCTCGCCGCGCGTGATTCGCGAGTGGGAGCGCGGGGTACTGCTGCGCCTGGGTAAGTTCCGGCGGGTGTTGGACCCGGGGGTCGCGTGGGTCATCCCCGGCATTGAACAGGCGACTTCGGTCGTTGACATGCGCATCCGCTCGACCTCGTTTTCGGCCGAGAAGACCTTGACCCGCGACACGGTGCCGGTCGACGTGGATGCGGTCCTGTTCTGGGTGGTCACTGACGCGAAGCGATCCGTCCTCGAGGTAAAGGAATACCANNGGCCGGACCGAACTGGTGCGGATGATTTCCGACCGCGAGGGCCTGGATAAGGAGTTGCAGACGGCCATTGATGCCAAGACCAGCGAATGGGGCATCACCGTCCAATCGGTAGAGATCCGGGACGTACGAATCCCGGCGGCTCTGGAGGATGCCATGAGCCGCAAGGCCCAGGCGGAGCGCGAGAAGCTGGCCCGGGTCATCCTGGCTGAGAGCGAGGTGCTGGTGGCTGAGGAGATCGCCAAGGCCGCGGGCGTATATGAACAGAAGGCCCACGCGATGCAACTGCGGGCCATGAACATGACCTACGAGTCGATCAAGGAACGAGGCGCCCTGATGGTGATTCCGTCCGGGATGGCCGATTCGATGAACACCGGTGTGATCGGACTGGCGGCCATGGGCTTTCGCAACCCTGCTCCGACCAAGGAGGCGGAGTCTCCATGAACCCGCTGCCTGTATCGGCCGGACGTCTGGCGCGCAGCACGATTCGATTCCAGGACGCAACGTTGACGAATTGCGTGCTGTTGCCGCTGTTCGACGGCCGGGGCGTCACCGCCCGAGTCATCGTGTTGTCTGCCGATACCCGGGAATGCCGGGTATTTGACTGGCGGCCGGATCTGGTCTACGTGCCGCTGCCGGGCGCGGCCCGCGTGGACATGTTATGGGCAACGCCGCAGCGTGCCGCTGCCGGAAAGCAGCTCTGGTTCTACGATCGGGGGGCACGAACGGCACCGTCTATCGGCCACCTGTGCGGCGAACTCGGCCACGGCAACTGTGCGGGGTGGCTGCCCAGGAATATCGTCAGCGTGTTCTGGCGGCGGGATCTGTCGCGGGTCTCGCTCGTGCTGTGGAGAGAGAAAGGTGGCCTGCAGTTCGGCAGGTGGAAGGCCGATTGGCTGCCGGCCGCGCCCCCGAAACGGATCGAGGAAACACCCGTACACCCCGCGCGCGGGTGGGTATTGGACCCCGTCTGGGCGCGATGAGAGCCGTTCGAGCCGCTGTGACACACAGACGCGGTTGTTCTCACGACGACAGCTTTCCATCGACGCGATGGTCAGAGTCGTGTGGTCCGTTCCGTCAAAGGCTGTTTTCACTTCCAGGTCGCTCGGGCTTGACGTGCCGAAAGCCTGCTCGCATGATTCAGGCTCACATGGGAGGCACATCGTTATGGCAGCGGGCAAAACACGCAAACGCAGGAAGAAGGGCGAGCCGCCCGGGCCGGTCGGGCTCAAGCCATCGCAGGTGCGGGCCGAACCGCCGAACGCCGTCGAATCGCTCTGCAAGGATATCGAGAAAGACGGCGGGGCGGTGTTGAGTGCATACCGCGAGCCGCTCGGCGGCCGATGGGTGGTTATGGCCGCTTTGCCGCTCGAACAAGTCGAACCGACGCCGTACCAGCGCGGGTTGTCGGACACCCATGTCAAACGGCTCGAAGACNNCAAACGGCTCGAAGACGTGATCTCCCGCAGCGGTCTGTATCTTGACCCGGTCATCGCCGTGCGCGCGGGGCCCAGACAGTACCAGACGCCCAATGGCCACCACCGCACCACGGCCATGAAGAACCAGGGGGCACAGTCGATTACCGCCCTGGTCGTGACCGAGCCGCAGGTCGCCCGGCTGATCCTGGCGCTGAACGTCGAGAAGGCCCACAACCTGCGCGAGAAGTCGTCCGAAGTCATCCGTCTGGCCCGGCACCTGGCCGAGCTGCCCGAGGGCCGCGAGGAGGATTATGCCCTGGAGTTCGAGGAGGCGGCGTTCCTGACGCTGGGCTTGTGCTACGAGCAGAACGGGCGATTCGCGGGCGGTGCCTATCACCCGATGCTCAAGCGAGTGGACGTGTTCCTGAGCGTGCCGCTGCCCAAGAGCCTGGCGAAACGGGCGGGCTTTGCCGAGCAGTTGGTCAAGATCGATGCTCGCGTGGGTCAGATTGTCAGCGAGTTGAAGGCCAAGGGGCTGGAGAGCCCGTATCTGCGCAACTTCGTGGTCGCACGGATCAACCCGATCCGCTTCCTCAAGGGCAAGACGATGCCCATCGAGGAGACGCTCGACAAGATGGAGCAGGCGGCGGACAAGTTCAAGACCGACAAGATCAGCGTGTCGGATCTGGCACGCAGCGGGGCGGCGGCGGGCGGGGCGGAGGAGTAGGATCCGCGTCGGCGGATCACTTGATTTCAAATCTCAGATTTCAGATTGTGGTCCGCGGGCCTGCCCGCCGTGGCGGGCGCGGACCCTACCAGTGAAACCAGAAGCCCGAAAGTCCGGCTGACGGCACCGTAAGGCGGAGCGGGCATCATCACGGGCCGTCGCAGGTTACATCGGCCATGATGCCGGGACCGCTGGCACACAACTCAAAGGTGTCCATGTCGTCGCTATCGACGTCGCCGTCGTGATCCCCATCAAACATGTAGCAGTGCTGTAGATCCTCAGGATTGCAGTGCCCGTCGCCGGATACGCACTCCTGGACGGCGGCGAAATCGATCTGGTCCACGTCGCCGTCCCCATCGAAATCGGCATAAGGATCATTCAGCAAGATCACGGGGTAGCCCATGGCCTGGCCCGTCGGCACCCATTGATGAGCAAGCATCTCATCCTGCGGATCGAAGACCCCATTCTGGTCCAAGTCACCCAGTTCCAGCAGTTCGTCGAAGCTCAGGCCGTGCAGGACCATGAACGCGGCCGGATCGCCCACGGCCGTGGCCATGTCGTCCAGGTCGTCGACGCTCCAATCGTCGTTGAAGTCGAAGTCGCCAGTGACCAGTCCATGAGGCGGCGACAGTTCCAGCCCGACGCCCTCATTGGTGAAGAAGACCAGCGGTTCGAGCGGGTTGGCCGGGCTGAAGACCTGGACCTGCCCGACGATGGCGTTGCCCGGTTCGTTAAGGGGGAAGATGTTGGTGACGAACTGTCCGGGATCAAGGAACATGAGGGAAGTCCACGCCCCGCCGTTCATCCAGGGTACGACGAGGTCGCGGGTCAGGTCGTCAAGCGGAATCGGTTCGGGGAGAACCATGCTGTAACGGTACGAGATACGCAGCGGTTCATCGGACACGTTGCGGATGCTGGCGGCGATGCCATTGGGCGTGATGACGGCGGGGGACCAGTAATGCTGGACGCCGACGCCGACATTCGCAGCGATGACCGCGCTGTTATATGTCCAGGTGGAGGAAGCGCCTTCGGGATTGACGCCGTTCTTGAGGCGAACGCCGAAGTGGCGGTACTGGCCGCTGGGAATATCGCCGCCCGACCAACGGATATCGACGCCGTCGGTCGTGTCAGTCATCGTCGGGGGGTTGCCGTAGCCGTTGAATGTGCCGGTGACGTCGGCCTTCTTGACGCCTTTGAGCTTCAACTCGTAGTCGTTGGCGTTGGTGCCGGAATTGTTGTACACGTCGAAGTTGCTGAGCGGGCCGATCGTGGAGACGCCGGTGACCTTCGGTTCGACGGTGAAGGTTTGCGTCGGGCTCTTGGATTTCAGCCAGTCGGCGAAGGGCTGGAAATGGCGGGCCTTGGGCGCGGCTCCGGGTCCGACGCTGCCCATGATGCTGGTCCCGTCCAGGATAGGACCGGACGGGTCTTTCGCACCGGCGCTGTATTCGTCCCAGAGGCCGAACATGTGCCCGAACTCGTGGGCGGCCACCGCACCGGTGTCGCCGGCGTGCCAATGGGTCATGTTGGTCACTTTGCCGGCCACACCATGCTGGCCGGGGGCAACCTTGACCGTGTGATGCGGGTCGACAAAGATCACGTCGAAGACGACGGGGTAGGACCAGGTGCCGTCCTTGACGATGTTGAACTTGCCGTTCCACATGTTCTCGACGCCGGATTCCCAGGTATCCTTGACCGCATCGATCTGGGCCTGAGTGGCCCCGGCGTCGGGCTGGAGCTTGACCTCGATGCTGACCTTGACCTGGCCGTCCTTGAATTCGATGTCGTAGGCGTAGTTCCAGCCGAACGTGCCGACGCTCCGCGAGCCGGTCACCGTTTGCTTGGGGATATTGTTCAAGGGAGCGGCGACGGACAGCGAGCCATGAATCAGGCAGACCAGGACCGCTATTCGCCAGCAGAGATTGAGCCTTTTCATCATCCTTCCTCCTCAGTGCGCACCGGACGAGATGGGCTGACCGCGGATCGGAACAACGCTGCGTTCTCCGGACCCGGAAGCATCGAGAGGCACACAAGAAGAACACCGCAGGCTTGGGGATATGCCCCCCCCCAGATCCTCTTCATTCTCGTACTATGGTGAGGGACGATGCGTTCTTATGCTACCCTCCGAACAAATGCCATCATAAGGGGTCTGGGTGCCCGGATCAACCCAAAAAAGATATAATGGCGGGGTCCGAGAAACGCCCTGCGAAGCGGATTTCGCGCAGGCGGGTGGACGTCGGCATACGCCCTTTACGCAGGACTCGACTTGCGGGCAAAGACCGCAATGAAAACCCGGCCTTTCGGCGCTTTGGAGGTTTACGCTGATGACCGGTCTGATGTCGGTTGCAGTGATGGTTCTGGCAAGCACGTCAGTGTCTCAAACGGCCCAGACCCGGCCGGTTGCTGCGACTCGGCCCGCGGGGCTATCGAATGCGTTCTTCGCGCTGGACACGGCGACCAAGGACGCGAACCATCAGACCTACCAGTCGCAGGTCAAGATGCTCAAGGAACTCGGCTACGCCGGATGGGGGCCGTCGGCCAAGGAGAACGTCCCGGACATGCTCAAGGCCCTCGATGCCCAGAGCCTCAAGATGTTCGCGATCTACGTGATGAGCAACGTCGATCCCGACCAGCCGAAGTATGACCCCAAGGTCAAAGAGGCCATCGCCGCGCTTAAGGGGCGCGACACGTTCGTCTGGCTGTGCATGGTCGGCAACAAGTTCACGCCGGCTTCGACGGAGGGCGACGAACGAGCGGTTGCGATCATCGATGAGATCGCGGAGATGGCCGAGAAGGCCGGCGTTCGCGTGGCTCTGTACCCACATGTGAACTTCCACCTCGCCCGGGTCGAAGATGCGGTCAGGCTGGTCGGAAAGGTCCGACACCGCAATGTCGGCGTGACTTTCAACCTCTGCCATTGGCTCAAGACCGATCGACAGAGGGACCCGACAGCGGTGCTCAAGCTGGCCCGACCGCATCTGATGCTGGTCACGATCAACGGGGCCGACTCCGAGGGCGAGTGGGACCGGCTGATTCAGCCGCTCGGGCGCGGCGAGTTCGACGTGTACGGACTCCTCAAGATGCTGCGCAACACGGGGTACCAGGGCCCGATCGGCTTCCAGGGTTACGGCATCAAGGGGGACGTGCACGAGAACCTGAAGGAAACGATGAAAGCCTGGCGAGCGTATTCTGAGCGGTTGGCACAGGAGACGCCGTAGGGTCCGCCCTGGCGGACCGCCGGATTTCAGATTGCAGATCGAGGTCCGCGGGCATGCCCGCCGTGGCGGGCGTGCGCCTTATGCCTGCCAGTCTGAACCGGAGAAGAATCGAGAGTTCAGGTTCACGAAGAACCTGGGTTACCCGACCGGATCGCCATTCTGAGATGGTGACCGGGCTCAGGCTTCACGCCTGCAGGACATGTGTCGGGTCACTTCACCGTGATGATCGGCAGAATCCGCTCGACGGACGGATTCATAGCTCCCATGGCTTGGCTCGCGGCGGTGCGGAGGGTCAGGTTCGGTTCGCCGGTCGCCTGCTCCATCAGTCGCGACATCAGGCTCTCGTCCAGTTGGCCGCCGAAGCGGCGAGCCGAGTCGGCCAGCAGACCGAAGGTCGTGATCCGCAAGGACTCGGTCTCCTGGGCAGTCAGGGCGATCCCGGCGATAGCCCGTTGAGCCTGGGGAGCCGGCATCCAGGCCAATGCGGTGGCCGCCGCCGCCCGCAGCTCTTCCACCGTCGCGGTGCGAAGCGTCTCGACCAGCGCCGGCAGGGCCGTCTGGGCATTGAAAACGGGCGATTGGCTCTGGTAACTGCCCTGGATCACGCGGGCAGCCTGCAGGGCCAGCGAAAGCTTCGACTCGGGCGACAGCGGTCGCAGGCCGCAGCGGACGGTCACCTGATCGAGCTTCGCCAGCATCTGCTCGACGATCTTCGGATCGGTGGCCTTGTCTGACGTCGTCAAGACGAAGATGCTGCCAATTCGCCTGTCCGACTTGTCGATTCGGTCGAGCACCGTGGTCTGGTTCTCCTTGACCAGCACGATGATCGGGGTCAGGCAGAAGCGATCATCCTTGGCCAGTTGCTCGACGGCCTCGGTCACCGTGGGCTGCTTCATGTCGCTGGCCAGGAAGATGCCGTCGAGGTGCGTCAGCTCCTGACGAGCCTGGTTCAGCGCGGGGCCCAGCCGATCCGCCAGAACCAGGACCGCCCCGCTGTTGATCAAGCCGGTCTGGATCACGCCCGCGGATTCCTTCTCCGGATCCACCAGCATATAGTTCTTCTTCTCGGAAGGCGTCAGCACGGAAGCCAGCACCGGAACCACCTCGGTCGAACCGTGGAAGGGTGCAGGCGGCAGCGCCTTGCCCAGGGCCAGGGCCGCCTGAACGCGCACCAGCAGATCGGGGAAGTACAAGGCCTCGCCCATGCTGGTGCCGCCTTCGCCCTGAACGTCGGTCATCGCCTGCCGGCCGGCGGTTACGTTCAACGCCGCCACTGCCCCCAGGGCGATGTTTCGGTCGCGTTCTTTGATCCCCCGGGCCAGCACGATCTGGTTGCACGACGGGCCGGCCATCCGCGCGAAGTAGATGCTCCGTGGAAAACTCTCCGGTCGCGAGGGGTCCAGCTTTCGAGCGTCGACCGTTTCCTCGGATTCGACGTCCAGGCCCAACCGGGCTTCCCGGCGGAAGTTGGCCGCCACCCACAAAGCCAGTACCGCCGGTTGGTCGATCTTCAGCGACAGCGATGTCTGGCAGCACTCCATGCATCGCACCAGGTTGTAGATCCTGGAATCGACGGCGATCGGGGCAACCAGATCTTCACCGGGCTGCGCGTCCGCCCGGAGCCGCCAGAGGTTTGCGCGGTCCTCGCGGGGATCGGGTCGCAAGGAGTCGATCTCGGCGAAGTACTGCTCGGCCAGGTCGCGGAACAACTCGTCCGCCGCTTTGAGTTGGATCCCCTGGCTGTTCGAGAGAATCCGCTCGACCGCCTCGGCCGCGGTCTTCTGAATGGACGCGGACGTATCCTTCGTGGTCGCCAGATGCTGCAGGTAGGGCAGCGCCTGAGGGTAGCCGATCTTGCCCAATGACTCGATGACGACCCGCAGAGTTGGTTCATGTTGACAGGCCAGCGCGGCCAGCAAAGGGTTGATCGCGTTGCGGCCCAGTTGCGGAAGTGCCCGGGTGATAAACGGCTGAACATCCTCCCTGTTCGGGTCGCTCAGCAGTCCCAGCATCCACGGCACCGCGTACTCGCCCGATTCGATCAGCCGCTCGACGGCGACGGTCCTCTGCATAGGGTCGCCCTTGAGCAGATCGATGNNCCGCTTGCGCGTGTGCGCCTCGCGGATGAGGTTCATGACCTTCTGCGCGTTCTCGCCGATCGTGCTGTTGTTGATGAGCAACAGGAGGGTGTCCATGCTGTTCTCATACTTCTCGGAAAGCTGGATAAGCGTCTCGGCCGCCTCCGGGGTCATCGGATTCAGCTCGGGACGGCTCAGCAGAGGCTGGGCGAACCGCTGATCGGCGACGTCGAACCGCCCGATCAGAGCGAAGTGAAGGTAGTTCGCAAAGAGCGATTCCAGGGTGGCGTCCTTCGCGTCGGGCTCCGCCTCTGCCGCCGGCGCGGATTCGGCGGTCGCCTCCTGGGCCCCCGCCGGTGCGGCCACACCCATGACACAAGCGACAACCACCACGAACAGACGCATCTGGACCGGGTACAGACCGTGCATCCACCAATTGCTCATCATGAACCTCCGGCTGAGGAAGCTTCAGGGGCATTCCACGCAGGCAATCATCTGGC
>MTKZ01020524.1_pt1 | contig 14211 bp, 13 predicted proteins | sample 1042781 | NCBI WGS metagenome assembly MTKZ01 (sample SAMN06212207, study PRJNA360539) | anaerobic digester metagenome | biome: Wastewater treatment plant; material: sludge; isolation source: anaerobic digester fed with sludge from wastewater treatment plant | place: Denmark: WWTP Viborg ...
CGTCCAGCGTGGTGATGAACGCGAGCCGCTCGGGCGAGGCGATCACGTAGGCCTCCGCGCCGGCCTGGCCGTGACGCCAGGAGTCCTTGCCGGGGTGGTCGATCTCGAAGGAGTGGGCGTCGTGCTTGACGGTGCCGACGCGCAGCCCGAGCTTGACGAGCTCGGGGACGACCTTCTCCACAAGCGTCGTCTTGCCCGAGTCGCTCTTGCCGACGATGGCGACGAGGGCCGGCTTGCGCGCCGGGACTTCGGGGTGCCTGCTCACGGGACCGAGAGTACCGGACAACCCCGCTGCGGGAAACCCGGCCTGCTCACGCCTCATACACCTGGACCTCCACGGCCTTCACCGAGACGAACACCGGACCGCCGTCGTCGAGGTGCATCGAGGCGACGGACCCGTGTGTGAACTCGGCGATGATGGGGACGTCGCCCCCCACGTGCGCGCGCACGTGGTTCCCGACGACGTCCAGGTCCTCCACGACCCCTCGCCAGACGTTTCGCGGCGAGCCCTCCGGCAGCACGCGGTGCAGGGCGACAGCCCGGGGCGGGATGACGGCGAACACGTCGCCGCTCTGGGGGATGGGGTCGGCGGCGATGAGTATCCGTCCTCCGTCGAGGACGATCGACCCCGCGGTGGCGCGACCGCGATACAGGTTCAGGCCGAGCAGATCGGCCACGTAGCGGGAGCGGGGATGCGAGGAGAGCTCGTGCGGCGTGCCCGCCTGCACGACCCGTCCCGCCTCCAGGACGACCAGGTGATCGCCGAGCGTCATCGCCTCGATGGGGTCGTGGGTGATCACGAGACACGTGCCCTGGTAGGCGGCCAGGTGGCGGGAGAGGCCGCGCCGCAGCTCGGCACGGGCGCCGGCGTCCATGGCGGAGAGGGGCTCGTCGAGGAGCAGCAGGCGCGGCTCCGTGGCGAGCGCCCGTGCGAGCGCGACGCGCTGAGCCTGTCCTCCCGAGAGAGCTTTGGGTTTGGCCGAGGCATGATCGCCGAGACCGACACGCTCGAGCATGGCCAGTGCTCGCCGGCGCGCGGCGGCCCGGCCGGCCCCGCGCGCTCGGAGGCCGAACGCAACGTTCTCGAGCGCGGACAGGTGGGGGAACAGCAGGTAGTCTTGGAAGACGACGCCGATCGGGCGGCGCTCGGTGGGCATCCTCTTGTTCGCCGCGACGTCTTCGAGGACGTCGCCGTCGAGGACGACGCTGCCCCGTTCCAGCGGCACGAGCCCTGCCAGCGCCCGCAGCAGGGTCGTCTTGCCCGCGGCGTTCGGCCCGAGCAGGACGACGACGCCGTCGTCGGCCACCGTGAACGCCACGTCGAGGTCCAGCGTGCCCTTGCGCAAGCCGACTACCGCTTCGAGGCTCATGCCCGGTCTCCCGATCGGGGCGTGATGGGGCCGCTCATCGGGATGGGAACCAGCGGCTGCGCAGGCCCACGAGCACCGCCAGCGAGATCGCCAGCATGACCAGGCTCAGTGTGACGGCGGCGTCGGTGTCGTTCTGCAGGGCCAGGTACACGGCGAGTGGCATGGTCTGCGTGGTCCCGGGCAGGTTGCCGGCGAAGGTGATGGTGGCGCCGAACTCGCCGAGCGCGCGCGCCCAGGACAGCGCGCCGCCGGCTGCGAGCGCGGGGGCGATCATCGGAAGCGTGATCAGCCGGAACGTGCGCCATCTTCCGGCGCCAAGCGTGGCGGCGGCATCCTCGTAGCGACGGTCCATGGCGCGGATGCCGGCCTCCACGGTGATGATGAGGAACGGCATGGCGACGAAGGTCTCGGCGAGCATGGCTCCCGCCGTCGAGAAGGGCAGCGCGACGCCGAAGAGGCGGTCGAGCCACTGACCGGCCAGACCGTTTCGGCCGAACGCGAGCAGCAAGGCGACGCCTCCGACGACGGGAGGCAGGACCATGGGCAGGAGCACCAGCGCGCGGACCAGGTCGCGCCCACGGAAGCGGACGCGCGCGAGCAGCCAGGCAAGGGGGACGCCGAAGAGGAACGACAGGCCGAGCGCCCCCAGAGAGCACACGAGTGACAGGCGGAGCGCTGTGAGCACGCCGGGCGTGGTGAGATGGCCGGGCAGACCGCCCCACGGGGCGCGGACGAGGAGGGCGACGAGCGGCAGCGTGAGGAAGAGGACTGCGATCGCGGCCAGCGGGACGAAACCGATCGGAGCCCGGTCGCTGCGGCTGGTCGCGGGCCGTGGTTTCCTCTGCGCGGGTGACGATGACCACGGCGCAGGCTCGCCGCGAGGTGGGGGAGCGATCGCGTCACCTGCGACGACGGCCAAGCTTCCGGAGGTTTCCCCGTGTCGGCTCGCCCCGCGTGCGTGTGTCGCCCCCTCGCTCACGGCGCCGGCAAGAACCCCTGGCCGGCCAGAACGCTCTGGCCTTCGGCGGACAGGACGAGGTCCACGAAGGCCTGTGCGTCTCCGTTGCCGTCGCCTGCAATCAGCGTGGCGATGGGGTAGACGGCCATGACGTTCTGAGCGTCGGGGATCGCGACGCCGTCGACTTTGGCGTCCGCCGCGCTCACGTCGGTGACGTACACGATGCCGGCATCGGCCTCGCCCAGCGACACCTTGGTGACGACGCCCTTGACGGACACCTCGAGCGAGACCGGCCTCACGGTCACACCGGCCCTGCTGATGATCTCGGCGGCGTACTTGCCGGCGGGCACCTCCGGCGCCGCCAGCACCACCTTCAGATCTTTGCGCGCCAGATCGGCAAGCCCTGTGATCCCCTTCGGGTTGTCCGGCGCCACCACGATCGCGAGCTTGTTACGGGCGAACTCCTGCTGCGGATGGACCAGGTCGGCGACCTTGTCCATGTTCACGGTGTCTGCCGAGGCGAACACGTCTGCCGGCGCTCCCTGCTGGATCTGCGTCGCCAGATCGTTGCTGCCGGCGAAGTTGAACTGGAGGGTGACTTCGGGATGCTCAGCCGTGAACCTGTCGCCGAGCTCGGTGAACACGTCGGTGAGAGAGGCCGCCGCGAAGACGTTGAGCTCGTGCGGCTGATCGGCCGCATCGGATGTCCTGTCGCAGCCGCCGGCGAGAGCCGCGAGGACCAGCACCAGCAGGACGGCGACACCGGGCAGGCCGCTGGCCCGTCGGCGGGCGNNCGGGCCGCGGGGGGAGGTGGGTCGGGCAAGCTGTGGTGTCGACGAGAGGCCGTCGTCCCTGTCCGGCCTGTCGGCGCGGCGGCGACGGCCCGTCCCTCCCGGGTCGGGTGCGTCATGTCCCTGGCTCCTTTCCAAGCACGGGGAGGTCCTCGCGTTTCCGCTCGGGCCCACGACGGCGACAGATGTCGCCGTCCCACGGTCTGTCCGTGGTACGGCCCAGCGCCCAAAGCGGATGCCGTAGGGCGAAGGGCTTGGAGATGGACGCACCGACCGTATCACAGCGCGGGCCGACGTCGCCACTGGGAGCGGCCGACGGCCTCAGGCCGACGACCGCGCGCGTCCGGCGCCTTGAGGTGTGCCGTCAGCTAGGCGGTCGCACCGAGGCCGAGGCGTTCAACAAGGAACTGCGCAAGGTCCCGGCCCTGGTCCAGCCCAAAGCGGTGCTCGCGATCGATGCCCGCGTCGGTCAGTTGCGCGAGCGATTCGCCCGGCTCGCAGACCGGCGACTCGTACCCGGCCGCGGTGCGAAAGACCTCGATCACGTCGGGCGCCTCACGCCGGTAGCCCTCACAGATCACGAGGTCGTAGTCCCGGAAGTACCGGGTCACGATCTCCTCGAGGCTCGCCTCCTTGTGGCGAAGCTCGACGAACGCGAGCTTTGACGGGGAAGCGACCGCGCACGCGTCTGCGCCGGCTTGCGAGTGCCGCCACGAGTCCTTGCCAGGCGTGTCGATGGCGAAACGCGCCACACGCTTGACGGCGCCCACGCGCAGGCCGCGCCGCTTGAACTCGGGGATGAGCTGCTCGATGAGGGTCGTCTTGCCGCTGTTGGGCCGGCCGACCACACCGAGCACGACGGGCTTCTCCGGGCGCCGCAGCGGGCGGCGGACCAGCGGCGGTGTCACGGTCTGTCCGAGGCGGCGCTGCACTTCCGTCCAATCGGCGGGGGTGTTGACGTTGAAGAACGGGGCGGTCTCATCGAACGGCACCCGAGCCACGCGCACCAGTGGGAACAGGTCGAGGATGCTGTGCGCCCCCGCGTCGAGCAGGCGTCGCATGGGTTGCAGGCACCCCGGCCCGTATACGGCGTGCAGCGGCTCCAGGTGGTCGTCCGCCACGGGGAGGGAGACGTCGACGTCCGCGTAGGACTCGACCACTCGCGCGACTGCCTCACGCTCGGGAGCGGTAAGGTCCGCGGCCATGGCGAACAGAGGCTCGCCGAACCGGCCGAGCACCGAGGCGAGCCCAGCGAGCGGTGAGCCGGGACGTTCGTCCGGGACGACGATCACGTCGCCCGGGAGCCCGGCCGGGACCTGGACCGTGCTCCGTACCGACAGGCCGACCACCGGGAACAGGCCTCCGAGGAAGGCGAGATTTCGCTGGAGCAGGGTCTCGCCCTGCAGGAGAAGTCCACGTTTGTCACAGCCCATGCGCCGTGACTCGCCGCCGGCGAGCAGAACCCCTATGCGCACGCGGCGCACGTCTGCTCCGGCTGGGGTCATTCGAAGAGTTCTGGCCGGAAGTCGGCCAGGGTGAGCTCGTGGCCGGGGGGGGCGACGACGAAGCCGTCGCCCCAGCCGCCCTCCACGAGCGCATCCAGGATGCGCGTGGTGCCGGGGACGTCCTCCACGGTGAGATCGAAGCGTTCGGCGAACTCGTTGACACGCTCCCGATGAGGGCCCAGGTCGTGTCGCCCCGTGTCGATGACCACGATCCGGGTGTAGTGCTTGAGCAACAGCCGCATCATCTGCTCAGCTTGTTCGGGTCCACGCTTCAGGACGAGCTTCTCGTGGTCACTGAGGATCGTGTCGCACTCGTCCAGATAGGCCTTGCTCACGAAGTAGGTACCTCGGGCCTTCGCGGTCTGTTCGGCGAAGGCCTCGTTGGACCCGAGCAGCATGGCGATGCAGTCGTCCACCTTGGGGACGACCATGGTGGCGTGCTCCGTCTTGAGCCCGAGCACGGCGTTCGAGCACAGGCCGAAGCCGAGCACGATCGTCATGCCGGGCCTGTCGGCCTCGGCCACGGCGGCCCGCAGGGCCTCCTTGAGCCGTTCCGGGCTGAGGTGCAGTTGCGCCTCGAGCGTTCCGCAATCCACGCCCTCCGTAGCGCCCTCGGCCAGCTCCCCGAGCACGGCCGGGCAGGCGATGAGGCGCAGGTTCTCGGGCCTTGGCGCCCCAGGACCACGGGTGTCGCTCATGCAGCTCCTCTGGCGTCTGGTGAAGGAGGCCGCCGCCGGACGGCGGTCGCGGGTGTTCCTCAAGTGCGAGATGGTATCAGGTGGAGAGCCGTTGCACCGGCCACAGTCCCGTATCATTCTACCTGCTTGGTACCCGTGCCGGGCGGAGTCGATGTCCGTGGAACGCTGCGGCCTCATGAGGCACGTATCCGACGGCGCAGTACCGCGTTGCTCGGCCGAGGTCGGCGGGGCGAGGCGCGCTCGCTCGGACACGGGTGCATGACGAGGCGGCAAGACTCTCGTCTCCGGGCATGCGCCCCCGTGCGAGGTGGGGGGTTCAGCTAAACTGGGTGGGCGGTGGAAGCTCACTGACTGCCGCCGATGACCCGACAGGAGTCCGAGGAGGTGCACGCCATGTCCCACGGCCCACTTGGTGCCCGGCTCGAGGGCGGCGGGCGGCTTGCGGGGAAGCGCTTGTCGCTGCGGATCGCCGTCGCCAGGACGGTCCGGTGATGGTCGGCCCTCTCGCCGTCGCCGTGTGCGGGAGCCCCCGGCGCGGCGCGAACAGCACGGCTCTCGCCGACGTGGTGCTCGATGAGCTCGCGGCCTGCGGCTGCCGCTGCGAGAAGGTCGAGTTGCGCGATCACCGCCTCCTGCCGTGTCTCGCGCACGACGAGTGTGCCGATCTCGGTGTATGCCCTCAGGACGACGACCTGAGCGGGATCCTCGACCTGGCGTTTGCCGCCGACGTGCTGGTCCTGGCGACGCCTGTGTACTACGAGAACGTCTGCGCACAGATGAAGCTGTTCATGGACAGGAGCTTCTTTCCGTACCAGCACGACGAGTGGCTTCGAGCCCGGGCGGTGTGCCTGATCGCGGTGACGGCCGAGACGGGCCAGGACGACGCGCTGGCGGCCATGCGACGCTACGTCTCGCTCTCCACGGACCACGCGCCCGTCGTGCTCACGCTGGGTGGGTTTGCCGATACGGCTGGTGAGGCGGCGAATGATGACCGCCTGGTCGCTGAGGCACGGCGGGTGGGCCGGGCCCTCGGCTAGTCGCTCGGCCTCAGCCCGGCCTGATCACCCGCGTCTCGGTGACGATCACGTCGACGGCCAGATCGTGCGGCTCGGCGGGCACGGCGGTCACGATCTGCAGCTCCAGGGCGAGGCTCACGCGAGGCACGCCGGGTCGCGTGCGTGGCAGGAAGTTGTCGTAGAAGCCGCCGCCGTAGCCGCAGCGACCCCCGTCTTCGTCGAACACCGAACCGGGAACGAGGACCAGGTCGATCTCCCGCGGCGGCACCTGCGGAAGGTCGTCGCGGGGCTCCGGGATGCCCCAGCTCCCGGGCACGAGATCCGTCGCCGGGTCGGTGATGAGGAACGCCTCCATATGGCGCTTACCGAGGATGCGCGGCAGGCAGACCCGGCGGCCTCGCTCCAAGGCCCAGTCGATGAGGGCTCCGGTGTGGATCTCGCTGCGGAAGGAGGCGACCAGCATGAGCGTCCGTGCCTCCTGCATCTCGGGCAGCTCGATCGCCCGGGCGCAGATGGCGGCGCTGAGGCGCGCGAGGGTGGCATCGCCGAGGCCATCGCGCGACGCCAGGACCCTCTGCCGAAGCTCGTTCTTCGCGGCGCCGGCGTCCCGCTCGGCGGCCGGCGCCTGCTCTGTGAGGTCCACGAGTGCTCCTTCGTTCTTCGTCGTGTCGCCGCCGCGTCATCTACGCAGGCAACGCTTGCGCCTTGTCCGCGCACCCGCGCAGTGTCGCCGGTGCTCTATAGTGTACAGGTGCAGTCGTCAGGCGGGCTGACGACGGGGGTGAGGGCCTCGCGGGCGTGTGCGAGTGCGGCCCTCGAGAGGATTGCATGGGCGTACGGTCCCAGGAAGAGGTATCCCTCGCGACGGTCTTTGCGCGTACGCTGCGCAGTGTGATCGCGCTGACCACGGCGGAGGATCGCAGGGTGTGGCCGCCGGCCGACGAGATCCTCCGCGACACGCCGGCGGACTCGCAGGCCCCGGCGGCGCTGTTCCGGCTGCTGCAGTTCTCCGTGCTGCCGGAGATCCTGGGCGAGAGTGCCGGCCCTGCCATCTACATCGCCAGCAAGCGGTTCGCCGCCGAGCTGGACATCCGCTCCATCCAGGGCCTCAAGGACTGGTTCCGCACCATGAGGCTCGGCGAGCTCGAGGTCGAGCTGGACGAAGAGCGGGTGCTGGTCAAGCTCACGCACTGCCTGAGCTGCCAGAGGATGAGCCCGCGGGGTACACCCATGTGCGACTTCGAGCGCGGCCTCATCGACGGTGTGCTGGAGGGCATCACCGGCTCCGAGATCCTCACCAAAGAGACCCTCTGCTGGGGTCTGGGCGACGCGGTCTGCCAGTTCGAAGGCTACAGCGGCGAGCAGGCCGGCTACCTGTATCGCGAGAACGGGTTCGACCCGCAGGCGCAGCGCAGGCTGCTGGGGCAGCTCGCCGACCAGGCCGAGGTCGCGCTGGACAACCTGCGCCTCATCAACGAGCGCCGCGACCGTGAGACGCACGACCCGCTCACCGGTCTGCTCAACTTCCGCGAGCTGCGCGAGCGGGCGGCTTTCGAGCTCACCCGCGCGCAGAGGCACGGGCGCAAAGTCGCCTTCGCGATGGTGGACCTGGACGACTTCCGCCGCGTCAACGAGCGGGCGGGTCGCGAGGGCGGCGATGAGGTGCTCATGCACTGGGCCGCCGCCCTCACCGCTCTGCTGCGCGGGTGCGACCTGGTCTGTCGCTACGGCGCGGACGAGTTCCTGCTGGTACTCCCGGAGACGGCGGAGCAGCAGGCGGACGCGGCCATCAGCCGGGTGCTTGCAGCAACGCAGGAGCTCGCGGTCGAGGTGGCCGGGCAGTCGCTCGCGGTCACGGCGTCGGCGGGCGTGGCCGTGTACCCCGACGACGGGCTCACCGCGGAGGAGTTGGTCGCCAAGGCGGTGACCACCATGTACGGAGCGCGGGCGTCTGGCAGCGCGAAGGTCGCCTTCTACTCGCGACCTTCGCGCGACTGATCTCCCGCGTGCCCCCTCGCGTCGAGATCCTGGCCGTCGGGTCTCTGCACCGCGATCTGGAACCCGCCGCGCGCCACTATCTGGACCTGCTGAGACCGCTGCTGCCGGTCGCCGTGCGTGAGGTCAAGGAGGTCCCGTTGCGGGGCCGCAGCGAGACCGAGGTCCTGCGGCTGGAGGGCAGACGGCTGCTGGCGTCGTGGCCGCGGGCCCCCCTGGTGACGGCGCTGGTCGTGGACGGCCGGCCACTGGCGAGTGAGGCGTTTGCCGCGTGGCTCGGCCGCTCCGTCGAAGGTGGTGGCGTCGCGTTCGTGATCGGGGGCTCGCTCGGCCTGCCCCCGACGGTCCGGGACCGATGCCCCGAGCGGCTGTCGCTGTCCGCGCTCACCTTGCCGCACCAGCTCGCGCGCGTGGTGCTGCTGGAGCAGGTGTTCCGCGCGGCGAAGATCCTTCGCGGCGAGCCTTACCACCACTGACGACCGCGCGGGCGTCGCGTGCCGGGGCCGCGCTCGCTAGAATGGGGCGTCCCGCCGGTGGAGCGGGACGGCGACGGCGGCGGTGATCCATGCACGACGACCTCTTCGACCTGACCGGCCTCGCGGCGTCGCTCGCGGCGTCGCTCGCGGCTGTGCTCGCCGAGGCAGGAGCCGCCGCGTCCCAGGCCCCGGACGTCGAGCTCAGCCTGCCGGCGCGCGCCGAGCACGGCGACCTCACGTCTAACTTGGCGATGGTCGCCGCGAAGCTGGCGCGGCGATCCCCACGCGAGCTGGCGAGAGACGTCGGCGAGCGTTGGATGGCAGGTCCGGGCGGCGCGGTGTGCGAGCGGTTCGAGGTGGCCGGACCCGGATTCCTCAACCTGTTCCTTCGCGATGCCTGGTCTCACGGCGCGCTCAAGCGCATGCTGCTCGACGGGACCGACTACGGGCGGGATGCGCTTGCGCCAGCTCGCCGCGAGAAAGTCAACGTGGAGTACGTGAGCGCCAACCCCGTCGGGCCGCTCCATGTCGGCAATGCCCGGTACGGCGCGATGGGCGATGCCCTCTGCCGCATCTTCGCCTTCGTCGGCCACGACGTGACCGCGGAGTACTACGTCAACGACGCCGGGACTCAGATGGTGCTGTTCGGCCAGACGCTGGCCGCCCGCTACGCGCAGGAGCTGGGCATCGCCGCCGAGGTGCCGCAGGACGGCTACCAGGGCGACTACGTGATAGAGCTGGCTCGCCTCCTGCTGGCCGACCGCGGCGACACGTACAGGGCCGCGGTCGTGGCCGCCGCCCCGGACATGACGTCACTGTCCGACGATGTGGTCACGGAGATCAAGCTCTGGGGCCGCGACCGTATGCTCGAGGCGTTCCGCGAGACGCTGGGCCGGCTGCGCGTGCGTCACGACGTCTGGACCAATGAGAGCGCCATGTACGGCGGGCCGGCGTCTCACCGCGGCTTCCACGGGGCAGTTGCCATGGCGCTGGCCGACCTGGACGGCGAGGGCCTCCTCTTCGAGGAGGAGGGCGCCGTCTGGCTGCGTACCACCGACTTCGGCGACGACAAGGACCGTGTGCTGATCCGCTCCACCGGCGAGCCGACCTATTTCCTGTCGGACATCGCCTACCACCGCGACAAGATGGACCGCGGCTTTTTCCGCATGATCGACATCTGGGGGGCCGACCACCACGGTTACGTGCCGCGCATGAAGGCCGCGTTCACGGCGCTGCCCCCGCACGACCCCCAGCGGCTGGAGCTCATCATCGGGCAGTTCGTGAACCTCATGGAGGGCGGCGAGGCCAAGCGCATGAGCAAGCGCAAGGGAGACATCGTCACGGTGGACGACCTGGTGGATGCGATCGGTGTGGACGCGGCGCGCTTCCTGCTGGTCGGCCGCTCCCACGACGTCGCCCTGGACATCGACCTGGATCTGGCCGTGCGGCAATCCAGCCAGAACCCGGTGTACTACGTCCAGTACGCGCACGCGCGTATCTGCAGCATTCTGCGCAATCTGCCCGAGAACGGGCGGGACGCGCGCGGGGCGGAGCTGCCCGCGGTCGGGCTGGGGCCACACGAGCGCGCGCTCATCAAGCTTCTGGCGCGCTTCCCTCAGGTTGTCCTGGCGGCCGCGGAGCAGCGTGCTCCGCATCGCGTCGTCACGTACCTGGGAGACCTGGCGGCGGAGTTTCACGTGTTCTACAAGAACTGCCGCGTGTTGAGCGACGACGCCGACGTGAGCGCATTCCGTGCGGGACTCTGCGTGGCCACGCGGAACGTCCTCGCGGCTGGACTGGAGCTGCTCGGGGTGAGCGCGCCGGAAGCGATGTAGCGGACTGCGAGGGGTCAGGCTCCGAAGCGCTCCCTGACGAAGGCGCGGACCTCTTCGACCTGGTCGGGCGTGAGCTCCTTGTCCAGCTTGAGGATCTGCGAGAGGGCGACGTTGTACTGGCCGCCGAGGAGACGCACGACCACGCTGTCCAGGACGGTGTGAGCCACTTCGCGCCCCGGGATGGCGGGCGTGTACACGTAGGCGATGTTGCTCTTGTCCTGGTCGAGCAGGTGCTTCTTGACCAGGTTGTTCATCACCGTCATGACCGTGGTGTAGGCGATCTGGCGACGCTCCCGGAGCGTCTCGTATACCTCGCGGACCGTGGTCCGGCCGTGGTCCCACACGACCGCGAGGATGTCCGCTTCGAGCGATCCGATGCCGGTGAACGGCGCGCCCTTGGTGCTTCGCAGCCATTTCGGCTGTGCCTGTTCCATCCCGGGCCCCCTTGTGCCGCGTTCTGGGTGACCGCGTCACCGGGGACGCGGTACGTACGTATGTCCTCCTACGTATCCGTAGCATGCACCGTCGGGACCGTGTCGAAACCGTGATGTACAATCGCGCTCCGGCGAGTCACGAGGCCGCACAAGGAGGCGTCCGTGAAGCTCTTCATCGCCATCGATCGCGAAGGTGTCAGCGGCGTGGTCGCGGAGCATGATGCCGGCAGGGCCGGCGCGGCCGCGGAGGCCGCGATGCGGCGTATGCGCGGCGATCTGGACGCCGTGCTCCAGGGGTGCTGCACAGCGGGCGCCACCGAGGTAGTGGTGTGCGATGCGCACGACGATGGGCGGAGCCTCGCGAGCGATGGCTTGCCCCCCGGCGTCGTGCTCGTGGGGGGCTCGCCGGCGCCGCACAGCATGATGCAAGGCATAGGCTCCGGCTTCGACGGCGCGCTGTTCGTCGGGTATCACGCGCGCGCCGGTGTGGCCGGCGCCGTCCTCGAGCACACCTGGAACTACAGGGTCTACGCCGTGACCGTCGGTGGTGCGGAGGTCGGCGAGTTCGGCATCGGCGCCCTGCTCGCCGGTCATTACGGGGTGCCGGCGGTGTACGCCTCGGGAGACGACAAGCTGGCGGCCGAGGCACAGGCCCTCGTCCCGGCCATCGTGACGACCGTGGTGAAGCGCGGTATCACGAGGCACGCCGCCCGGCTCTTGCCGCCGGAGGAGTGCCAGGCGNNACGACGTCGTGAGGGCGCTGCGCTCCGGGGACCTTCCTCGCCCGCTGCAGTGGGACGGCTCGCCCATGCGGCTCACCTTCACGCGGGTCGAGTACTGCGACCAGGCGTCGTTCTGTCCCGGAGTACGGCGGCTGGACGGACGCTCCATCGAGATCCCGGGCGCGACGTTCGAGGAGGTCTACCGGTCCTTCCTCGCCTGCCTCATGCTGTCCGAGCTGCCCGGCTGAACCTCGTGCGCCGGACCGGGCCGCGAGGCGTGGTCGGAGTTGCGGGGATGGGGCGGGTGTGGTGAACTAACTTCGCGAGCGGATGTAGTGTAGCTGGTAACACGTCAGCTTCCCAAGCTGAAGATCGCGGGTTCGAGTCCCGTCATCCGCTCCAACGACCCCCTTCTCTCCCATGGCGCTGCCGTGCGTCCGACCCACGGGCGCGAGCCGCGCCTTCGCCTCTCGTGCAGGACACCCTGTTGATTCAAGTCAGGTGGACTGACGGTCGACAATTAGGCTATCCTAACACCACGTGTCGGCGTCACTCGCGCGGTGAGCGGCGGCGACGACCAGAGGACCTGAGAGACACCGGGAGGACCAGCGGTGGAGAAGCTCACAGAGAGCGTCGAGGAGTATCTCGAGGCCATCTTCAAGCTCTCGCGTGACGGCTCGCCGGTGACGGTCGGTCAGCTCGCCGAGGCGCTGGGCGTGTCGCCGCCGTCGGTGTCCGAGATGGTCCGGCGCCTGCGGACCATGGGCCTCGTCGCCGAAGAGCGCGCGAACGGCATCGACCTGACGGCCGACGGCCGCGCCCAAGGTGCGCGGCTGGTGCGTCGCCACCGTCTGAGCGAACGCTTTCTCGTCGACGTGCTCGACATGCCGTGGGACGCGGTACACGAAGAGGCCTGCAAGCTCGAGCACGCGCTGAGTCCTGAGGTCGAGGCGCGGCTGGCCGCGCAACTCGGCCATCCCCGCACCTGCCCGCACGGCCAGGTCATCCCGGACGAGGACGGGGAGCTGATCGAGGAGCCGTTGCGGCCGCTTTCGAGCCTCGGGCCCGGAGACGCCGGCACGATCGGGTGTGTCGCGGAGGAGCAGGCGGACCTCCTGCGCTACCTTGCCTCACTCGGCCTGCTGCCGGACACGGACGTCGCCGTCGAGAGCGTAGCCCCGTTCGGAGGGCCGTTGCTCGTTCGTGTGGCCGGCGCGCAGTACGCGCTGGGACGTGAGGTGGCCGGCAAGATCATGGTCCGCGGCTGAGCGATGAGCGCGCCGTCCGTACGCGAGTCTGCATCATCACCCGCCGCGCCGTCCGCACGCGGAACACGACGTGCGTCGGGCTCGCCGCCGGTCGTCTGCCTCGCCGGCAATCCCAACGTCGGCAAGTCGTCCCTGTTCAACAGCCTGACCGGTGCGACCCTCGAAACGGCTCACTGCGCGGGCGTCACGACCGAGGCGACGACGGTGTGCGCGCGCTGGGCGGGGACCACGGTCGAGATCATGGACCTTCCCGGTGTCTACGGGCTGGACGTGAGCGGCGGCGACCAGGTGGCCGCGCGCGCGGCGCTGCTCGAGGCGCAGCCCGACGTCGTCGTCGTCGTCGTCGACGCCACCAACCTCGCGCGCAACCTCTTCCTCGTTCTGCAACTGCTCGATCTGGGCTACCGGGTGGTTGTGGCCTTGAACCTGATCGATGAGGCGCGGCGTCGTGAGGTCACGGTGGACGCCTCACGGCTGGCAGCGCTGCTCGACGTGCCCGTCGTGCCCACGGTCGCGCCGCGCAACCAGGGGATCGACGAGCTGATGGACGCCGTCCTTCGCTCTGTCTCGTCGCCGAACGGGGACGGTCGCGGCGGGGTGCGCGACTACGGTGATGCGCTCGAAGACCGTCTCGACGAGCTGACCGTGACCGTGGCGCAGCGGCTGTCGGGGCGCTCCCCGGCTTACGGTCTGAACGCCCGGGCGATCGCCTTCGCGCTGCTCGAGGGTGATACGGACGTGGCCGCCGCCAGCGGCCTCGACGCCGGGGAGTTGCTGACCCAGTCCGACGACGGGGTCGCACTCGAGATCGCCCGTCGGCGTCATGCTCTTGCGCGTTCCATCGCGGCCGCGAGCGGGACGGTCCGTGAGCGTCGCGGGGCGGACACGTGGTGGCGCATCGCGACGGCGTCGCACACCGGCATTCCCATTCTCATCGGTGTGATGGCGGCGATCTTCGCCACCCTCTTCTTCGTCGGCGATCTCCTCGCGGGCATCCTGACGTCGATGTGGGAGACGCTCGTGTCGCCGCTGCTGAAGGAGGTCGTGGGCGCGCTCGCCGGTGAAGGCGCGCTCGGCGGCACGCTGCTCTGGGGACTCGACGGCGGCATTCTCGCGATCCTCGCCGTGGGCATCCCGTACATC
>MTKZ01013106.1_pt1 | contig 14210 bp, 10 predicted proteins | sample 1042781 | NCBI WGS metagenome assembly MTKZ01 (sample SAMN06212207, study PRJNA360539) | anaerobic digester metagenome | biome: Wastewater treatment plant; material: sludge; isolation source: anaerobic digester fed with sludge from wastewater treatment plant | place: Denmark: WWTP Viborg ...
ATTCTTTCATATAAAGTTCAACAATTGTTTTGATATGATTGCAAGAAAAAGCCGGGAAAAAGTGGACAGAAGCTGACAGAATCTACCAGAATCTGCCAGAAGTGGACAGAAGTGGACACCAGCCTTTTTTTTGAGCGCTTATTTCAGGTAAACGGCGGAAATGGTTGAGTAACGGGCCGCTTTTAGAGGGGCATTAGTTCAGTGTGACGGGATTCCTTCGCCCCGGTCCCCGGGAATCGCAATTACGGTGGTCATCTGGCATATTTTGCACCCCGGGCGCTTGGGTCTCGGAATGACGGTGCCCTTTTGGCTGCTTTGTATCCGGATCAGACGGAACCCGGAATGACGGTTCATGAAGGTTGAGGATTACCTAAAAACATCCCGCACCTACGGAGCTCAAAAAATAATGATATGGCCTGTTTCTACAAACATGCCGCTCCTATGGAGCTTCGCGCCGTTACGCCTTATTGCCTTCAGACCTTCATGAAGTTACCATCGCCTGTCGCCTGAAATAGCGGCGTGAGGTATCCAGAATATTCAACTTCACCGCTCTTCCGGCCAACTGCCTGCTGCCCCTGAGCCCTGCTCAACTCTCCGGGCTAATGCACAATGTAATAGCTTCGGATATTAGAAAATTACCTATCTTTATTGCATGAAATCGTACAATAAAATTATTAAAATCAGTCCGGAAAAAAGATTTGGAAAACCCTGCATCAGGAATACAAGAATCTCTGTCTTCGATATCCTCGGCTGGCTGGGATCCGGAATGACTTTTGAAGATATCCTTAATGATTATCCTGAACTTAACAGGGATGACATTAAAGCCTGCCTTATGTTTGCTGCTGACAGGGAACGCAAGCTTCAAATCATCTGATAGTGTTACTATTTGATCAAAATATTTCATTCAGAATCGTAAAAAATTTACAGGATATTTTCCCTGGTTCTAAACAAGTCAGGGAAGTTGGCCTTGAAAATGCTAAAGACTCTCAGATCTGGTCCTTTGCAAAAGAGAACAGCTTTTGTATAGTTACTTTTGACGCTGACTTTTATGATTTGGGAATAATCAAAGGATCATCACCAAAAGTTATATGGCTCAGACTTAGCAATTCCAGTACAAAAAACATTGAAAAAGTACTCAGAAGAAATCACGAACTGATACTCTCATTTCTTTCCGACCCTGAATACCATGAGACTGCCTGCCTTGAAATAAATGCCTGAATAATTATCAAAGATGGTCAGCAATCCCTGACTTACGACTCACCTGAACGTTGTGCAGTTCACCTCCCCCTGGCCTCTTAATTACAGATTTTCCTCCTATACGTCTCTAAGTCCCTTAATCATCTCACCCATGACCTTTTTCTCCCATTCTCCCCTTCATCTTCTTCACACCTTTACGCCGTTACGCCGTTACGCCCATCTGCTTTATTTATTATGCCTGACCAGTACAAGAACCGGATTATCCGTTTCCTTCAGGCTGTTTGCAAGCTTTTCAAGTTCCTGCTTCTTTTCGGGGTAAAGAGGTTTTGATTTCCTGAAAGCCTCAGAGGCAACATGCTTTTTAAGATAAATTGCATCGATCCAAGTTAGGATTGTGTTGTCATCCCTGGTTGTTTTTGGCCAGATGTCTGGACCACCGTCAAGATCATTATAAATACCTTGCCCTGAATTAATGAAAGCATGGAAATCCTTCTCTTTGGATCCAATAAAACCGTAAACCAAATCAGTTGGTTCAAATTTATTCTCATATAAATATTCATAATAGACATAATCCCCAAATTCAAACAAATTCCTGGGAGTTATATAATTTTCAGAAAGATATTCGCCGTTGAATTCTGAATGTGCCGCCGGAGTTAGCAATCTTTGTCCAACATCAAAGATTAAATGAGGTCGAAAATTCAACCCATCAAAAGAATATACAGTATCAGAATATATTTCTTTTTTAAAGAGCTGTCTTTTAAACCTGTAGAACAAGTTTTCGTTTAAATAGGCAAAAGTGCCTATGTTTCCGTCAAAGGTGAATCTGTTAGGAAATTTCTTTACTAAACCTCCAATTGTATCAATCAAATAGTAACTATTCAAAGTATTTCCACTGTCATTGCGAACATAACATAAGATCCTGCTTCCAGAAATTTTAAATTCCAAAGGGCCATGAATTGGACTTGAGAACATTCTAATCAAATCTCCCCTTTCTGAAAAAACATAAAACTTCCCGTTCCAACCATCAACAATATAAATCTGCTGTTTTCTGTCATCAAAGTCCAGATCATGAATTACCAGGAATTCATCAGGACCTCTTCCACTTTTGCCAATCTGAACGTTAAATGATCCATCTGAACAGAAACTCAGTATCCTGTCATATACATATAAAAGGTAAAATTCTCCCGCAGGAATGATTTTATAGATCCCCTGGATTACGCTTTGATCGGTTGTTTCAAGAGGAATATATTCAATATCCCTGAATCCCAGTTCTGAAAGCCTAACATTTACAGTTTGCGGACTTGCTTTTAAATCAAATTTTGCCAGCTGATTTTCAGCAATATCTTTTGAATTAATACAACTTGAAAAAATAAGGCACATTATGAAGAATCCATAACATGTTTTCATGTGTAAATAAATCTAATTATTAAAGTCGTTTGCCTGTCTTTTGGCAGACAGGAATACTATTGTGTCAATGATTTTAATTCTTTTTTGTTGTTGCGATCAAGCGGGGCTCATATTAATATTGTCGCGTTTCAAGATAAATTTTATTGATGTTCAGGCATAAATTTATTAAAGGGAGTCAATGACTCCCTTTTAAAATCACCAGCCTACGCAAATTGCAGATTCCCATCCTATACAAAGAAAATTACAATACCATTCAGTATCAGAGCATGAATTTATTCCTCCAGGGTGACAAATTTCACCTCCTGGCATAATACATTTCACATAACTTCCATAACCTCCTCTTAGAGTAATTAATTCCTCACTTTCAATTATTCTTTCCGGATTGATCTTTAATTTATTAAGCGTCTTCATAATCTTCAATTTTAAATTTATGAATCAGTTTTTAATCCCCCTGATTTATCATTTCACAGGACCGCAACCGGAGTCGCGGAAAATCTCTATCTTCGCATAGGCAAAACCCTTTCTGTTAAGGAAAGGTCCGGGCAGGAAGTGGCACAGAGCTCAGGGCTCAGAGCACATGGAAAAACTTCCTGCCCTTCTCTTTCAGCATTTTTGTTGATCGAATCCATTGATTCTAATATTTTGAGCCATTCGTAATTTAAATCTCTTTAAATCCACAGATCAGACATTCTTTCATATAAAGTTCAACAATTGTTTTGATATGATTGCAAGAAAAAGCCGGGAAAAAGTTGACAGAAGTGGACAGATATTGCCAGAAGTAGACATCTTCCCTTTCTTGAACGATTCTTTCAGGTCCTCCGGGATACTCTGCACTACGGGCTCCTCATCGGCGATTGGAACTATCCCTCTATGTATCTTCAGGGTGGGCTAACATCTAATACGATTTGCCGGCGGAGGGGATCCGTTCACAAACCCTGATCAGGCTTTTCGTAATGCCCGGTTCCGGCTCCCGGAAAGGGTAAGTGGTTAAACCGGACAGACGGCGTGAGCAGCAAGGAGTTGCGTCATGTGGTATGAAGTGCTGGATCGACGGACGACTATTGTACCAGCCATTTCCATACCGGGAGAATGGTGATCTCGATACCGTTCTCTCTTTTTACCTCTTCCTGATCCATTGTCAGGATCAGACCTTCTTTCAGATTATGAAGTGATGCAGCTTCTGTTAAACCCCGTACCTCTCTTTCGTTATTCTCATAATCAAGCTGATAGCAAACCTGGATGACCTGGATTACCTTATTCTTTAAACTGATAATAAAATCGCATTCATATTTCTCGCAGTGGTAGTGAACAGTTAAATCCCTCCTGCGAAGCTCAACATAGACAAGGTTCTCAAGTTTTCTTCCCAGATTTTCGGAAGACTCAAATGATACCAGATTAAGGAATGCATTGTCAATGCAGTATACCTTCTTGTTATTTATTATCTGCTTCTTTAGAGAAGGACTGTATTTTTCTACCAGGAAAAGCAGATATGAATTTTCCATAAAGGAAATGTAATTTTTCACCGTATTGACACTTCCAAAACCAAGATTTATCCTGAGTTTATTATAAGAGAATGGTTTACCTGTGTTGCTGATAAGCAGTCTTGCAAGTTCCCTGAAACTTCTTTCATCACCAATCCGGTATCTTACAATAATATCCTTGATCAGTATGTCCTCATAAATCTGCCGAATAATCTCCTCCCTTTCATACCTGAGGAATTCCGGAATACCTCCTTTTTTGAAAAAAACATTGAATTCTTTCCTAAGAAGAGCCGTTCTTTCCGGTATATAAATATCATTATCTGAAAAATCTGTCTTTCTGAAAATGAGGTATTCCCTGAATGAGAATGGATATAATACAATATCAAGATGTCTGCCGGTAAGCTTGGTGCCGAGTTCACTGTTAAGCAATGACGCATTTGAACCAGTTATAATTACTTTGATCCCTTCTCCGTGAAATCTTCTTATGGCTGCCTCCCACTTCTCAACATTCTGTATCTCATCAAAAAAAAACACATCAACCTTACCTGAAAGCTCAAGAAATGCTTCATGAACTGCACTGAAGTCGTCCGAGATGAATGATAAAAGTCTTTCATCCTCAAAGTTCAGATAAGTTTGTTTCGATGAATAGAGCTTTTCGTTAATCTGTTTCAGAAGTGTGGACTTACCAGCACGTCGAATACCGGTAATTATCAGTATATGAGGTGTTGCGGCAAGGCTTCCTATTTCCTGAAGAATCGCCCGCGGAACAGTATCCTCATACTTTGTAAATTGCTGGTTCTGCGGGATTATTACTTTCTTAATCTGATCAGCTGTCATCTTAATTACCGTCATTTCGGCTAAGATACATCTTTTTCATCATAAACGCACAATATTATTCTTTTTTGTTCATTAATAATGCAAACTATTTCATATATAAGTCTCGCTCAGAAAGATAAAGCTCTTTTGGAAGGAGTGGGGTATGTAATATTTAAAATCATACGAATATTTTCGCAATATTTTGTTCGAAAATTTTCGTAACGATTTTCCCAGCCTTACCTGGTACATATGTCCAATCAGATGAAGCCCTGTAGAGGACTTAAAAGGAAGGTTGTCTCCAATTCCCCCACTCCTCCATTCTCCCACTGACTCCCCCACTCCCCCATTCTCCCATTCTAACGCCTTAACGCCTTACCGTCCTGTCCCTTTGTACACATACAAGGACACCAGGGGTACTAAAACAAACTCACAATAATACCCGGCGAGATACCTCCTGTAAGGCCTGTATTTGAACTCTAAGTTTTTTCAATTGAAATATTTTTTTTATATTGACAAATCTAAAAGGGATAAGTCAGAAAGTCAGAGGCCTGATATGAAAGAAAACCGCCCCTGAATATCATCAGAGCAATCCTGTTCACGGCTTGTTTCAGGACAGTGAACACTCAGAAGGTTTCCGGACCTGAAAGTCAATACAGGTTGTTCACCGGACAGCAGTTAAGAACCTGAATATTAATAACTAAAACATATAATATGAAGAATGGCCATAATTTTCTTTACCAGCCGAGAGATTACAGAACGATTGAAATGTGGAAGGATGTAAGCGAGGAGGAATGGTATAATCCACTCTGGCAGAGAAAGAACTCCATAAGGGATGTGGAAAAGCTGAAGAAGGTGATCAGGCTGAGTCCTTTTCAGGAAAGTGAAATAAACCGTACGCTTGTGGCTCTTAGGGCGCAGGGAAAGGAGCCGATGCGTATTACACCCTATTACGCCTCTCTGATGGAGCAAGATCCATTTCATCCGGCAATGCTTCCGGGGGAGAAGAACCAGAAAAGGCTTGATCCCATTTTCTGGCAGAGTGTTCCCACACCTGCCAATCTGCTTTTCCCCGACACAGGACTCGAAGGTGCCATGTCGGAGAGCAGCCGTAGTTTTGGAGCAGCTTACCAGCGATATCCGAACAGAATAGCACTCTTTGTTGCCGAGAATACAAGCTGTGCCTCTTACTGCGTTCACTGCCAGAGGGCCAAGTCGCTCGATGGTTCGGTAGATGTAAACCACACGGAGATAGACAAGGGGCTTTTCTATATCGGATACAACAGGAACATCAACGAAGTGCTTGTTACCGGCGGGGATGCTCTTCTGATAAGCAAAAACCGGCTTCGGTACATCCTTGAAGAGCTCAGCCGGATACCTCATCTCCGGGTTATAAGGATTGCCACAAGGGTACCGGTGGTAATGCCTATGGGGATCACTTCAGAACTGCTGGAATTGATTAAGGAAGCCTCGAACAAATACAATGACGGTCCCGAGAAGTATGTTTATTTCATGACCCATATAAATCATTATCATGAGATCACTCCTGACCTTGCAGCTGCCGTGAAAAAAATCCGCGATCATGGTTTTACAATTAGGAACCAGACCGTATTGCTTAATCACGTCAACGATTATTACCGCACACTTGCTGAAACATTCAGGAGGATGTTCTGGATAGGTGTTCACCCCTACTACCTGCTGCAATGCCACAAGGAGAAGGGTATTGTTCATTTCATAACCCCCATCCAGATAGGAAAAATCTACATGAAGCATCTTCAGGGCTGGATATCAGGCGTTACAGTACCCCGATATGCGGCAAATATCGAAGGAGGAGGCGGAAAAGTCCTTCTCATGCCTTCGGGACATGACACACTTAACGTTGAAACGCAGATTGACAGCAAGATATCAGAAAGCTATGCAACTGTTGTTACCTGGGACGGAAGGGAAATTCACAATTATGAAGCACTCGGAAGAACTAAAAGGAGTGAATTTGAGGAAGGAGTAAGGATCATGGACGAGTTTATTGGCAGAAGCGGAGTGTTCCTTCCCAAGCTGATCATAATCGACAGCAACGGAAAGCATATTGAAACGACCAACCGGACCAAGCTGCCGGTAATAGAGAACATGAAAAAGTCATCGCTCCTCGAATACGAAACATACAACGGCTCAATGCCGCTTACCAATCCAACTGACATAAGGGATGACCTTGAACGACTCTTCAGTGAATCGAAATTCACCCTGGATCAGAAAGGATAAGTGGCAGGCCAATTCACCCTCAATACGTTTACCTGAATAGGAACCGGCGGAGGTAAAGGTGCCGGTATGAAGTATGGAATTCAGCCGGGCTGCTGCCTGAGAATGCTATTGCTCCGTAACAGATGGCCAGTATGATGAGAGGCCACGCATTACATGGATTCCTGTATTTGCGGAATACGCTGAAAAATTATTACTTTTGATCCGGGTTGCCTTAATCAAGGGATAACAGATGGCACAAAGGATTGAAATGCAAATATGTCTCGGAAGTTCCTGTTTTTCGCGGGGGAACCGTGATGTTGTTGCCTTTATAAGGGATTATCTGAAGAAAAACCATCTGGAAGACAGGATAATCTTCAAGGGTGCAAGATGCATGAACCTTTGCAACAACGGGCCCAATCTTAAAATAAACGACAGGATCATTGAAGGAGTCACTCTTTCAAAAATTGAAGCCATTCTTGAAAAGGAATTCGGAAATATCATATAGCGATAAATCCATCAGCCGGTATGAGTGAAAGAAAGCCTATTTTTTATATAAACGACCAGAAATGCAGGAATTCTTATTCATGCGTGCGGGTCTGTCCGGTCAATGCCATTGAGGTAAGGGCCCAGAAGGAACATCCCACCATCATTCCGGAAAGATGCATCGGTTGCGGTCTGTGTTTCATCGCCTGCACTCCGGGCGCTGTTGAATACCGCGACTCAAGGGAAAATGTGAAGAGGCTCCTTGCTTCCGGCAGAAAAACAGCTGCTCTTGTTGCTCCGAGCATTGCATCCGAATTTGACGATATAACTGATTACAGGAAGTTCGTAAGCATGTTGAGGGCTCTCGGATTTGATTACGTACATGAGAATTCATTCGGAGTCGACCTTATTGCTGCTTCCTATGCCGATCTGTTCAACAAAGCCGGGGGTAAGTACTACATTACTGCAAACTGCCCGGCAATAGTAAAGCTAATCGAGAAATTTCATCCCGAACTGGTCCCCAACCTTGCTCCGCTTGTTTCTCCTATGATCGCCACAGCAAAGGTTGTCAAAGAGCTTCACGGGGAAGAAGTTGCAACGGTCTTCATCGGTCCGTGCATCGACAGCAAGGATGAAGCTTTGCTCTACAGTGAAGGTAAGCTTGTTGACGAGGTTCTTACATTCATAGAGTTAAGGCAGCTTTTCAATGAGTTCGATATACAGGAAAGGATTGTAAAAATGTCGGATTTTGATCCGCCTCACGGACACTGGGGGGCTCTTTACCCGCTGCCTGCAGGGATACTCCAGGCCGGAGGAATAAAGCGCGATATTGCTGTGAGCGGGGTGATAACGGCCGCAGGTGAAGAGGATGTTACTGAAGGCATAAATGACTTTAAAAAGTACATCGACACCATCCGTCACCATTTCAACATGTTTTTCTGTCATGGCTGCCTTCTCGGTCCGGGTATGGAAACACACAAAGAGAGGTTCAAAAGAAGGGCGCTGGTAAGACTCTACGCCGAAAAAAGGGTCAATGTGCTTGACAAGAAGAAGTGGGAAGATGATATCCGCAAATGGTCGGCTCTTGACTTTTCAAGAAGCTTCAATCCAAATGACCAGAGGATACCCGAACCTCCTGAGGAAGCAATAAAGGAGGTCATGAAGATCATCGGAAAGGAAAATCCCAACGAGGATCTTGACTGCGGCGCCTGCGGCTATCAGTCGTGCCGTCATTTTGCATCAACGGTGGCCAAGGGGCTTGCCGTTCCTGAGATGTGCCACACCTATAACCTCAGGAACAAACAGGAATATATCGAGACTCTAAGGCAGACGAACAGGAAACTGGCTGAAACAAAAAGAGCCCTCAAGGAATCGGAAGAGCTGGCAATGAGAGAGAAGGATGTTGCCCAGAGCGCTTCCGACATGCTGAACAACATGCTGGAGAAACTGCCTACGGGAGTTGTAATAGTGGATAATAACCTTAGGGTACTGCACTCGAACCTCAGTTTCATAAATATCCTCGGGGAAGATGCAAAGGCAATTTCGGACATTATACCGGGTCTTGTCGGAGCAGATCTGAAAACGCTTATGCCTTTCAATGTATACAACATGTTCACCTATGTCCTGAAAGAAGACGAACCTGTTGTAAGCAAGGACATCCATTATGAGGACAGTATGCTGAACATTTCGATATTCCCTATAAAAAAGAACAAAATGTGCGGTGCAATTATTCGCGACCTTTATTCTCCCGAAGTGCAGGGAGAAGAGGTGATCAACAGGGTAAGCGATGTTATAGACAAGAATCTGGAAATGGTTCAGAAGATAGGTTTTCTCCTTGGAGAAGGAGCTTCTGAAACAGAACAGATGCTCAATTCAATAATTGAATCATACAGAAAACGATCACTGGGACCGGGAAAGATCCGTTAAGATATAAGGTGTCGAAGGATTTCTATATAGAAGTAAACAGCCAGCAAAGGAATCATGACGGTGAGAGGATTTGCGGCGATGTGTTCCTCTACAGGTACATAAAGGAGGAAGACAGGGTCGTTGCTGTATTGTCAGACGGTATGGGCCACGGGGTCAAGGCAAACGTCCTGGCTACCCTGACGGCGACCATGGCCCTTAACTTTACAAGGGAACACAAGGAGGTAGAGCGCATTGCCGAAATAATAATGAATACCCTTCCTGTTTGCAGCGAAAGAAAGATAAGTTATTCTACATTCACCATCGTGGACATAGAAAGCAGCGGCAAGACAAACATCCTGGAATATGACAATCCGCCTGCGATCATACTCAGGGGGACCGTTCCCTTCGATCCCTCATGGAAGACGGTAACTCTTGACAAAGGGAAAAACGCAGGAAAAGTATTAAGGACCTGTACGTTCATGCCTGAGAAAGAGGACAGGATTATTTTCTGCTCCGACGGGGCGGCCCAGAGCGGAATGGGATCCGATGCCTATCCTTTCGGCTGGGGCCGCGACGACATTGCTACCTATGCTTCGACCCTTGTACAAAGCGAAAAGTCAATGTCGGCAATAACGCTTTCAGGAAAGATCGTCACAATAGCCCACAAGAACGACAGTTACAAGGCAAAAGATGACATAAGCTGTGCAACAATCTATTTCCGGGAACCACGCAAACTTCTCATCTGTACCGGACCGCCTTACGAAAAGGATAAGGATGCCGACCTGGCTGCGAAAGTGAGGGATTATGACGGCAAGGTCATTCTCAGCGGAGGCACAACAGCCGACATAGTGGCGAGGGAGCTTAAAAGGGCTGTTATCGACGAGCTGATCTTTGAAGATCCGGAACTGCCGCCCGAAAGCTTTATCGAAGGGATCGACCTTGTCACCGAAGGAATTCTCACCCTCCAGAAAGTAAATGAGATACTTAAAAGATACAATAACAGCGTTAAGCTTGGGAAGGGTCCTGCAGACAAGATAGTCAGACTTATAATGGAAAGCGACGAGATACATTTCGTCATAGGGACCAGGATCAACATTGCCCATCAGGATCCCAACCTTCCTGTTGATCTTGAGATAAGAAGAACAGTCGTAAAGCGTATTGCAAGACTGCTTGAAGAGAAGTGGCTCAAGAAGGTGAGTTTCGAATATATTTAGTCATAACAGGACCTCTGTTCAAACCTCCTTCTAAAATCTATCCGGATCTTCCATGTCTATTTCCTGCTGTTGCCCAGGTGTTTCAGAACCCTTTGAAAGAGAAGCGGCTGGATATCAGGGTGAGTGAGTTCTGCAGGGAGTGTTTCAGAAAGTCGGATTTCGGCTATCTCCGAAGTATCGGGGACAGGTCCTATCCTTGAAATATCAGCCAGATAAAGTCGTCCGAAACCTGTCTCACCGTTTTTTCTTACAGAGTAGGTTGAAATACATTCGATACTGAAATCGAGAGCCCCGGTTTCCTCCATTAGCTCCCTTCTTGCTGCCTCATCAGCGGTTTCATCTTTTTCTATATGTCCCCCCGGTATCTCCCACGTTTTTCTTTTGTGATGACGTACTAACACCCATTTGTCCCCGTACCTTGCGGAGATCACGGAATAGGTAAGTTGTGCATCGGGGCGATGGCCGGGTTCGTAAAATAATACTTCGGTCATTTTATATCTTTAAGAATCGTGCAAATTTAAGCATTATCGCCGTAAGAATAATATTAAGTACATTTGTCCGGCAAGAACCTCTGTTAATGGGCATAACTCTGCTATTACTTCTGATAGAAGTGCTGACGCTCGCCGTCATCAGGCAGCACTATTACGACAGGTCGTGGATGCGCTATTATTTCTTCATCACGGTAAATTCAGTTCTGAGCATCTGGCTGTGGGTTCTGTGGTTCAGGATAATGTCGTTCAGAGGCGCATATGACGAACAGGTGAACATGTGGGTGCTGATGAACTTCAGAGGCATGGCAGCCGGACTGGTTATACCAAGGGTAATAATGATCATCTCCCACTATGCCGGAAGAATAAAGAACCGCGGTCAGGGCACCCATAACAGGGTATTCACCAACACGGGTATTTCACTCGCGGCTGTTATGATGTTAATCATCACCGCAGGAACATTTTACGGTCGTTATAATTTCAGAACAGAATATCATGAAATAGTTATCAGGGACCTCAGCAGAGATCTTGACGGTCTCAGGATCGTGCATATTTCCGACCTTCACCTTACATCCTTTTACCACAGGCAGGAGTTGCTCGACGATCTTATGAAACGGATCAATGAACTGGAGCCGGACATTCTTGTGAATACCGGGGATTTTGTAAACGTGGGCTGGCGTGAAGCAGGAAGGTTCGACACTATACTTGCCAAGTCATCAGCGAGATACGGCAAATATGCCATAATGGGAAATCACGATTTCGGAACTTATAATCCTTTCTTCACCGAAGCCGACATGGAAATCAACTCCCGGCTGATAAAGAGGTTCATAGAGGCTTCAGGATACAGGGTCCTGAATGATGAATTTACAATGCTGAAGATCGGTGAAGCAGGGATAGCCCTGGCCGGCGTGAACACAAAGGGATCTTTTCCCGATATTATCCACGGAGACCTTGAAAAAGCTTTGGAAAGCATCTACGGAGCCGACCTTAAGATACTGCTCGCTCATGATCCAAATCAATGGGATCTTGAAATAGCCGGTAAGACCGATGTTGATATCACTCTATCCGGACATACTCACGGCATGCAGATAGGAATAATGACAGAAAAAATAAAATGGAGTCCCGCCAGGTACTTTTATCCGAGATGGGGAGGTTTGTACCGCGAAGGGGATCAGTACCTTGTTGTCACCAGGGGGCTGGGTGTTATGGGAATGCCATTCAGGATAGGAATGCCTCCTGAGATCACGGTAATAACGCTGAAGAAGGAACCTTAGATAAAAAGAAACGGGCAGTATCGGATATTACTGCCCGTTTTATGATCGACCCGGTTCTATCTTTCACGTTAACGTAACTAACCTTTAACTAACCTGATTAACCGGACAGGCGTCCTCTCCAATCTTCCAGCTTTAACTGCCTAACCTTTAAAACCACGAAAGACTGTAAGATAAACCGGGGTACAATCTTCAAATCTCAACTATAATATGAATCAAAACTTACTGTTTTTCATATTACAGACCGCAAGAATAATACATTTATTCCTCAATTGCCGGATTTTAAATACTATTTAACATTTTTTACGATTGTTAAACATAAAACAGTGACTGACATAAAAATCCATGATGCACATGCGGGATCATTTTATTTTTCCTGAGCAACTCAATCATCATCCGGATTAATTAAATTGCATCAATAACCGCTTATCCATGAAGAAACATTTATTTATAACATTGGCAGCAAGCCTCCTGGTCTTTTCGTGCGGAAGGCCGGAATCGGAATGGATCAGGATAAACCAGCTGGGATACAGGCCCGGGGATATCAAGACTGCAGTTTTTCTGGGGCTAAAGGATACAGACCTGAAGTCGTTCAGGATTCTGGATAATGAAACAGGTGAGGTTGTTCTGGATAACCAGGAGCCGGTAAGAACCCCGGGGCTGGATCAGTTTAAAAGCTGTTACCGTCTGACGTTTACAGACTTCGGCAGACAGGGTACCTACAGGATTGAGGCCGGAAACGTATCTTCCCCGGCATTCAGGATATCCGACGACGTGTATGAAGGCAGGGCTGATTTTCTTCTCACTTACATGCGCCAGCAGAGATGCGGGTTCAATCCTTTCCGGAACGACTCATGCCACACTCACGACGGTTATGTCATTTACGGAGGCAGTGACGATTCGATGCATATCGATGTTACTGGCGGATGGCATGATGCGGCGGATTATCTTCAGTATGTTGCAACATCGGCCAATGCCACATACCAGATGCTCTTTGCTTACTCACAGAATCCGGCTTCATTCGGGGATAATTTCCTCCGGGACGGTTTGCCTGGCCGTGACGGGATTCCGGATGTCATAAACGAAAGCAGGTGGGGACTTGACTGGCTTCTGAAGATGAATCCTTCCCCCGGAGTTATGTACAATCAGATAGCAGATGACCGCGATCACATCGGATTCAGGTTTCCTGACGAGGACACTGCCAGTTACGGGAAAGGCCGTGAACGTCCGGTTTACAGGTGCACAGGGGAAGTACAGGGATTATTCAGGTATAAAAACAGGGCAACAGGCATTGCCTCAACTGCCGGTAAATATGCCTCGGCATTTGCCAGGGGCTCGGAAGTTTTCAGGACCACCGATCCCGAGTTCTCTTCGCTCCTTCTTCAGAAAGCTGCCGAAGCATTCAGCTACGGTCTTGAGAATCCCGGTGCCTGCCAGACAGCGCCCGGAACAGCTCCCTATTTTTATGAAGAAGATAACTGGGTTGATGATATGGAGCTTGCCGCCATTGAATTATTCAGGGTCACCGGAAAGAAGGAATACCTCAGCCATGCTTCGGAATTCGGGAGGAAAGAGTTGGTAACACCCTGGATGGGAGCTGATACGGCGCGACATTACCAGTGGTATCCCTTTATTAATATGGGACACCCCGTCATAGCGTCGGAAAATCGGGATAGTGAACTTGGTAGTGAGTTTCTTGGCTTTATGAAGGAAGGA
>MTKZ01014413.1_pt1 | contig 14210 bp, 8 predicted proteins | sample 1042781 | NCBI WGS metagenome assembly MTKZ01 (sample SAMN06212207, study PRJNA360539) | anaerobic digester metagenome | biome: Wastewater treatment plant; material: sludge; isolation source: anaerobic digester fed with sludge from wastewater treatment plant | place: Denmark: WWTP Viborg ...
GGTGTCAGGAGCAGATCATAGGAAGCATCGCCAAAATACATGGTCTGCTCCGCTTCCCGGCTCAGCCCCTGGAACAGGGTGTGGGTGGTGACACTGCCCGACTCATGACGCATGCCGCGCAGCACGGGCGCCGCCACAAGTGCGAACAACGCCAGGAAAAGCGCGGCCGCGGCGGCGCGCAAGAAGGGGTGATACCCGCTTTTCAGAGGCAAGGCCGCCAAAACAAGGCAGGCGACCGGAAGACAAATCAGAATATCCTGGCGGAAACCGTAGCCGATGCCCGGAACCAGAGCCAGGGCCGGCGACGCCAGGAATAAAAAGCGCGGCGGCCGCCTCCGGATGAGGCACAGGCCCGACACCGCCATAAACAAGAGAATGAAGGGCGCCTTGCTGAAGTCGCGCAGGGACGGCATCAGCAGGAGGAACGGCGGCAGCAGCAGGGTGAGCAGGGTGCCCGCACAGGCAAATAACCGGTTCATGCCCAGGCGGAACAGGGTGTACAGGGCGGCTGCCGCGAACGCTCCCAAGACTCCGGCGAGAAGATGAAGCGCGCCGTAATGGATGCCGAAAAGCCGCCAGGCCCACCCCACGGAATAAAATAACAGCCAATGGGTCAGGGGAAAGGTGTCCGTGTACGAACCGAAGATGTGCGGCCCGGAAAAATTCTCCGGGAGGCTTGCGGGATCAAACTGTGCGGCACGTCCATTCAGAAAGGCATCCAGTTCCGGGGGTACGCCGTTCAGCGGCAGTATCATACCCCGCCCGGAGGCAAAGAGCGCAGCAGGGCCGAAAGAAGGCAGTAAGTCGCCCAGGGGACTTTCCGATGCCCCATGCACGGTCCGGCTCACGCCCCAGGCCAGTACTCCCCCCGCAATGACCGTAAACGCCACGATCAAAAAACTGAACAGCGAATAAAAACGCGAGTATTTTTCCCGCCGTAATTCTTTCGGCATGGCGTTGGGGCCGCTCCGTTGATGGCTGCAAAACATAAAGGCGTCCACATAAGCAGTATACTGGGCAATCCCTATTTTACGGGTTGACGGGGGAAAACACCAACCGTTATGTCCCGAACGGTTTCCTCCTGTTGTATTCCCGACGCCGTGTTTGTAGAATAAGCGCCATGAGCAAGGGTGATCTTCAGAAATCTTTTCCGTGCACCGGCCTTTCAATAGCGCGTCTGTGCCGCTATTTATCCTGGGCGGGATTCTATCTGGCTGTGACCGCGTTGATGGCGTTTTCACTTGTTCGCGCGGTCATGGCAACTCATGAATGCCTTTGGCCCATCGGCTGGGATCTCCTTCGGGATGTGGGCATGGGTCAGACCATGCTCGACGGACGGTATCCTGAGGACCCGATCCTGCTGAACGAAACCCTGTGGTACAACCCGCTTACCGGCGCCCTGCTCGCACTCGGCAGCCGGCTGTCCGGCCTTTCCATGCCGCGTATCGGGGTGCTGGCGGGGCCCTTTCTTAACCTGCTGGCGCCCCTGGGGTTTACAGTGCTGGCCACCTGCCTTTTCGGCCGTGCAGCCGCCCTGGCGGGGCTGTGCCTGGTACTGTTCGGGCGCGACCCCGTCGTTCCCGTCTGGGTCACTTTCTCCTATTTCCCCTGGGTGACGGCCTCGCTCTATGCTGCCGGCCTGTTGCTACTTTTCTTTGCCGTCTACCATGGCGCTCTTGAACGGCGCTCCTGGGTATGGCATATCGCCGCCGGCATGTTGCTGGGCGTGACCTTCATGGCTCATACCGCGCCGGCCATCGTTGCCGGCGGCGCCATGTTGCTCTTTGTCGCCTGGGAGGAAGTTCGGTTGATGGGGCCGTTTCTGCTCCGGCGGCAAGAAACAGACCCGGTGCCTCATCCGGACCTGCGGGAGGTGCGTTGGCTGGCCGCAGCTTTCGCGGCGCTTCTGGCGGCCGCTTTTTTGATCAGCCTTCCCTATACCTGGAGTATTTTGTATAACTACCAGTTTCAAGTGCGCAACCCCGCTCCTTCCCTGTTCGCGCTGGATTATGTACTTCTTGAACAGTTGCCGGACAGAGTGCGCGAGGCTGTGAATTGGCTAAATGTATTCACAGCGCTTGGCTTCCTCACCTTGCTCTGTCGCCGCAACCGTGCCGACAGGTTGGTGCTATGCTGGACGCTGACCGTTTGCCTGTTGCTGGCGCAACAGTATGTGTGGCAATGGCTGGAAACAAGGCACGGCCTGAGGGTTCCGGGAATCGTTCCGGGCCATCATGGGTCCATTCACCTGACTGCGGTGCGTGCCGTGTTGTTCGGAGTTGGTGTCGTGTCAGCGGGGGAAGGGGTTGTTCTTGCCGGACGTCGGGCGTTAAGGCGGTTTGGAAACGGCCGGTCGCAATCCTTCTTTTCCGTGTTGTCGCAAGCCGCTTGTGCCGCGGCAGCATGCACTGTAGGTTTTGCGCTGTACATGGCCCATCCCCTGACCACGCACCCTGATTTCCAGCAACCGGACATGACCCTCTATCATCAGTACCATCAGCGTGGCATCCCCATGTATGAATGGATTTTGAAGCACACTGACCCGCAAGCCGTATTCATCTGCCATGAAGACGAACTTGCCATGACCATCGTGATGCCGGCCGCCCGCAAACTGTTGTTCCCTCCCTATATCTATTCCAACCCCTTTGTGGACCCGGGCCCGCTCAGTTACCATCAGCGCTTGCTGGTGGAATCCGTATCGAACAAGGATGCCGTCGCATTCTGTACCGAGAGGAACAAGTATGCCAATGTGTATATGATCCTGCGGGAAGCGGACCTGTCCAGCGTAAGCAGTTCTCCGACGATCCTGTTCTCGGAAGTATTCCGGGCGGAAGGACTGGTGCTTTTCGAGGCGCGTCCCTGCGAAGCGAGACTGCGGTAAGGCCCGCCCTGATGCTTCCAAGGGACGCGTGTAACGGGGTAGGTTCCGTCCGTTCCCCGCGCAATTTTACTGGACAATAGGGACGGCATGGAGTGGAAAATATCCAGCCTGTCCTGCGGTCACGAGGATATTAAAGAAACGCGGACGGTATCTGACAAAACCATTCCGTCATATTGCTGGAATCACGGGCACGGTTGGGTCTATACTGGCCTCGCAAGCGGGCCGAACGGTCGCGGTGCGGTTTACCGCATCGAGGAAAGTCCGGGCTCCACAGGGCAGGACGCTTCGTAACGCGAAGGCGGAGCAATCCGACGGAAAGTGGCACAGAAAATACACAGCCCGCGCAAGCGGGCAATGGTGAAAAGGTGCGGTAAGAGCGCACCAGCGTCGTGGTGACACGGCGGCTCGTCAAACCCCGTCCGGAGCAAGTCCAAATAGGGAACCCATGGCGCGGCCCGCGCCGGTTCCGGGTAGGACGCTAGAGGCGCGCGGCGACGCGCGTCCCAGATGAATGACCGTTTACGGGCGCGTAAGCGCCCCGGACAGAACCCGGCTTACAGGCCCGCTTGCCCGTAACCGTTTGGAGCCGCGTATCGCCATGATCCCATCCGCCGCGAATTTTCGCTTTCCCATTCCCGGGGGCGTTCTGTACGGGTATATATCTGAAAGGGGCCTGCGGGCGTTACAGTTATACGCGGACAACCAGTCCCCGCCGCCCTGGGCGCCCCTGGCGCCGCACCTGGACCGGGGGCGTGAACTGCGGCATTTGCTTGAGCGGTATTTTGCGGGGCTTAAGACGGATTTTGACGCCGTGGCCCTGGATTTGGACACCGGTACGGCATTCCAGCGGCGCGTGTGGCGCGAAGCATGCGCGGTTCCTTACGGCGGCACCACCAGTTACGGTGCGCTGGCACAAGCCGCGGGCGCGTCGCGCGCGGCCCGGGCCGTCGGCACGGCCCTTGGCGCGAATCCCGTTATCCTGCTCGTTCCCTGTCACCGGGTGATTGCCGCCGACGGTTCCCTGGGCGGTTATGGCCCGGGTTTGTTGTGGAAGCGTTTTTTCCTGGCGGTAGAACAGGGCGTTCCGCCGAGGCAAGCCTGGCATGCCGCCCGGTCCGCCGAAAGCGGGTGATACGAAGGGCGGCGCTCAGTAGCCTTCCCAGTGCAACACTTCCTGCAGCGGGCGTTTTCGGGGAACCGGAACGGATGCGGGGTATCCCAGCGAAATCAGGCTGACCAGCTTCTTATCCGGGGGCACGCCCAGCAGGGTTCCCAGTTCCCCGGCATACTCCTTTTTGTCTCCCGCAACCCAGCAGGTTCCCAGGCCCAGCGCCCAGGCCGCCACCAGCATGTTTTGCGTAGCCGCACAGCCATCTTCGAGGTAATACTTGGAATCGGCGCAAAAGACCGCGATGCAAACAGGCGCATTCGCGATGTGCTTGCCGTGCTGGGTGATATCGGCGATGCGCTTGCGCATTTCGGCATCCGTTACCACCATAAACTCCCAGGGTTGTTCGTTGCGCGCGGTGGCGGCCAGCCGGCCGCAGTCCACCACCTCCTCAATGTCGGCGCGGGGCACTTCTTTATGCGTGTCATAGGCGCGGACCGACCTGCGTCCGCGCAAGGCTTCAAGGGCATCCATGGTCCAAAATCTCCTTACGTTGGTTGAATGAGGACTCGGCAACGGCGGGAAAAAGTCCTGCAGGCCTTTCCCTGTTTCCCGGCGAAGCTTACGGCGTCACCTCTTCGGCCTTTTCGCCGCCGAGATAGAGTATAACATCACGGCCGGAGGCCGCATGCTTGGAGATGCTCAATACCCGGTGGGCCGGATCGCCGATCTGGGTTTCCGCGTACTGACGCGCCGCGTCCTCGTCATCAAATACCTCAATGTTGATGTTGTCGTAGGCATCGTATTCTTTTCGCAGGTCCCGGCCCAGTTGCTCAATATCTTCCTGCCTGCCGCCCGGGGGCACCACGCCAATGATGCCCTTCAGGGAGGAGGCGTCCCCGCCGAGTTCTTCCACCATTTCCAGGGAACGTCCCCATTCCTGGACGGCGGTGAATTCGAAGGGTCCGGCGGGTTCCTGTTCTTCCGCCGCAGGTTCCGGTTCCTCCGGGGGTTCTTCCTCCATTTCGGGAAGAATGGGCGGGCTTGAGGGCAAATCCGGTTCCTCTTCCATACCCCGTTGCGCGTCCAGTACCTCGCGGATAATGCCGATGCCCGGACGCGGCACCCGTGCAGGGTCGGGCATGCCGTAACTCTCCTGAAGATCGGCCAGGCGCTGAACCTCCTTGCGAAGCAATTCGTTCTCCTCGCGCAGGTCCGCCATGATCTGGTTAATCAGCAGGTCCAAGGTGGCCTGAAGCAGGCGCAATTCATCTTGGACTGTCTGCACCTCCTGCCGCAGGGCTTCCATGGGGTCTCCCGGTTTCGCGGGAGTGGTCTCCTCTTTCGCATCCTCCGGAAGCAGGTCGGGTTTGGGAACCTGGTCTTGCGGAATGACCTTGACCTCGATATGCGTTTTAGGGATATCAAAATCCGGTTTCGCCGGGCCGTCCTCGGCATGAGCCTTTACTGTGACGGTCAGGAGTATGACAAGAAAAATCCGAATCATAGTTACACGGGTTTCCTTGCGTGTTCCGGTGGCGGACGTATCGCCGCATGTGAGGAAAACACGCCTCAATGCGCCAAAGTATAACACGTTTATGCCGTAACTGAAAGTTAGGGATTCCCGAAAGGAAGGAGCGTCAGGTAGGCCGGCATGGCTCCTTTATCAACCATAACCACAGGATGAATTCGTACGGCATGCTTTTCTCAGGTTAAATAATCCTTTTTATACGGATGCACGACCATATTTTATATCCCCCGGCCCTGAAACGCTTACTTCAGACCCGCCGTCTTGAGATGGGCCAAGGCCGTTAAAAACTCCGTATTGTGGGGAAGCCACACTTCATTGGATTCGAAGGCGGGAATATCCCTGCCGCTGATATCCAGGAACGGCCGGTCATCCCGGACCGCGCGCCAGGTGATTCCATTGACCACGCCACCGGGAATGGCGCCCCGCTTTACTCCGGCGAACGTGTACCGATGGTGGTAGGAGGGGAGAGAAACGCTGCCGGCGCCTTCCATCAGGCAGACATTATAGGGATTTAGGCCAAGTACCCAGTTAAATTGGTCGTAAATAAAGACCAGGAATTCCGGGCGCGGTTCCATCTGAAAGGCCAGTGCCATGAATCCGGCGGCTTCGAGCAGGTGGCTGTTGGTGCCGAGATGGAATCCGCCCGTATCTGCCGGGGTTCCGAAATAGTTGGGATTTTCCGGGGGGCCGAACGTGTATACGCCGAAGGGATTCCTGCTGTTCTCGAGCATTCCCTCCGCTTTTCGAAGCACGGCCGGAGCCAGGGATTCCGCTAGGCGGGTTCCCAGCGCCTGATCACATCGCCGCGCTATTTCTACGTGCAGCGCCGAGGGCGACTCCATTCCCTGCGGAGGAAAGAGCGCTTCGCACAACTCAGCGGTGATTTTAGCGTAGGAAGCGTCTTTGGTGCAGGTGTACAGGTCCACGGCGGTACTCAACTGCAACAGGTCCCGCCGCCCCGACTCCAGGGAGTAGGCCAAGCTGCGCGCGGCGGTTTCCACCCATACCGGGTGCTCCGTGCCCATGGCGCTTTTACCTCCGAGCATTACGGCGATGCGGGCAAGCGCCGCCTGGTGCGCGTCCGGGTCGGCGCCCGATGCGGGGGTGCCCGGCCGTTCGTCGCCTGTGCCGGGGAGGTTGTCCGTTTCCAGTTCCGGCGGTCCCCAGTAGCCGTATCCCGAGGTGATGGGCCCGAAGGCGGACCCGTCAGCCATGACCATGCGGCGCACGTGGTCCCCGCCCCAAAGAATCTCGTCAAAAAATTCGCTGAATTCTGAAGAGGCCTCCCCCAGCGCGTCGAAGGCTGTCCGCTGTTCGCCGTAGGCACATGCCAGTCCGAAGACATAGGGCGCATTATGGTACTTATTATAATCCCCCGCATCGTGCCAGCCGCCCCAAAGCGGTTGTTGTCCGGCGCCGTCGGGGCCGTAGGCATCGTCCAGGTGGCAGGCGCCATGATACCCCGGTACTTCCATGCCGCAGCGCTGATAATAAAAAAACCGGAAGGCCGCCCGGGCCGTTGCCGTCCACAGCCGGTCAGGCGCAATTTCAAAAGGCAGGGAAACAAATTCAACGCCGTCCAGCAGAACCCGCACACGACAGGTGCCCGCAGTTTCCACCCCGGTGAAGTCCCCGGTGTAATACTGGAATCCCCAATCGTTTCCATAACATCCCTGGATACGGCCGGCCTTTACAAGCGTGCCCTCTTGCAGGACCGGTCCATCCTCCTGTATGACCTGGTACCGGGCCGTTGCTGCTTCGAAATTGGCCTGCGCCACAAAACGTTTGGGAGCTCCGGTAGTGTAGCCCGCCTGGTTGACAAGCACATCGCAACGTGTAGGTTCCTGGAGCGTTACGGTGACTTCGGCGCAGTCCCAGTAGACGGGGGCGTTTTCCGATGCCAGGGCCATGACCAGGCGCCTGGCTCCGGACGGTACGGGGATATCCCCGCTTTCAAGTCGGGTCCATCCCGCCTCTTCCCCGGTCCGGGTCAATTCCGTTTCCCCTGACAGGCCGTGGTCTCCCTGCCACTGCAGGCGGGCGTGACCCGGGCCTCCAGAAAAATACACGGAAGCGGCCGCTGTGCGGCAGAACGCTTCAACAGACATGGGCTCGGACACCACCACGCCCGCGCCGTCGACCAGCAGGGAACACCGTCCTTGTCGGGCTTTTTCTTTCGAAATACTCCAGGATGTTTCCGCCATGTCGGCAAGGCGCCATCCGCGCGGGTGGGACATTAGCGTCGCATAAAAGGGACTCTCCGAATCGAATTGTTCCAGTCCTTCCCGGACTTTACCCTGCTCAAAGCCGCCATATAACGGCAAAGCAACCGAACGCTGAACGTGCCCGCTCCGGACAAACCCGAGGCTGGAGGCATTCTGACGCGAATCGAAGCCCCGCGCGGGCCAGGGCATCGCCGCGCTTGAATACCGGGTTCCGGTGGTCAGCCGCCGCAAAACCCGGTCGCAGCCGCCGAGCAGAATGTCCGTTTGTCCGTCCCCGTCCAAATCCGACAGGGTTGGAGGTGAAACAAGCCGCAGGCCGGTTTTATGGCGCCACACGGTGTCCCCCCGGCTGTCGAGACAGTACATGTGATGGTCGCCCGAAGCGGCCAGCACCTCCGGGTACCCGTCTCCGGTGACATCGCCTAACGACACGGCGGCGTGCACTTCGGTTGCCGTCTGAAAGGTCCAGAGCAATGCGCCTGTGCAGGCAAAAGCATAAATATGGCCCGCCCCGTCGCCCAGGACGATTTCATCCCGGCCATCGCCTGTAATATCGCCCACGGCGATGGAGGCCGCACTGTAAGCGTCCACGGGAGCGTACAGGGGCGCTTTCCAGGCCGGTTCGCCCGAGGCAGCGTCAAAGCGCCACAGGAAGGCGTCATACCGGGAGGCGGCATAGACTTCGGCGTTTCCGTTCCCGTCCGCATCGGCAAGTGCCGCGCCCCCGGGATAGTCGTCTCCCGTGTTGCGCATATACACAAGTTCGCCTGTATTGCTTGCCTGAAATATACCGTAGCCGCTCGCGCCGAAGATTTCCGGGAGACCATCGCCGTCCACATCGCCCGACGCCAGGGGGCCGCGCACCTGCAGCGGCGGATTGGCCTGGGTTTCGGGCAGGTGCCACAGCGGGGTGCCCGACTCGGTAAAGGCGTGTAAGCCGTGTTTTTCGGTGGCGACAACCACCGTCTGTTCTTTTTCCGCAGGCCCCGGCATCCAGAGTGCGCCGCCCCATTCGACCGACCCCGGCTCTCGGCGCCATAAGAGTTCCCCCGTTGCGGCGCACAGACAGGTCAGGGAACCGTCGCCGTTGGCAAGGGCGATTTTTCGCAGGCCATCGGCGCCTGGTTCGCTCAGGGCCGGCGCGGACACCAGTCGCTTCGTCCACGTTCCGTGGTATTCCCAGCATTGCGTGCCCGTTTCACCGATACAGCGCAATCGTCTGGCCTCGCTGTCACAGATAAGGATTTCCAGCCCCGGGGCGGGGGTCATGTCCGCCGCTAACGGCGGCGTGTACAGATTGGAAAGAGCTTGGTAGCGCCAGCAGGTCACAGGTTCCTGGACAGGGACAGGCGATATCGCCAGATATAAAGCAAATGTCAGCAGCAGGCTCATTCGGTTTTACACCTTTGTTCCAGTTATGGAGTTTCAGGAATTTAATTCAGCAGGTGGACTGTCCGCGCTGATACCGCCGTACATCCCTCGATCGTTATGTCGCGAATCAGGGGAACGTACGCGGCAGGGCGCTATTTCATGCGGTATCGGAACGACTGGATTCAGGGAGTACGGGCGACGCGAAAACCGAGGCTGCTGTAAGTGTCACCCGGGGCATGACGGCTCCGGTCGGCGGTGCGGCAGTGCTTCGCGAGGGTATTCCAGGCACCGCCGCGCCGTATTCGGTCCGTGCCCGTCGCCGGTCCCAGCGGGTTGACCTGCGCCTGTTTGGTGTACTCGGAAAACCAATCCTGACACCACTCTGCCGCGTTACCACTCATGTCATAGGCCCCCACCGGACTGACGCTGGCTGTTGTGGTGATGTTACCGTTCGGACTGACGTTGAGCCCGTTGAACCAGCCGACGGCGGCGGTGAACGGTTCGGTAGTCAAACCGAGTGGATTGATATGATTCGTTCCCGTATGGTAATTGCACCGTTTCTTGCCGCCAATTGTGTTCGCGCCAAAGGCGTAAATCCAGTGTTTGGCATTGTCCCAGGCGGCGGCCCGTTCCCATTCGGCCTCCGTGGGCAGACGGAATCCGGCAGGTTCCGGACCTATGACGTCCAACGGCCAGCCGAAAATATTCATCTTATAACAGGGCTTTAATCCCAGCATTTCGCTCAGCCAGTTGCAGAAGGCCACGGCGCCATACCAGGAAACCTCCACGACGGGGTGTTCAGCCGTGGAGTGGATACGCCCCCCGGGCAGACCCGTCCGCACCTTGGGCTCGAACCGCTTTTCTGCCGCGTTATACCTGATGTTGCAGGAGGGGGACAGAAAATTCAGAATGACGTTTCTCGCAAAATTGCCTCCGGCGTAGATATTGACCAGTCCCTGCCACGGTGTGCCGAAGAGGTCGCTGTATAAATATCCCTGTTTTGCCGCCCAGGTGAGCACATCGCAATATTGTTGGTTTGTGATTTCGTATTTGCCGATTTGGTAGGCATCCAGGGTGACCTTGTGCCGGGGCAATTCCGCATCGCCGCCTAAGGCGGCATCATCGCCTTCCTCAGTCCGTCCCATGGTAAAAGCGCCGGCTTCCACGGGGACAATTTCGGGCGCCAGGTAAATGGTGTCGTGTGCCGCTTCATGTTCACCTGCCTGATTGCGCAGTTTAAAATAGATAGTCCGCGAAATCGTGCTCCCGATGACGGTGAAGGAAGGCTCGGGGGAATAGGGCTGCCACGCGGCACCGCGGAAATCCGGGAATTCACTGGCCATGTATTCTTCCGGTGCACTCCCGATGTAGCTGTGGTGCAAGACCATCACGGGGTTTGTCGTCCAGGAATCGCCACGGTTGATCTTAAACGACTCTATCCACGGGAGGGGGGATACGGCAAAGAGCGCCGTCACGGTAATATCCGCGGAAACATGCGTATCTTTCCGTTTCGCCTCGGTGATGTCGTCGCTCCACCCGGTAAACTCGTACCCGCGATTGGGTTGGGCGGTCACCGTTTCGCCGTCCGCCCCATGGCCCACCGACTGGGACGTGGGGCCTTGAAGCGTCCCCCCTTCGCCAGCCGAATAGGTCAACGTATAATGGTCGACTTCAAAGGCGGCCGTGACGGCCCGCGGCGCCGTCACGGGACGGGTGGTATAGGAACCCGGTTGTAGCCCTTCCTCGCTGTCCACAATGCTGAGAATACGCCAGCCCATGTCCGGCGTCACGGTAATAACGCTGGTTTCACCATGATTGACAAGGGCGGGATTGGCGGTACAGGTGCCTTCCCCGACCACGGTGCAGACAATGCTGTAGGTGTCAATGGCAAACTGCGCGGTCACGGTGATGTCGGACGTTACATGGGTATCATGACGGCTCGCCGCCAGGGAACCGTCACTCCATTGCACAAAATGATAACCCGGGGCGGGTGTTGCGGTTACCGCCGAGCCATTGCTGTTTTCCGGTACCGTCTGGGCCGTTTCCCCGACGATGGAACCGTTCGCGCCTGCCTGGTAGGTCAGGGTATATTGGTTTACGTCGAAGATAACGGATATTACCCGGTTCGCGGTTACCGGCGAAGTGGTATAGGATCCGGGTTTGGGCCCTTCTTCACTGTCGGTGATAGTGCGTATGCGCCAGCCGGCATTCGGGGTTACCGTAATCCTGCTGGTTCCGCCATGGTCTACGGCGGTCGGGTCCGCCGTGCAGTTGCCGCCTCCCGTAACAAGGCATTCAATAGCGTACGTGTTGATGGCAAACTGCGCCGTTACGCTGAGGTCCGCCGTTACGGCGGTATCCTGCCGGGTTGCTTCCTGAAGGCCGTCACTCCACTGGGTAAAGTGATATCCCGGGTTTGCCGCCGCTGTTACCGGAGTGCCATCGGTGTTTTCAGCCACGGTCTGTGTCGCTTCCCCGGTCACGGAGCCGTTTCCTTCCGCAAGGTAGACCAGCACATAGTTGGTGATTTCTCCCTCGGGAGAGCAGCCGGAACAGCCGTTTTTGTGCATGGCCTTTATCAGTATATTATGCAATTCGCTTTCGGGCGGTGGACACCCCATCTCTAAAAAGGTCAGCGGAACGAAGAACAGAAGTAGTATGCAGCAAGAAAGTATGGTGCGCATCACGGCTATCATCCTTTTCACAAGTTTTTGGAGAACGGCGGGAAGAGGAACGCGTGTGCATCGCCGCCCCTGTTACGCCGACGGTAGAACAAGACACTCAATAAACGCTACTTTTCAAGCGTACCTACAATATAACATAATCCGCTTATCTGATCTACATTAATTAGTAAAACGGCCGGGTACAACGTTACCGTTGTCCCGGCCTGTAAAATCAGTTGTGAATGTGATTAGTCAATCTTGATGAAGCGGTCTTTGCCTACACCGCAAATTTCGCATTTGTCCGGTGCACCGCCATAAACGGTGTTGCCGCAGACCTCGCATACATAGATTTCGGTGGCAGGCAGGTCCTTGCCCGCGTTCACGGCGTCCAAGGCTTCGCCGTACATGCCGGCATGGACTTCTTCCACGGCCATGGCATTTTTAAACGTCATCAGGGCGGCTTTATTGCCTTCCTGCTCGGCTTCGGCGACAAATCCAGGATACATGCTTTGGTATTCGTGCTCTTCGCCGCTCTTGGCTGTGACCAGGTTTTCCGCAGTGCTTTTGATACCGCCAAGTACACGGAGATGCGCGTGGGCGTGGATGGTTTCCGCAGCGGCAGCCGCGCGGAACAATTTGGCCACTTGGCCAAATCCTTCCTGGTCTGCTTTCTTCGCGAAAGCGAGATATTTGCGGTTAGCCTGGCTCTCTCCGGCAAAGGCTTCTTGAAGATTATTGTTGGTGCTCATGGTGGATCCTTTCATTCTCGTTGGTATTGGGATGAACTGAACTGTGGAAGAGTGAATTATACCCGGTCTGAGGCCTTCCGGACAAACAAACATTCAATGCGTTTGCTATGCTATAATAACCGGTAAAACCTGCGTAACCAGTGCGGGGGCCTGTCCGGGGGGAGTGGGTATGTCCGGAAATGGTCTCGGGGCCCCGATGGTGAGGATAAGGACACGGCTGTCCCCGTCGGTTTCAACAGTCAATAAGGGATATTGTTTCTTCCATGGTTGTAATGAACGAAACACAACTTGCCGCGGTAAATGCCCCGGACGGCCCGGTCCTGATCCTGGCCGGCGCCGGCAGCGGAAAGACCCGCGTTATTGTAGAGCGCATGGTTCATCTGGTGGAGGAACGCGGCGTGCCTGCAAGGCAACTGCTTGCCTTGACCTTTACCAACAAGGCTGCGTCGGAAATGACCCGGCGCTTTGCGGAACGCATCCACCTGGATTATGTTCCCGCATTTCTGGGTACCTTTCACTCTTTCGGACTCTGGATACTGCGGCGGGAGGCGCATCATATCGAGCGTCCGCGTGACTTCATTATTTACGATGACGGGGACCAGCTGTCATTGATGAAACGGCTGGTAAAAGAACTCCCCCGGAATTTTGTCGCCGTATCGCCACGGGATGCCCTGGGCTACATCAGCCGGATCAAGCAGGTGGAGCCCTTTCCGGACTGGAGCCTGCCGCCCGACTCCGATGAGGAGGTTACCTGCCGGGAATTGTGGTCCCGATACCACACTTCACTCAAGGCGTGTTCAGCCTTTGACTTTGACGACCTGACGGCGCTGACCGCCTTCCTGTTCCAGCGTTTCCCGGAAGTGTGCGAGCGGTACCGGGAACGTTTCCGCCATGTGATGGTGGATGAATATCAGGATACCAACCGCAGCCAGTATCTTATCGCGCGTTGCCTGGGCGAAGAAAGCAGCCTGTTCGTGGTGGGCGACGAAGACCAGAGTATTTATTCCTGGCGCGGTGCGGACATCAATAATATCCTGGATTTCGCCAATGATTTTCCCAACGCGAAAGTGTACCGCCTGGAAGAAAATTACCGCAGCACCCAGGCTATTCTCAATACCGCCAATGCGGTGGTTTCCAACAATGTGAGCCGCCTGGGAAAGACCCTGTATACACGGCATCCGGGCGGGGACCCGGTTCGTTATTTCTTTGCCGTCAACGCGGAAGAGGAAGCGGCTTTTGTGGGACAGGACCTGGTGAGGCGNNGTGGAAGAAGCCTTTCGCATGCGCCGCATCCCTTACGTGGTGGTCGGCGGCGTAAAGTTTTACAGCCGCAAGGAGGTCAAGGATATTCTCGCCTACCTGCGCCTCGCGGTCAACCCCGCCGATGATGAATCCCTGCGCCGGATCATGAATGTGCCCCCGAGGGGAATCGGCAACACCGGCCGTGAAGAATTTGAGGAATACGCCCGCATGCGCAGCATCCCGCTGCTGCAGGCGTTCCGCGAGTGCGAAATGAATGAGGCCGTTTCGGCGCGGGCGCGCCGTTCCGCCGCGGAACTGGTCGATATTGTAGACGCGCTGGCGCGGGACGCGCAGGTGCAGCCCGTCGCGGGCCTGGTGGAAACCTTGTTGGAGCGCATCAACTATCGCCAATACGTGGAACAAAGCGACGAGAAGGAATT